>Ga0070708_100004983_pt1 | contig 10495 bp, 13 predicted proteins | sample KBSK5503metaG_FD_65469 | JGI IMG/M metagenome (GOLD analysis project Ga0070708, IMG submission 65469) | Corn, switchgrass and miscanthus rhizosphere microbial communities from Kellogg Biological Station, Michigan, USA - KBS K5-50-3 metaG | ecosystem: Host-associated > Plants > Roots >... | reverse complement strand
CTCGGAATCGAAGGATCTGCTCGCCGATCTTTGCTCCTATCGGAACTATCTGTGTACGACTGCAGTCACGCGTGCGCGGTTGCCTAACAACTAGGCTGACAGCCTCCGCTTCGCTGTGCAGATACATCGCGATCGGATGGTCGCGAATTTCGTCGAAGTTGCTGAACGAAAGAGATTTTGGCTGCGACGGCCCGATACGTACCGAATTCACAATTACTCTCGATACGGATTCGTAGCGACTTATCCATTCCGCTACGTAAGTCTCAGAACGAAAACGACTTTAGGCGTAGTTTTTCGTGTAGCCAACAATCCGGGGTCAGCACGCTAGATGAGCTGCTACCTTTTTTCGTGAGCAATCGTCTTGAGCGAAGGAGGATTACCGGAAATGGAGAAAAGGAAAGGGCCCGCACCATTTGGCTACGGCTTCCTGGCGTTGACGATCAGTCTTGCCTGCTCGATTTTGATCCCCGACGCCATTGCGCAGACAGTTCCGACGGTCGCTTTCGTGGGTGGCCATTGGTTCAACGGGCGTTCCTTCGAAAACAAGACGGGCTATGCCGTGGGCGATCGTCTGACTTTCCGTCGTCCGGCGAACGTCGATCGCGCTGTGGATCTGCACCAGGGATTCGTTATTCCGCCGTTTGGCGAAGCTCACAACCACAACGTTGAAACTCTCAACAAAGTCAGAACGCTCGTCGCCACATATCTGCGGCATGGCATTTTCTATGTGAAGAACCCGAACAATCTTGCCCGCGATCGCGATGTACTGAGACCCATGCTCAACCTGCCCGACACCATTGACTTGGCTTTTGCGAATGGTTCACTGACTGGATCGGGAGGACATCCGATTGAGATTCCCGAGAGGGTCATCCGGACTGGTAAATGGACGACAACAGATGCCGAAGGAGGGTTCTATTACACGGTCGACAATGAATCGGATCTGGAAAAGAAGTGGCCGATCCTCCTTGGTACGCACCCGGACTTCATCAAGACTTACCTGCTGTATTCGGACCAATACTCGCGGCGGCGTGACAATACACACTTTTACGCTTGGAAAGGATTGGACCCCAACCTCCTGAAGGCCATCGTCAAGATGGCTCATGCCGCCGGCCTGCGCGTCTCAACCCACATCGAAGATGCTGCCGATTTCCATAACGCGTTGATGGCAGGCGTGGACGAGATCAATCACATGCCAGGATTCCGGTCTGGAAGCGATGTGGAGAAGCACGCGATAACAGAGTTCGAGATCTCGGAGGCGGATGCGCGTCTAGCGGCGAAACACCAGACATTCGTCGTCACGACCCTCTCAGCCGGTGCCTTGCAGCTAGAAGCAAACCAACGTACCGAACAAGACCAGCTAAACGCGAAGAATCTCAGGCTGCTTCTGCAGCACCACGTCCATCTTGCGCTCGGGAGCGACGCATATCGTTCTGACACATTGCCTGAAGCCCTCTACATCAACTCTCTTCATGTCATGGACAGTGCGACGTTGCTCAACATCTGGAGTACATTCACGGCTGAAACGATTTTCCCTCGCCGAAAGATTGGCTTGCTGAAAGAAGGCTACGAAGCGAGTTTCCTCGTGCTTGGCGCGAACCCGATCGAAAACTTTGCCGCAGTCGAACAGATCACATTATCTGTCAAGCAGGGCCACGTCTTTGATCCGGCCAAACTGTCAAACGATGCAGCGAATCGAGCTCAATAAAATTGTCAATTCGGATGGTTGCGGGGTACAGAGAAATCGCTGAAATGAAATAACTTCGTGGTTGCGGGGGGTGGATTTGAACCACCGACCTTTGGGTTATGAGCCTGACAGGTCAGTGTAACTCATTGTTGATACGACGACTCTTACCCCCTCGTAACCTCCATTTTGGCGACCTTTGGGTTGAATTCTTTGCCTAAGTTTTGCTCAAGTTTTTTCTGTGTGTTTCACTCTTCCAACTGATGTTGAAATCCAACCTATTCGCAAATCAATAACACATCAGTTGCACCATAATTGGTCTAATTCTTCACTCGTGACCAACATGAAAACGCCGTCATTATTGCTTGTTTCAATCTCTCGGCGCACATCGGGATAACGCAATTTCATTTTGGAACACAGTTGCCGGAACACGCGCCGATGGTGATGGATGGTGTGTTTGGCAGCGGGAACAAACTCCAAGATGTCGCGTATTGTTAGACGTGCCAATAGTACGCGGTCTACCGTTTGTGGTTCGTCGTTTGAGGGGTCATAGCACCGCAGCGCAAACAACTCCCCGGCAATTCCACCCGCAAGCCCACAACAGTATTCATCCCTCTGCTTGTCAGTGATGTCATTCAACTCGTGATCGTCAGGCTGCCAGATGGACGCTATTGGAGTTCCCAACCCATTTTTCAACCGAAATCCGATGTGTTGCACAGGGATGTTGAATGCTTTAGATACCACAACATGTCCGGCCTCATGCGGGATTGCATATTCAAGGATTTCAGCGTTGCTCATGTCCACCACCCCCATCAAAAGCTAACACATGTACCATGCGGTTAACGTTTGTAATTTGGTTTGCTGCTTCGTTAACTCGCACGATCTTCAACCAACATTTACCGCCTTCAATGTAAAACTTTGAGTACCCAAAGACGATGGGGTTTTTGGGTACGGAAGACCCATTTACAGCCTTCAGGCTCCATGCGAGACTCGTGGTTGTTAGGCAGTCAAATCTGATTCAGGGAGCAAACAACATGCGGATGACAGAACAACAGAAGGCCGATTACAAGCTGTATCGCAAGGAATGCAAAATCAGCGGCGTTGAGCCGGTGCGAAAAGATTTTCTTGCAGGTGACATCCCATCGTGTGTGACCTTCCACATGGAACTGACGCGGAAGATGGAGCAGCCGGAGGTTGCGATGGGTGTTGCTGCCTGACACCAAGGCAACCCTCCCCCATCACTTTTTCAGAAACGAGGGAAGCAACAAATGAAAGTCACTGACTATCTTGCTTGTCCGAATTGTGGGAACGGTCTTACCGGTGGTGAACTCTGCAATTTAGGTTGTCGCAGAGAGATGGTGGAACAACAACAGACTGAGGCACGTGCAGCCAAACATGCGAGGATGCGCGGCCTTGTTCAAAACCTGTGCCGCATCGCACCTGAGCCAATCACTTTGGAGTTTGTTGGTGATTGATTGAACCCATTCAATGGGGTAGTTAGAGTTGTTGTATAACCGGACTGTTATAACTCACCATTCAAGTTGTTGCATTGCTACACACCAATGGCTTATTGGCTTATTAGTGCCTGCGTGAGATGGTGCGGGTGAAAGCGCAGAAGCTTGCGTATTGATGGGAAAAGATTTGGACTCAGGAACTCCGAAAAGGATCAGTTGACATCCGTGGGTTGACGTAGATGTCAAGGCGTCAAGTGATGAAAAGTGGCTCTCTGAGAAAATATATAACTTATTATTATTGTGTCATTTGGATGGGTTGACACCATCAGTTGACAGGTTGACAGGTTGACATCTACACACAGGGGTACACGTCAAGTGATGGTCGCCGACCTTGCCCCGCGCCTTTCAAAAAGTAAATTTGCACCACTGAACACGGAGCGGCTTTACGAGTTCGCTTACAACCCATCAAAACAAGCAGTTAAAGGTGTGAGAAGTGGACGATTCCGACCACCTTTGAGGCCATGAGCATGTTTGGCAGAATGCGGCGGTTTGTGAAACCGTTAGTGATTTTTATGTTGTTGCGTGAGCGATAGTTGTAAACCCCATCGCATTGTTCATCGCATATATTCCAAGGCCCCCACACCACTGATCCGTGCGCCCCGAGATGCCAGATGCCGACTCGGAAGGGCGTCAGGGTTCGCTGTTCGCTTTGTAGATCGAGCAGGAGTGCCGTGGAATAGGTATCTTTGCCGTGGGGCAGGCCCCCAACGTTACCGAGGCAACGGGCGGGCCATGGCAGCGCAAAACGGGAGTCTTTCACCGTGGGTAGGAACCCCGCACTACTCACCGCTCAGACCGGACCGCGCTGCGCACAGGCTTTGATTTGCCGGTGCTTCAGGCTTGGCACCACCCTCAGGCTACCCATCACCATCTCACGGCTGTAATCACCGTGTAGATCGTGTCAACAAGTGAGTAATGCTACCGTTACCATTTTTCCCCGCTTATAGAGGCACACACCCGGACTGCTCTTGACCAAAACACCTCATCACCGTTACTCTACTGTGCCTTTGAAAGAAAAACTGCCTGCTCTTGGATGCGCAAGCTTATGTGCTAATTCAACCTTGCCCCGCGCACTACATGTTAAGTTTCAACCTGTGACGCCTAGTAGAGTTGCATTGCCGATAACTAACAGCTTATTGGTTATAACTTGTGTGACCGTGTTAACTAAGTCGCCACTGGGACCCCCTGTCCCATGGGACACCCGGACTGCTCTTGGTGATTTCGCACCCCATTGGTATTCTTTGACTGGGACGCACATGAGCAATTTGATTTCAAACTGTGGAGCGGCACCGAGGGAGCAGTGTGCCGGGGTAGACTTTTTGTCACACACTTGTGTTGTTTGCGGTGGTGACTTCGTACCTCGTCAATACAATCAAGTAACGTGCGGTGCTGTTGGTTGTCGGTTTGGAAGGCAGCGTAGAGCGATACGGGCATTGGAGCACGCGTCTAGTGTTGAGCGTGGTTGGAAAAGACGTAGAGCAAAATCGTTGGTTGATTTTCTCTCACAGACACGCGGAACTAAAGCACGCGACAGTTACAAAGAAGCAAAGGTAGTTGTTAAAGACAAAGAGCAATCCTTCTCACGTTGCTCGAACTGCAATACAGATTTTGAATTGCCTGATGGGAAGAAGGTCACATCCCCATCGCAGTTTTGCTCAAAGGTATGCCGAGAAGCTTGGATTGAGGCTCACCCAATACGATTTGCGCTTCCTGAAAAGAAGCAATTAGTGAGGGATGCTGTTGATGAGGAACGCTTAGCCAACGGTAAGCGCATTCACGCACCAAAAGTGTTGCGTATGCCTCGCACTTACAAATCCTTTTGCCCCACGTGCGTTGAGGTTGTGGTTGACCCGGACGGCAAAGAGGTAAGGCGCACCATTGGAATGTATCGTGCGGTTGAGCATGATTGCGGAGAGGTATCGCAACTTGCTGCGTGATACAGGCCGCTAAGCAACAACACGACATTAAGCAACAGTTTGAAAGCCTCTCACCCCTGAGAGGCCTTTTGTATTGCAGTAAAAACTTTGAACGGTGCCTAAAGGTGCCGAGAGGATAATATATGAACACCCAACCAGCTTTAACCAATCACCAAAACACAGATATTCTTCCCGACAACGGCACTGCTGCGTCTGTGCCCCATTCCACCCTTGCACGAATTATCGAATCCCTCAACCCAACAACGCGTGTTGGTTGCGCTTTTCACATCATGTCCAATGGTCGTCTTGCACGCCGTGGCATCGTTCTTGACGACACACCTAATACCTTCATCGTGTCGTATTGCGACGTATTCGGCATACCACACGAGACGAAGACGGTTTCCAAAAAGCGGACGGACTCTTGGAAATGGTTCGTTGATGTTAAGCACAGCAATCACGCGTATGACAAGTTGTTTAGGGTGCAGTAAAGGAGTCAAGAAACAATGTCCACACACGCAACAACACCGATCTACACAGGCCCACGCACCGGCTCACGCCTGTCGGATGAGCAACTGCGTCTCTTAAAGACCAAGCTTTCCGCACTTCGGAGACTCTCGGACTGCACAGGATTCTCCACCAGTAAATGCATTGTTGATTTGCTTAGCCCTCTTTCCCAAGCGGATTTGATTCTGCTTGGGTCTTTATTTGAAAGAGTCGAACCAGCAGGTGGTAACCGATGAATCCAGTATTCATTTCATCGGAAGGCCGCGTGCTAGAGTTCACCGCGAAGACTCCAACACCTAAGGTTGAAGTTGTGATGTCGAGCTTGTTTGTGAGCAACACCGTAGTACCTGAAGTCGAAGTCAAGAAAGACGACGAACCTTTCCATGTTAGAGCGGCAAAAGAGGCCGCATTGCAATCAACACCGAAAAGACAACAATCTTAGTTTTCATCGGACAAAAACAATCTCACGCATAGGTGATGGTGCATTACCTAACTTATGTGGTTGACCGTTGCGAAGTGTTCAGACGTGAGCAACCAGCAATGAGCAGTGCGGCAATGCGCAAGCCGTAGAGGGTTGTTTTAATCTGATCTTGGTCAGGTGCTCAGAAAACAAAATGAGCACCTGATGTTGTTTAACGAGCAAAGGAGATTTACAGCATGTCAGAAATCATACGTTACACACCCAGAAAACATTGCAGACGCAGTGCCTCCCCAAACGGTTTTGCATGAGGCAACTGAAGCAGCAGTAAAAACATACAACGACTCCATCGAGGCCGCAAAGCAGGCTCGTGATGAAGCGGGGTCAAATCTGCTCAGAAGCAGTTTGAACTGTCTTTGAAAGAGTACAACGCGGCAGTAGAAATCGCATCGAGGCGGTAATCAACAAGATTCCCTGCGTATCGCCATGCACAGGGATACCCCGGCCCACGCTCATACCATCGGCCTAGTCTCCGATGGGGGCCGGGATTTTCATTTTTAGAAAGGTAAACAACAATGCCCAAATTTACAGAAATTAACGATAAAGGCGCGGTCACCATTGAAGAGCTTCGCGAATCGCAGCGCAAAGGTAGCGAAGGAATTGGTACTTCAGAACGCACCTTTGCAGAAAAAATGGCTCAGAGAAATCAGGGGACAGGGCTTAGCGAAGGAACTGACCCTGAATTTCCTGATGCCGGGGAATACGCGAGTGAAAACGGGTTCTAAACAACATGAGAGTGAAAACATCGTTCCGTCAACTTCACAAGTTGAAGCCTGATGCCTCTGTGCAGATCACCAAAGCAGGTTCGCACGTGAAAGCACGCTTTCGTGGCCGTAGAAATTGCGTCTTTGGAGCATCACGCGAAGAAGCACTTCAGAGGTTACGTGATGCCTCAACAATATTTGTGAGTGATTCTGAGGTTAATACTCAAATCGCAGAGCGAATACGGTTAAACGGTTTTCGTGGGAAAGCTTAACCAACATGAACAACACAAATCAGAATTCGGATGATGGAATCAACACCATCGTTGAGGCCCTACGCAGCGCTGAGACTGTGCCGCAAATGGCGCAACTTGTTGCTGAGTTGCTTCACACGTGTGGAATATACGGTCTTCAACAAATTGGGCAAGAGATGTCCCGAATCGCTGTTACCTCTGGCCTTGGACGGAATTGAGCATGAGCCAACCACAAATGCAACGAGGCTATGTTTACGTCAGTGGGAAAGCCTTTCACATTAGGTACTACGTGCATGAGAACGGTGTCCGTAAGCAACGCAGCCGCAAGTTGTGTGTGAAGGACGATCTTCACCCATCGAAAGATGCACCGGCAGTCATTGCACTCGCTGAAGATTTCATGTTGCGAATCAACACAGCAAATACCTTCAACGATGAGCAACCGGGTCACAATTGCCCCATTTGCGGAAATAGATGCACGAGAACAATTCAACAGAAATTCGCACCAAAAGTTTAAACAACAACACAAGGAGAGAAATTTATGAGTGTATGGGATCAAGGAAGACAACCTAGCGGTTTTCAGCCTCAGGAAACTGAATTTGACAAGATTCTCAGGGGACACCCTGATGTGAAGACACGATCAACCGCCGAACAAGTTAAGGCCGATTACGAAGAAGCGCTTGCCGCTAACCAAGCACACCTTGACGGCCTCGAAAACATCAAGTCTCTTGACGCTTTTGCCATGGGGCACAAAGAGCTTTGTGACACAAAGGCCAACGGGGAACTGTTGCTTAATCAAGCCAATACGATGTTCGGAAAAAGGGCGCATACGGTTGAACATTTTGAAGCGGCTTATCAATACCTACGAACAGAAACTGACTTCCTGAAAATCGACAAAACCGTTGAAGCAGCAAAACAGCGCGAGGCCGCTAAGCAACATTTTGAAGCTGAAACCGCACGAACAGCAGAGCGGGCATTCAATCCAAATGTTGATTACGACTCGATGCCTCTGGAGGAAATACGCCAACGTGCTGCTGAGACTTTTCAAGATGAGCAAGCAACTGGAAATCGCGGTGGCTACGACATCGGTTAAAGGGAGAATCCATGTTCAACAACGGTTTCAAAGCAACAATTCGCAGGTTGGCAAGTTTGCCGTTTCAGGATGTGACCAACCTGCTTACATGGTCTGACGGCAAAGATGTTGATTTTGGCAACGGCAACCTGTTGGTTGCTTCAGCAGCAAAAAATGGGCAGACAGTCGGATATTTGGTTGCTGAACCGACTCTCATCGTTGGGGGTATCATTGTTGATCCGCAAATAACGCAACCCGATGCGTGGCAACTTGGGGACACTGCTGACGCGTCCTTTGAAACCGAAGCCCGCAAGATTGGTGCTGACCGCTTCATGATGGTTCTACCTGCGGAATACCCAACACAGCCAGATGAACAGATTTTGCGTGTTGTCTATCGCAAGGTTCCACAGAAGGCAACCACCATAGATAGCCCCATCGAAAAGTTTTTTAGCAACGAAACGAACACCCCAAAATTTATCAACTAACGAGGTAAACACCATGAGTACCAGCTACACTCCAATTTCAAATATCGCAGGCGCGGCTGCTGACCCAACAGAGGATGCACAAGCACCGGCAGCACCTATACCCCAAGCTGATCCTGCTGCCCTTCAATCTGCGGCCACTGGTGGTGTTGCTCAAGCTACACAAGCTGCCCCAACACCGAAACCGACAAGCCGTCTTCAGGCAATTATTCAGGCCGTTGCCAACGTAGCTACAACGGCTGCTGCTGGAATCCCCGATGTGACTAACGAGGAACATGGCAGGGGCCGATCTAGCTTCTTAACAGGTTTAGGCGAGGGTGCCCGCGCTGCACAAGCTGCACAAGCAACACAAGCCGCTATCAAGTTCAAGACCTTTGACGATCAGGTACGTTTGGCGCAGTTACATGCCCAAGATCAAAAATTGGCCTTGGATACGCAGACTCAGACCGACGCGCACACCAAAGCAGAGATTGACAACCGTGCATTGGCTGCAAAATACGGCTTAGACTACGACACGCTTGCTAACCACGGCCCTTCTGTAATGGAGCACCTGACCGCGCAAACTGCCGCAAACGGCACAGCGAGTGTGCCTGCCGGTACGCACGTATCTGCCGATGGAAACACCATCTACATTCCGAAGAATCCTGACTCGCAAGCAACACAGGACGCTCAGCGGCAAATGTATAGCGCTGTGGCTCCCGGTTTTGGTCTCCCATCGTTAACTCCGGTATCGGATGTCCGCAAAGCAACTGACATGCTTACCAACGTGCAGCATGGTTTTCAGCCCAACGGAAACCCATATAAGCACGATGATTTGCCGGGTGTGATTGCCGCTGGCAAGGCACTGCGTAATCAACTTGCAAAGAATGGTGCTTCGCCTGAACAGTTGAAAGCCCTTGATAACAGGAACGATATTTTGCAAGCCAATCTTGATGCTTTGGATGAGCACAAGGAAAGCGTGTTGGATGCTGCTTCACAACGCAACACAGCCTCGAAAATCGCTCTGCAAAATAACAAAGCCCAAAATCAGAAAGATGTGAACGCTGCGAAGCCACAGAAGGCCCAAGACAGTACGGAACTCAACGCAGTTGCTTTTGATCCTAACTATCAGAACCCGGACGGCACTAAAGGTGCCAACGTTGTGATGTCGAAGACCGATGCAGCCGCTAAGGGTCTACCCCACTACAAGGCCGATGCAGGCAAGATCAACACCGTTGTTGCAGGTATGAACGATGTGCAGAACAAACTGAATCAGCTTGCGGATGTTGTTACTGACCCCAAGCGTATGGGGCAGGTACAAGGGCCTACCGCACAAGCCATGATTGAAAAAGGTCTCACCATTGATATGCATGGTGTCTCAGTTCCCTTTGGACGTATCAACGCGGCCCTCAACTCAGAAAATGCTAAAACGGCTAACCAAGCAACAAGAGATTACGTTACAGCCGTGCTTGGTGCCCACGAAGCGGTGACGCAGCTTCCCCGACTGCAAACGTTCGGGCAGTCAAACCGAATGACTGAAAAACAGATGGAGGCCGCTGTAAATCTTCTTCCACAAGCAGGTGATGACCCATCACTAGCAGCACAGAAGATGACATCACTGCAAGGGATGATTGATCCTCTGAGGAAGCAGATTCCACACATGCCGGGTGGAGAAAGCATCTCGTCTTGGTTGGAAAAGAGGCAGCAACAGCAGAGGCAGACCCCATCAGGCGGTAGCAACTTGGGACGTGCTGTGATGGGGAATGCAACTGACATTGTGAACAGGTTGCAGCCAAATCAGTAAACAACAAGTCTGCCTCAGTGGTCACCCCAAAACCGGCCAATGGTGGTCAGGGCAAAACCGGCCAACGGGAAGAGGCCGGGGACTCAGTTGTTCTACCCTGCAGCCTGCTGTGG
>Ga0070708_100004982_pt1 | contig 10496 bp, 18 predicted proteins | sample KBSK5503metaG_FD_65469 | JGI IMG/M metagenome (GOLD analysis project Ga0070708, IMG submission 65469) | Corn, switchgrass and miscanthus rhizosphere microbial communities from Kellogg Biological Station, Michigan, USA - KBS K5-50-3 metaG | ecosystem: Host-associated > Plants > Roots >... | reverse complement strand
CTCCCGACCGCCCGCCGGGACTTTGGGGCAGCGTCATCCGAGCCAGGTCCGCGCTCTCTCCACGAGGAGCGTCGGCGCCGGCGCGAATCGGCCCGGGCTGCCCGACTGCCATGTGCTACGGCGCGGGCGGCGCGTCGATCGCGGCAGCCTCGCCGGTGATCGCGGTGAGCGACGTCACCAGCGCGTCGAGGTCGGCCGACGTCACGGTCCCACCGGCCGCGATCTGCGCCTGCAGATCGGTGACCTGCTGGGTGAGCGCGGCGAGATCGGCGCTCACCCGCGCGGCGGCGGCCTCGACCGCGGCCTTGTCCTGATCGACGGCGTCGATCACTTCTTGAAGCGTTGCCATGATCGCGTTCTCCCTTCGGTAGATGGCGAGCAGCAGCTTCTCCACTGTCCACCCTTGCGACTTGAGTACGGCAAGAGCCTGATCGACCGAGACCAGCGTGTCGAAGCCGGCCTCGGGTGAGCGGGCCCAGTCGTCCAGCATCACACCGTCGCGTTCTGCCGGGCGTGATCCACGGCCACGAGGAACTGCGCGTCGCACGCTTCGCAGTTCGGGTCGAAGCCCTGGGGCGGCGGGTCCAGATCGTCGGTGGACGAGACGTGCACGCCGACGGCCATGTGCTCGCCGCAGGCGATCGGGGCCCACGGCTTGTCGGCGTACCACCACACGGTCGCGCCGGGCTCGGGACGGGGCATCCGCTCGTCGGAGTTCGGCCCCGGGCCGCTCGGTGTCGAGGCGAGCGCCTCGGCCTCGGACGGATGGCCGCGAAGCGCGTCGATCAGCTCGTCCTTGCTCATCGACGAACGACCGGCGATGTCGCGCTCGGCCGCGAGCTCGCGGAGCTCGGTCGCCGTGCGGTCCTCGTATCGGGTTGGCATCGTTCCTCCTTCCTATCGGCGGACGATCTTGGGCGCGTTCGGTGAGACGGGCGAGCCCGGCACGATCGGCGGGCGTCGCAGGGATTGGAGCGGAGGCAGCGGGGGAATCTCGGGCCCCTCCGCGCCAGGGACGCCGGGAGGAGCTAACGGATTCGGGGCACCGCCGCCCCCGCCCGCCAGGACCGAGGCCATCGTCGGTTGGGCCGCACGGGCAGCGGCCAAGATATCGACGACCTCCTCGACGGTCTTGCCTTCCTTGAACGCCTTGAGCGCGGCGCCGCGCTGCTCGATCGGCACGTCGGGTGCCTGCAGGCCCGCCACGAACGCGTCCTCGAGCGTTTCCGAACGGATCCGCGACAGCTCCTCGGGCACGTCGGGCACGTTCGGGTTGTTCTCGAGGAACGTCTCCAACGAGACCGAGCGCGTGGCCCTCATGTTCTCCCACAGGACCATGTGCGTCGGCAGGTCCAGCCCCGACATCGGGCCGTAGCCGACGACGTTGGCGTAGTCGCCTGAGATGTCGTCCTTCGGCGTGTAGGTGTCCTCGAACCGGCGACCGCGCGCGATCCCGAAGATCCGTTTTTCGGTGTTGCACCATTCCTCGTCCTGAGCGAACGCGGCCTCGTTGGCGTTGTGCTTGGCGACGGCGTAGTTGCGCTGCATCGACTTCACGACGGAGTTGAGCTGGCCCTGCGAGCGCGTGAGTGTCGACGTCGAGGTTCGCGAAAGCGCCACGTCTCCCTCGCGCGAGGCGGGCGTGACCATTGAGGACCGAGCCTCGGATTCCATCTCATTGATGAGCTGGATCGCCTGAAAGCTCGGCGGGGTCGGCGTGACGGAGTCCATCTTCGCGTCGGGACCCAGCGCGCGGTAGACGACGTCAGGCCCGATCTCGTTGGGGTTGGCGACGTTCCACGCGATCTTGCCGCCGTAGACCATGCGGATGAAGTAGTCGGTCAGCAGCCGGAACGAGCGGTTCTTCGCGCGCACGATCCCCTTGGAGTCATCGAGCTGGCCCAGTGGCTCGGAGGTCCACGACGGGCGGTAGGCGATCTGCACCGGGCAGATCCCCGTCGCGTTGTCGTCGTAGACGAGGAGCTCGGCTGAGGAGGTCCCCTGGGCCTCGTAGAGCGCGACGCGCGCGATGTAGTCCGAGGCATACCAGTCGAGCACGATCACCGTGTTCGGGGCGAGCTGGGTCTGGGCCGAGTTCATCGCGTCGACGCCGAAGTTGATCTCCTTCTGCTGCTGTCCGATCCGCTCCAAGAGCGCGCCCATCTGTTCGGGGAACTCCTTTCGAAGCCGGCCGACGTCCGAGGCGTAGTGCACGCACACGTTGTCGGTGGGCACGTCGGGGCGGAACAGGACCTCGGGCAGCACGCTCATCGGGTGAAGGCGCTGGAACCGCGGGAACCGGCGCTCGGGTGGCTCGCCCATATCGGGCCAGACCTTGATCGCGGTGTACCCGGCGGCGATCATGTCCATCCCGGCGTACTCGGCGCGGTCGTTGAACCGACTTCGCTCGGTGTAGGACGACAGGATCCGCTCGCGCTTCTCGGCCTTGGGCTCGGCGTCGAGTGACGCCGGCAGCACGCGCTCGGTCGGGTCGAGCTCGGCGAACAGGTGCCCGCCGTCCTCGATCGTCGTGCGGAAGATGTTGGAGACCATCGGCATATCGATGTCGGAGACGTCGTCGGGGAACACCGTCTCCCACCAGCCGTTCACGAGCGCCTGGATCTGGACCTGGCGGGTGCGAAGGCCCTGCCAGCGGTCCAGCGCGCGGTGATAGTTGGAAACGACTTGGTCGGCGATCTCTTGGGCTGCGATTTCGGCCATCGAACCAGTTGATACCGCGTCCTGTCTAGGAAGCGACCTTTGCCGCCCAGCGCGGGACCTTCACCCGGGCGAAGGACGGGGCGTCCGAGGGCGCCTCGAAGGCTCCTGGGAGCTGCACGCCGGCGAGCAGTTGCTCGAGGCGGTGGGTCAAGAACCAGTGGCCGATCACGAGGTCATCGGTCGAGCCCTCGGGCCAGGAGCAGGCTTCCTTGCGGTACTGGTCGGCGATCAGCCGCTCCTCGTAGCCGCCGTAGGGAAGGACGAGCCGCCCGTGGCGGTAGACCATCGAGTTCATCTCGACGCCGCGCTCGGGGTCGGGCTTGTTCTTCGAGCCGGTGTTGTGCGGGATCATCGCCACCCCACGAGAGCCGCACCACCGTTGGAAGAACGGGTACTGGCGCAGCCACCGCTGGGCGTTGTTCTCCTCGACCACGAGCAGGCTGAACGGGGTGCCCTCGTCCGCCGATGCGCGCCACCAGTCCTCCAACACGCCGGTGTAGCCCTCGGTCTGCGAGTCCTCGTACAGCAGCTCGGGCGCCTGCATGACGGCGCGTTTGGCGCGGTAGAGCTGGTGAGTCTTGTCCGCGAACACTAAGAAGTGCTGGATCGCCCAGTACCGCGCGGTGCCCGGGTCCACCGTCACGATCGACAGCGCCGGCCGCTCGTGATCGGGGCGAGACATCACCTGGCCGAAGCGCAGGGACAGGTCGAAGCACCCCGGGGCGATCGCGCCGTCGCGGTCGGGACCGCCCTCGAACCAGGCGCGCTGGGCCAGGAACCCCACGGCGTCGGAATCCTCCTGTTGCCACACGAGCTCGAACCGACCCTCGTGCTGGATCCGGGCGCGGTGGATGCGGGCGAAGTTCGCCATCTCCGGGTCGAGCAGACAGCCGTTCGGCCAGGGCCCGGTGTGGGGGTTCTCGCCCTGGCGGCATTTGGTCTCGTCGTGGACCTTGAACCGAATGCGGTGATAGAGCGGGCGCTCGAGGCCCTGCTCGTCGAAGTTCTCGGGGTCGGTCTGCTGGGCCACGAACCACGACAGATCCTCGGGGCCGTAGCGGGCGTTGGAAAGGATCAAGAGGCCGCCCTGGTTCAGGCGCGTCTCGAGCTCCTGCTGCCACTTGCGAACGAGCTCGGCGCGCTGCTCGGCGTTGGAGGAGTTTCCCTTGTCGATCAGGTCGTCCCACACGACGAGGCCGTAGCGCCCAGATAAGACGTCGGAGTCGTAGCTCCCCGCCGAGATCGTCGGCTCCTTCTCGCCCAAGCCCGCCCAGTCCAGCGGCTCGACGAGGAGCTGCTCGGTCGACCACGGTGCCATGCGCTTCGCGTCGGGCTGGAACCGGCCGTAGAGCTCGATCAGCCGGCGGTTGAGCGTGAACGTCTGGCGTAGGCGCTTGACGTACCAGACGGCCTTGGCCGAGGTCTTGTGGCCCAAAAGGATCGTCGGTTCTTTGCCCATCGCACGTTCGAGCGTCACGGCCCAGCACACGAAGTCGTGCGTGATGAGCGTGGACTTGCCCAGGCCCGGGGCGACGTTGACGACCGCGTACTCGTCGGCCTCGGAGTGGTAGAGCTCGAGGAGCATCTCGGCGGTGCGGACCGCCCACGGCGGGTTGTTCGTTCGCCCCAGGACGTGCTCGCGGAACTTTGCGAAGTCCTTGAGGTAGGTCTTGGCCTCCTGCTTGAGCTCGTCGTAGGCGATCGGGTTCACCGAGGCCCGGACCAGCCCGGCCGCGAGCATCTCCTTGTACCACCGCTCCGCGGTCGATTTCGCCACGCCGACCTTGTGCCCCGAGCGTTCGACCTGCCCACCGAACCGGATGTGCTTCTCGAACTCCTCGCGCTTTTGCATCATCACCGGACGCGTGCCCAGGCCCGAGACTCGCCGGCCGATGTAGGGATGCAGCTTGGGATCGACGGCGCCGACGAGGATCGCCTGGCGCAGCCAGTCAAAGCCGGTGGAGCGCGGCAGCTTCATCGACTCGACGATGTCGTGGTAGTTCTCGCCCTTCTTGGCCCGGCGCAGGAACTCGCGGCGCTCGTTGCGATCGCGCGGGACGAAGTTGCCCCGGCGCGTGCGGTTCTTGGGGGCGGTCACTTCTTCTTCGGCTTCGCCCGACGCGGGAGCTTGGCGCCCTTGGGAGTGGCGGCCAGGTACTCCTTCGCGACCTTGACCGTGAGGCCGCCGCGGGGCGGGATCGTGCCGTGGGCGATGCCTTCCATCAGCCGGCGCTGGGCCTGGGAGACGACGGGCATCTACCCCTCCTCGTCTTCGCCCAGCGGCGCGCCCTCGATGTCGTGCAGCATATCGTGGGCGATCCGCGAGACACAGCCGTAGACGAACGTGTAGTCGATGTCGGGCGTCATCCGGTAGCGGGTCAGACGCTCGCCTTCGGGCGAGAGGTAGGTCAGGATCCGAACCTCCGACTCGAGGATCGCGTCGTCGTCGAGCTCGATCACCAGGGCGGGCGGGTTCACTTCTTCTTCTTCGCCAGCGACGGGTACTTCTTCGCCACCTTCGCCCGCACCTGGCTGGCCACGGGCTTTCCGGCCGAGCGGGCCAGGGCGTTGCGCGCGTGAGCGGCGTCGGGGATCGGGTAGGACCCGGAGACCGCGCCGCCTGCTTTCGTTCGCTTCGACGGCACGGCGGTCGCCGAGGCGGGGATCTTCTTGCGCCGGGCGGCGGTGAGCTTCGCCATCATGCCCTCGATGCCAGCCACGCCGCGGTGCCCAGGCCCGCCCAGCCCGCTTCCTCCACGAGCGAGTTGTCGAACTTCCACGCCTGGGACACGATGAACAGCACCGCGAAGGCAAGGATCGCCACCACGAGTGCGATCAGGTGCAGCGCGTCCCCGTGCTGTCCTTCTGCCATCTCAGCTCCCTTCTCCTCGCCCGCTCCGCCCGGTGGTGGGCACGATTCCGTCTATCGGTTTCCCGCGTCGACGGGCGCCCCCACCACCGAGAGTTGCAGGGCCGCCAGATTCCTAGCCGCCCGGGGTCGGGGCCGCGCCACGCTGCTCAGGCCCGGCTTGGTCGCTGCGGTGAGCACACACCGACCGTGGCCTCGACGTCCGAGGTATTCGGGATCCGACGACATCGCGACGATCGTGCGCCGGTGCGTCAAGGAACGCGCGAGCGGTGGGCGTGGCGCCAGGAGCGGATCGCGTAGCCGATGCCGATGTAGCCCACGATGTCGGCGGCGTTGAAGAACCTCGAGCCGTCGGGCCAGGGGACGAACCCCGGGGTCGCGATCACGATGCCGAAGCCCAGCCAGATCGCGGCGAAGATCACCCAGGCGATCGTGGGAAGGTAGGCGTCGTCGGACGTGCTCATGGGCGGAGGCGCATCGTGGCACACAGGGCCATCGAGGGCAAGCCGGGCACTAGTCCACGTAAGACTGGTCCCCGCCCAGCGTGACATAACGTATCGGGGCCCGAAGATGTCACTCTTTCGGCGGCGCACCCCTGTTGACCAGCCCAGCGTGACATAACGTATCGTTGAACGCCGGATCAGTCCGGGTGAAGATCCCCGGATTTCCTTGCGCCAGCCGTGTTTGGTTGGGGGGAGGCTGGGAGGGGGGCGGTTCTGAGGTCGGGTTCTGGGAGCCGGAGCTGAGGCGTCCAAGGTCAGCGCCACAGAGGGAGGGAGTGAGGACGCGCGGGGGGCATCCCCCGTCCCTGGTGCCACTGACCTCCGAGGCTACCTGCAGCGCAAGCCCTCCGAGCTGGTCACTAGCTCCCAGCCCTCGCGGTTCTGCCGGGTGCGGCGGGATCCGGCAGGCCTCGAGCGTCGCTCGGCGGCGCAGCGTCGGACCGGGACTGGACGTCCACTGGCTCTGACCACTGGCAACGACTGACGCTCGCTCGCTTCGCGGTGGTGGAGTCTGCCCCGACGACGGGTGAGCGTTCGAACCGGCCGTCGTGGGCCCCGAGCACGGACGGGCGGATCCGCCCGGAAGTATCGCCGTCGCGCAACGGCTCGAGCCGGCGAGGGTATTTACCGCGCGCGCGAGGCCCCGTCGGCCGATTCGATGCACCGTCGCGACACACCCCGCCGGCGTCGAGCTCGAGCCCTGGCCGATTCGCCTGGGCCCACCTACCGCCGGCCGGGCTTGCGCGCCGTAGGGTCGCTCCTGCGCCCCCGTATCGGGCCCCGGACGCGACGAAGCCCGGCACCAACGGCACCGGGCCCCGTCCGAGCTTCTGCGCGCTCTCAGCTATCGGCCGGCATCGCCCCCGATCCGCTCGAGCTCGCTCCTGACTACGCGGCCAGCGTCACCGCCCGGGTTCGGGCGGAGCGCCGGCGCCGGCGGTGGCGGAAGCTGCGGCTGCCAGCGTGAGGGCCCGCATCGCCTGAGCCGGCACCACCGCGTTGCCCAACGCCTTGAGTGCCTGCGTCCGGGTCATGCCCTCGGTCCAGCGTGCGGGAAAGCCCATCATCCACTCGACAAAGGACGGGGCGAGCCGGCTGCGGTCATCGACGGGATGCGGCGCGGGACCCATCACGGTTTCCCATCTTCGGATGGCGGGTTCGTAGGGTCCCCAAGGGAAGCCATCAGCCCGTCCAGCGAGGGTCTCACGGTCGCTCCCGCTGACGGCGATTGGTTGTTGCCGTAGGGTGTCGCACTCGGAGTCGGCAGCAGTGCCCGTGGGCTCGGTAAGAGCGACTTCACCTGGCCCTTGAGCAGCAGTTCGTCCGACCGATCCCCGCCCCGGCTCAGATGACCGCCCAGCGCGTCCGCCGCGCTCGGTGTTCCCAAGAGCATCTGATTCGGCGTGTGCAAGAACGAAGATCCGCTCTCGACGGTGGGGCGCTCCAACGTCGGATGCTCGAACACTTCCCCAGCGTGCATCGAACCCCATCTCGGCCAGGTCCCGAAGAACTTCCGCAAAGGCGGACCCAGCAGGCTCCCCTGCACCGAGGAGTCCGGGTACGTTTTCAACCACGATCCATCGGGGTCCAACAGCGCGAATGACACGGGCGAACTCGGGCCAGAGCCAGCGGTGGTCGTCCTGGGCCTTGCGACGGCCGGCGGTGGAGACTGGCTGGCACGGGAAGCCGCCGCAGATGAGATCGGGCCGAATACGTCCGTCAACGTCTGGCCGTCGTGGATTCCCGTTGGCGGTATCCGGTGGCGCTTCGCCGTTCGGTTTCGGGCCGACTTCGAGTCTCCGACCATCGGGGTAGGCAGCAACGTCTCCCCACTTCGGTACGTCGGGCCACCATCGCTCAAGGACCCGTCGGCAGGACTCGTCGATCTCGACCTGTCCGACGCATCGGAATCCCACAGCCTCAAGGGCGAGGTCGAGTCCTCCGATCCCGGTGAACAGGCTGAGGAAGGTCGGCCGCTCATCCAGCCTCGGTCGACTCCTCGAGCGTCGGCTGCTCGGGCGGCGCCACGTACTTCTCGAGGATCTCCGAGATCCCGCCGTCCTCGATGTTCACGGTCTGCATCCGCGTGACCTTGCCCGACTTGAGCGGGTGCTTGATGTTCACGACCTTGCCGGTGAACCAGCCGCGCACCGTGTCACCCTCGCCGAGCACGACGTCGCAGTCGCGCGACGTGCCACCGCCGCCGAGCTCGAACTCGATGCCGGCGACCTTGTGACCCTCGAACGTCAACGGCTCGTCTGCCATCACTTCGCCTCCCTTGCGATCGCGGCGTTCGCCCAAAACATGACTTCTTCCAGATGCGTTACAGCTAGGGACTTCTCGCGACCGTCGGGCAGGATCACGTTGAGATCGGCCGCCAGCCCGAGGCAGGCGGCGCGCACCTTCTCGTGGTCGTGCTGGCGCATCGGCGTGTCCGCCGGGTGAAACGTGAAGCGATTGGCGATGTCTGCTGAGTCCATCAGGCCTCCCTACCCGTGAGCGCCACGCCGAAGTGACGTAGCGCGTCCCCCAATGCCTGCACGTGCTCGTCAAAGTCGATCGGTCTCGGGAGACCCTCGGCCATGATCCGGCTCGCGTCCTTGTACACGATCGCCGCGGTCGCGTAGAGCCCGTTCATCGCCTCGCGGCGATCTTCCGTCTGTTCACGACGCCACCTGCGCCCTCGTCCCCAGCCCATCGCCCTCCCTCCACTCGATCAGCCGACCGGCGTGCTGGCCAGTCGCGGTCCGCACGGCGTTGAGCAGCCAGCCGATGCGCCGGTCCTCGGGGACCTGACGCGAGGCCTCGCGCTGCTCCTCGGTCGTGCCGGCCCATATCCCCCGGTCGCGGCCGGCGAGCGCGAACGCGAGGCACTCAAGCTTGACCGGACACGGCGCGCAGATCGCGCGCGCGTCTCGGACGGTCTGGACCTTGTCGGCCTGGTCGGTCGAGTCGGGGAAGAACGTCTCGGCGTTGGCGGTCGCGCACGCCGCGAAGCTGCGCCAGGGCTCGCGCCGGAGCCGGTCGTACCGCGACAGCAGCCGCACCATCGCGAGCTTGCGTGCGTCCAGCTCCTCCTCGGTCGAGTCCTTGCGCGCCCACGGCACCACGCCGGCCGGGATCCGATTCACTTCGGGACCTCGAGACGGTCGTCGACCTGAAACGGGCAGCGCGTTCCGTGAACGGCCTCGTAGGTCCGCTCCCACGGTGGGGGGCCGGCGGGCCCGAGATGGCCCTTGGGGGTGCGGCACCGAGCGCAGAACGGTCCCTGCAGCCACGCGAAGCACTCGCCGCAGCAACCGCAATGCTCGTGCTGATCGTGCGCGCTCATCACGACCACCATCCGTCGACCGTCACGTGCAGGCCGACGACGAGCACCACCGCGCCGACGTCCTCGATGACGAGACCGACCACCTCGACGCGAAGGTGCTGCGAGCCGAGACCGAGCCCCATGCCGGCGACCATCGCGATCGCGCCGAGACCGAGCAGCACCACGCCGATCGCCCTCACGACGCAGCCAGTCCCTTCGCGCGGCGCTCAGCTCGCCACGCCCTTATGTAGAGCCGATGGCGTTCGGTGCGCTGGTTCCGTCGCGAACGCGCGCGCGCACAGATCCGGCAGTCTCGGCCGATGACCCTGCCTTTGCGGATCTGGGGCACGGTGTTCCCCTCATCGAAGGGATGTCCTCGCTTGCAGTGGGTCTTGCGGGCGTTGAACGCTGCCGGTGCCAGACTGCGGCGGACGTTCTCACGCGGCGTGACGGCTTCTAAGTGCGCCACATTGACGCACGCTCGATTGCGGCACAGATGGTCGATCTGCAGGCCCGGTGGGATCGTTCCGTGGGCCCGCTCGTAGACCACACGATGCGCCCGGCGGCGCTTTCCGTTGTGGGTGGTGACGCCATATCCCGACGGCGAAAGCGCACCCGTCCAGACGACACACGGGCCGGTTGGCGGTTGGGGAATCCAGAACGGATCACTCATGCGCTGGGACCTCAAAGAGCGGCTCGTGGCAGCGCCGGCAGCGCATCACCCGGATCGTTCGCACCGACGAGACCGGGAGCTCACAACGCGCCCAATGATCCGCGCGAAACGTCGGCACGCGGATTTCCTTCACGACCTCCGGCTCATGCTCGGCGAAGGTGACACGGCAGGGTCTCACCACAGCTCGGCCGCCTTTCTGAGCGCCTCGGCGACGATCAGCGCGCCGGTGGGAGACAGCTCGACCATGTCTCCGTACATCGCGATCGCCTTCACCTTCACGGCGAAGTCGCCCCTGTTCCGCGTGCGCTGCGCGCGGCGCCCATCGGCGGCGAGCCGATCCGCAGCGGCGAGCAGCCTCGGGTCCGCAGCGGCACGCTTCATCGATCCTCGACGACCTTCTGCCGGTAGTAGTCGAGCCGG
>Ga0070708_100004981_pt1 | contig 10496 bp, 9 predicted proteins | sample KBSK5503metaG_FD_65469 | JGI IMG/M metagenome (GOLD analysis project Ga0070708, IMG submission 65469) | Corn, switchgrass and miscanthus rhizosphere microbial communities from Kellogg Biological Station, Michigan, USA - KBS K5-50-3 metaG | ecosystem: Host-associated > Plants > Roots >... | reverse complement strand
GCGCCCGGCTGGTTCCGCACCGAGCAGAACAAAGTTCTCTACGAGGACCGGGAATGGGTCGACTACCTTCGCGAGCGCATTCCCCTCAAACGCGCCGGCGAGCTGAACGATCTTGACGGCGCCATTGTTTTCCTCGCCTCGGAATCCAGCCGCTACATGACCGGCCAAACGATTCTCGTTGATGGCGGCATTTCAACTGGCGCTGTGCGGGCGATCAGCAAACCGCGTTCGTCGCCCGCCGAAGTGTGATAAGGCCTGCTACGGAGAAAACCGCATGACTGCATCGATGACCATGAACCCGCAATCCAGGCTCGGCGTTTTTGCCGCGCGAACGTTCGCGCTTGCCGTGCTCTATGTGCTGTTCGGACTTCTGGCGTTCGCAACCGAAGCGTTTGCGCAGCCTGGCCCGACTCCTGCGCAATCGTTACAAATATATTTTGTGGACGTCGAAGGCGGTCAAGCCACGCTCTTCATCACTCCCGCGGGCCAGTCGCTCCTCATCGATACCGGTTGGCCTGGCAATAACGGTCGTGACGCCGACCGCATCGTCGCTGCTGCGCATGATGCCGGCATTAACAAAATCGACTTCGTCCTCATCACCCATTACCATGACGACCACGTTGGCGGCGCTCCGCAACTCGCCGAGCGGATTCCAATCGGCGCCTTCATCGATCACGGAGAGAATCGTGAAACCACGGACGAGGTAACACAAAAGCGCTGGCTCGCCTATCAGCAACTCCTGTCCTCCGGAAAATATAAACGCATCATCGCAAAGCCCGGGGACATTCTCCCCGTAAAGGGAATTTCCGCCGAAGTCATCTCCTCCGATGGCGCCGTTCTCGAGAAGTCCCTTCCCGGCGCGGGTCAACCCAATCCCGCGTGCGCGAGTTCGCCGCAACCTCCAGCCGATAAAACCGAAAATCCACGTTCTCTCGGCACGCTCATCACCTTCGGCAAGCTCAAGATTCTCGATCTCGGTGATCTCACTGCCGACAAGGAACGTGAACTGATGTGCCCGGTCAACAAAATCGGGCACGTGGGCATCTACATCGCATCCCACCATGGCTTCAACCAAAGCGGCAGCGCCGCTCTCGTACACCCAATTGCGCCTCGCATTGCCATCGTCGATAACGGAGCGACCAAAGGCGGCAGCCCGTCGGCGCTGGACATCATCAAGTCTTCGCCAAATCTCGCCGCTCTTTGGCAATTGCATTTTTCTGAAGAAGCTGGACCGGCTCACAACACCGCACCTGAATTGATCGCCAATCCCTCCGGCCCTGACGCTGCGAATTATCTGAAACTCACTGCAAACTCCGACGGCAGCTTTTCCGTCTTCAACTCGCGCACCAAACAGTCACAAAAATATTGAACCGTTCACTAACCACGCGCTTCGCCCGGCTCCGCAATCGGCTCCATATTCCCCAACAGAAAAATATATCCCGCGATTCCGAGCGCCAAAAAAACCGCCGCCGCAATAAACGCCCATGAAAAGCTTTTCGTTCCCGCAACGATAAATCCGGTCGCAATTGGCGCGGCAATCCCCGCGAGTTGGTTGCAAAGATTCAGAATCCCGCCAACAGTCCCCACGCTCTCTCTCGGCGCAATCAACGACGGAATCGACCATCCTACCGGCGACGCAGCCGAGAGTCCTCCCAGCGAAACACTGATCCAGAAGACCGCTTGCAATGGAGTCCGAGCGTATGCTGCTCCCAGAATTCCTAACCCCAACGCCGTTCCTCCGATCAATACAGTCTGCCGCACCCGCACTGCGTTCCATCCGCGTTGGATCAGCGTATCCACAAGCCATCCGCCAACAATTAAATCAGTCGCGGTCGCAATCAGCCAGGGCACGCTCGTATATAAAACTGAATGCATCAGATCGACATGCAACTCAGAAGAAAGATACGCAGGCAGCCACGTCAGCAACAAATAGAAGCTGTAATTGTAAGAACCGAATCCCATCGCCAGGCCCAACACTTTCGGCTGCACCAGCAAATATCCCAGGGGCGCACCCGCCGCGGCTCGCGCTTGATCCTCCGGTTGCGCGCCACCCAGGCGAATGTATTCGCGCTCAGCCTCCGAAAGCCTCCGGTCTTGGCTGGGATTTTTGTAGTATGCATAAAACAACGCAAAATAAACGAGACTGATAATTCCGGTCGCGGCAAAATTCCATCGCCAGCCAAAATGTAAGAGCAGCATTCCCAGAATTGGCACGCCAATCGCCGAAGAAAATTTCGCCATGGAATCGAAGATCGCGGTCGCCAGGCTTCGTTCCTGCTTCGGGAACCAGTACCCGACAGCCTTCGCATTTCCAGGAAACGTCGGCGCTTCTCCAATTCCCAATAAAAACCGTGCACCAAACAGACTGCCGATTCCCGTGGAAATTGCCGCGCCAAACGAAGCGACGCTCCAGATGATGGTGCTGAGAATTCCCACACGCCGCACGCCAAAGCGGTCCAACAATAGTCCTGAGGGTAGCTGAAGCGCCGCGTACGTCCAGTTGTACGCGCTTAACAAGAATCCAAATGCGACCGTGGACATTCCAAACGCGTCGTGCAGCGCATCGCGCGAAACGGAAAGATTCACGCGGTCAAAATAATTGACCAGTACTCCGAAGCCTAACAGGATGGCAATGCCCCACCGCCGCCGCGGCACAGCCTTGCTCATGATGGATGTAGTGGAAGACAAGTCCGTCGAGCTGCTCCGCCGGCCGCGCCAATCTATCCCAGTCGTCGTCAAACCGCGTGTCGCATTCTATCCTCCGCAACATTCCACAACCAACAGATTCCTCCAAGGAGTCGTTCGAGGGTTTCCATCTCAGGCCGACTTGCGGCAAAATCTAAAAGCGCTTCATTCAATCATGACCCGCCCATCTCGCATCGTCATACTCCTCACAAGTGTCTGGTTCATCGCCGCGGCCGCACTCGGCGCGCGGCTTGCCTTCGCGTGGGATCAGCAGCGAAAAATTCCTCATCAAGTTCTTGCAACTGTTCCATTCGACCAGGAGGCAGGAAACACCGCCTTCGCGCTCTCGCAAGGTAAAGGCTTCAGCAATCTTTTTCGCCAGAACACCGGCCCCACCGCCTGGCTCCCGCCGCTGTATCCTTCCCTGCTGTCAATCATCTTCCGCATTTTCGGCGCCTTTACCTTTCACAGTTTTCTCGCCGCCGTTTTGGTGAACGCTCTCTTCTCAGCGGCAGTCACGTTCCCACTCTTTTCGTTCGCGCAACGAATTGCCGGGCGCCATGTCGCAGTCGCCTCCGCATGGCTTTGGGTCTTTCTCCCCGCCGGCATGATCATGCCGTTCGAATGGATCTGGGATACGTCGCTCTCCGTGCTTCTTGCCACAACGCTTCTTTGGTTGACTCTCCGCGTCGCGCAATCTCCAAAGCTGTGGCTCTGGCTAACGTATGGCGCGCTCTGGGGCGTCACTGTTCTCACCAATCCTTCTCTTGGAATCGTTCTTCCCTTTCTGTTGTTCTGGGCTGTGCGTCGTGCACGAACTCAAGTGACAGTCTCCTGGCGCGCTCCAGCCTTCGCGTGTGCGTTGATTATTTTTTCCTGCTTGCCATGGACCGTGCGCAACTACGCGACGTTCCATCGCGTAATTCCAATCCGTTCAAGTCTTCCGTTTGAACTCTGGATCGGCAACAACGACATTTTTGACGAACACGCCATCGGCGGCCTCCGACGCATCACCCGCTTCGAGGAGACGCGCCACTATTCGCAAGTCGGCGAAAACGCCTACCTCGCCGAAAAGTCCCGTCTCGCGAATTCTTTCATTCAACAGAAGCCGTCGCTTTTTCTCCGTCTCACCGCGAGAAGAATCGTCGCCACCTGGACAGGCACCGAACATCCCTTCGTCGACTTCCTCCACGCGGATTCCCTCCTCGTTCGCATCATCATTGTCTGCAATTTAGTTCTGTCCCTCGGCATGTTTCTAGGGATCGTGCTGCTCGCCCGCTCGAAAAGTCCTTTTGCATTTCCAATGGCGGTATTCCCTTTGCTCTACCCGCTCATCTATTACGTCACGCACACCTCCCTACGCTATCGCCATCCCATCGATCCGCTACTGGTGTTCCTCACGGTCTTTGCCCTAGCTGCTCTTTTCTTTCGCTGTCACGGTAGCGTTTCTGGCATTTCGCCAGCATCATAAAAACGATTTAAACCTGCCAATTTCAGAGTACAATGCGCAGCGGCGATTTTTTCAAAGGAGCATTCCATGCGTCGTCTCTTGCTTCTCCTTCTCAGCTGCTTTCTATCCGCAGGGTCTCTCTCCGCACAACAAAGACTTTCCGCTCACTGGGAAGAACTCACCGCTGAGGATTTCCGTCACGCCATCGAACTTTCCAAAGGCACTTGCGTCCTCCCCATCGGCATTCTGGAAAAGCACGGCCCGCATCTTCCACTCGGCACGGATCTGCTGAACGTCCGTTACGCCTCGCTTCATGCCGCGGAAAAAGAATTTGCGGTCGTTTTCCCTGAATATTATTTCGGCCAAATCTTCGAAGCCAAACACGAGCCCGGAACGGTTGCATACAGCCGCGGAATCCAGTTGAATCTGTTGCAGGAAACGACCGACGAGATGGCGCGCAACGGCTGCAAGAAAGTGCTCATCGTCAACGGTCATGGCGGCAACGAAAGTCTTTTGCCTTACTTCGCGCAAACGCAGCTCGATAAGCCGCACGACTACGTGGTCTACGTCCAGTGGGGACAAAACTCCCATCCGAAAAACGCGCTGAAGAAAGATCCACTCGATATGCACGCAGGCCAATCCGAAACTTCGAACACCATCGTTACGCGTCCCGATCTCGTGCACATGGATCGTGTCAAACAGGAATCCGGCGCCGACCAAAAGCAGGATCCCCTTCCAGAAACTGTGTACACCGGCATCTGGTGGTACGCACGTTTCCCCGATCACTATTCCGGTGACGGCTCTCTCGCCAGCAAAGAACTCGGCGAAGCCGACATGAAATCGTGGATTGACACCATTGAAGAAGCCATTCGGGCCGTCAAAGCCGATGAAAACAGCCTGAAACTTCAAAACGAGTTTTACGAAAAGAGCCATCACCCGCTGGACACCAAGCAGTAGCCGAACGCGATGACCGACCGCGGCCGCAAACTCGGTGACAAATCCTTGGGCATGGATACATCGATCACGCGGCGCGATTTTCTCGGTGCAACGCTGCTCGCTTCTGGGGCACAACTCCTAAATCCGTTTTCTCCCGCGCAACTTCTCGCAAAACAATCGCATGCCGCGCTTCCCGGCTCCATGGAAGACTGGAACGGCTATGGCGGCGTCGGCGAATACGCAAACAGCAATGGCAATACGTGGGAAGTACTCTCTGCCGGGCATAAATTGCGGGACTCAAATCCGTCCGCATTCCTGAAAGACGCGGCTGACATCGGCGAACTCTACGACTGCGTTGTAGTCGGCGGCGGAATCAGCGGTCTCGCCGCTGCCGCGCTCTTTCTTCGCCAGGCACGCCCCGGCTCGAAATGCCTCGTGCTTGAAAACCATCCCATTTTCGGCGGTGAAGCCAAACAAAACGAATTCGACATTGATGGCCATCGCGTCGTGGCGCATCAAGGCTCCGCAATTTACTTCGTGCCCTATCCACGCAGCTTTCTCGCCGATTTCTACGACGCCATCGGCCTTCATGAACCTCGCCTCTCGTACCAAGCGTGGGGCGGATCAGGCGCCGCCATGACCATCGGCCGCACTCCGTACGACTCCGCCGGAATGTCCACGGGACAATACGGCTTCTGGTTTGCTCCGAAATTCACCGCAAACGATTCTGAAGGGCACAACGGCTTATGGCTTATCGATCCCGTTGGGAAGAAATTCGCCGGTGCTCCCGTAACTGACGCCGCCCGAGCAGAACTTCTCCGCTGGTATTCCGGCGCCACCGCGGATCATTCAAAGTTCACTCCACCCCAATATGAAGGCGATGAGGTTTCGCGCAGCCTCGACGCGGTTACGCTCGAGGACCATTACATCCAGCGTTTCGGCCTCAGACGCGAATTCATTCGCAAGTATCTTTCGCCCGATCTCGGCGGAGGCTCCGGCCTCGGCGCGGACGCTCTCTCTGCATTTACCGAATATGCCGCCGATTTGTTGCATCCCTACGAGAAAAAGGGCGAAGCGGTCCAGATGTTTCCCGGCGGCAACACCACGATCGCGCGGCTGATCGTTAAGACTTTAATTCCTGCAGCCTTCGCCGGCGATCCCACCCCCGATGGCGTTACCCGCAACTCCGTAAATTTGGCGGCGCTCGATCGTTCCGAATCACCCGCCCGCATTCGGCTCGGCTCAACCGTTCTTCACGTCTCGCATGAAGGCGATCCAACCCGCGCCGATTCACTTCAGCTGATTTATGAGAAAGATGGCAAGCTCTTCCGCGTCCGTGCACGTTCCGCGGTTATGGCCGGCGGCAACTGGACGACCAAACACGTCGTCGCCGATCTTCCATCAGCGCAAAAAACCGCCTACTCGCAATTTTTCCGCTCGCCTTGCATCATGGCCAATATCGCGGCGCGCAACTGGCGCTTCCTCGCGAAACTCGGCATCTCCGGTTGCCGCTGGTTTGGCGGGAATATCGGCAACTATTTCGAGCTTCGCCGCCTGGCTCTTGTCGGTGATGTGCCGCCTCAAATCACTCCCGATTCTCCAGTCGTTCTTACCGTAAAAATTCTATTCTCGTATCCAGGTCTGTCCACCGAAGCGCAAGGTCATCGCGGTCGTAGCGAACTTCTCGCCACGTCTTTCCGCGAATACGAACGCCGTATCCGCGCGCAGTTCTCTCAAATGTTTTCTTCCGTTGGATTTGATGCGCAGCGCGACATTGCCGGCATCGTCCTCAACCGCTGGGGGCACGCCTATTTGAGCCCGCAACCCGGCTTCTTCTTCGGCACTGGCGGGAGACCCGCGCCTCGCGAGGTTCTTCGCGCAGCTCCGTTTGGCCGCATCGCGTTCGCAAACACCGATCTTGCCGGCGCGATGGATCACCGCTTCTCCATTCTCGAAGCGCGGCGCGCGGTGTCTCAACTATTTGAGGGGGTGCTGGATTGAAGATTGACGAGCGGTATTTCTGGGCGGCGAAGTTCTGGCTTTAGCGGATGCGGCGAAGTTGCTCGAGCCATCGCTCCAGCGTGCCGTGATATTTTTCCCCGATGTCCAGAAATTCGATCCCCATCCCGATACGGGATTTCACGATGCGCACAACGGCAAGCGCTTCCACCGTCTGATCCTTCCGCGTCAGCGTAAGCCGCACACGGGTGCCCAGCGGGAACGGCTTGTTGGTACATACAAAGCACCCGCCCATCGAAAGATCCGACGTGACTCCAGTGGCGGAAGTTCCCGCCTCCATATCCAGGCATTCGGCATCTGCTGCGAATGGATGCCGAATCGCGTACCGGCGGTCGCGCACTAAGAGAGCGCGTGACCCTCCCTTGCTTAAATGTTCGTCCATAGAGATAACGTTCTTCACGGCGGCTGAGTTCCGTCCGACAGGTCGTCGGATCTATACCCTTCTAGCTTCACTCTAAGTGTGCGGGCAAATCGGCCCTGTAAACCCGTCCCGCGAAATGAATTTGCGAAAAGATAACCGTCCGTCCGGCCAGTGCCTTCTCCGAGAGCTTTTTCGCTTTACTGGTATTAGTGGCTACGACAATCGCGCCACCGGCCCGCTCAACGCCTCTTTCTCAGTTGCTAGACTGTTGTTTAGGCGGGTTTTTTCCTTTCATGACCACTACGCGCACTGAAGGCCTGCGGCAAAGCGATCGGGTATCTTTCCGCATACCTCTTGAGGCTTCCTGGATGGATGGCTCGGGTTTGGTGCGTCGCCTCGTCGCGCACTCCCTGCTTATCAGCCGCAATGGTGGTGTGCTTCGTATGCCGGAGAAATTCTTCCCCGGCCAGGAGATTTCGCTAAAGCGGCCGCTTGAAGGAGACGGGATCAGGTCCGCGCGCGCTAGAATCGTCGCGGAAATCGATCACGAACCCGAGGGCTTTCTCTACGCCGTCCATATTCTTGAGCCCCGCTCGGATTTCTGGGACGTCGAATTTCCCTCTCCCCACAAAGGCGAAGAGGCGCTCGCGCGGCTCCTGATGGAGTGCAGCTTTTGTCAGCGCCGCGAAGTCGTTTATCTCAATGAACTGGAATTGAAGTCATTCGAATCGCGCAAATGCGTCGCGCGCATCTGTAAAGTTTGCGAGGCGCCTTCCGTCTGGGTCGAGGCACAATCCGAACTCGTATCGCCTGAATCGCAAACCGCACGCGGGTCAGAAGTTGGCCGCTTTGCGGCCACGCAAGAGGATGACCGCATTCTCCCTCGTCGCAACCGCACTCGCGTTAAAGCCCGCGTCCTTGCGTGCATCCGTCGCCGCGGCTTCCAGGAAGAAGTCGCTGTCTGCGAAGATCTCTCGAAAGGCGGCATCGCCTTCCGCAGCCGCAATCAATACCCGAAGGTACTCGCGTCGAAATTGCCGTTCCCTTTACTCCCGGCAGCGGGGCGATCTTCGTCCCCATCCGCATTGTCTTCTCTCAACCCATTCCCTCTGCGGGACTCTTCCGCCACGGCGCGGCCTACCTCAAGCCGCCCGAGTAGCTGCGTAGCGACCGTCTCCAACAATTCCGGCTTGTCTCCAAACCGGCGATCCTCACACAAGCTAGCGTCTAACTGTTCGCTCGCCGACTCATTCCCGCCAGAACGCGCAGCTCGCCCACAATCAAGATTTCCAGGTTCATAGGCTCGTTATTCCGCACGAGACGTGCATCGCGCTCCGTCCCAGTCGGGTATCCCTCGATGAGAAGAATCGCATCTTTCTCATGTTCCGGACGGGCCGTGTTCTTGATCACGATCAATAATTTTTTCGAATCGTAGTGTACAACCATCTGCTGCGATCGCCCCGCGCACAAGATTCGGAGGTCTCCAAGCATCGTTTCCCGATAGGTAAACGTCCGCTCGCCGGCTACAACATTCCATTCTTCACACTTCGCGATCACCGTGTCCGCTACTCTTTTCCAGACCCCTGGAGCGAGCTTTTCTGCAGCTTCCCGATTGAGTCCGTCCTCGTAACTCTGCCCTTCTTTCGAGAGTCTCGCGGCAAGGTATTCCTGTGCTGCTCGCTTTGTGCTCTCATCGCCCATGAAATTTGCCTCTCCGAGGATTATTTTACACAACCTTGCGCTTCCGCCGCCGAATCGGACCCGCTGTTGCCATCGCCGAACCTCCTCGTGCCGTCAAGGCTGAATCGCCCGACGCCAGATTAGATGCCGCACCCGCAAGTGAGCCACTTAACGAGTGCCCGTTACTCCCCAGACGTTTTCGCTCCACGCGATGTATACTTCCTTGAACATCCGCAAATACGCCCGATAAGCCGCTGCTCGCTCCCCAGCCGTCGCAACGCCGTCAGCAAGACCCTGGACCTGGCAGAGGCTAACTGGCTGTCTTTAAAGCCCTTAGTTGCCCTGAAAATTTCCCGAAAAAAGATCGTAATCTTGTCGATTTCGACGCCCCTCGTTCGACGAACCAGTAGAGGAGAGGAAAGCGTACTTCGGGAGGCGGATATGACGAACCAACACACAACTACGAATTTTAAACCAATCGTCGGAGCAGTCTTGATCGGGTTTGCGATTGTTGTTCTGTTTGGAAAGCTGGACGGACCAGTGGCTCAGTTGATCAACTTCCTCGGCACGGTCGCAAGGCAGACATTGGTGCTCTTGCCTTCTCTCGTTCTGACGGCATCGCAGGCTTTGCGGCCGGATGCCTTTGATCATCAGCACTTCTCTTTTTGCGCCTTCGGGACGTTGGTATTCTGGCCGCTCCTCCAGACAGCGGCCAAAGTGGCGTAGTTGCCTGCCGATTGGTGCGGTTGTGGGCAAAGAAAATATTTTCGAAATGTTCCTGAGCCTGTCGATTTCCGCACCGTTCATTCGACGTATACGAAGGGAGACCCGCCAATGATGCAGAGAAGAAGCTTCATCGTAACGTCTGCCGCCGGAATGACTCTAGCGGCATCGGCGCTGGCATTTTCTCAGGCAAGCGCCAAGACTGCGGTCAAAACCGGCTATGCCCCAGTGAACGGCCTCAAGCTCTACTATGAAATCCACGGCACGGGTGAACCACTAATCCTGCTGCACGGCGGGCTTGGCGCGGGTGAAATGTTCGTAGAGATTCTGCCACTGCTCTCCAATTCCCGGCGCGTGATTACGGTTGACCTGCAAGCTCACGGACGTACTGCGGACATCGACCGCCCGCTGGCTTTCGAATCCATGGCCGATGACATCGCTGCGTTGGCTAACCATCTCGGCATCGAAAATACCGAAGTCATGGGATATTCGCTCGGCGCTGGTGTCGCTCTTCGCACGGCCGTTCGTCATGCCAACCTGGTCAGAAAACTCGTGCTTGTCTCGACTGCTTTCAAGCGCGACGGTTGGTATCCTGAGATCCTTGCCGGAATGGCGCAAGTAGGCGCGGCCACCGCCGAGCCG
>Ga0070708_100004980_pt1 | contig 10499 bp, 9 predicted proteins | sample KBSK5503metaG_FD_65469 | JGI IMG/M metagenome (GOLD analysis project Ga0070708, IMG submission 65469) | Corn, switchgrass and miscanthus rhizosphere microbial communities from Kellogg Biological Station, Michigan, USA - KBS K5-50-3 metaG | ecosystem: Host-associated > Plants > Roots >... | reverse complement strand
TCGTCTCCCAGGGCTGCCGGCCGGTCGGCAAGCCCTACGTGGTGACCAAGGCGGAGCGGAACTTCATCTTCGAACTGGGGGGCAAGCCCGCCCTGGCCCGGCTCCAGGAGACGGCCGCGGCCGCCTCGGATGAAGAACGGGAACTCATGCGCCATGGCCTCCAGATCGGCTGCGTCGTCGACGAGCAGCGTCTCGAGTTCAGCCGGGGCGACTTCCTCGTCCGGGGCGTGGTCGGGGCCGACCAGCGCAGCGGCGCCATCGCCGTCGGGGAAGTCGTGCCCGTCGGCCGGACGGTGCAGTTCCAGGTGCGCGACGCCGGCTCGGCCGACGAGGACCTGCGTGACCTGCTGACCGAAGCGAAAGCGGACGCCGCCCTGCTTTTCACCTGCAACGGCCGGGGCCAGCGCCTCTTCGGCGAGGCCGACCACGACGCCTCCACCGTCGAGCGCATGCTGGGCCCCCTCCCCCTGGCGGGGTGCTTCTGCGCGGGCGAGCTCGGGCCGGTGGGAAACCGGAACTTCCTCCATGGTTTTACCGCCAGTCTCGCCCTCTTTCGCGGCTGATCACCCCGAGGCCATCCCCGGCCGGTTCCCTAGTGCGGGGGTGTCGCCCTGGCCGGGAACCGGGTAGCGGTGAGGAGGAGCAACACCAAGGCCGCCGGTAGGCTGGCTGGCCCATCCAGTTGAGGGAGATGCGAATGGCAAACGAGGGCATCGAGACCACGGCCATCAACGTGATCCGGGGTCTGGCCATGGACGCGGTCCAGAAGGCCAACTCCGGGCACCCGGGCACCCCGATGGCCCTGGCCCCCCTGGCCCACGTCCTGTTCACCCGGGTGATGCGCTACGACGCCTCCGACCCGGGCTGGCCCGACCGGGACCGCTTCATCCTCTCCGCCGGGCACGCTTCGATGCTGCTCTACTCGATGCTGTTCCTGACCGGCTTCGGGCTCACCCTCGACGACCTCAAGGAGTTCCGCCAGTGGGGCTCCCGGACCCCGGGCCACCCCGAACACGGCCACGCCCCCGGCGTCGAGGTCACCACCGGCCCGCTCGGCCAGGGTTTCGCCAACGGCGTGGGCATGGCCATCGCCGAGGCCAACCTCCGGGCCCGCTTCGGCGGCGAGGTGTGCGACCACCACATCTACGCCATCTGTTCCGACGGCGACCTGTCCGAGGGGCTCAGCCACGAGGCCGCCTCGCTGGCCGGCCACCTCCGCCTCGGCCGGCTCGTCTACGTCTACGACGACAACCACATCTCCATCGACGGCCCCACCGAGCTCTCCCTCTCCGACGACGCCGGCAAGCGCTTCGAGGCTTACGGCTGGCACGTGCTGCGCCTGGGCGAGGTGGCCGAGGACCTCGAAGCCCTGGAAGCGGGACTCCGCCGGGCGGCGGCGGAGGAAGACCGGCCCTCGCTGGTCATCCTGCGCAGCCACATCGGTTATCCCTCGCCCAAGTTCACCGACACCGCCGAGGCCCACGGCGCCCCCCTCGGGGCCGAGGAGGTGGCCAAGGTGAAGGAGATCCTGGGCCTGCCCCCCGAGGATTTCTGGGTGCCCGAGGAGGTCGTCGCCTACTACCGGGAAGCCGGCACCCGGGGCGCGGCCCTGCGCCGGGCCTGGAAGGAGCGGGTGGAACGGTTGCGGACGGCCGAACCGGAGCTGGCCGAGGAGTACGAAGCCTGCCTGGCCGGGCGGGGCCGGCCCGGCTGGGAGGCCAAGCTGCCGTCGTGGCCGGCGGGCGAGTCGGTCGCCACCCGGGTCGCCTGCGCCGACGTGCTCAACGCTGTGGCCGGCCTCGTGCCCGGCCTGATCGGCGGCGGTGCTGACCTCACCGGCAACACTGGCACCAAGCTCAAGGGGTGCGGCGTCTTCTCCCCCGAGGACCGCAAGGGCCGCCAGATCTACTTCGGGGTCCGCGAGCACGCCATGGGCTCGTCGATGAACGGCATGGCTCTCCACGGCGGCGCCCTTCCCTTCGGAGGCACGTTCCTCATCTTCTCCGACTACATGCGCCCGGCCGTCCGCCTGGCCGCTCTGTCCCAGGCCCGAGTCGCCTTCGTGTGGTCGCACGATTCGGTCGGCCTCGGCGAGGACGGCCCCACCCACCAGCCCATCGAGCACCTCGCCTCGCTGCGGGCCATCCCCGGCTTCCGGGTGATCCGCCCGGCCGACGCCAACGAGACGGCCCAGGCCTGGCGGGTCCACCTGGAGGGGGAGGGGCCGAGCGCAATCATCCTCTCCCGCCAGAAGCTGCCCGTCCTGGAGGGCACCACCGAGCGGGCCGAAGCGGGCGTGGCTCGGGGCGCCTATGTCCTCGTCGACGAGCCCGGCGCGCTCGACCTGGTCCTCATCGGGACCGGCTCCGAGGTCTCCGTCTGCGTCGCCGCCCAACGGCTCCTGGCCGGTGCCGGCGGCGAGGCCAGCATCTCGGCCCGGGTGGTGTCGATGCCCTGCTGGGAGCTGTTCGAGATGCTATCGGAGTCGGAGCAGGCCGAAGTCCTGCCTCCGGGCGTCCCCACCCTGGCCGTCGAGGCCGGGGCTACATTCGGGTGGGAGCGCTTCGCCGACGACGTCGTCGGGATCGACCGCTTCGGTGCCTCCGCTCCCGGAGACGTCGCCCTGGCCCGGCTCGGGTTCACCCCCGAGAACGTCGCCGGCCGGGCCCGGGATCTGCTCGGATAACGAGAGGAACAACCATGACCACTTCGGGGAAGAGCCCCATCGCCCGCCTCCTCGACTACGGCCAGAGCCCCTGGTACGACAACCTGCGCCGGCGCCTGATCGAGGAGGGCGAGCTGGCCCGGCTCGTGGCCGAGGACGGCATCCGGGGCGTCACCTCGAACCCGACGATCTTCGAAAAGGCGGTGGCCGGCGAGGAGTACGACGCCCCGGTGGCCGAGCGGGCCAAGCAGGGGCTGTCCACTGAGGAGATCGGCTGGATGCTGACCACGACCGACGTGGCCGAAGCCTGCGAGGTGCTCCGCCCGGTGTTCGAGGAGAGCGGCGGCGGCGATGGGTTCGTGTCCCTCGAGGTGTCGCCCGACCTGGCCCACGACACCGAGGGCACCATCGAACAGGCCCGAGCGCTCCACCAACGTCTGGCCCTCCCCAACCTGATGGTGAAGATCCCGGCTACCGCCGAGGGAGTCCCCGCCATCGAGGCGATGATCGGGGAAGGGCGCAACATCAACGTGACGCTCATCTTCTCGCTGCAGCGCCACGCCGAGGTCATCGACGCCTATCTCTCGGGGCTCGAGCACCTGGCCGAGGCGGGCGGGAACCTGGCCCAGGTGAACTCGGTGGCGTCGTTCTTCGTCTCCCGGGTCGACACCGAGGCCGACCGGCGCCTCCCCCCGGGGCACCCGCTGCGGGGCAAGGTGGCGGTGGCCAACGCCAAGCTGGCCTACCAGCTGTTCAAGGAGTGCTTCTCGGGCGAGCGCTGGGAGCCCCTGGCCGCCCGCGGCGCCCGGCTCCAGCGGCCCCTGTGGGCGTCGACGTCGACCAAGAACCCCGAATACTCCGACACCCTCTACATCGACGAGCTGGTCGGCCGGAACACGGTGAACACCCTCGCCCCCGCCTCCATCGAGGCGCTCAAGGACCACGGCAACCCGCAGCCCGACACCATCGAGCGTGACGTCGAGGGGGCCCGGGCCGTGATCGACGGGCTGGTCGAGGCCGGGGTCGACTACGACGACCTCACCGCCACGCTCGAGCACGAAGGGGTCGACGCCTTCGCCCGGTCGTACCACGACTTCCTGGCCGCCCTGGACAAGCGCCGGGAGCAGCTCGTCACCTGAGGTAGCGTCCTCGGCCGTGGAACCGGCCCCCGCCACGCTCGATGTCCTGGCCTTCGGGCACGCCATCGTCGACGTCCTGGCCGCGTGTGACGACGGCTTCATCGCCGCCCACGGGCTGGTCAAGGGCACCATGGTCCTGGTCGACGCCGACCAGTCGGCGGCCATCTACGCCAGCATGGGCCCCGGCATCGAGATGTCGGGCGGCTCGGCGGCCAACACCGCCGCCGGGGTCGCCTCGCTCGGGGGGGCGGCCGCCTTCGTCGGCAAGGTGGCCGACGACGAGCTCGGGCGGATCTTCGCCCACGACCTGCGGGCGGCCGGGGTCGCCTACACCACGCCGCCGACCGCCGCCGACAGGCAGGGGACCGCCCGTTCCCTCGTCCTCGTCACCCCCGACGCCGAGCGGACCATGAACACCTTCCTGGGCGTGGCCGGTGAACTGAGTGAAGCCGACGTCGACGAGGGCCTGGTGGCCACGGCTCGGATCACCTACGTGGAGGGATACCTCGTCGGGCTGCCGAGCGCCGAAGGCGCGCTGCGCAAGGCGATGGCGGCGGCGCATGCGGCCGGCCGGCAGGTGGCGCTGTCCCTTTCCGACCCGCTCTGGGTCGCCCATCAGCACGAGGCCCTTCTCGGCCTCCTCCCCGATGTCGACCTGCTGCTGGCCAACGAGGGCGAGGCGGTCGAGCTCACCGGGGCGGCCGGCCTCGACGCCGCCGTCGAGGAGCTGACCCGCAGCTGCCCGGTTGTGGCCGTCACCCGGGGAGCAGCCGGCGTCCTGGTGGCCGACGGGAAGGAGACGACGGCCGTCCCCGCCGTCCCCGTGGAGGCGGTGGTCGACACCACCGGCGCCGGCGACCTGTTCGCCGCCGGCTTCCTCCGGGGCCTCACCGCCGGCCTCCCCCTCCCTGACTGCGCCCGGCTCGGCGGCCTCGCCGCCGCCGAGGTCATCAGCCACGTCGGCGCCCGCCCCCAGACATCGCTCCAGCAGCTGGCGGCCCGAGCGGGCCTGCTTCCGTGACGGCGGTGGTGCCCGACTGGAAGGCGCTGGGCGACGAGGCGGTGGAAATCCTCACCGAGTACATCCGCCTCGACACGACCAACCCGCCCGGCAACGAGGCCCCCGCCGCCGCTCTCCTGGCCGGCATCCTGGGCGATGCCGGCCTGGAGACCACCATCCTGGAGAGCGCCCCGGGGCGGGCCAACCTGGTGGCCCGGCTGCCTGGCCGCTCCGGGCCGGGATTGGCCCTCCTCCACCATCTCGATGTCGTGCCGGCCGAGGCGTCGGAGTGGTCGGTCGACCCCTTCGGCGCCGAGATCCATGACGGCTGCCTGTGGGGCCGGGGGGCCATCGATATGAAGGGCATGGGCGTCATGCAGCTCATGACCATGCTCGCCCTGGCCCGGGAGCGTGTCCCCCTCGAGCGCGACGTCGTGTTCGTGGCCGTGGCCGACGAGGAGGCGGGCGGGCTGATGGGCGCCGCCTGGCTCACGGAGCACCATCCCGACCTGGTGGCCTGCACCGACGTGATCAACGAAGGCGGCTATGGCCTGGCCGAGACCGAGCCGCCCCTCATGGCCTGTGCCCTGTCCGAGAAGGCCCTGCTGTGGGTGCGGCTGTCGGCCAAGGGGATGCCCGGGCACGGGTCGATGCCCCCCGACGACCAGGCCATCCTCAAGCTGCTCGCCGCCCTCGGCGACCTCGTCGCCCATCCCCCGCCCCTGCGTATCTCGCCGCTGGTGGAGCGCACCCTCCGGGCCATGGCGGCCCGGTCCTCGCCCGAGCGGCGCCGGGCCATCGAGACGATCCTGCGCCCCGAGGCCCGCCGCTTCCTCCCCACCCTGGCCCGGCGGATGCCCCGCCACCAGCGGGCCCTCCTCGGCGACGTGATCTCGATCACCAAGATCACCTCCGGCTACAAGGAGAACGTCGTCCCCGGGGCGGCGTCGGCCACCATCGACTGCCGGCTCCTCCCCGAGACCGATTCCGACGAGTTCTACGCCGACCTCACCGCCCGCATGGCCGGCTTCGGGGTGGCCACCGAGATCGCCTTCGCCGACGGGCCCCACGGCACCTCCGAAGGACCGCTCTTCCCGCTCCTGCAGGAGGTGTGCGCGCAATCCTTCCCGGCCGCCGCCTTCGCCCCCGTGCTCTGCCCCGCCTTCACCGACTCCCGCTACTTCCGCCAGCTCGGAGCCGACGCCTACGGGCTGGTGCCGGTGATGCTCACTGACGCCGAGCTGTCCACCTTCCACGGCATCGACGAGCGCATCCCCCTGGATGGTCTGCGCAAAGGGTGCGAGGTGGTCTTCGAGATCACCGCCCGGGCCTGCGCCCGGTAGCCGCTGGCTGTCCCTCAGCGGCGCCCGGCCCGGGGCCGCAGCCCGGCCCGGACGAAGGCGCAATCGGTGCACAGGTTGCCGATCCGGCGTACTTCGACCCGGCACGACCCGCAGGTCGGGCGTTCGCAGTCGCGACAGACGGCAACAGCAGGCTCGTTGTAATGGATGCCGCAGTGCCCCACGCCAATGGATTTCGACAGTCCTGGGCCCGGGCCTGAGGAGTCGGGCTGCTACTTCGGTGCTTCGCCCGCTTTGATGTCAGGGTCGACCGGTACGCTCATTAAGCAATGGAACGCCTACCTCGCTACCGCACCGGAGACAATGAGCTCGACGCCGCCGTGGCCGAGCTCATCACCGCGGCCGGCGCCGACGAGCACGTCGACCTCGTCTTCGAGCTGGTGGTCTCGGCCCTGCGCCTGGCCCAGGACCGGGCCAGCCGGGGCGACCTCAAGATCGCCAACTCGGCGCTCAAGGAGATGCGCTACGCCTTCCACGTCTTCTCCCCCTACCGGGGGCAGCGCAAGGTGGCCATCTTCGGCTCGGCCCGGACGATGCCCGACGACCCGCTCTACGAACAGGCTCGCCTGTTCGCCGCCGCCATGGCCGAGCGCGACTGGATGGTCATCACCGGCGCCGGGCCCGGGATCATGTCGGCCGGCATCGAGGGGGCGGGCACGGAGAACTCCTTCGGGGTGAACATCCGGTTGCCGTTCGAGGCGGCCGCCAGCCAGTTCATCGCCGACGACCCGAAACTGATCAACTTCCGCTACTTCTTCACCCGCAAGCTCGCCTTCATGAAGGAGTCGCACGGCTTCGTCCTCCTCCCGGGCGGCTTCGGCACCATGGACGAGGCCTTCGAGCTGCTCACCCTGGTGCAGACGGGCAAGTCGCACCCCGCCCCCATCGTCCTCCTCGAGGTCCCCGGGGGCACGTACTGGGCCAGCTGGCGCGAGTTCGTCGAAAAGGAATTGGCCGCCCGGCGCCTCATATCGGCCGACGACCTCGGGCTGGTCAAGATCACCGGCGACGTCAACGATGCCGTGGACGAGATCGAGGGGTTCTACTCCAACTACCACTCGCTGCGTTTCGTCGACCGGGCCCTCATCCTGCGCATGCGGCATTTGCCCTCCGAGGAGGAGCTCGAGCGCCTCAACGAAGAGTTCGCCGATATCGTCACCCAAGGGCGCATCGAGCCGGCTCAGCCATCGCCCGCCGAGGTGGCCGATCACGACAGCGTGGAGCTGGCCCGGCTCCGCTTCCGATTCGACCGGACGCACTGGTCGCGTTTGCGCCAACTCATCAATGCCCTCAATGGGCGGGCCTGACCAGCCCTTTCACTCCGGCCCCGGCTTTCTCAAGGCCAGTCGCGTCATGACCGCCTCGGTGAGGCGTTCTTGTGGCGTGGCGTAACCGAGCCCACCCGCCGGGCGCCACAGGAGGACGGACCGCCACCCCGTCCTCCAAAATCCGGGCCTCCACCGTCCGGGCCGGCCGCAGCTGGGGGACGGCCGGCCCGGCGGAGGTCCGTTTCTGTTGGGTTGCGGCCGTTCAGTCGAGCGGCGGGGAGACGGGGTGGCCGGGCTTTTCGATGGGTGCCCGCACCGCGTTCCCCCACTCGGTCCACGAGCCGTCGTAGTTGCGCACCGTGGGGTAGCCGAGCAGCTGGGTGAGCACGAACCAGGTATGGCTGGAACGCTCCCCGATCCGGCAGTAGACGACGACGTCGTCGTCGAGTGCCAGCCCGACCTCATCGGCGTAGATGCCCCGCAGCTCGTGGGGAGTTTTGAAGGTCCCGTCGGCGTTGGCGGCGCGCTTCCAGGGCACGCTGGCGGCGCCGGGGATGTGGCCGCCCCGCAGTACACCCTCCTGGGGATACTCGGGCATGTGGGTCTTCTCGCCCGAGAACTCCTCGGGCGAGCGCACGTCGATGAGGGGCTTCTTGGCCTTGACGTGGGTGAGGACCTGCTCCTTGTAGGCCCGGATCCTCGTGTCGTCGCGCTCCACGACGGGGTACTCGGTCGTCGGCCGGCTGGTCACGTCGGTGGTCATCGGCCGCTCGTCGGCGACCCACTTCATGCGGCCCCCGTCGAGCAGGCGGCAGTCGGGATGGCCAAAAAGCTTGAACACCCACAGGGCGTAGGCGGCCCACCAGTTGAAGTTGTCGCCGTAGAAGACGACGGTCGTGTCCCGGCCGATGCCCTTCTCCGAAAGCAGCCGAGCGAAGCCCTCGCCGTCGAGGTAGTCCCGGGCGACCTGGTCGTTCAGCTCGGTGTGCCAGTCGACCTTGACCGCCCCGGGGATGTGGCCGGTCTCGTAGAGGAGGACGTCCTCGTCGGACTCCACCACCACGAGATTGGGGTCGTCGAGGTGGTCCCGGAGCCAGTCGACCGTCACCAGCATCTCGGGGTGGGCGTAGGCCTTGAGGGCCGGGGCGGCGTCGTGCTCGACGGGCATGAGCCACTTCCTTTCTGCACATCCGTAAGGAGGGGCCCGTTACCATAACCGGACACATGCCCGCCCCCGCCAAGCTCGCCCGCATCGTCGACCTCTTCGCCGGCGCCCCCAAGGACCTGCGGCTTCAGGCCCTCCTGGAGTACTCGAGGAAGGTGCCGCCCCTGCCCGAACATCTGGCCGGCCACCGGGACGCCATGGAGCAAGTGGTCGAATGCCAGACCCGGTTCTTCCTGGCCACCGAGGTCGACGACGACCGCACGGTCAAGCTGTTCTTCGACGTCCCCGCCGAGGCGCCCACGACCCGGGGGTTCGCCGGGATCCTGGCCAGCGGCTTCGAGGGGGCGACAGCCGAGGAGATCCTCGAGACTCCGGACGACTTCTACGACGGGATGGGCCTCACCGAGGTGATCTCCAGCCTCCGGCTGCGGGGCATGTCGGCCATCCTCTTCCGGCTGAAGCGCCAGGTGCGGGAAGCCCTCGCCGCCGCCAGTTGAGGCGCTTCCCCTTCCTCGACTGGCCCCACCCGATCCCCTTCGCTCACCGGGGTGGCGCCGCCGAGGTCGGGGGGGAGAACACCCTGGCCGCCTTCGAGCGGGCCGCCGCCCTCGGTTACCGCTACCTGGAGACCGACGGCCGGGTCACCTCCGACGGGGTGCTCCTCGCTTTTCACGACGAACGCCTCGACCGGGTCACCGACCTCGAGGGTCGGCTCGAGGACCGGCCCTGGTCGGAGGTACGCCACGCCCGGGTCGGCGGTGAGCCGATCCCCCGCATGGAGGAGCTGCTCGACGCCTTCCCCGACGCCCGCTTCAACATCGATCCGAAGATGGATGCCGCCGTGCCCCCGCTGGCCGAGGCGCTGCGCCGCACCGGGGCCTACGACCGGGTCAACGTGGCCGCCTTCTCCGACCGGCGCCTGCTCCAGATCCGCAAGCTGACCGGCGGGGCGGTGTGCACCGCCACCGGCCCGGGCGCCATCGCCCGGCTGCGGATGGCCGCCTATGGGGTCCCGGTCGGGCCGTTCGGGTCGGCCTGCGTGCAGGTACCGCTGACCTGGCGGCGTTCGACCCTGGTCGACGCCCGCTTCCTCCACGCCGCCCACCGGCGCCACCTGCCCGTCCACGTCTGGACCATCGACGAGCCGGCCGAGATCCACCGGCTGCTCGACCTCGGGGTGGACGGCATATTCACCGACCGTCCCAGTGTTCTCAAAGACGTGATGATCCAACGAGACCAATGGGTAGCGTGAGGAGAATGGCTCGCCCGAGCGCCGCCCGCATGCTGCTCCGAGGTATGAGGCGCCGGTGTCCCCGCTGTGGGGCCGGCGGGCTGTTCCGCGGCTACTTCGAGATGAAAAAGAATTGCCCCCGCTGCCAATGCCGGTTCGAGGCCCGGCCCGAGGACGGGCTCTTCCTGGGCGCCTTCACCATCAACCTCGGCGTCACCACCGGGATCCTGCTCCTCGGGCTCTACGCCTACATCGTCTCGCTGGCCGTCACCGGCGGCGAAGGAGGCCCGCTCTGGCCCATGGTCGCTGCCGCCGCGGTGGTGGCGGTTGTCCTCCCCATCGTCTTCTATCCCTTCGCCAAGACGATCTGGGCCGCCATCGACCTCGCCCTGCATTCGATCGAAGACGACTCCCTAGGGCTCGAGGAGCTCGAGGACCCGCTCCGGGGGGCGGGCCACGACGGCCCGGTCGCCCCGGATGGCGATGGGCCGCTCGATAAGGACGGGATGGGCAGCCAGGGCGTCGAGGAGAGCCTCCCGGCCCGCGCCGGCCAGCCCGAGCTCGCCGTAGAGCGCCTCCCCGGTGCGGGTGATGGCCCGGGGATCGTCGGTGCCGAGAAGGCGTAGCACCCGTTCGAGCTCGGCCCGGGTGGGAGCATCGTCGAGGTACC
>Ga0070708_100004979_pt1 | contig 10499 bp, 12 predicted proteins | sample KBSK5503metaG_FD_65469 | JGI IMG/M metagenome (GOLD analysis project Ga0070708, IMG submission 65469) | Corn, switchgrass and miscanthus rhizosphere microbial communities from Kellogg Biological Station, Michigan, USA - KBS K5-50-3 metaG | ecosystem: Host-associated > Plants > Roots >... | reverse complement strand
CCCTCATCTGAGTGTGAGCCAAAGAATTTGAGCCAAAGAATAATGCAAAGAATAAATGGCTGTCGAAGGCTTCGGCGCTCTTCGGTTTTTATGGAGCAGGGCAAGTTTTGCCGTTCGACCTGTCCTAACTAGTCATCAGGGTCATTCGTCCAATCCGGGTCCAACGTCGGAGCCGGTCCGGCCGCGTTGTCCAGGCGAATCGAGCGTTTCCGCGCCTCGCCATCGATCTTCGCATTGTGATAGGATTATTCTCGGTCAGTGATGCTGTCGTTTTACATTCGTCAACTGCTCTCGGATTGTGGATGCCTCGTGGTCTTGCAGTGTTTCGGACTGCGATCGTGTGCTTATCGACGCTGGTCCCGGCCTGCGTGTATGCGGAAGGCATCGATACCGAGCATCTGTTCGGCTTCATGATCGGTACGGACGTCGGCACCGCCGGCGAACGCGAATTCCAGAGCCAGACCACCGGACGATTTTCCAAGAATGGCGGCAGATATCGGGCGATCAACCAGCAACTCGAATTGGAGTTCGTGCCCGTCAATAATTTCAGGATCGAGGTGGGAAGCGCCTTTGCGTCTCATGACATCAACGGCATCGCCGGTTTTGAGGACCGCCGCCAATTGGCTTGGCAAGGTGTTTCCCTTGACTTGCGCTGCAGGTTTTTGGACCGGGATGCGGCGCCGTTCGGTCTGACATTCGCGCTGGAGACCCATGCCGACCGGATTGATGATATGACGGCGGCCCTTGCTCGGAGATACGGCACTGAGTTGACGCTGGCGCTCGACCGGGAATTGATTCCAAATCGAGTTGTGGCTGCGTTCAATCTCTTCTACGAGCCGGAATGGACCCGCTTCACTGGTACGGGGTTGGCCGACCAGGAATCGACGGCCGGGGGCGCAGTCGCCGTGATGGCGCAAATCCGCCCGGGTTTCCTCGTCGGCGGCGAAGTGCGCTACCTCAGGAAATACGAGGGTATCGGTTTGGAAGAGTTTGCCGGGCAGGCGCTGTTCGTTGGGCCGACCGCATACTTGCAGCTGTCTGAGCGGTCCAGGCTTACGATTGCGTGGAGCGCTCAGGCCTGGGGGCGAGCGGCCGGATCGACCGCAGCACTGGATCTCGTCAATTTCGAGCGTCACCAGGCGCGGCTCATATTCGGGGTTAATTTCTAGTCCAAAGGTGGCCTTATGGGGTGAGGCGTCATCCGAGAGCCAATTTCTTCACAGTGTCTTGAAACTCCGCACTCCTAGTTTCGTGTCTCTTTGGACTATCTATCCGATGATACAGGGATGTCAGACATGAATCCGATCGACCTAATCGTGACCGTGTGTGCCGTGCTGTCGCCGGCGACCTGCGAAGAGACTCACCTAGTGTTTTCCGGGGCCGCTTCACTGCAGCAGTGCGTGATGGGCGCGCCGCCCTACATCGCCCAGTGGGTCGGTGAGCATCCGAAATGGAATGCGGTGCGGTGGCGCTGCGAGTATCCGCACGGCAACGATAAGGCCGACGCGGGCGGAGCGACCCGCGCGGGATGATCCCGCGATGCGTAGGCCATCGCGACAGCGTTACTTGCTGCAGTCCTTCAGATCCTTGTCCGCGATCGAGAACACCTGGTCTGCCTTGATCTCGATGTCCCGCACCAAGCATTGCCGCTTGTCGCGATAGCTGATCTTGGCGTCGTAGCGCCCCGGATCGACCCCGGTAATGCGCAGCCGCTCGTCGTGATCGACTTCCTTGTCCTTGTCGTTCAGGGTCTGGTTGGGCCCCCAGCTGTCCTTGCCGGCTGGGGAGAGCTGAAGGCCAGAAATGGTCGCCGTGGTCAAATTCCAGAACCTGATACCCTTGCCCTGTGCCGCGAGTTCGCTGGCGCTCGTTAGCAGCAGCGCGGCCCCCAGGATCCATCGTACCATTGGCAATCCTCCCGTGGTGGAACGCTTGGAGCCGTCATTCCTTGATCAGACGATCGCGATTTTTCGCCTTGTCGAAATTTTTTGCCTGGTCGAGGCCAATTGGAGCGATCAACTTCGCTGAAGCGAGATCAGCACCGTCAAAATCGGTGTCGATGACCGTGACGCCGGTCAAGTCGGCTCCCCCGAGCTGGGCGCTCTTGAGGGAAGCACCTGTCAGGTCGGCGCCCTTCAGCGAAGCGAATTCGAGATCGACGCGAGACAGGTCGGCGCCACGCGCGTTCAGCCGTTCCAGATTGGCGGATTTCAGCACCGCGCGCATGAGGCCCATCGACTGGTTGCGCATGTCGGCGCCCAGGTTCGCGCCGGCGATCGAGGCTCCGACGAGGCTCGCGCCGGTAAGGTCGGCCGCAACGCGCGCTTGCGAGAGATCGGCGCCGTCGAGCCGGGCGCGGAGCATCTGCGAGGCGAACAGATTCGCTCCCTTCAGGCTTGCGCCCGTCAGGTCCGCTTGGAGCAGCCATGCCTGGTCGAGGATTGCACGATCGAGCTTCGCGCCGGCAAGCTTGGTCTTGTTGAGCCGTGCCGCGCGAAAAATCGCGCCGGACAGGTCGAGCCCGGAGAGGTCGAGGCCGGACAACCTCTTTTCGGTGAAATCGGCCGGCACGGTGGCGGTCGCCATAGCCAGCGCGCCTTCGACCTGCCCACGAGTCATTTCGGCCGAGACCATGTCGGGCGATGACAGATCGACGCCGCGCATCATGTCCTGCGCCATCGCCGTCACGGCGAGAAGACCGAGGCCGAGCGCTGCGGCTCCAAACGTGCGTTTCATCGCTACCTCCCGATGCCATACTTACCACGCGCCTCAAGCACCGCCTATGAGGCATCTCGCGCGGTGCGATCGCCATTGATCCGCCGCGCGATCTCGGACGTGATCGCTGCGATCTCGGCTTTGCCGCGCGCGTTGCGCGGTGTGCGAATTGGCAGTTCGGCGAGAATCCGCGCCGGTCGCGGCGACAGCAGAAACACGCGGTCGCCGAGGCGAATCGCATCGTCCACGTCGTGGGTGACAAGCAGTGTCATCACGGAACGGCTGTCCACCAACGTGGCGATCTGGTCGCGCAGGCGGGCGGCAAGAGCATCGTCGAGCGACGCCAACGGTTCGTCAAGGATAAGAAAATCCGGCTCGATCGCAAAGGCACGGGCGAGCGCGACACGCCGGGCGAGGCCGAGGGATAGTTCGCCGGGAAAATGGTTGCGGTGGGTGGTCAGTTCCAGAACCGCGAATAGCGCGGAGAGCTTTTCATCGCTAGCCTTCGGCGCGGCAAGCCGTACGTTGTCATCGACCGACCGCCAAGGCAGCAGCCGCGGCTCCTGAAACACCATGCCTATCCGTGCGCTTGCCGGACCGGCGACGCGGCCCTGATAGTCGTGGTCGAGGCCGGCGACGATCTTCAGCATGGTGGTTTTGCCGCAGCCGGATGGGCCGACGAACACGCCAACCTCGCCGGCGCCGAGCGCAAAGTTGAAATCGGCGAGCACGTCATGCCGCTCGCCAGCCGCGTTCGTGAACGCCTTGCGTGCGATATCGACCTCAAGCTGCACGGGGCCGCCACCTAGATAGCCGGGTTTCAAACGGCTGCACCAGGACGGTTTCGATGGCGAGCACCACCGCCGCGAAAGTCAGCGCATAGGCAAGCAGGCGAGGGATGTCGAACAGCTGGAAGGCGACGCCGATCTCGAAGCCAACGCCATTTGGGCGTCCGAGCAATTCGGCAACCAGGACGATCTTCCAGACCAGAGAAAGACCGGATCGCGCGGCGGCCGCGATGTAGGGCGCCAGTTGCGGCAATATGACGTGCCGGAATGCCTTCCAGCGCGGGATTGCAAACACCGTCGTCATTTCGTCGAGCGCCGTGTCGAGTACACGGGTTCCCTCGCGCACCATGACGACAGCAATAGGCAGCTTGTTAATGGCGATCGCCGCAATCGCGGCGACCTCCGTTAATCCGGCCCAGACATACGCAAGCACGATGACGACGAGCGCCGGCAGATTGAGCAGCAGGATCAGCCAAGGATCCCCGAGTCGATCGGCAAGGCGTATCCGGCCCATCACGTAACCGATGGCAGCTCCTAGCGTCATCGCCAATGTGAAGGCGAGGGCAACGCGTGCCAATGTCACGCCGAGATTGAAGAACAGCGCGCCGGAGCTGGCTTCCGCAACGATTGCCGCCAGCACAGCGGGAGGAGGCGGCAGCTTCTCTCCGCCAGCGAGCAGCGCGGCGCCCCACCAGGTGGCAAGAAACACGGTAAATGACAGGAGACGGAGCATCTCAGTCTCCTGGGATTGCGCGATAGAATGTGCCGGGGTCAAGTTCTTGTGCCCGCCCGACAATTTCGCGGCCGCCGATCGCCGCCAGCACGCGGTAGAGAACGCGCGCGTCGGCTTCTTCGTCGGCGATCGGGCGACGGGGAATTCCTTCCCGATAACGATCGCGGTAGGCACGCAAGGTTGCAGCGTCGGCGGCACCCGTCAGCGGCGCGATCTTTTCCCATTCCGCATCTGACGTTGCTAAAATCTCCTTTGCCTCGCGGGTCATTGCGATGAAGCGGGTAACCGCGTCGCGGTTTGCGCTCCCCCATTCTTCATCGAAGACGTAGCCGATCATCGCCGTGCGGCCCTTGGCTCCAAGCTTCGGCAGAAGATCTTCGATACCAGCGAGCCGCCGGAAGCCCTTCGCTTCCAGCGCGGCGCAGAAATTCCAATAATTGACAGTGGCGTCCATTTCGCCGCTGAGCGCCTTCGCCGCCAGTAGCGATGGCGCACCGTAAACGATCGTGGACTCTGACTTTAGGTCGATGCCGTCCTGTTTCATTGATGCCCGCAGCAGCAGCCAATTCTTGTCGATCGGGCCGCCGGCGACGGCGAGCTTGCGGCCCTTGAGGTCTGTCAATGTGCGGATCGAAGATACATTCGGTACCATCACTGCGCCAAGCGCGCTTGAATAAGGATAGAACGTCAGTTTGGCGCCGAGCCCGCGCTCGCGCGACACCCACAGCCAGTCGGAGACGATGACATCGGCGCCGCCGCCGCGTAGCGCGATCTTGCCCGCCTCCGGGCTCGCAAGTTCGTTGACCTGAATCGCGAGGTTTGCCTGCTTGTCGAGGCCGTGAGCGCGGATCACGGCAAGTTCCCAGGCGAATGTCCCGGTCTTCTGCACTGCAAGCCGTATGGTTTCGGCGGCGCGGGACGGAGCGCCCGACACTCCGGCGAAAGCGGCTGTTGCCAGCAGAATGCGGGCGAAAAGTTTCATCGTGTCCTTGTTGTCAGAATTCGCGATGCCCAATGGGCTCGACGATGAATCGTTTCCTCATCGGGTTTGTTTTCCATATAATATCACGACTCCACCCGCATCAGCAGGAGGAACGCGATGACGCTTGCCGGATCGATGCGACTTAATGTCTGGGCGCTGGTCGCGCTGGGAGCAACGGCCATCGTCGCGCGCGCTGACGACGTCAACGATTATCCCACGGTGGCGCGATCGGAGTATGTGTTCGGCTGCCTGAAGGCGAATGGCGAAACGCGGCAGTCGATCGATCAATGCTCCTGCTCGATCGACGTCATAGCGTCCCTGCTGCCCTATGATCGGTACGTCACAGCCGAAACCGTCCTAAGCATGGCGCAGGTACGGGGAAACCTTGGCGGACAATTCCGTACTTCCGAGCAGGCGGCGAGCGCACTCAATGATCTGCGACGCGCTCAGGCCGAAGCGGAAGTGAGATGTTTCTGAGGCGCGCTGTTGTTCGCGGTCGTACCCTGCCAATCCAGACGATGTCGCGCCGCATCAAATCCCGGAACTGTCGACCTTCCATTCGTTCTGGAACACGTGGCCCTCAGTATCGTCAGCCTCGACGCGGAAACGCTTTGCGCCATTCGGAATATAGGCGAATCGAATGTTGGGATCTTCCGAAATCGAAATTCCGCCTTCGATCGCCAGAACTAAGCTGTCGTCTTGCCACAACCGCATTTCATTGACGAAGAAGGGCGGAATATAGAGCTGTGTGACCTGATCCATCTGCAGCCCGGAATTGTTCGGGTGGCCGATCATGATTTGGGCTTCGCGAGCGCCGCTCGTCGGACCCTCCTTTGCGAATTGTCTGAATCGCAACTGGCGGCGACCGTTATAGGCTTGCCGTGGGCGTCCAGCTCGCGAACATCCGACGCCAGCCTTTCCAGGTAGCGGCGCTCATCGGCAAGTGCCGCCGGCCAGTCGTTCACAGGTCCGTGACCGGGCACCACACGTTGCGCGGAGATAGCGCCAAGCTCGTCGAAGACCGCTAGCCAGCCAGGGACGGGTAGGTGGGTCAGGAACACCAGATCACCCGCGAACAAGGTGCCGGCTTGGTCGTCGAGCACGGTGAGGTCGTTGTCGCTGTGCGCTGCTGGCCGCCCGCAGGATGAGGTTCCTGCGCCCGAGATCGAGTCTGAGGGTTCCATCCAGCAGAAGCTCAGGCGGTATGACGCGTACCTCGCCAATCAGTTCATCACCCATGACTCGGCGAAAGGCATCGATGTAGAACTGTCCACGCGCGGCTAGTGCTCGCGGCAAATTTTTGTGGCCGACGAAGCTGGTTCCATCTCTTAAGAATGCTGCATTGCCAAAGACATGATCCGGGTGATCGTGAGTGCTTATAGCGCATCGGATTGGCTCTTCCGTGCGGGCGTGAATGGTTGCAAGCAGCTGTCTCCCTTCGTGGATGCTGCCTCCGTATCAACGACGGCGACCACATCGCCACCGATGATGAACCCAATATTGGCAATAGCCCCCTCATTTTCGCGCGTCATGAGTTCCGTCACGCCCACGTGAACGAAGCCCCGGTGCGATTTCGCTGACTGGCAGCGGGCCTTGCTGTGCGTGCGCGAGTGTCGATGTGGCAAGCATCCCGAACGCGGCAAGGATAACAGCGCGATGAATCATTCACTCGGTCTCCGTCGCGCGGCAAAAATTACGTCCGCTGGCTCGCGCCACGTCGCCGAAACATGTTTGCGTCGCAGCGCGCATAGTGATGACTCCGCGAAAATTATTTTCATTGCACGCTCCAATCGACGGGCATAGCATTTGGCTGTTTCCGGCTTCAATTGGACCTCGGTTCAGTGAACGTGCCGACGTCTCATGGAAGTTGGCGGACGTAGATACGAAGGTTGTAGCGGCTTTCGGGGATGCATTCCGCAGCAAGAGCTGACGCCGGGCGCATCGGAGCTCACCGCACAAACAAACCTAAAACACATGGGAGGTTTCGCTATGCGCAAGATGCAACTCGCAACCTGTCTTGGCGTTATGGCGGCATTCGGCGCGGGCGCCGCTAATGCCAACGACGAATTGATCAAGATGACGCAAAACCCAAAGGATTGGGTGATGCCGACGGGCGACTACGCCAACACGCGCTACTCGAAGCTTAATCAGATCACCGCAGCCAATGTTGGCAAACTGCAGGTCGCATGGACGTTTTCGACCGGCGTGCTGCGCGGCCACGAAGGCGGGCCGCTCGTGATCGGCGATTTGATGTACGTCCACGCGCCGTTCCCGAACACCGTCTACGCGCTCAATCTCAAGGACGAGAACAAGATCGTCTGGAAGTATGAGCCGAAGCAGGATCCGAACGTCATCCCTGTGATGTGCTGTGACACGGTGAACCGTGGCGTGGCGTATGCAGATGGCAAGATCTTCCTGCACCAGGCCGATACGACACTCGTCGCCCTCGATGCCAAGACCGGCAAGTTCGTCTGGTCGGTGAAGAACGGAGATCCCAGCAAAGGCGAGACCGGTACGTCGTCACCGATGATCTTCAAGGACAAGGTCATCGTCGGCATCTCGGGCGGCGAATTCGGCGTTCGCGGTTCGGTGACCGCCTACAACATGAAGGACGGCAAGCTGGTCTGGCGCGGCTATTCGATGGGACCCGACAGCGACACGTTGATCGATCCGGTGAAGACCACGCATCTCGGCAAGCCGGTCGGCAAGGACTCCGGCACCAACACGTGGCAGGGCGAACAGTGGAAGATCGGCGGCGGATCGACGTGGGGCTGGTACTCCTACGACCCCGAGCTGAATCTGATGTATTACGGATCGGGCAACCCCTCGACTTGGAATCCGAAGCAGCGGCCGGGTGATAATCGCTGGTCGATGACCATCTTTGCGCGGGACGTAGACACTGGCATGGCCCGCTGGGTCTATCAGATGACGCCCCATGACGAATGGGACTATGATGGCGTCAACGAAATGATCCTCAGCGACCAGCAGGTTGGTGGTCAGGCCCGCAAGCTGCTGACTCACTTCGATCGCAATGGGCTCGGCTATACCCTCGATCGCGCCACTGGCGAATTGCTAGTCGCCGACAAGTACGATCCGAAGGTCAACTGGACCAGCGGCGTCGATATGAACAAGAGTTCGCCGACCTACGGTCGTCCCACGGTCGTCGATCAGTATTCGACCGACAAGCAAGGCGAGGACCACAACGTCAAGGGTATCTGTCCGGCCGCGCTCGGCACCAAGGACGAGCAGCCGGCAGCTTATTCGCCGGATACTCAGCTATTCTACGTGCCGACCAACCACGTCTGCATGGACTACGAGCCGTTCAAGGTGAGCTACACGGCGGGCCAGCCCTATGTCGGGGCGACGCTCTCGATGTATCCGCCTCCCGGCGAGCAGCACATGGGGAACTTCATCGCCTGGGACGGCAAGACCGGCAAGATCGTCTGGTCGAACAAGGAGCGGTTCTCGGTTTGGTCAGGCGCGCTCGCGACCGCCGGCGGGGTGGTGTTCTACGGAACGCTTGAAGGCTACCTCAAGGCGGTAGATGCAAAGTCGGGCAAGGAACTCTACAAGTTCAAGACCCCCTCGGGCATCATCGGCAACGTGACGACGTACGAGCAGGGCGGCAAGCAGTATATTGCCATTCTGTCGGGCGTCGGCGGATGGGCGGGCATCGGCCTGGCGGCGGGGCTGCTGTCCCCTGAGAATGCCGCCGCGTGGCAGGGCGCTGCGGGCCGTGCAACGGTAGGCCGTGCATTGGAGTCCGCCGAGAGGAACGTGGACACCGCGGGCCTTGGCGCCGTCGGTGGCTATGCTGCCCTTAGCAACTACACCGCGCTTGGCGGAACGCTCACGGTGTTCGCGCTGCCGCAGTGAGCTAACCAGCAAATCGTCCCGGCGCGTGGATCCACTCCACGCGCCGGCTCGTTGTGGACTCGAACGTCGAGGACAAGCTCTTGCACACAATCTGGTTTGTAGCTGCCACGATAACCCTCGTGGCATCTGGAGGGTTCGCTTCTGCCGAAGACGCCGTTGATCCGACTGCAGTCAAATCCGAGGACGGCAAGTATCTGGACAAGGAAGGCAATCCGACATTTAAGGTCGCGTCGGATGGTACCGTCGATTGGTACACGTATTCCGGGTACCGCCGCTATCACTCCGAGTGTCACGTCTGCCACGGTCCCGATGGCGAGGGATCGACCTACGCGCCCGGGCTCAAGAATTCAGTCAAGACGATGAGCTACGGTGACTTCCTCGCAGTGGTCGCAAGCGGTCGCAAGAATGTCAGCACTTCGCAGGGGAATGTCATGCCGGCGTTGGGCGACAACCCGAACGTCGCCTGCTACATGGACGACCTCTACGTCTATCTTCGTGCCCGCGCCTACGACGCGGTGGGGCGCGTGCGGCCCGCGAAGCATGAAGACAAGCCTCCCACCGCGCAGCAGGTGGAGGATTCCTGCATGGGCAAGCGCTGATCGAAGGACGCGCTCTCAGACACTTGATAATTCGTCGATGCCCGGCTGGAGGCCCGATCAACAAGGAGAAGACGGCGATGACAAATGCCGCGCTGCACCGCTGGCTATTGATTTCGCTTCTTGCGATTGTTGCGACGCTTATCGACCGGGAGGTCTCGCGAGCGCAGACTACTGAAGGTACCGATTTGTCGATCGAACTGGTCGATCCAAAAGTGTTGAGAGTATGCGCCGACCCGCGCAATTTGCCATTCTCCAACGAGAAGGGCGAAGGATTCGAGAACAAGCTTGCCGAATTATTTGCCGAAAAGCTTCAGAAGAAGCTTGATTACATGTATTTTCCACAGGCGGCCGGTTTCGTTCGGATGACGCTTGCCGCCCATCGTTGCGACGTCATCATGGGTTTCCCTCAGGGTGACGACCTTGTCCAGGGCACCAATCCCTATTACCGCACGGCCTACGCGCTGGTCGCCAAGCAAGGCAGCGGCCTTGATGACGTTGCGGCACTTGAAGACCAGCGTCTCAAGGGCAAACATATCGGCGTCGTTGCCGGTACGCCGCCTGCCACCAATATGGCAGCCTACGGCCTGATCACGAATGCCAAACCGTATCCGCTCATGATCGATACGCGCCTCGATTCCTCGGCGGTCGCGATGATCAAGGATTTGATGGCCGGAGAGATCGACGCGGGGGTGCTGTGGGGCCCGATGGCGGGCTATTACGCCAAGCAGGCCAACCCGCCGCTCCACGTCACGCCGCTGGTCAAGGAAACGTCCGGGCCGCGGCTGACCTACCGCATCGGCATGGGT
>Ga0070708_100004978_pt1 | contig 10500 bp, 8 predicted proteins | sample KBSK5503metaG_FD_65469 | JGI IMG/M metagenome (GOLD analysis project Ga0070708, IMG submission 65469) | Corn, switchgrass and miscanthus rhizosphere microbial communities from Kellogg Biological Station, Michigan, USA - KBS K5-50-3 metaG | ecosystem: Host-associated > Plants > Roots >... | reverse complement strand
GCGGCCGGAATGGAACGAGTTGATCGCCATGACGCGCGAACTCTTCGACGGTCCGATCACCTACGCGGCGAATTTCGATGCATTCGAGGCAACACCCTTCTGGCGTCAGCTCGACGCCGTCGGCGTCGACGCCTACTTTCCGCTGTCGCGGAATCCGCAAGCCACCGACGCGGAACTGCGCATCGGTGCGGCGGAGGCCGTCGCCCGCATGGAACGCGTCGCGCGCTCCGTCGGGAAGACGGTCATTCTCACCGAGCTCGGATATCCGAGCACCGCTGCGCCGTGGATGGAACCGTGGCGAGAGCGCCGCGATCTCCCAGCCTCGCCGCGGGATCAGGAGCGAGCCTTCGCCGCGATCCTCACCGCCCTGTCGGAGTCGCCAAGCGTCCTCGGCTTTATGATCTGGAAATATGAGAGCGACCCAAATCTCTCCGATCCAACTGGTTACCTGCCGAAAGGAAAGCCGGCCGAATCGGTGATCGCATGTCATTTGGGGCACAGGCCTTGCTCGCAATAAACGAAGGAGGCCATATGCACCAGGCCACAACGATGAATGAAAGGGTCGAGAGAAGCATGCGGCTCCTCGCCGTCGTCTCTCTCGTTAGCACATTGGCAGCGTTCGGCTGCACCACGAATCGGACCGCCGCCGCTCCTACGACCACGCCGGCGGAGAATCCGCCGATGGCCAGCTCCGCGATTCCGATCGATCCCACTCGGCCGTCGAGCGTCGATGCGCTCGCCGTTCTGGCCGCCGATCAGGCGTACCAGGGCCGCGTTCTCGGCAAAGTGAATCCGGATGGAGCGCAGAGCATCGCACCGACACCGCCGACCGGAGTGTTCGTCAATCCGGCTGTCGTGGTGAATCCGCTGACCACAGTGAACTCGTCCGTCTCATCGGCAGAGATCGGGCCGGGAATCACTGGTGGGAAGGTTGGAGGAGTTGCGGTAGCCGTGATGACTCCGGCGACCGGAGCGACGATGGCCACAACTGGCGCCGGCGCGACGACTGTTGCGGCGACGAACTCCGCGATTCCGAGCGTGTCGAATGCTGCAATCGCGGCCGGGTCGAATGCGACGATTGCCAATGTCCCGTCGCAGTCGGCGTCAGCCACGGCGACGCCTAAAGCGAGCACCAAGAAGGTGACGACATCGAAGGCGACGACGTCTCGTAAGACGGCGCGCGCAACGGCTGCGGTCAAGAAACCGACGACCGCAACCACCGCCCAGCCCGTCCGCCTCGAGACGAATCCGACCGGCGAAGTCGTAGTCACGAACACGAATCCGCCGAAGCAGTAGGCCAGCGGCCTTCGGAGTGCGGCGGCTTGCCGCCGCCTTCTTCTTCCACACGCCCAAAGCGGCGGCAAGCCGCCGCACTCCAAAGGCGCTTCGCGCAACTACCGCCCTTGCTTACCGTCGTCGGTCGCCGAAGATTCGCAGCAGGAAGAGGAACAGGTTGATGAAGTCGAGGTACAGCGCCAACGCGCCGATCACCGCGACATTCTCCTGCTGCGGACCAGTCACCGTGGCCAGCTTCTTCAGCTTCTGGTTGTCCCACGCCGTGAGCCCCAGAAAGACGAAGACGCCTACGATCGAGATAACGAACGAGAGAGCGTTCGAGCGGATGAAGATGTTCACCACGCTGCAGAGAACGATCCCGATCAGCCCCATGAAGAAGAATGAGCCCCACGATGTGAGGTCCCTCTTGGTGATCAGGCCGTAGAGGCTCATCGCGCCGAACATCCCCGCCGCTGTCACGAACGCCTGCACGATCGACGCTTGCGAGTAGGCAAAGAAGATGACGCTGAGAGTCAACCCGTTGAGGAACGAGTAGACCAGGAACGCCGCCGCGGCCGTGCCCGGCGACATTGCCATCAGTCGGAACGAGAGAAAGATGACGATTCCGAGCTCGGCCAGGATGAGAACGAGCGCCACCGCACGGTTGGCGATCACGATCTGCTGCATGGCCGGCGACATCACCACCCACAGGGCGGCGAAAGCGGTCAGAAGAAGGCCGCCGAACATCCAGCCGTAGACGCTGCGGATAAATGTTCGCGTCCGCAGCTCGGTTTCGGCCGTGCTGGAGCTGATCCAAGCCGGTTGTTGAGGAGAGAGAGGATCCATAGTGTGAAGCACCTCCAAGTGCGCGGATGATAACGCCGCGATCCCAAAGCTCATTCGCGTTCCGCGTTCGCCACAACCCTCACCCGCCGCTTCGCGGCACCCTCTCCCGCGAGCGGGAGAGGGCTCTCGAGATCCCTCGCCCCGCGCAGCGGGGAGAGGGTGGCCCGAAGGGCCGGGTGAGGGGAGCCCCGGAACGCACTTTGCACGGAATTTAACAATGCCTGACTCAGGTTTCTACCGCTAAGAAAGTTGACTGTATCGCGCTCATGTATGCGATAAGTCTAATAAGGAGAAAAGTTTATGGCTAAGATAATCGGCATTGACCTCGGCACGACTAATTCCGTCGTAGCAGTGATGGAAGGGAACGAGCCCAAGGTCATCGTCAACGCCGAAGGAAGCCGGCTGACACCCTCGGTCGTGGCCTTCACCAAGAGCGGTGAGCGTCTCGTCGGGCAGGTAGCTAAGCGTCAGGCTGTGACCAATCCGGAAAATACCGTCTTCTCCATCAAGCGGTTCATGGGCCGCAAGTACGAGGAAGTTTCCGAAGAGATGAAGATGGTGCCGTACAAGGTGGTCAAGGCCCCGAACGGCGATGTGCGCGTCGAGGTGACGGGGAAGCTCTATTCGCCCCCCGAAATCTCCGCGATGATTCTGCAGAAACTGAAACAGGCCGCTGAAGACTATCTCGGCGAGAAGGTGGAGCGGGCGGTCATCACCGTGCCGGCGTATTTCAATGACTCGCAGCGCCAGGCAACCAAGGATGCCGGCGAGATCGCCGGCTTGAAAGTGGAGCGGCTGGTCAACGAGCCGACCGCCGCGGCGCTGGCTTATGGTCTGGACAAGAAGAAGGATGAGACGATCGCCGTCTACGATTTCGGCGGCGGCACGTTCGACATCTCGGTCCTGGAAGTCGGCGAGGGCGTAGTCGAGGTCAAGTCGACCAACGGCGACACGCATCTCGGCGGCGACAACATCGATCAGCGCCTCATCGACTGGATCATCGACGAGTTCCGCAAGGATCAGGGCATCGATCTATCGAAAGACAAGATGGCTCTGCAGCGTCTGAAAGAGGCGGCGGAGAAAGCGAAGATCGAGCTCTCCTCGACCGCATCGACGGACATCAATCTGCCGTTCATCACGGCGGATCAGTCGGGTCCGAAGCACCTGAACATGGCCATGACCCGCGCGAAGTTCGAGCAGCTGGTCGGCGACATCATCCAGAAGACGATGGGACCGGTGAAGCAGGCTCTCGCCGACGCGGGCATGTCGCCGAAGGACATCGACGAAGTCGTGCTGGTCGGCGGTTCGACCCGGATTCCGCTTGTGCAGAAGCTCGTGCAGGACTACTTCGGCAAGGAGCCTCACAAGGGCGTCAATCCGGACGAAGTGGTGGCCATCGGCGCTGCGGTGCAGGGCGGCGTTCTGGGCGGCGACGTCAAGGACGTGCTCCTGCTCGACGTCACTCCGCTGTCGCTGGGCATCGAGACGCTGGGCGGCGTGATGACCAAGCTCATCGAGCGCAACACCACCATTCCCACGCGGAAGTCGGAGGTCTTCTCCACCGCGGCGGACAATCAGACGTCGGTAGAGATCAAGGTTCTGCAGGGCGAGCGCGAAATGGCGCGCGACAGCAAACTGCTCGGCGTGTTCCATCTGGTGGGCCTCCCGCCCGCGCCGCGCGGAATCCCGCAGATCGAGGTGACCTTCGACATCGACGCCAATGGCATCATGAACGTCTCGGCCAAGGACCTCGGCACCGGGAAGGAGCAGAAGATCACCATCACCAGCTCCTCCGGACTGTCGAAGTCGGAAGTGGACAAGTTCATCAAGGACGCCGAGTCGCATGCGGAAGAAGATCGCAAGCGGCGTGAGGAGATCGAGGCGAAGAATCAGCTCGACTCATTGTTGTACAACGTGGAGAAGATGCTCAACGAAAACCGGGACAAGATCTCGGGCTCGGAGGTGACTAATCTGGAGAATGCCATCAGCGAAGCGCGCAAAGCGATGGAGCAGGGTGGCACCGACAACATCAAGCGAGCCACGGAGAATCTGACCAAGGCCTCGCACAAGCTCGCCGAGGTGATGTACCAGTCGGCGGGGGCCGGAGCGGGCGGGCAGGGCGGGCAGGGTGGCCCGGGTGGGCCGACCGGCGGAAGCACCGGCTCGAGCGGCGGCGGATCAAAGGACGACGTCATCGAAGCTGAAGTCGTGGACGAGAATAAGTAACGGCGCAGGGCGGCTCGCGCCGCCCCGCAGTTGCTGGGTTTCTGGGTTGCTTAGTTGCTGAGACCCAGGAACCTGGCAACTGAGCAACCTAGGAACCGGACATATGCCACGCCGCAGAGCAGACGGTTACGTCATGATCTCGGTCATCGCGGAGCGATACAACATCCATCCGCAGACGCTCCGACTCTACGAGCGCGAAGGGCTGATCAAGCCGGCGCGCACGGCGGGCAACACCCGTCTCTACGGCGAGGATGAGATCAAGAAGCTGGAGATGATCCTGGCCCTGACGCGCGATCTGGGCGTCAATCTCGCCGGCGTGGAAGTGATTCTGGGAGTCCAGAACGCGCTGGGAGAAGCGCGCGACGCGCTGGACCGCGCCGAGGATCACTTTGAAACGATGATGCGCCTGATTCGTCAGGCGGTACTCGACAAGCGGCATGGCATTGAGCGCGAGAACGCGCTCGTGCGCATCGGCGCGCGCGCGGTAACGAAGGTCAAGTAACGCCGGCAACTTGCCGGCGGGTGCGCGGGCTACCAGCCCGCGCCGGCAAGTTGGTGGCGGTAAAAGGCGGCGGCAAGCCGCCGCACTCCGAAGGCGGCGTTACTGGCTCCAGATCATTGGCCGGAGGCGCTCGTACAGGTCGTGGTAGCCATCCCGCTGTGCGGTGACCTCACTCACAAGATCGCGGTAGCGCGATTCGTTTCGAAGTGAGGCCAGCAGAGGCTCGTCACGAACGGCGGACAAGCAAGGCAGCCCGTTGCGCACCGCAGAGGTGAGCCAATCAATCGCCTCACTGCTACGGCCGAGGGTTGCCAGCGCGCACGCGACGTCGAACTCGGCGTGATGAAAATGTCCATACGGTTTGCGGTTCTGAATCGTTCGCTCGATCGCGCGCATCACACCGCCTTCGTCTTTCCTGAGAGCAGCGATCACGGCGCGAGCGGATTGAAACAGGACGATCGCTGGAAACTTGCGCGCTCCCGCCTCGAGCGAACGCTCCGCGCCGTCCAGATCGCCGAGGTGAATCTGAGCCACAACGATCGTATAGGCCGCCCACGAGGAATCGCTGACAGCGAGCGCGTCCTTCGCTTTTTCCAACGCGGTGGGATAGTCATACAGCAGTGTCATGACGGTGGCGACATGCGTGCGGGCGATCGCGTCATCGGGATTGATCTGCCGGGCCCGGTCGTAGCAGGAGATCGCCTCATCCACCAATCCCACATGGAAGAGAACCGTCGCCAGCCAGTCCCAGGCTTCGTATAGATTCGGTCGTTCACTGATCGCTGCAATCAGTTCTGTAATTGCGTAGGCGTGATCAAACCCTTCCTGCGGTGTCCAGGCCAGGCGTGCTCGTAGATATCGCCCTTCCGGAACCTGCGCGTCGAGGCTCAAGGCGCGATCGCACATTTCTCTGGCCTTCTCGTGCCATCCGCCTGCAGGATCCCAGGTGAACGCCAGCCGGCTGTATGCATCGGCGAGCCCGATCCATGGCAGCGGGCTCTGAGAATCGAGTTCCCGCGCCTTCTCGAAGAAATCGATCGCCGTGTTGACGGCAGGGACGCTCTCGCGCAGGAGTGCCAGTCGTCCCTTCATGCAGAGATCAAGGAGATCGGCCGCCGCCTGCCGCTGCGGCGAACGGCCGATCCTCTCTTCCTCGGCGGGTGTCAGTTCCAACTGAAGTGCGGCGGCGATCTTGCGTGAGACTTCATCCTGAGTGGCGAAGATGTCGTCCAGGGTCGTATCGACCTTCGTCGACCAGAGGGGCCGCTCCTCGCCGACGCTGATCAGTTGCACGCTGACGCGGATGCGCGATCCGAGTCGCTGAAAAGTGCCGGCCACGACGGCATCAACACCGAGCTCGCGGCCGGCGGCGATCGGATCGACGTCAGCGTCGGCGTAGCGCAGGATGGCGGCGGTTGGCCGCACCAGCAGCGAGCGGAGAAGCGCCAGCTCGCTGGTCGTCGCATCGGCCAGCGCCAGTCCGAGGTGGGCGCTCTCCGCGTCGGGGGTCAAGGTTCGAAACGGCAGCACGGCCAGCGATCGCTGACTCTTCGGTCGCTGCGGCTCAGAGAGATTCCGGAGCTCGTCAATCACTTCCTGAGCGGACGCCGGCCGGCCCCGCGGTTCCTTCGCCAGCAGACGAAGAATGAGCGCATCGATCGCCCGCGGAAGCGCGGGAACAATCTGCCGCGGCGGCGTCGGCTCGCGATTCAAAATGTCCGAGATCAGCAGGGCGTCGGTTCGTGCCGCAAAAGGCCGCCGTGCCGTCGACATCTCATACAGCACGACGCCGAGCGAGTAGAGATCGGCAGCAGGCGTGGCTTGCTCTCCGCGCAGCACTTCGGGCGCGATGTAGGGAAGCGTTCCGGCCACCTTCATTCGCTCCGAGACGTGGGCCGTCTCCTCCTCCGGCATGGAAGCCACCATCAGCGCAAGGCCGAAGTCCATCACTTTGATGTGACCGCTGGGCGTGATCATGATGTTGTTGCTCTTGATGTCGCGGTGGACGATCCCATGGGAGTGCGCCGCGGCGAGCGCTTCGGCGATCTCGATCGCCAATGGGCCAAGCGTCTTCAGCGGAAGCGGGCCGCGCTCGATCCGATCCTGCAGGGTCTCACCCTGAACCATCTCCATGATGATCAGCGGCTGCCCTTCGTGCTCCAGGACGTTGTGAATCGCGCAGATAAATGGATGATCGAGCGCCGCCGCAGCGCGTGCCTCGCGCAGGAAGAGCCGGCGCGATTGATCGCTGGCCAGCCGCGAGGTGGCGATCACCTTGACCGCGACCGTCCGGTTCAGCGCCTCGTCATGGGCGGCAAAGATCTCACCCATCCCGCCCTGGCCGAGTCTGGAAGTGATGCGGTACTGCCCGATCCGCTCGTTGAGCACGAAGGGTCGATGGTAGCACTCAGTGTTCGGCATCGATCCATCGCTCGAGCTCCCTGGCAAGAGCTTCGTGTCCCTGCTGCAGCAAGTGAATCCCGTCCGACGTGTTCCCACGACCGAGCAGGACACGCGCGAGAATCCTTTTTGGAGCGAGAAGGACGTCGTGCTTCGCTGCTAGTCGCCGCTGAATCGCGCCGTATTGCCAGCGGCCTGGAAGCAGTGGAAGCTCGAGCAGGATTTCCGTTCGCCGGCTCTCGCCGCGGGCCGCCGTGAGGATCCCGTCCAGCGCAGCTGCGAACTGATCGCCCGGCATGCCGTCGAGCATATCGTTGCCCCCAATTTCGATGATCACGCACTCTTCTCTTTGCCCACGTACCGGCAGCAGAGGAATTTGATTTTGAAGAGCCGCGGTGGCCGTGTCGGATGGAAGCGCGAGATTGGTCACTGGAATACCGAGGTTTCGGCCAAGGAGTTCAGGCCAGGTCGTGCGCTCTCCGAATCCGCCAGAGGAGAGTGAGTCTCCAACAACAAACAGTCGGGAGGGATGCAGGGGAAGGTGGCGTCGTAGGTGGTAGGGAACCTCGATGGCACAGACCATCAGTACCGCGACAATCGCTGTAACGCCCAAGGAGTAGCGCAGCCTCCGTCGCGCGCCGAAGCCAATGAATGTATACGCAAACGTTGCGGCCAATGCGAAGACGGCCAGGATCACCGGAAGCGGTGTGCCGCTCAAGCCTGCGAGCGGAATGGCAAGCACCGCCAGGAATCCAGCGCCACGCCGCATGAGAGGACGAGCATCGAGCAATCCACAGAGGTCCGCGGTCGCGGCGGCCAGAAAGAGCGTCGCTGCTGAAAAGAGCAACTGCCCGCTGTAGGCGTGATAGAGCAGTACAGCTCGCACGGCGTCACCACGTTTCGATGGTAGCACTCGCAAGACGGGCGATAATCGGCTTCAGTCACCAACGACATGGCCCTGTCGCCCGGTCAGCAGGTCCATCTACTGGAGCGCTTCCGGCGCGAAGCGCGTGCCGCCGGTCCCTCGAGCACCCCAATCTGGTGACCATCCACGACGTCGGCACCCATGAACAGACTCCGTTCATCGTCAACGGCCTCGCCGCGGCGCACGGAAAAGGGATCGTCCATCAGGACCTGAAGCCGGAAAACATCTTCGTCACACGCGACGGCCGGATCAAGATTCTCGACTTCGGATTGGCAAAGCTCCGCCGCCCGGAGGAAGCCATTGCGTCGCAGCACTCCACCGCGAGGGCAGCCGCCAAACGGCAACCGCGCAGCGGCGCAAGCAGGGGTTCGGGGGCGACCTCGAGACGCGTCGGACGGTCCATCAACTAAGATCGCGCCGTGAATCTGCTTCAACTCTTCGACCATTCGCTCATCGCGCGATCCAACGAGATCGGGCTGGAGTGGCAGGGGAGAAGCTTCACCTTCGGCGAGGTCGAGGAGCGGAGTAATCGCCTGGCCCACGTGCTGCGCGCGCGCGGGTTTCGCAAAGGCGATCGGCTCTGCGTCTATCTGGCCAATCGCATCGAGCTGATCGATCTATTTCTGGCCTGCGTCAAGCTGGGCGTGCTCTTCGTTCCCATCAACATCCTCTATCGCGAGCGGGAGATTGCTCACATCACGAGTGACGCCGGGCCCCGCGCGGTGATTGGCGAAGCCGACCTCCCGGCGCTGATGAGCGAGGGAGATTCTTCGCAGCGGCCCTCCGAGTCGCTTCACGGCGACACGCCCGCGGCGATCATCTACACCTCCGGCACCACCGGCGCGTCCAAAGGGGCGGTTCTGACCCACAACAACTTCGCGGCGAACGCCGTGAATCTGGTGAACGCATGGCAGATCACCAGCGACGACCGCTTCCTCCTCGCCCTCCCCCTCTTCCACGTTCACGCCCTCGGCAACGGCCTGCACTGCTGGCTGCTCAGCGGATGCCGCATGCGATTGCTGGAACGATTCGATCATCGGACCGCGGCGCAGGAGTTTCTCGATTTTCAGCCGACGCTTTTCTTCGGCGTGCCCACGATGTATGTCCGCCTGATGGAAACGCCATCGGACGTCGCGGGGCAGATCGGCCGCCGCATGCGCCTCTTCGTCTCCGGCTCCGCGCCTCTGCCGGTCCATGTGTTCGATCGATTCCGCGAGCGCTTCGGCCACGCCATCCTCGAGCGCTACGGCATGACCGAGACGTTCATGAACCTCAGCAATCCGTATGACGGCGAGCGGCGGTCGGGGACCGTCGGGTTTCCGCTTCCCGGAGTCTCGGTGAGGATTGTCGACGGCGAGCTGCACATCCGCGGCCCCAATGTCTTCGCCGGTTACTGGCGCAACGACGCGGCGACGGCCGCAGCGTTCGACGAGGAGTGGTTCAAGACCGGCGATATCGCCGCGGTATCCGACGACGGTTACTACACGCTGCTGGGCCGCAAGAGCGAGGTGATCATCTCCGGCGGATTCAATATCTATCCGCGCGAGGTGGAGGAGTTTCTTCTCGAGCAGCCCGAGATCGCTGAGGCCGCGGTCGTGGGCGTCGAGGATCCGGTGAGGGGAGAAGTGCCGGCGGCGTTCGTCGTTTCGCCGTCGGGGTTCGATGAGCGCGATCTGGAGCGTCGATGCCGCGAGCATCTCGCCTCGTTCAAAGTGCCGCGACGTTTCATTTCTGTAAACAACATTCCCAGGACTGCGCTGGGAAAAGTGCAGAAGCATTTGCTGCGCGAAATGTATGATGTCGCGCACTGAATTCGGGAGGAGAAGACGATGCGTAGAGCGCTGCTGGCAATCACCGCGCTGGCTCTCATCGCTGCGCCCGTCATGGCGCAGTCGGCCGATGACATCGTGTCCAAATACATCAAGACCATCGGCGGAATGGACAAGATCGACGCCGTCAAGACGTTGCGCCGCAGCGGAAAGTTCACCGGCGGCGGCGGATTCGAGGCCGCCATCGTCGAAGAGAACAAGCGGCCCAACCTCGTCCGCCAGGAGTTCTCCCTTCAGGGCATGACCGGCGTGACGGCGTACGACGGAAAGAGCGGCTGGAAGATCGAGCCGTGGCAGGGGAAGAAGGATCCGGAGCCGCTGGGCGAAGAGGAGATGAAGATGATCGTCGAGGACTCCGACTTCGACGGACCGCTGGTCAACTATGCGCGGAAGGGGAACAAGGTCGAATTCGTCGGTATGGAGCCGGTGGAAGGAACCGATGCCTACAAGCTGAAGGTGACGCTGGCCAACGGTGATGTTCGCTACTACTTCATGGA
>Ga0070708_100004977_pt1 | contig 10501 bp, 11 predicted proteins | sample KBSK5503metaG_FD_65469 | JGI IMG/M metagenome (GOLD analysis project Ga0070708, IMG submission 65469) | Corn, switchgrass and miscanthus rhizosphere microbial communities from Kellogg Biological Station, Michigan, USA - KBS K5-50-3 metaG | ecosystem: Host-associated > Plants > Roots >... | reverse complement strand
GTGTCGAGAATCGTTCGATTCTCGACAGACCGTCGGGGTGGTAGCCATCCACCGCTCAGCCGACTCGTCCACTGCGCGGCTGGCAGCCGCAGGCTCCGTGCCGCTCTCCGTCACGCAGGGATGCCTGGGTCAGGTCGCTGCCGCCGCGGCGAGCCAGCGCGCGGGAGATGGCGGTCAGCCCGCAGCACTGACGTCCTGGACCTTGACCAGGGCCGAGAGGAGACGCCATGAGCCGCGAGACCGCTCTCGCCAGTGCCCAGGCCCGTAATTGCTGCTGCCTGGCGTGCCCAGGGCGGATTGCTTCACGTGCGCTCAGTCTGCCCGATCCAGCCGGGCGCCCGGTCCGTGTGCCATGGGTGACCGTTCTCAAGGATCCGGGAGGAGGGACCTGCATCCGCCTCTTGAGCTCGCCGTTGCCTCAAGACCAGGACGGCAGCCGACTCGCCAGCCCGCTCGAGATGGTCAAGTGCTCTACATTCATGCCACCAGGGATCTCGATCCGCACCTAGCCGCGGCGCTCCACGCGCAGTTCCCGCGGCGCGTCCAGGCCGGCTTCGGCGTGATGGTGCGCGTCTCAGGAAGAAGGTCTGATCATGGTCTCGGGCCGGATGGGCTACCGCCAGCACCTCGGCACGCGCTGCTCACTGCGGCTGGCTCGCCATGCCCAGCGGCATGGCGTCCCGGCCGGCCTGGCCACTGCGTGTGCCCAGCTCGGCACGGCATGGGACGCGCTGCAGCGGCCCGGGCTGGCGTTGCGCTCGCACCAGCGCGCGGTGGCGATCGCGGACCGGCTCGACGACCCCGTGGTGCTGGCCCTGGCGCAGATGGGCATGGGGGCGCACCGGCTGTTCGCGCAGGGAGACTGGCCGACCGCCCGGGAGCACTTGGAGCGGTCTGCGGACACCGCGTGGCGAACCGGGGATCTGCGCTCCTGGGGCGCCGCCCGCACGATGCTGGTGATGGGGCACATGATGAGCGGTGAGCTGGACCGGGCCGCCGTGATGGCGCGTGAGCAGACGCGGGTCGGCGAGGACGGCGGCGATGACCAGATACGCGCGTGGGGCCTGCTCAACCTCGGCATCGAGCTGGCCATGCGCGGCCGGCCCGCCGAGGCCGCCGGCCTGCTGGCGGAGGCCGCGGACATGCTGCGCGCGGTACCCGACCACCACGTGCTCACGGTGGTCTCGGCCTGGCTGGCCTGGTGCGAGCTGTACCAGGGACACGTTCAGGCGGCCGTGGCGGTGCTGGACGAGGCCGAGCGGGTCGTCGCCGAGCTGGGGCTGCGGGGGTTTCTCCTTACCGATCTGCGCCAGACCCGGCTGGAGACCGCGGTGTATCTCGCTGAGCGGGCCGGCCCGGACGAGCGGGCGCGCGCACTGGCCGCCGCGCGCCAGGCCAGCCGGTCGGCGCTGCGCCAGGGCCGGGTGGACACCTACCTGCTCGCCCGGACCTACCGGCTGTGTGGCAGCTGTGAGTGGCTGCGGGGCCGGGAACAGCGGGCGCGGCGGTGGTGGCAGCAGGCCGTGGAGCACGCCGAGCGGACGCAGACGTGGTACTCGGCGGCCGCCGCGCACACCGAGATCGCCATCCGGACCGGTGACCGTGAGCACGTCGAGCGCGGGGCCCGCATGTTCGCCGAGATGGGGGTGGACAGCGCGGCGCTATGGCCCGGGGCGGGCCAGGGCGCGCAACCCGGATAGTGCCTGTTCCAGGGCCTCCTCGCCCGCGGCGAGAAACCGGTCGGCATGCCGGAAGACATGCCAGGTTCCGGGCCCGAACCGCGCGGTGACCGGCACGGACGCCGCGGCGGTCTGCGCCGCGGCCGCGCCGGACGAGGCCAGCTCCAGGCTCTCGACCACCGGGTCACGGTCGCGCGCGGCCCGCTCCGGCCCCGGCTCACCGGGCCACGCCGACAGCGCTTGACGGCCCAGCAGGTTGACCGCGATCGTGACGTCGACCCCGGCCAGCGCGGCGGTCCGTACCCGGGGTTAGGACCACGGCGTCGACCAGCCGCCGGGCACCGCGCCGCACCGGCCGGTACCGCGGCATCGCGAGATCAGCCAACGACCCGGCTACACCGCCAGCCCGTTCCGGCCACGCTGGCGACCATCCCCTGCCACAACGCACACCAGGGCCGTTCAGGAAACTGGACGGCCTAACGCGGTTCATGACACCGTTGTTACCGGCACCCATCCCGAAGATGATCTTGGTTACCTACATGTGCCGGGCCACGATAACTTTCATCTGGCCCCTCAAACTGTCACCACGGTTGCCGTGGCGGCCGCTAGCAGCAGCGTCGGCACGGAGCAGGCTCGCTGGTGACAATAATCGTGGCCAGTTGGTGACAGTTACCGGCGGTCAAGAAGGTAAGGGCAGCCGGGTGGGCCTCATCCCTGGTAAGCCTGCTAGCCGTGCTGATCGCCGTGGCCGCCATCGGGGCCGGGAATGCCGCATTGTTCGTCGTGTCCCTGTTCGCGGCTATCGGGTCGACCGCGGTCGCGTGGGGCGCGATGGTCGAGGCACGGGCGCAGAAGCGCTCCCGCGGGCAACTCCCCCGCAGGTCAGCTCCCAGTGCAGGCGGTCAGGCGATCCGGGAACAGCATCTGCCGCCCAGGCTGAAGCTCCGCGCCGGGCGGTTACTCCGACGGCCGACCAGCCGGAATGGGCGGCAGGCTGCATGTGGCGAGCGTGCCGGTCAGGTGATCGGCCAGGGACGGTCACGGTCGCCCGCAGACAGCCCGCAGTCCTGCCGACGTGGGTTGACACACGTGGCCTGTGACTGACCAGAGCTGACCTGCGGCCTCAGACCGTCAGCCTTTCCCCTGAGCGAGCGATTCGATGACGACCGTCCGGTACGGGGCGGCCAGTCGGCCCGAGGTTTGGACCGCCCCCGCGGACCGGCCGCCGGTAGAGTCCAGGGCGTGGACCAGGAATGCGGCGGCGGCGAGGCGGCCACGATCCTGCGCGTCGCAGAGGCCGAAATCGGCGAGGACCTGAGGCGGCAACTGCAGGCGCTGCTGCAGGCATGCTTCCCGGACTTTCCCGGCCGGACTTACTTCAAGCTTCCACCTCACTTCCGTTATCTCGCGATGACGAATGGTGTGCTGGCGGCCCAGATGGGTGTGGAGTTCCGGATGGTCCGGGTCGGCAGCCGGGTGGTGCGCACGTTTGGCGTTGTCGACCTGTGCGTGAGGAACAGCGAGCGGTCGCGGGGCCTGGCGGCCAGGCTGCTGGCGGAACTGACCGAGCTCGCGCGGGCCTGCGGGATGGACTTTGTCCTCCTCTTCGCCGATGACGACCGGCTCTACGCCCGGAACGGGTGGGTGCGCGCCGCGAACCCCTGCTCGTGGGTGAAGATCCACGAGCACACCACGCTGGGGCTGGCCAAGGCGCAGGACACTAACGCCCTGATGGTGAAGGCGACCGGGCAGCTGACCTGGCCGGAGGGCGAGGTGGACCTGCTCGGCCACTTGTTCTGAGCCAAGGTGGCCCAGGGCGCGCGGATGACCACCGGAGGCAAACCGCGTTAGATTTAAGGGTGAATTGAGCTGATGGGAGGCGCCGGTGGCGATAGGGCCGTGGGACCCGACGACGGCAGCCTGGACGGGCCGCGGCCGGATGCGCGCGTCCGACGCCGACCGCGAGCAGATCATCGACACCCTCAAGGCCGCGTTCGTCCGGGGCCTGCTGACCAGGGACGAGCTGAGCGCGCGCACGGGCCAGGCGCTGGCGTCACGGACCTACGCCGAACTGGCCCTGGTCACCGCCGGGCTGAAGAGAACCGTGAGCCCGCCGAAACCCGTCCCGGTCCGCGCCAGGAGACGGATCAGCAAGAAGGCCGTCGCCTGCGGCGCGGGCGCGGTCGTGCTGCTGCCCGCCGCGGGCGCCGCTTTCCTCACCTTCTACGGCGGGTTCCTCATCTTGTTCGCGCTCGTCTTCGTCGGCACGGTCGTGTCGACCAAGCCGGTGGTCCCGCGCCAGCCGGGCCCGCTTCCCTCGGCCGGGCGCCGCTGATTCCATCAGCCCGGCCAGGCGAACGATTTTCTTACCGTCACCACTGCGCCAGTTGAGGCATTATCGAATGGTGGCTAGTACCGACGTTGACCGTCTCGCGCGAACCGCCTACGAAGCCCACCGCGGCGCCTATCCCGGCTCCCTCCCGGCCTGGGAGGACACCACTGCGCAGGAGAAGAAGGCCTGGCGGGCCGTGGTGTCCGCGATCTCGGGCCAGGGCGACGCCACCCTCACCGATGCGCCGCCCAGCCAGTCGATCGTGATCCAGACCGGAGACCAGACGCATATCTTCCACACCGAGTTCACCGTCGGCCGGCTGGGCAGCCTGGTGGTCAGCGACGAGCACGCCTCCAGCCATCACGCCCTCTTCCAGGCCGCCCACGGCTTCTGGTTCGTGCAGGATCTCGACTCGACCAACGGCACCTGGCTCAACGGGCGGCGCATCTACGCGGCCCAGCGGCTCAAGAAGGGCGACAAGATCAAGATCGGGCGCACCACCGTCGTCGTGGTGTCGACCTGACCGCAGCCGGGCCGGTACAGCGCAAAACAACAGGGTCCGCGTTGATAGGGCTGCAGGGTTGCCCTATCGACGCGGACCCTCTCAGGTCCTCCCCGCGGGCCGCGGCAGGGAAGCGGCCGGTGCGGGTAAGCAAGGAACTCTGGTACAAATCATGCCCGCCGACTTACTAGGACCCACACCTGAAGAGGTTCAGTTGTGGTTAAGATTTCCGGCTCGGCCCGGTTCGGCCCGGTTCAGCCCCAGGCGCCGGCCGTCTGCCTGGTGCTGACGTTGCAGCGGTTGAAGAAGTTGGTCGTGGCGATCATGAGGATGAGCCCCGCGAGGCCCCGCTCGTTGTAGTGCCGGGCGGCCTCGTCCCAGATCTCGTCGGGCACCGGGTCGGCCCGGTCGCTGAGCCGGGTCACCGCCTCGGTGAGCGCCAGCGCGGCCCGTTCGGCCAATCCGCGCGGCGTTCACACTGGAGGAACTCGGGCTCGCGGAGGTCACCCACGACGCTCGCAACAACCGGATGCGGGCGCGCTAGCACCCGTCCCCGGCGACGTGAGGTAGCTGCACCAGGTCGAGCACCACGTGCGCGGCGCTGCCCGGCGCGGTGATCAGCGTCAGCTTCTGTCCGTGGGCCGCGAGCTGCTCGCTGACCGCGTACAGCGCCCGGACGCCCGCGCTGGCCAGCTGGGTGACGCCGGTGAGGTCGGCGACCAGCGGGACCGTGCCGGCCCGGCTGACCGAGAGCAGCCGCCGGGCCATCAGGCCGGCGGTGGTGATGTCGACCGGGCCGTAGACCAGCGCCCGAGCCGTGGCGCCCGCCGCTACGGAGGTGTCCACGGCGAACGGCGGCTCGGCCGGGTGGGCGGCGGGCCTGGCGTGCTGGTCCGGGGCCAGGATGGCGGGCCGGCGGAGCCTGTGCCGCAGGGCCACCATAGTTCCCTGGATGCCAGCGCTGTGGCTAACCACCAGGTTGTCCACGACCTGCCCGGCCACCATCAGCCCGTGGCCGCGGTCGGCGTCGGCGGGATCGGGCGGCCGCCAGGCGCCGCGGTCGGCCACCAGGCACTCCACGTACCCGTCCTCGCCCAGCCGCGCGTCGAGCCCGATGGTCCCTGGCGCCTCCCGCGGGTAGGCGTGCTCGATGGCGTTGGTGACCACCTCCACCATGGCCAGGTGCAGCGCGTCGGCGTCGTCGGCGGCGACGTCGAGCCTGCTCAGCCACGTGGCGAAGGCGTCCCGCGCCGTGGTCAGGCTGGGCCGTTCGCTGGGCAGCTCCAGGTGCAGGGCCGGGACAGGCTCGGCCAGCCACTGCGCGGCCAGCGCGGTAATGTCGTCCTCGTGGCCGGTGCGGGTCAGCCGCTCCACGGTCAGCTGGCAGACCCGTTCGGCCGCGGCCGGGTCGGCGCCCTGCTCGAGCGACCGGCGAGCCAGGCCGCGGTTGGCGGCCGCGTCGCCCGCGACCACGGCGAGCTCGGACATGCCCTGCGCGATGGTCCGGTTCGGCCGCTCGATGAGGCCGTCGCTATACAGCAGGACCAGCTCGCCCGGGGCGAGCGCGCCGGCCGCGAGGATGGGCGGCGTGCCGGTGCCCAGCGGCCCGGTCCTGGTGCCCTCGAGGTACCTGGCCGTCCCGTCTGTGCCGATGACCAGCGGCGGGGGGTGCCCGCAGGTGGTGTAGCGCAGCGTTCCGCTGGCCGGGTCTAGCACCGCCAGGGCGAGCGTGGCGGCGCGTAGGGCCGGCGTGCGGGCCGCGAACGCGTCCGCCCGCGCCAGCACGCGCCCGAGGTCGGCCTCCGCGGCCAGGAGTTCGGCCAGCACCGCGCGCAGCTGCCCCATCGCCGCCGAGGCGGCCACCCCGCGCCCCACCAAGTCGCCCACCACGAGCGCGACGCTGCCGCCGGCCAGCGGGATCGCGTCGAACCAGTCGCCGCCCGCCGACTGCTCGTGCCCGGCCACCAGGTACCGGGCGGCGATCCTGGCCCGCGGCAGCACCGGCAGCGCGGTGGGCAGCAGCGCCCCCTGCAGTTCGGCCACGATGCCCAGCCGGACCAGCGTGTCGTCGTCGTGCGCGGTACCGGGCACGGCCGCCTCCAAAGTCCCCCCGGCCCGCTGAACTACCCCGGCTGGGCGCGCCAAACGGGTTAGAACGCTTCCTGTGGGGCAGAGAGGGCCGGGTCCGACGATCGACGCACAGAAACAGAAGAAGGAAATCAGCTCATGGGTATCATCTTGCTCGTCCTCCTGCTCGCCCTCATCCTCGGCGGGCTGGGCTTCGCGATTCACATCCTGTGGTGGATCGCCCTGATCGTCCTGGTGGTCTGGCTCATCGGGTTCGTCGTCCGCGTGGGCGAAGGCGGAACCCGGAGCCGCTGGTACCGCTGGTTATCGAGGGTCACCTGAGTTGGCCTGGCCCGCTTCGGGCCGGGCGGCCAGGGCCTCGTCGACGGTGTCGTACATCGGCAGCCGGTCGGCGAGGCCCGTGATCCACAGCGCCTTGGTGTACCGGTAGCGCGCGCCGGCCAGCGAGAACATGCGGCCGGCCGCGGCCAGCCGCCGCCAGTGGCCGACGATGACGGCCAGGGCGGTGGTATCCATGAAGTCCACGCCGGACATATCGAGGACGACCCGGTCGCCGCGGGTGCCCGCCTCGAAGAGGCATTCGTCGAAGCGCGGGCTCGAGGTGATGTCGAGCTCGCCCCGGACGCTCACGACCACGCTGGCGCCGCGCGGCTCCACCGAGAAGCTGAGCTCGGCCACTCCGCGCTCCCCCCAGTCGGGCCTGAACGGTCACCCAGATCGTATGCCTAGCCCGCATCCTGCGTAACCTGCTGTCTAACGGAAGCAACTACCCATAGAGCGGACCCGTGGCCAGGCAGCCGGGATGACGACATGAGCGGGACAGCAGAACCTGACCGGGACCGTGAGGTCGCCGAGCTCGAGGCGCGATACGCCGCGCTGCGGCAAGCTGCCAGCTCCAAGGGCACCGAGGCGGGCGTCGTCCTCGAGGCCGCGCTCACCGAGCTGGAAGGGGCCATCGAGCTGCTCGGGGCGTCCCGCCCGCCGGCCGGCCCGACCGGACAGAGCCAGCCCGCCGGGACCGACGCGGCCGAGCGCAGCCTGCTCCGCGCGGTGTTCCAGGACGCGCCCATTCCGCTGTTCCTGCTCACCAGGGACGGCACGGTCCAGCGGGTCAACCGGTCCGCGGGCGACCTGATCGGGGCCAAGCCCGGCTACGCGACCGGCCGCCCGTTCACCGCCCTGGTCGGTCTGCCGTCCCGCGCGGCGGTGAACTCCCAGCTCACGGCCGTCGGCCGAACCGGCAAGCCGTGCCGCCTCACGTGCAGCCTGGTGGCCGCGGAGGGCCTGGTGCCGTGCGAGCTGGTCATCGCCCGGGTGGGGCTCCGCGGCGACCGGGACGAAGCCGCTCCCCTAGTTATTGCAGTTCGCGACGCCCTTCCGCGGGACGACACGGAGGCCAAGAAGAAGAGCCGTTCCGAACTGACCGCGGTGCAGGCCGTCACCCGCCGGCTCGACCTGGTCACCGCGATGGCCAGGCTGCTGCTGGAGAACGAGGGCTTCAGCGAGTCCAGGACCCTGCAGCGGTGCGCGCGGCTGATCGCCCGTGAGCTCACCGCCTGGGTCATCGTGGACATGGAGCGCAGGCACCGGATGCGGCGGCAGTTCGCCGTCGGCCCGGACATTCCCGGGCTGGCCGAGCTGACCAGCGCCGTGTCCGCGGTCGACCCGCCGCCCGGCTCGGTCCCGTGCACGGTGCACGAATCCGGGCGCCCGGCCCTGATCGCCCACGCCGACGACGCCGGCGTGCTCGGCTCGAGCCTGGCAGGCGAGCCGCTGCTGATCAGGCTGGACGCCACGTCCGTGCTGTCCGTGCCGCTGGCCGAGGGCGACAGCAGGTACGGCGTGCTGACCCTGGTCCGGCGGGCCGCGGACGGGCACTTCACCGTGGCCGACCTGGCGCTTGTGCAGGAACTCGGCGAGCAGATGGCGCTGGCGATCCGGGTCGACCGGCTGTTCGGGCGCCGGGCCGACACCGCCGACGCGCTGCAGGCCAGCCTGCTGCCGCGACGCTGGCCCGAAATCCCCGGCGTGCAGATCGCGGCGACCAACATGGCCGCCACCGACGACGCGGAAGTCGGCGGTGACTTCTACGACGTCTACCGGACCCCGGACGGCTGGGGCGTGGCCATCGGCGACGTCTGCGGCAAGGGCGAGGAGGCGGCCGCCGTGACGGCCGCGGCCCGGCACGCGATCCGGGTGCTGGCCCGCCGCTGCGCCGACCCCGGCGAGGTGCTGGCCGGCGCCAACGAGATCGTGCTGGCCGAGGAACTCTCCCTCGACGGGGGGTTCGTCACCGCCAACATCGCGCACCTGACCTGGCAGGACGACAAGCTTCGCGTGGTGCTGGGCAGCGCGGGCCACCCGGCCGCGGCGCTGCTGCGGTCCGACGGCGCGGTCCGGATGATGCGCGGCGGCGGCCTGCCGCTCGGGCTCTTTCCCGACGCCGAGCCCGCCACCCAGGACCTGGCCATGGACGAGGGCGACGTGCTGGTCCTCTACACCGACGGGGTGGCGCAGGCCCGCGGCCCCGGCAACACCTACTTCGAGGACCGGCTGGCCGACGAGCTCACCGGCCTGGCCGGCCAGGCGCCCGAGCAGCTGGTGGCGTCGATGCGCCAGGCCCTGGACAAATTCAGCCAGGGCGTCCTGGTGGACGACGTCACGATGCTGGTGATCCGCGCCAGCCCGCAGGACGGCGGCCGGGACCGCCGCCGGTCGCCGTGCCGTCGTCCGTGAGCCGGGCGCTATTGTCAGCACCGGGGCCGACCAGGCACCATGTCCGAGTGACAGGCGAATGAACACCGAAGCGACCCAGTTGTGGTCGGCGGCGCTCGGCGCCGCGGGCACGGTCATCCGCTACGGCCACTGGGGCCGCCCGGTGCTCGTCTTCCCGTCCGAGCGGGGCCAGGCCCGGGACTTCGAGAACAACGGCATGGTCGCCGCGGTGCAGGACCTGATCGACGCGGGTCGGCTCAAGCTCTACTGCGTGGACAGCTACGACGCGGCGTCCTGGTCCAACCGCGACATCCCGCTCGAGGAGCGGGCCCGCAGGCACGGCCGGTACGAGTCCTGGATCGTCGGCGACGTGGTGCCGTGGATCTACCAGGACCTCGGCGGCCACGCCGACGTGGTCACCCTCGGCTGCAGCCTGGGCGCCTTCCACGCGGCCAACTTCGCCCTCAAGCGGGCCGACCTGTTCCCGCTGGCCATGTGCTTCTCCGGCAACTACGACCCCGCCGCGTGGGACGGCTGGGGCGAGCGGGGCAACGAGGTGTACTTCAACAACCCGCTGGACTACGTCGGGCAGCTCGACGGCGGTCACCTCGACTGGCTGCGCAGCCAGGTCAGCCTGCTGCTGGTCTGCGGTCAGGGCCAGTGGGAGGACACCACCGGGGCCCTGGCGAGCACGAAGCGGTTCGCCGCGCTGCTCGAAGACAAGGGGATAAGGCACGAACTGGACCTGTGGGGGTATGACGTCCCGCACGATTGGCCTTCCTGGCGCGCCCAGCTGGCCCATCACATGCCGCGATTCTGCTGACCACGGGAGGTAGTTTTGCCCAGGCACCTGATCGGCTTGCTCCTCGGCACCGAGGACGACTGGCCTACCGCGTTCGACGAGATCCTCCGGCGCCTCGGCCCGGTAGACGGGCAGCACGCCTTCGACTGCGAGCGGATCACCATCGAGCCGTTCAGCCTGCGCGACCGGCCCCGCTACCAGCTGGTCATCGACCGGCTCGCCTACTGGTACTACCACCCAAGGGAGTGGCTGAAGAAGGTCGCCATGATGGACGGCGTCTACCTGCTCAACAGCCCGTTCACGTTCCAGTCGATGGAGAAGCACGCGGCCTACTGCGCGATGATGCGGCTCGGGCTCAAGGTGCCGGAGACGGTGCTCGTGCC
>Ga0070708_100004976_pt1 | contig 10501 bp, 10 predicted proteins | sample KBSK5503metaG_FD_65469 | JGI IMG/M metagenome (GOLD analysis project Ga0070708, IMG submission 65469) | Corn, switchgrass and miscanthus rhizosphere microbial communities from Kellogg Biological Station, Michigan, USA - KBS K5-50-3 metaG | ecosystem: Host-associated > Plants > Roots >... | reverse complement strand
CCGAACGACCGGGCCAGGATGGACGTGTGATGGCTCGGCGACCCGGCGTTGGTGGCGATGGCGAGCACGTGCTCCCAATCCAGCTCCGCCGCCTCCGAGGGGGTGAGATCCACGGCCACGATCACGAAGCGGCCGGGGAGCCGCGCCAGCGACGGAGCATCCGCCGCCCCCCCGAGGTTGAGCTGGATGCGCCCGAGCACGTCGTCGAGGTCGGTGGTGCGCTCCTTGAGGTACTCGTCGCTCAGGCCCTCGAACCGCTCGTGGAGCTGGTCGGAAACGGTGCGCAGCGCCCACTCCGCATTGACCAGCTCCTCGCGGATGATGCGCACCGCGGAGTCGAGCAGCAGCGGGTCCTCCAGCATGAGCAGGTGGGCGTCGAAGATGTACGCGTGGACCCCGACCTCGTGGCGCAGGCGCTCCTTGATGGCCTTGAGCTGCGCGCGCGAGGCCTCGACGGCGCGGGTCAGGCGCTTGACCTCGCAGTCGATGGCCTCCGCGGGGACGAGCAGACGGAAGACGGGCACCGTCTCGCGCTCCACCACCAGGGCGGGACCGACGGCCAGACCGGGCGAGACGCCGATGCCGTCGAGCTTCATGCCTCCTCGCCGAACCCGCCGTCGATCAGCGCGGCCAGGGCCTCCACCGCCGGAGCCTCGTCCTCCCCCTCCGCGCTCACGGTGAGGCGCGTGCCCTGGCTGGCGGCCAGGAGCAGGATGCCCAGGATCGACTTGCCGTCCATGCTGCGCCCGTCGTGGGCGACGGTGATCCGCGCGCGGAAGCGGTTGGCGGTGTGCACGAAGCGCGCGGCGGCGCGGGCGTGCAGGCCCAGCCGGTTCACGATCCGGACTTCGCGCTGGATCACGATGGCTTCTTCTCGAGGATCTCGCTGGCGACGTAGATCGCGCCCTTGCCCTGCTCGCGGATGACCCGCGCCACCTCTACGAGGTCGCCTTCCCGGAGCGTCGTGACCTTGATGAGCATGGGGAGGTTCACGCCGGTGACGATCTCGACCTTCGGGGACAGGAAGGGCAGGCTGACGTTGGTGGGCGTGCCGCCGAACATGTCGGTGAGGATGAGGACGTCCCCCCCGCCCACCTCGGCCAGCGCCCGTTCGATGGCCGCCCGCGCGCTCCCCATGTCGTCGGTCCACCCGATGGACACGGCGGCGATGGCGGGGATGTCGCCCACGATCGTGCGCGCGGCGTTCACCAGCTCGGCCGCCAGCGCCCCGTGCGTCACCACGACGATGCCGATCACCCGTTCACTCCTGGCGCAGGTCGCGATGGCGGACCCGGATGGGATACCCGTGCCGGGCCAGCTTCTCCGAAACCGCGTTCGCGATCATGACCGACCGGTGGCGGCCGCCCGTGCACCCGATCCCGATGGTGAGGTAGCTCTTCCCCTCCTTGACGTAGCGCGGGATCACGTAGGACAGGAAGTCGTCCAGCTTCTTGATGAAGCGCGCGGTGTCCGGCTGACGCCTCATGTAGCGGACGACCGGCGCGTGGTTGCCGGTGAGGGGCTTGAGCGAGGGCACGAAGTTCGGATTGGGCAGGAAGCGCGCGTCGAAGACGAGGTCCGCCTCCGAGGGCACGCCGTACTTGTAGCCGAAGGACATCACGGACAGCACGAGCGGCGACTGCTCCGCGCGCACGTCGTAGTGCTCGCGGATGTAGTCGCGCAGCTGGTGCACGGTGTAGTCGGAGGTGTCCAGGATGAGGTCGGCGATCTTGCGGATGGGGCGCAGGGCCTCGCGCTCCTCGCGGATGCCCTCGATCGCGGGCTGGTTGATGGCGAGCGGATGCGGCCGGCGCGTCTCGCTGAACCGCCGCTGCAGCACCTTCTCTTCCGCCTCCAGGAAGAGCACGCTGGCCGCGAAGCCCTTGGCCCGCAGCTGGCGGAAGACGTGCGGGAACTGCTTCAGGAAGTCCCGCTCCCGCATGTCCACCACCAGGGCCGAGCGGTGCAGCTCGGCGCTGTCGCGGATGAGGTCGGCAAAGCGCGGGATGAGCGCGCTGGGCAGGTTGTCCACGCAGAACCAGCCGCTGTCCTCCAGCGCCCGTGCGACGTGCGTCTTCCCCGATCCGCTGAGGCCGGTGATGATCAGGATGCGCGGCTCGCTGCGCCGGTCGGTACGCAGTCGCGCCTCCCCGCGGTCGCGCCGGGAGCGGCGCGGGGCCAACCGCGTCGTGCGCCGCGGCGCGCGCGCGCTCATCGCACCCTCCGGCGCTCGGCAGTGGCGCGGCGACGGCGGGAGAGGGGGCGCCGGCCGGAAGCGGTCTTGGCCTCGATCATCTCGTCCACGCGCTCCACGAACTGGCGCGCCGCATCGTATCCGCGTTCCTTCAGGAGCTGGTTGCGCGCGGCCACCTCCACCAGGATGGCCAGGTTCCGGCCCGGGGCCACCGGCATGCGGATGAGCGGCATCTCCTGCTCGAGGATGAGGAACTTCTCGGCCTGGAGGCCGAGCCGATCGTACTCCCGTCCCGCCTCCCAGCGCTCGAGGCTCACCACGAGCTCGACCCGCTGCGACGTGCGGATCGAGGACACCCCGTAGAGGTCCTTGATGTTGATGACTCCGAGACCGCGCAGCTCCATGTGATAGCGCGTGAGGTCCGGGGAAGCTCCGATGAGGACGTCGCCGATGCGACGGATCTCGACGACGTCGTCCGCGACCAGACGGTGGCCGCGGTCGATCAGGTCCAGCGCGCACTCCGACTTGCCGATCCCGCTCTCCCCCACGATCAGGACGCCGAGGCCAAAGACGTCCATCAGCACCGAATGCAGGTGCAGGCGCAGGGCGAGCCGCTCCTCGAGGAGGGCGGACAGGGCCTTGATGAACGGGGTGGATTCCGCGGGCGTGACCAGGATCGGGATGCCGCGCGCTTCCGCCTCCGCCAGCAGCTCGGCCGGCGCGTCCAGCCCCTTGGTCACGACGAAGCAGGAGATCCGGCAGGAGGCGAGGCGGCGCAGGACGGCGGCCCGGCGGGCGGCGGAGAGCTTGCGCAGGTACCCGAGCTCGCTCGCGCCCAGGATCTGCACGCGCCCGTAGCGGATGTACTCCGTGTACCCGGTGAGGGCGAGGCCGGGGCGCTGGACACGCGAGAGGGTCACGACCTGATCGAGGCCGGCCGCTCCGGCCACCAGCCGCAGCCCCAGGCCGGACGAGGGCTCGAGCAGATCGCGCACGAGGACCTTCGCCCCTTCGCGCGCCTCTTGCCGGCGCTCCAGCCTCAGCGGCGGCGGACGCCGCGGTGCGCGACGCGGCGTTCTCAGGCCTCCGGCTCGATGAGGCCGAGGTTGCCGTCCTTGCGCTTGTAGAGGACGCTGACGCGCTCGGTGGAGGCGTCGCGGAAGACGAGCACTCCTTCCGGGCTCGCACCGACCTCGAGGGCGGCCTCCTCGATCGTCATCGGCTTCACGGCGAAACGGCGGCTGCGGATGACGCGCGGGCCGGACTCTTCGCGCACGGCGCTCACGGGAGCGGCCGCGGTGCGCAGGCTGGTGGCCCGGGAACGGCCGCCGCCCTTGCGGACCCGCTGCTTGCCCACGCGGCGCTCGGCCTGGCGGATCAGCTTGTCCATCACCGTGCTGAGCGAGACGCCGATGTCACTCGACTCCTGGGTGGCGGCGAGGTCTCCATGCGGCGAGTGCACGGTCACCTCCGCGGTCTGCCGGTGCTTGTCCGCGCTGAGGATCACGTGCACGTCCGTGATCCCGCGCAGGTGCTTGGTCAGCTTGCGCAGCTTCCGGTCGCCGAGGCGGCGCATCGAGTCCGTGACGTCCATGTGGCGGCCGGTGTACTCGATTCTCATGTTGTTAAGTCGGGGGCAGTCATATTAAGTCAGGGGGGGCACTGACACGACACCGCGGTGGGTGTTCGCGACCCCCCCTGAAACCCCCCTCGCACGTCGCCACGCTGCGCGCGCCGCCGTGCTCTGCGGTCGGCTTGCCCGGCACTCACGCATCGCACAGTTGGCGTTCGCATTCTTTCGCGGCGCCGGCGTGCTCACTGGATTGCTTGCCCACGCGTCACTGTACCGACTTCCGCAGGTTCGACGGGGGGATCCTCAGTTCCTCGCGGTACTTGGCCACCGTGCGCCGGGCCAGGGGAAGGCCGTCGGATCCCAGGAGCTCGGCGATGCGGGAGTCCGAGAGGGGACGGAAGGGATCCTCCGCCTCGATCATCTTGCGGATCTTGTCCTTGATGGTGACGGAGCTGATGGCCTCGCCCATGTTGGACGTGATGCCGCTGTGGAAGAAGAACCGCAGCTCGTAGACGCCGCGGGGGGTGTGCATGTACTTGTTGGCCACCACGCGGGAGACGGTGGACTCGTGCATGCCGATGTCGGTGGCCACGTCGCGCAGGACGAGCGGCCGCAGGTGCGTGATGCCGGAGTCCAGGAAGCCGCGCTGGTGGCGGATGATCGACTCCGACACCTTGTAGATCGTGCGCTGGCGCTGGTCCACGCTCTTGAGCAGCCAGAGCGCGCTGCGCAGCTTCTCCTTCACGTAGTTGCGCGTCTCCTCCGAGCCCACCTCCTTGACGTCGAGCATGCGCTTGTAGGTCGGGCTGATGCGGAGCTTGGGCAGGCCGTCGTCGTTGAGGATGATCTTGTAGTCGTCCCCCTCCTTCACCACGAACACGTCCGGGATGATGTAGGTCGACTTGTCGGGGCTGTACTTCAGGCCCGGCTTGGGGTCGAGGCGCTTGATGATCTCGAGGTGATGGGAGACCTCGTCCGGGCTCAGCCCCATCTGCCGCCCGATCTCCGGGTACTGGTGGCTCTGGAGCTGCTTCATGTGCTCGCGCACCATGACGTCGGTGGGCGAGCCTTCCAGGCCCAGGTTCCGGAGCTGGAGGCGGAGGCATTCGCAGAGGTCGCGCGCGGCCACCCCCGAGGGATCGAGCCCCTGGATGAGGGTCAGCGCCTTCTGGACCTCTTCCACCGGATAGGGACCGAGGTTCGCGATCTCCTCGACGGAAGCCCTCAGCAGCCCGTCCGCATCCAGGTTCTGGATGATGGCGTCGCCGATCTCGAGCGTGAACTCGTCCGACACGGACATGTGGAGCTGCCACATCAAGTGGTCGTAGAGGTCGGGCTGCTCGGTGAGCGTGTTCTCGATGGGCGGCAGCTCCGGGATCTCGGCGCTGCGCGTGCGGCGGTGATCGCCGTCGTCGAGGTAGTCCTCGAAGAACTTCTCGACGTCGATCTCCTTGAGGATGTCCTCCCGCTCCGTCTTGGCCTCTTCCTGCGCGATCTCCTCCGCGGAGGGCTGCTCCTGCGGGACCTCCTCCAGGAGCGGGTTCTCCATCACCTCCTGCTCGAGCACCTCCGCCAGCTCGAGGGTGGTGAGGGGAAGCAGCTTGATCGCCTGCTGCAGGGACGGCGTGAGGATGAGCCTCTGCGAGAGGCGGGTGCTGAGGCCGAGCTTCTGTTGAATGGCCAATGGACTCGGGACTTTCTTTCGCTCTTGCGATCCGGACTCTATCGTCTCTAGGGCTCCGGCGGCGGCTCGTCCAGCCGGAAGGCTTCGCCGAGGTAGACCCTGCGGACCTCCTCGTCGGAGGCGAGCTCTTCGGGCGTGCCGGAACGGAAGACTTCGCCTTCCCTGAGAATATAGGCCCTATCCGTGATTTTCAAGGTCTCACGGACGTTGTGGTCGGTGATCAGGACGCCGATCCCGCGGTCCCGCAGGTGCGCGATGATCTTCTGGATGTCGATGACGGCAATGGGGTCGATGCCTGCGAAGGGCTCGTCCAGCAGGATGAAGGACGGGTCGGTGGCCAGGGCGCGGCAGATCTCGAGGCGACGCCTTTCTCCCCCGGAGAGGGTGTAGGCGGGCTGCCCGGAGATGTGACCGATGCCGAGCTCGTCGAGCAGCTCGCGGGTGCGCGAATGGCGCTCCCCCGGCGGCATCCCGCGGCTCTCCAGCACGGCCAGCACGTTCTGCTCGGCGGAGAGGCGGCGGAAGACGCTCGCCTCCTGCGGCAGGTACCCGATCCCCTGGCGGGCCCGCATGTACATGGGGAGGCCGGTGATGTCGTCCTCGTCCAGGAAGACGTGGCCGCTGTCGGGGCGGGCCAGCCCGACCACCATGTAGAACGTCGTGGTCTTGCCCGCCCCGTTCGGGCCGAGCAGCCCCACCACCTCGCCCGTCCGGATGTCGAGGTCCACGTGCTGAACGACGACGCGCCGCCCGTACGACTTGGTGAGGGCCTCCGCCTTCAGGACGGTGCCGCCGTTGCGCGAGCTCAGGGCACCCCCCCGCACAGTGTCGGTCGCATCAATTCTTCGGAGGCTCCTGCTTGATGATCATCTGGGTACGGACCTCTTCGCGCCCGTCCACGAGCACACGCTCGTCTCCGACGTGGAAGGTGAGCGACCGCCCCTGCACCTGTCCGGTCGCGTCGGTGAGCATCACGTTGTCGCCGACGAGCACCATGGTCTCCGTGGAGGGAGTGTACGTGCCCTTGGATCCCGTGGCGCGCCGCGCCGCCTGCTGGACCTCGACGGGATCGCCCGCCTCCAGTGTCTTGATCGACCCGCCGTCGGGGCTGAGGCTCAGGGTGGCGGCCGGGCTCTTGGTCTGTATGTCGCCCTGGCGGATGTACACGTCGCCCTTGTAGATGATCTGGTTGGCCACCTCATCGTAGGTCATTTCCCCGGCGCGCGACTCCACCGTGGCCGGGGTCTTCCCGTCCGCGGCCGCCTTCGGCTGCATCCGTGAGATGACGCGCGCATTGGCTTCGAGGCGGCGCTTTCCGTCCGGGCGCTCGACGATGTTGATGCCTCCGGCCCGGATCTCGTCCTTGCCCGACCGCAGGAGCACGCCGTGCTGGTAGGAGGCCAGCTTCGTCTTCGCCGTGTAGTCGAAGAGCCCGGCCGTGATCAACGTCGGATCGTCCTTGCTGCCGAGGAGCCCCGCCTGCACGGCGGAGCGGCCGCGCAGGATGTGCCGGACGCCTTCGCGCGCGTGCACGTCGCCGAGCTCGGTCTTGAGATCGATGAACTCGGCATGGAGCTCCGTCCCCTGCTCCTCGTCGATGACCACCGGGTCCTCGTTCAGGGCGAGGGTCGTCTTGCTCGCATCGTAGAGCGCGTGCTGAGCCGTGGCCTTCTGGGGACCGCGCGCGAAGGCCACGTCCTTCACGAAGTCGATGGTCGTGGCCTGTCCGGTGGCGGGGTCGACCTTGGCCACGAACCGCTTGCACTCGACGGTGCGCGGAGCGGCCTTGGCCGGCGGTATGGCCTCCGTCGTGAAGAGCGTGTCCTTCAGCGCGGTCAGCGCCTCCAGGCGACCCTTGTCGTCGAAGACGAAGTCGAGCACGTCCGAGCGCAGTCGCTTGCGCTCGGGCGGGTCTTTCGGTCCCGGCATCAAGGTCAGGTCCGCCTCCGGGCCCGCCACCGCCTGCTGAAGCGTCTTGTCGGGCCGGAGCCACAGGTCGAGGCGGCGGCAGACGAGATGGCGTGGGCCGCTCCCCGCCGTGGCGCTGGTCATGCCCGGGACCTGCGTGGCCCCGCTCGTCCACAGATCGACGTTGTCGAGGGCCTGCGCGCGATGGATGACCCGGTCCTCCTCCGAAAAGTTCACGACCAGGCGGTCCGACTCGAGCCGGTCGTGGCCTTGAGTGACCTCGACGCCGCCCAGGAACTTCAGCAGCCCTTCTTCCTTGGTCGCCTCCGCCCGCGCGGACTTGATCAGGGTGGCCGGATTGTTCTCGTCCTGGATCTTGAGCTGGACGTCCTTGAGCAGCTCGAGGCGGCCCGTCCCTCCGTCGTAGGTGAATCCGAGCGCGGTCCCGGAGAGGTCCTTGCGCTTGAATTCGACCGCGGCGTCGCTCTTGACGGAGTTGTGGTCGCCCCGGTAGATCAGCTGGTCCGTCTTCAGGTCCATGCCGTCCTCGGTGGTGACGTGCACGTGGCCCTGGAAGACCGCCTTCTGCGCCCCGGCCGCGTAGACCCCCTCGTCCGCGGTGATCGTCGCCTTGCCCGGCTGGCCCTTGGCCATGTAGGTGAGGTTCACCTCCACGCCCTTGAGCCGCTGCTCTTCGCCGTCCTTGCCCTCGATGGATTGAGCGTGGACCACGGTGCCCTCACGCACGTTGCCGTCCTTGTCCATCTTGACCGTGCGGTGGACGAAGCCGCCCAGGCGCGTCCCTTCGCGAGCGGGCGGCGCCGACGGTGAGGGCGAAGGCGCGGGCGCGGGACCCTTCCCGGGTCCCCGCAAGGACAGGGCGACGACGCCGGAGACGCCGACCAGCACCAACAGGAGACCCCCGCGGACGAGCCGGGCGGCCCGCGGCGTCATGAGGGGGGCCGCCCGGAGACGAGGTGGACGGTGTCGCGCGCGATCAGGATCTCCTCGTTGGTGGGGACGACGAACGCGCGCACGCGCGCGCCCCGCGGCGAGATCTCGGCTTCCTTCCCGCGCGCATCGTCGTTGGCCCGGTGGTCGAGGGAAAGGCCCAGGGTCTCGAGACCTTCCAGCGCGCGCCGGCGGATGGCGGGCGCGTTCTCGCCGATGCCTCCGGCGAAGGCGATGCCGTCGATCCCACCGAGCACGCCGATGTACGCGCCGATGTACTTCTTGAGCCGATGGCTGAAGACGTCGACGGCCACCCGCGCGCGCGCGTTCCCCTCCTTCTCGGCGTCGAGGAGCGCGCGCATGTCGTTGCTGATCCCCGAGAGGCCGATGAGGCCGCTGTGCTTGTTCAAGAGGGCGTCCATCTCCCAGGGACCCAGCTCCTCCTTGCGCATGACGTGCAGGACGATGGCCGGGTCCAGGTCACCGCTGCGGCTGCCCATCACCAGCCCTTCGAGGGGCGTGAATCCCATCGAGGTGTCCACCGACCTGCCGCCGCGGATCGCCGCCACCGAGCAGCCGTTGCCGAGATGGCAGGTGATGAGGCGGAGGCCTTCCTCGTCGGGCCGCCTCTCCAGCAGTGTGGACAGGCGCCGGGAGACGTAGCGGTGGGAGGTGCCGTGGAATCCGTAGCGGCGGACGCCGTAGCGCTCATAAAGAAGATAGGGGAGCCCATAGAGGTAGGCGGCGGGCGCCATGGTCTGGTGGAACGACGTGTCGAAGACGGCGACCTGGGGGACCTCGTCCCCCAGGAGGTCGCGCGCGGCACGGTAGCCCTTGACGTTGGGCGGGTTGTGCAGGGGCGCCATCTCGAAACAGTCCTCGATGCCCTGCAGGACGGCGTCGTCCATGCGGACCGAGGATTTGAACCGCTCGCCACCGTGGACGATCCGATGGCCGACGGCCTGGATGTCCCTGGGGCTGGCCAGGATCCCGACGCCGGGGCGGCACAGCCAATCCACGACTTTCTCGACCGCGATCTTGTGCTCGAGGACCTCGGCCGACTCCCGGACGGCCGGCCGTCCACCGGCCTCGAGCTTCAGGATCCCCGTCCCGCCGATGTCCTCCACCACGCCCTTCGCGAGCACGCGGTCCGTGCCCTCGGCCGCCCGCGCGAGGTCCGTGTCGACGAGCTGGAACTTCAGCGATGAGCTGCCGCAGTTGAGGACGAGGACGTTCACCCATGCATTTTAGCGTGGGGGTCGGAGATTCAGTTATGGCGTGTCCTGGCACACAATCGCCCTGAAGACGCTCTGCCGGTGGCTGGGAGCCACGCTCCGTTGATCACACCCCAGAGGGACAAGCGTCATGGCCTCTCCTGACTTTGCCCGATATGCCGCGCTCGCCGTCGGGGGGTTCCAGGTCCTGGCCAACGGCGCCTTGCTCTCGCGCGGGCTCAAACGGATTCCGGCGGAGATCCTCGAAGTTGACGCCGTGATCGAGGAATCATGAGACACCTGCGCCTCCTCGCCCTGTCCGTGCTGATGACCGCGCCCTCCGCGTCCGCCGCCGAGGGAACACGGACGCTGCTCGCCGTGTTCGCCCATCCGGACGACGAAACCCTGGTGGCCCCTCTGCTCGCCGCCTACGCGCGCCGCGGGGTGCGTGTGCAGCTCGCGGTCGTGACGGACGGCGAGAAGGGCACGCAGGCGCACGCGGGGATCCCCGCCGGCCCCGAGCTGGCCAAAGTGCGGGCGGAGGAGGCGCGCTGCTCGTGCCGCGCGCTCGGGATCGATCCGCCGATCCTCCTCGGCTTCAAGGACGGTGAGCTCGGAAAGCAGAGCCGTCCACCGTGGGTGCCGCTGGCCGAGGTCCAGGCCGAGCTGGCGAAGCTCCTGGCGAGGGCCAGGCCCGACGCCGTCATCACGTTCGGTCCGGAAGGCGCCTACGGGCATCCCGACCATCGTCTGGTGGGCGCGGTGGTCACCCAGCTCGTCCAGGCCGGCGCGGAGGGAGCACCCGCGCGCCTCTTCTATCCGGGACTGCCGAAGGACCGTCTGCCCAAGCGCGAGGGGGGCATTCCCTGGTCCCCCACCGAGCCCAGCTTCCTGACCGTGCGCGTCCCGTACGAAGCGAAGGATCTCGCGGCCAGCCGCGCCGCCCTCGCCTGCCACAAGAGCCAGTTCCGCGCCGA
>Ga0070708_100004975_pt1 | contig 10501 bp, 11 predicted proteins | sample KBSK5503metaG_FD_65469 | JGI IMG/M metagenome (GOLD analysis project Ga0070708, IMG submission 65469) | Corn, switchgrass and miscanthus rhizosphere microbial communities from Kellogg Biological Station, Michigan, USA - KBS K5-50-3 metaG | ecosystem: Host-associated > Plants > Roots >... | reverse complement strand
TCGACCTCGGCCTGCCTTCGCTCTCCGGTTTCGGAGGCAGGTCCAACCCCGGAGACATCGTCGGCGGCGATCACACCATCCGGATCTGGATCTCACACGACGGCGTGCGTATCGACGATCTGCTCACGCTTGCTCAGCGCTCACTGTTCGTCGGCACGACCGACGCGTGGGCGTGGGATTCGGAGAAGTTCACCGCGTACCACCTGGGGCCGTTCACCAAGACGCAGCACCTTCGCGAGCCGGCTTCCCCGTTGCCCACGACCGATCCGCTCGAGCTGGCGCGCCGCGCGTTGACCGCCATCGACCCGACGACGTCGGTGAGCCTCACCACGCCGAGAAACGTCGCCGGCCGCGCCGCGTACGTCTTGCGTCTCGAGCCGCGGAGTGCTCGCATGCTCGTCGGCGCGATCGAGATCGCCGTCGACGGCGCGCGCAAGGTCCCGTTGAACGTGGCGGTCTTCGCCCGGGGCGTGAATAAGCCCGCCGTGTCGGTCGGGTTCACATCCGTTCGCTTCAGTGCGATCGATCCGTCCGTGTATCGCTTCACTCCTCCGCGCGGCGCGACGGTCGACCAGACGCCGCTCCGAATCTCGGGGGACACGCGACACGAACCCGCCGCCGAACCGGCCAAAGCGAACGGCTCGATGCGGACCTTCGGCGACGGCTGGGAGTCGGTCTTCGCGATGCGCATCTCCGCGCTCCCTGCGGCGCAGCGTGGCTCGCCGGATCTTCGCGGATTCTTCCCCTACTCCGGTCCGCTTTTCTCGGTTCGACTCGTTGAACGAGCGGACCATGCATGGATCGTGGGCGGTTTCGTCCCTCCGAGCGCGCTGGATCTGATCGAAGCTCAGCTGCAGTGAGCGCGATCGTCGCGCGGCAGCTCACCAAGAGATACGGGGATCTGCCCGCGGTCGACGGTCTCGATCTGTCGATCGAGCGCGGAACGCTCTACGGCTTCCTCGGACCGAACGGCGCCGGAAAGACGACCACGATCCGGATGGCTCTCGGCCTGATCTTTCCGACGAGCGGCGAGATCAGCGTGCTCGACGAGCCGGTGTTCGCCTCCGCGACGCCCGGCGTGCTGCGCCGGGTCGGCGCGCTCGTCGAGGAACCCGGATTCTGGAAATACCTCTCCGGACGCAAGAACCTCGAGTTCTTCGCGCGTGCGGCGGGCCCGGCGGCCGATCGCGAGGCGAGGCTGGGACGCATCGACGACGTGCTTCGCACGGTCGACCTTCAAGAGGCATCCGGCAAGAAAGTGAAAGCGTACAGCCAAGGGATGCGCCAACGGCTCGGTGTCGCATCGTCGTTGCTCGGCGCGCCGGAGTTGCTCGTCCTCGATGAGCCGACGAACGGGCTCGATCCCCAAGGGATGCGCGATATGCGACGGCTGTTGCGACGGCTCGCCGACGGCGGCACGACGGTGTTCGTTTCGAGCCATCTGCTCGCCGAGGTGGAAGCGATCTGCGATCGCGTCGGAGTCCTCGCGCAAGGGCGGCTCGTCGCGGAGGGCCCGCCGTCTGAGCTGCGCGCCGCCTCCGAGCTCCTTCGCATCGACGTCGACGATCGTCAAAGTGCCCAACGGATCATCGCGGGGTTGAGCGGCGTCCAGATCGAGCCGCGCGAGGAAGGCAGGCCGAGCTTGTACGTCAGCCTTTCTCCGCCGGCAACCCCCGCGTCGGTCAACGCCGCGCTCGTGCATTCCGGCGTCGCGGTCAGCGCGCTCGTGCCCGAACGCGCAACGCTCGAAGACGTCTTCATCGCACTCGTCGAGGGCGCGGATGTGCCTCGCTGACGCCGCGCTCGCCGGGGGCGCGTGATGTTCCGGGTCGAGCTCGCCAAGGCCGTCCGAAGATGGCGCACGTGGGCGCTCGGCGCCGCGCTCGGCGTGATACCGATCCTGATCGTCGTCGGCGTGGCGACGTCTCGACACGGGCACGGGAACGAAGGTCCGCCGTTCATCAACCTGATCCTGAAGAGCGGCTTGTTCGCACCTCTCACCGCGCTCGCCGTGCTCCAGCCGTTCTTCCTACCGCTGACCGCGAGCCTGCTTTCCGGCGACGCGATCGCCGGAGAGGCCTCGACCGGCATGCTCCGGTATCTGCTGGTCCGGCCGGTCGGGCGACGGCGGCTGGTCGTGCACAAGTACGTGTCGGTGATGACACTCGTGACGATCGCCGTGTTGTGGGTGGTCGTCGTGGGCGTCGTCGCCGGCGGCATCGCGTTCGGCCTGGGAGCGCTGCCGACCTTGTCGGGCTCGACGCTGGCCGCCGGCGCCGCGTTGGTCCGGATCCTCGCTGCTGCGCTCTACGCCGCCGCGGGTGTGGCCGGGCTCGCAGCGATCGGGTTGTTCGTTTCGACGTTGACGGAGTCTTCGCCCGGTGCCACCGTCGCGACGGTCGTCTTCGCCATCTTGAGCCAGATCCTCGACTCCATCGGCAACCTGAGCGCCATCCATCCATACCTGATCAGCCACGACTGGACCGCCTTCGCCGACCTGATCCGCGATCCCGTCGCGTGGCAGAAGATCGTTCACGGACTCGTCGTCGATGCCGTATACACGGCCGTCTTTCTCTCTGCTGCCCTCGTCGTCATGACGAAGAAAGACGTCACCGCGTAAACAAGAAGAACGGCGAGGTCGGGAAAGCCCTACAATGGTGCCGACCCCCCGCGACCAAAGGTTGAGACCTTGAGAGAATCGATGACCCAAAGCCCCGAGCTTGCGCGGGAGGACATCGATATCGACGATGCGGCGCGGCTCGTCGATATCGTCGAACTGCCCGATCCGCTCGAAGCGCCGGAGCACATACGACCCCCGGAAGCCGAAGGACTCGGCGATGTCGACGCACTCGGCGCCTACTTGCGCGGGGTCGGCCGCTTCACACTCCTCACCGCCGAACGCGAGGTCGAGCTGGCGAAGCAGATCGAGGCCGGGGATCGGGCCGACAAGCGCCTGTTGTCAGGGGCGAAGCCGACGGCAACGAAGCGCCGCACGGATGAGCGGCTGCGCCGCGAAGGCGAACGAGCCAGAGACGAGATGATCCAAGCCAACCTCCGGCTGGTCGTCTCGATGGCGCGCCGCTACCGCTGGACCGGGATCCCGCTCCTCGACTTGATACAGGAAGGAAACATCGGCCTCATGCGCGGCGTCGGCAAGTACGACTGGCGCAAAGGGTTCAAGTTCTCGACCTACGCGACGTGGTGGATCCGCCAAGCGATCCAGCGAGGCGTCGCCGATCGCGGCCGCGTGATCCGGTTGCCGGTTCACATCCACGAGCTCCTCCTGCGCGTTGGGCGCGCGAGGGTCGATCTGAAGTCGAAGCTCGGGCGCGAGCCCACCGACGAGGAGGTCGCCGAGTCCGCTTGGGTACCGATCGATCGGGTCCGGGAGTTGCGCGGCCTTTCCGCTCACGTTCTGTCGCTCGAAACCCCAGTGGGCGAGGACGGTGACGCCACGATCGGCGAGTTCGTTCCCGACGAGTCGGCCGGCAAGCGCTACGAAGAAGTCTTGTCCGGCATCGAGCGCGATGAGGCCATGAAGGTGATCGCCACGCTCAACGAGCGCGAGCGGAGGATCGTTGCCCTGCGCTTCGGCTTGACCGGAGAGGAGCCCCTTACCCTCGAGGAAGTGGGTAAACTCTTTGGGCTGACCCGCGAGCGGATCCGCCAGCTCGAGGCGAAAGCGATGGCGAAGCTGCGCCATCCGTCACGTTCGGCGGCGTTGCGCATCGAGACGTAGTGAGCGATCTGCCGGGAGATGCCCGGCGGGGAGAGCGCTTTTTTGAGAAGAGGTCCTCGTGGCGAAACAGAAGCACGATAGCGGCCGCAAGAAGCAAGACCAGCGGCGCGCGAAACAGAAGCAGGAGCGCAGCGGAAGCCGTGGCGGCCGCGGAGCGCCGGGCAAGCGCGGCGGCAAAGGGAAGCGGTAGATTCCTCAGCGCTGCAACGAAACGCCCTGAACGCTCCGGCATGACAACAATGGGTGAGTAGCCGCATCTACGAATGGGGGTTGGCGTGGGCACGAAAGACAAAGGCGGCGTGAAGGACAAGAAGCAGAAGCCGAAGAGGAGCCTCAAAGAGAAGCGCGCGGCGAAGAAGGCCAAGAAGAACAAGTAGCATGAACCCTGAAAGCGCAGGCCGGGTGCTCGGCGCCGTCCTGTACGAAAACTTCGAACTTCTCGATCTCTACGGACCACTTGAGATGTTCGGAAGCATCGGACCGGAATTGCGCATCGCGACCGTGGCCGCGAAGCCGGGCCCGGTTGCGTCGGCTCAAGGCCCTCGAACGGTCGCCGAGTTCGGTTTCGACGACTGTCCCCCTCTGAACCTGATGTTGGTACCCGGAGGGATCGGGACGGTTGAGCAGCTCGCCGATCCGGCCATCGAGTCTTTCCTGCGGGAGCGCTCGCCCTCGGCGGAGCTCACGATGTCGGTGTGTTCAGGATCCGCGATCCTCGCCAAAACGGGTCTCCTCGACGGACGGCAGGCGACGTCGAACAAGCAGTTCTTCGAGTTCGCCCGCGCTCAGAGCGACCAGGTGAAGTGGATCGAAGAAGCGCGCTGGGTCGAAGACGGGCCATTCGCGAGCTCTTCGGGGGTCTCGGCGGGGATCGACATGGCACTCGGGATCATCGCCCGCCTCTACGGCAAAGAGAGAGCCGAGGACATCGCGAACCTCACCGAGTACGAGTGGCGATCCGACCCGGCCCGGGACCCCTTTTACAAGTTCTTGAACAAAGCGATGCAGTGATCACACGACCTCTGGACGTCCCGTCACCCGGCGGCTCAGTCGTTCGCTGAGGGATCGTCAAGCATCTCGGCGAGTCGCTCGGCGTTCTCCGCGATGATGTTCAACAACCGCTCGCGCGCGACCGGGTCGGCGACGATGTTCGAACGCAATGCCGAAGCCGCGGCGAGGATCGCCGCCAGCGGCTGACGCAGATCATGCAGTCGCTGAGCCCTCTCGCTGATCCCCTCCGTTCGGTCGGTCACTCGTTCTTCCTCGCGGCGAGCAGACGCCGAACCAACCCGCTCAACGCTTCGACGTCGAACGGCTTGGCCAGGTAGTCGCTCGCGCCGAGCTGGGTGGCGCGCCGCGATACCTCATTGCCGACATGCGCCGTCGTGATGACGACCGGCGTCTCGTCGAGTCCGGGGATGGATCGAATCTTCTCTAGCAATTGCCACCCAGACACGAGTGGCAGCGAGACATCCAGCAGGATGAGATCCGGCGTACATTTCGCGATCGCGTCGAATGCCTCCTTCGCGTTCGACCCCTCCATCACCTTGTAGCCGGATATCTCGAGCGCGAGGCGGACCGTCATCTGGATGTCCGCGTCGTCATCGACGACCAGGATCGTCTCGCCGCTCACGCGAGCGCAGCTCCGGAACGAGCCATCGGGGCCAGCATAGACCGAGCCACCGGATGGTGGCGGCCGGTTGCCCGGCCGGCGCATACACTGAGATGATTCCTCCCCGATGATCATCGACGTCGATCAGCACCTCTTCGAGCCCCGCACGGCGTGGCGAGACCACATCGATTCGAACCTTCGCGACGATGCGATCGCGATCACCGACGACGACCGCGGGTACCCCTGGCTCACCTGGCGCGGCGAGCGGCTGTACCTCGCAGAGGTGCAATTCCCCGGCAAAGCGAAACAGATCGGCGACCTCCGGCTCCGGATCGCTCGGGGCGAACTCGCCGAGCATCGTTACGAGGACGTCCTGCCGGCCGAGTACACCGACGCGAAAGCCCGGCTCGCGCGGCTCGACGCCTGGGGCCTCGACGCCAGCGTGTTGTTCCCGAACTTCGGCTTGCTTTGGGAAGACATGCTCTCGGGCGACGTCGCAGCCCAGTGCGGCAATATGCGCGCCTTCAACCGGTGGATGGCCGGCGTCGTCGCCGACGGAGGTGGCCGGCTGTTCGGCGTCGGGCACATCACACTGCGCGATCGAGACTGGGTGCTCGAGGAAATCCGCGCACTCGGCCGGGCGGGGATCCGGCTCGCGATGACGGCGCCGGCCCCGGTCGACGGCAAAGCGCTGTCGCACGCGGACCTCGATCCGATCTGGGCGGCGTTCTGCGAACACGGTGTGACGCCGGTGTTCCACGTCGGCGGATTCCGCGGGCCGCTGCACCCCGCATGGTACGAGGGCGATCCCGAAACGGTCGACCGCGTGATGGATTCAGCGTTCCTCTGGGTCGCTCCGGCCGTGGCGCTCGCGAACATGGCCGTGTTCGGAGTCTTCGAGCGCTTCCCCGAACTCCGCGTTGGGGTCGTGGAACTCACCGCGCACTGGGTGCCTCAGTTCCTTCTCATGCTCGACGGAGCCTACGGGTTCTACGTGGCCCGGCACGGCGAGCCGCCCCGGCGTCTCGCCGAACGTCCGGGAGAGTACGTGCGTCGTCACGTCCGGGTCGGAGCGCTCGCGTACGAGCAGCCCGCCGGACTCATCTCGCTCGTCGGCGAGGATACGTTCATGTTCGGCAGCGACTGGCCGCACGCCGAGGGGATCGCCGACCCGCTCGGCGACTACGAGCGCGCGATGGGCGACGTGACGGGAAGCGCTCGCGAGAAGTTGCTCGGCGGCAACGCCGAGTGGCTGCTGCGCCTCTAACCCGCGGCGCGCACGCGAGGAGCCACCTCGGCCGCGAACAACTCGAGCATCTCGGGGTCGTCTCGGAGCAACAGCGACACGACAACTTCGTCCGCCGCATACGCGGCGATGCGTTGCGCGCACTCCTCCGGCGTCCCCCAGACGATCCGCTCCGCGAGCGAACGGTGGTCGAGCGTCTTCAAGAAAGCAGCGCGACCGCGGAGCCGCTCGACCGCGCGATCCAGCCCGCGCTCGTCCTGGGCGACGGCCACGGTGAGCCCGACCGAGCGGGAGACCTCGCGCGGCTGCCTTCCGGCCCGGCGGCACGCTTCGTCGAGACGAGCGCCCAGCGCGGCGAAGTCGCCGGGCGTGACGTCCCACGCGACGTTGTGCGCGTCCGCACGTCGCGCCGTCACGGCAAGGATGGAGGCACCGACGCCGCCGCACAGCAGCCCCGGCCTCGACTCGCCGAGCGCGTCGAGCATCTCCAGCGTTCGCTCGACCCGCGACACGCGTTCGGCGTAGCCGGGGAGTCGAACGCCGAACGCGCGATGCTCGGCCGAGTACCAACCGGCGCCGACGCCGGCGACGATCCGGCCGGGCGCTCCGCCGGAGACCGTGGCGAAGGAGTGCGCCACCATCGCCGGCGCTCGCATCGACGCAGCGATCACGAGCGTCCCGATGCCAAGCCACTCCGTCGCCCGAGCCAGCGCCGCGATCGTCGTGAACGGCTCGAGCGCGCCGGAAGGGACCCCGTCCGGCGAGATCGCGAACGGGTGGTCCGAAAGCCACACCGAATCGAGCCCGGCCGACTCGGCTCGCCGGGCGATGTGGAGCATCGAAAGCCAAACGTCCGAGCCCCGCTCGACGTCTATCTCGTACTGAGGAAGGGCCACTCCGAGGCGCATCGCTACAGTTTGCCGGGCCGACGAGAGAATCTGGTTTGGGACCGCCGGGCACGTCCCTCATCCAGGGCCTAGTCCCCGTCTCCTCCGACCCACCTATTAAGAGGCCCTGCTCGCGTGCCGATAAAGCGGGCGAAAGGGTCCGAAAAGGCCTCCCTCCTGGGAGTCGCCCCCGGCCCGCCGTTCGAAACGAGAGCAAGGAGCGATGGCTCCCCACCCGGTGGCCGAACCAGCACCGAGGCGTTTCCGCCTCGCCGGCGGGATCCGCGATTGGCTTCGCGATCCCGGCGGCCTGGCGACCGGCGCCCTGATGATCCTCGCCCCGACGTTCATTCTCTGGCAGATCTTCAAATGGGGTGGGTCCTCACACCAGACCTGGGTCAGCGACATATCGTTCCTACCGGTCAGCATCATCGGCGCCGTGCTCGCATGGCGCGCCGGCCGTCATCCGTCTCTCGACCCGCGAACTCGTCGCGCGTGGCGGATCGTCGCGGTCGCGTTCTTCTTCTACTGGATCGGCGATGTGATCTTCACGTTCGAGGAGAACCTGGGCTCCGGTCCGGCGCCGTTCCCTTCGCTCGCCGACGCGGCGTACATCGCGTTCTACCCCATCCTGCTGTGGGGTGTGCTCACGTTCCCGACCGCGCCGAAGACGAAGGCCGACCGCACGAAACTCTGGCTCGACACGGGAACGGTGGTACTCGGTGCGTTCATGATCCTGTGGTACTTCGCTCTGGGGCCGACCATTCGGAGTACGGGAGCCGGCACGCTGGAGGCGTTCGTGTCACTGGCCTACCCGATCGGCGACCTCGTGCTGGTGTTCGCGATCACGCGGATCCTTCTCGGACAGCCTCAGAGCGGCCTCGGCCACGCACTGGGCATCCTGGCGACCGGGTTGATCTTGTTCGTCATCGCCGACGTGGCGTTCGCGAACCTGTCGCTGAACAGCTCCTACAGCGGCGGAGACTGGCCCGACTCGCTCTGGATGGTGGCGCAGGTGTTGATGGCCGTCAGCGCGCAATATCAATTCTGGCACGCCTCGCGAGCGACGGATCAGAGCTTCGCCGAACCCAAGCGCATCCGGCCCGTCAGCCCGGTGCCCTACCTCGCGGTCTTCGCGAGCTTCTCGCTCCTCGCGATCGTCGGCTGGCACGTCGCCGCCTATCCGCTGGGCGGTCTGATGCTCGGCGCGATCGGCGTGACGACGCTGGTCGTCTCGCGGCAGATCGCCGCGTTGAAGGAGAACCTCACGCTTCTCTCCGAGCTCCACGAGCTCGCGAGCACCGACGTGCTGACCGGTCTGCAGAGCCGGCGCCATTTCATCGAACTCGCCGAGCGAGAGTTCTACCTCGCCCGCCGCCACACCCGGCCGCTCGCGGCGATGATGATCGACATCGATCATTTCAAGGGGATCAACGACACGTTCGGCCACGCCGCCGGCGATATGGCCCTCCAGAGCCTCGCGCACCTCTGCCGCAACGAGCTTCGCGCCACCGATCTCATCGGCCGGTACGGCGGCGACGAGCTCGTAACGATCCTTCCGGAGTCCGACGTCGATCAAGCGCTCGAGGCGGCGCGGCGCATCCGCGACGCGCTCGCGGGGTCAAGTGTCGAATCCGAGAACGGAACGTTCGGCTTCACCATCAGCGTCGGCGTCGCGACCGCGGACGCCGCCGCAGACCTCGCGCAGCTCCTCCGGCGCGCCGACCGGGCGCTCTATCAAGCCAAGCAGGACGGGCGTAATACCACGCGCGCGCTGAGCGCGTGAGCAAGCCCATCCAGCGCTTCTCCCTGCAAGGTTGACCCCCTCTCCGGGCGGGTAACACCCCGACGAACCTCGAAAGGAGGGAAGCTCCATGATCGGAAGCAGGCCATTCACCACGGAAGGCCATAACCGGGACGCCCATCGGCGCTTCCCGATGGGAGCGGTTCTTGGAACGGCCGGGCAGTCGATGTTGCTGACGCTCGCCGGCGCCGCGGGGATGATCCTCTCCGCGTTCCTCGTGTGGGTCCGTCCGGACGACATGAGAGGGACCGACCTCTCCTACCGCGTCTTCTACCGGACGACCCTCGCCGGAGGACCGACGTTCTTCCGCTCCGCCGGCGGTGTCGCCATCGCGATCGGGTTCTTCGCAGTCATCGGGCTCGCGTTCCGAGCCGGCTGGCTGACGCGGCTCGCCGGCGCGCTGGGCATCATCGCATTCGGGCTGTTCACCATCACGATGTACCGGATGGGAACGGACGTTCCGACGGCGTTCGGCGCCGGGCCCTGGTTCCTGCTCGGCGGTGGGATCGTCGCCATGTTCGGCGGGTTCGTCGCGACCCGCCCGAAGATGATCGTCACCAAGTCATAAGACCCGCGAACCGGGTGCGCGCGCCCCGCGGCGGAGCCCGGGGCGCGCGCGTTCACTCAGCAGGCGCGTTTCTCGTCGGAGAAGGTTCGGAAATAGGGTATCTGCGGTACGGCGATCCCCGGCGAGAGGTGAGACGTGACAGACCAGGAACCCGCAACGATCGACGCGCTGCTTGAAGAACATCGAACCTTCGATCCGCCCGAGGCCTTCCGCGCCGGCGCGCTCGTGTCCGACGAGAGCATCTACGAGCAGGCCTCCGGCGACTTGGAAGGTTTCTGGGCGGGCGAGGCGGAGAACCTGATCTGGTCGAAGCGCTGGGATTCGGTGCTCGAATGGGATCCGCCGTGGGCGAAGTGGTTCTCGGGCGGGGAGCTCAACATCTCGGTCAACTGCCTGGACCGTCACTTGTCCGCCGACGCCGATCGCGTCGCGTACCTCTGGGAGGGAGAGCCCGGCGACGCCCGGCGCATCACGTACCGCGAGCTCCACGCGGACGTGTGCCGCTTCTCGAACGCGCTGCGTTCGCTCGGCGTCGCCAAAGGCGACCGCGTTGCGATCTACCTCGGCATGATCCCCGAGCTGCCGGTCGTGATGCTCGCGTGCGCGCGGATCGGCGCGGTGCACTCGGTCGTCTTCGGCGGGTTC
>Ga0070708_100004972_pt1 | contig 10502 bp, 9 predicted proteins | sample KBSK5503metaG_FD_65469 | JGI IMG/M metagenome (GOLD analysis project Ga0070708, IMG submission 65469) | Corn, switchgrass and miscanthus rhizosphere microbial communities from Kellogg Biological Station, Michigan, USA - KBS K5-50-3 metaG | ecosystem: Host-associated > Plants > Roots >... | reverse complement strand
TGCGGTATCGGCTTCAGGTTCCCACCAGGCACCCTCATTGCACGGGAACGCTCACGTTGGCTGATGCCGCTCGCGTCGGCGAACGAACCACGCGACTCGCGGGGAGCGCGGGGCGCCAGATCCCGCCGAGTTCGATTCGAACGCGTCGCAACGCGCCTTCGTCGTTGCGGGTCGTCAGACCCGTTACCCCTCGCCGATGACCTCGCAAACATCGCAGCTCACGAAGACGGCTGGCGCATCGGGCATGTTACGGAGGGAGTTGAAGGTCTTCTCTGCGGCTCGGGCGTTGCCCTCAGTTTCGAACAGCCAGAAGGAGTGCTGGATGAGCTCGTCAGCGGCGTCGACCGGGCGACTCCAATAGGCGTGCTGGGCGCCGATCATCCCTCGGAACATGTCGATGCCTTTGTCGGTGATCATCTGTCGGCTCAGGTCCTCTTGGCCCGGCTTGATCTTCACCCGTCCGATGAGTGCGAACATTGTGCTCTCCTTCCGGCTCGATCAACCGATGCCATCGTCGACGATCCGTCGCCCCCCGACATCCGTGGAATCACGGGTCCTTAGGACACTCCCGTGGAGGAACCCCCAGTGCTTTTTCGACGATCCGCTAGATCGGAGGGCCGGGGTCGATCTGTACGGAACGGTCAGCCTTTGCGTGCCACGAGGAGCTCGATGCCGCCGCGCTGTAGGCGCGGCTCGATCTCTACGAAGCCAGCCCGCTCGAGGAGCTCGACAAGGCCGTCGCGGGTAGGTGCGACGCCCCCAAAGAACACGCCGTGCTCACGTCGGGCACCCGACTCCATCGCCAGGACCAGTCTCCCTCCGGGCGCGAGCACCCGCCACAGCTCAGCCAGTCCAGCCGGGACGTCGGGCCAGAAGTAGACCGTGTTGACGCTGTAGGCGCCGTCGAACGAAGCCGCAGGAAGCGTGAGCTGCTCAACGGCACCCTCCATCACGCGAAGTCGACCCCGATCGATCTCTGCGCGGAACCGCCGACCTGCCAGCGCCACGAGCTCGGTTGACAGGTCGACGCCGGTTACGTGGCCGGTGCCCACCTGCTGGAGGGCGAGCCGCATCCCGACGCCACCACCAAAGCCGACGTCGAGGATGCGCTCACCGGGGCGAATAGCGAGCGCGGCGACTGCCGCCCGATTAACCCATCGATTCACGATGTTGAGAAACGGCGCCATGACTGTCGCGGCCGGTCCGTTGGGACGGGCGAACTGGCTCGCGATCGGAGATGAGAGCTTTACGAGGACCGAGCGGAACCGGCGCGCCACGCGGGTCATCTTCGCGGATCTGACCTTGACGCGATGATGAGCGCCCGCGGCCCGGCCACCGATCCGCATGAGTTCGCGGCATTGCGAAGGCCGACCTATATCGGCGGGACCCGGAGGGTGAGCCGCTACGTCGTGCGATCGGAAATCGCGCAATCGTGCGATGCCGAAGGGGCCCGCCGCCGACCGAAGACCCGCGTGTCAGCGCCGATCGCCACATCGCGGACGGCAAGTTGTCTCCCTCGGGCGGTTCGCTGCTGCGAACGCGATCACGCGGTCAGAGCTTCAGCCCTCGACTGCGTACAACCTCATAATGCCCACGCCTTTGAGGTCGTGCTCACCGCGGTCGTCGAATTCGATTCCGGAGCCGGCGACGAGCAACGGAACGGCGGCTGAAGCAAGTAGCTCCCCGCCACTCGCCTTGTCGAGCGCGCGCGCCGCTATGTGTACGCCGATGCCCGCGATGTCGTCTCCGCGGAACTCAACCTCGCCGGTGTGCAGTCCGGCTCGAATCTCGATCCCTAGCGCCCGCAATGCGTCGCGCAGGGCGAAGGCGCATCGGATCGCCCGCCCGGGCCCGTCGAAGGTTGCGAGCACGCCGTCGCCAGTCATCTTCACCAACCGGCCACGGTGTTGGTCGACGAGCGTGTGAGCCACGGCGTCGTGGCTCTCCAACAGGCTGCGCCAGCGGCGGTCGCCGAGAGCCGTCGCCCGCTCAGTGGAGGACACGATGTCTGTGAAGAGAACCGCCGCGAGCGCCCGATCGGGCGCGGGGGCCGACCGCACCCCAGTCAGGAATTCCTCGATGTGGTCGAGGGCCTCTTCATTCGGGTCGAGGTTGACCTCGATCGACGTTCCTGCGATGGACTCGAACCGCGCATCGGGAATGTGGTCGGCCAGGTAGCGGCCCTGTTCAACTCCGATCAACGCGAGGTCCCTGCGATGCAGGACGAGCGTCGGGACCCTGATCGTCGGGAGCACCGCCCGGACGTCACTGGCATAGAGCATGCGCAAGTAGGCCTCGACCTCTCGGGGGCTGCACGCCGCGCGCTGGGTCCTGGCCCCCCAGCGGCGGAATGCCGGATCGTCGGCGGCATCGGGGGCCGTGAGCCGGGCCGAGTCCTCGGTGCCCCAGACGGCAGCGAGTAGTTCGAGCGCACTCTCTGCTGCCAACGGTGACAAGCCCGACGAATAGTCGTCGTCGGTCACGAAGCGGGCCGAGGTGTTGGCCAGGATGAGGGCCTGGGTCCGATCCGGCTGGGTGGCCGCGAACAGGATCGCCGTCGGACCGGCGCTCGCACCGCCGATGATGGCAGCGCGTTCTGAGCCGACCGCGTCGAGGACCGCCCGGGCATCGTCGGCCCATTCCTCGTGGCTCGGCAGCGCTTCGAGGGACACCGGGTCTGAGGCGCCACTGCCGCGCTGCTCGAACATGATCAAGCGGCTGAACGATGCGAGGCGCCGGTTGAACCTGGCGGTGTCCGGCCAATCCCAGTTGCCGTCGACGCTGGTCGTGAGTCCCGGTACGAAGAGGACGTCGAGAGCGCTGTCGCCGACGACTTGATACGCGATTCGGTCGTCGCCGAGCCTGGCAAACCGAGTCTCAGGTGTGTCGGTCATCTCCGGACAGTCTGCCGAGAGCCTCGTCCACATGCATTTGGAGAATGCCCAAGGAGTCGACAACCGCAGCCGCAATCTGCGGCCACATTGGTTTGACCCACGCTGGGTGAGCCATCGAAGGATCACCTGAGCCGCCGTGCGGGAGTGCTCCTCAGCGATCGACCGCAGCACGGGGTTGTCGAAGATGTCGTGCTTGCCCTCCGCGAACGGACCCCAGGACTCGATTTGGATCCCGTTGTCGTGCAGGAACGCCTGCGTCTCTACCTGCTGGTGGAACGGGTGGGTCTCGACCTGGTCGATCGCGGGTGCCACGTCGTGGTGCATGAGGAAGTCCATGACGCGGTCCGGGAAGAAGTTGCTCACACCGATCGCTCGCACTCGGTCCTGCCGGTACAGCTCCTCCAGGGCTCGCCATGCGCCGTAAACGTCGCCGTACGGTTGGTGGATGAGGTACAGATCCAGGTAGTCGAGTCCGAGCCGCTGCAACGACCGCTCAAAGGCTCGCATCCCGCTGTCATAGCCAGCGTCGGCGATCCAGAGCTTCGTGGTCACGAACACTTCGTCCCGGCCGAGCCCGCTGCGCTTGATCGCCCGGCCGACCGCCTCCTCGTTCCCATACGAGGCTGCGGTGTCGAGCAGGCGGTACCCGACGCCGAGCGCGTCGCCGACGCTTCGTTCGCACTCTTGCAAATCAGTCATCTGGAACACGCCAAAGCCGAGAAGCGGCATCTCGACGCCATTGTTCATGACAACCGGCGGAACGTTGCCCATCAAGCATCCTCCAGGATCGCTGTCACCAGCGCACTTGATGCTCACTGCCGCGTGCAGCGCAACATGAGGAGCGCGCTTCCGGCGAAGCGGCAAGCCCCGATCGGGATCGGCGGCTCAAGCCCGCGACTCCCCACAATCGCTCACTCGGAAATCCCTCGGCGGCGCGTTACCGGACGGCGCACCCGCCGAATGACGAGCAATGCGCCCACTCGGCTCGGTCAAGGTTTCGTATCGCGCACTGATTGGTGGAAGGGGCTTGGAAGGGGCGATGAATTCCGACGCGTTCCTACGTCGTAGTAGGAACGATCGACGAGGAGATTGTCCCCATGACCAGATTGCGCAAGCAGTTCACTGCGACCTTGCAGAAGAGCCCGAACAAGGGCGGGTGGACCTTCGTGGTTATGCCAAAGTCGGCCGAGTTCTTCGGCACGCGCGGGCTGGTCAAGGTCAGTGGTGCGGTCGATGGCCATCCATTCCGCAGCTCCTTCATGGCCCTGGGCGACGGCACCCACAAGTTGCCCATCAAGGCCGACGTTCGCAGAGCCATCTCGAAGGAGGCGGGCGACACGGTGACCGTCCGCTTGGAAGAGCGAGTCGACTGAAAGCCGCGTGACCGGCAGGTAAAGGCCCCCGCTGGCCAGAGGTGCCGCGCAGCCCGCTCGGTAACGAGCAACGGAGCGGGTTGCCGACCGGTGCTGCCAAGGACCGAGAGACCCGCGCCCGATCTCAGACGCCAGATCCCGAGCGGCCATGCAGCCTGGGATCGGAGCGGCGATCGCGTGGTCCCCACTACGAGATCGCCGCTTCCGAGCCTTGCTAGCCCTCCACGACGAACAGACCCCAGGCGCCGGGCACGCCTTTGAGTTCGTGGTCGCCTCGGTCCCGAAACTCGAGACCCGACCCAGCGACAAGGTCGACGATTGTCCGGGAGACGACGATTTCGGCCGGACCCGCTTCTCCTAGGACCCTCGCAGCGATGTGCACCGCGATACCGCCGATGTCGTCGCCACGGCGCTCCACCTCGCCCGCGTGCACACCGGCCCGGATCTCCATGCCAAGAGGCCGCAACGCCTCGCGGAGGGCCGCCGCGCAGCGGATCGCACGCGCGGGGCCGTCAAAAGTGGCCAAGATGCCGTCTCCGGTGGATTTGACGAGTCGCCCGCCGAATTGGTGGACGTGGTGACCTGCGACCTGATCGTGGCGATCGAGGAGCCGGCGCCATCGGGAGTCGCCGGCTTCGACGGCCCGCTCCGTCGAGGCGACGATGTCAGTGAAGAGCACTGTGGCCAGCGCCCTGTCCAAGTCGGCAACCCGGCGAACTCCGGTCAGAAACTCCTCCACCTCGTCGAGGACGTCGTCTCCGCGTTCTCGGATGAGGGAGAGGTCAGCGCCGGGAACCTCGACGAAGCGTGCACCGGGGACATGGGCGGCGACGTAGCGACCGTGTTCGATCGGAACGAACGCCAGCCCCGCGCTGTGCAGCACGAGCGTCGGGACTCGGACCAAGGGCAGCACGTTGCGCACGTCAACGCTGAAGAAGATGTAGCGGGAGAGATCGCTTGCGGCCCGAGGCGTGAGCGAGGCGCGCATGCGTCTGGTCATCAACCGGACGTACTCAGGATCAGCGTCACCACTGCTGAGTGCGGCCTTGGCGAGGTCCTCGGTCCCCCAGCTCTCGTGCAGGTACGTGGCGAGGTCTTCAGCACTGTCTTTGGATGCTCCGATTGGATAGTCCCCATCGATGAGGTACCGAGCCGAGGTGTTTCCGAGCACCAGGGCGCTTGTTCGCTCCGGATGTGTGGCCGCGAAGAGCAACGACACGGGACCGGCGTCCGCGTTGCCGAAGATCGCCGCACGCTCGCTTCCCGCAGCGTCAAGAACCCCCAAAAGATCTTGCGTCCATTCCTCCCAGGTCGGGATCGCGTCCATGGGAACCGGGTCCGAGGCGCCTGTGCCTCGCCGATCGAAGAGAATCAGACGGCTGAACGATGCCAGCCGACGGAGCGCAGCCGCGAACAGGGGCTCGTCCCACTGGAGGTCGACGTGGCCTCCCACACCAGCGGAGTACACGAGATCACGGGCTCCCTCACCCAGCACCTGGTAGGCGACCTCCGAGCCGCCCACCGACACGTATCGGGTTTGAGGGATGTCCACTACCGCTTGCCGACCCAACTGACACGAGGCGTCAACTACGTCGAGGGTGCGCTATTCGCTGCAGCCAAGCGTATGCGTGACTCCCGAGGACCCGCACGGGGAACGGTCGGTCAGGATCGTCGCCTCGATATCCATTCGGTAATCGCGACCCTCGCGCAGTCGCGCGCGCGAACCTGATCATCGAGCCGTCCTGCGGTCACCTGTATATCGCCAGTTCTCGGACGCATCGCCGTAGACTGACGCCGACGCGACGGGCCGCTTGCGGGCGTCCGGTAGCGGCATCTATCGCTCGACGCGGCGGAACCTTCAACAGCGCGGAGCCAGCGCACCCGGTTGCGCCCTCGGTACCGTTGGCGCGTGAGGCCGGCCGAAATTCTCGTGCACGTGGTGGGCGCAGGCAGTCGTCGGTCGGCCACCCTCAACTCGGCGACGTTCTTCGAGATGTCGCTTCTCCTCGCGGCTTCATTGGCGGTCGAGGCGCTGGTTCTGCGGTTTCTCAAACGCGTGCTCCGTCGCCCAGGGGCGAGCGTGCACTGGCTGACGGCTGCGTTGGCTGTACCGATAGTTCTCGCTGTGCTGTCGGCCAGTCCCGTAGGCACATCGTGGCCAAGCGTTATCCCGTTTGTAGCCCTGTTCGGCCTGTACCTCATGTGGGCTGTTCGCCATGCATATGAGAGCGCGGCCATCCGACGCCGCCAGGAACGCGAATTGCACTGACGTGACGACAACCCAGGATCGAGTGCGCAGCCCCTACTGAGATACGCCAGGCACGAGCGCGACCGCGTCGCGGGCGTCGAAGTCGTAATTCGTCCGCTGAGGAGCTAAGTAGCCCGAACGTGTGATCCGAAGGTTGCCGACGCGACGCCCGTCTCGCAGAACAACGCTGGCGAGTAGGTAGGGGTCTGGTCGGCCTCGGAGATGAGATCGTGCCTCGATCGCTAGTTCGCGAGGAAGTCGTCTGCTCGGACGTGTGGCCACCCACCCGCTGAGAATGACCGCGGCGCCGAGGAGCACGCAGAAGAGGCCGAACGCGCTGGAAACCGCCGGGCTCATTCGCCCCGCACTTCGATGCGGGGGCGAGTGCCACGCCCAAACTAGGGATCGACCCCCAATCGCGAGCACGTACCCCCCGGCACACAGGACGCCGATCCGCCCGGACGCAAAGGGGCGGGCCGCGTAGTAGGCCGCACCACAGAAGACGGCGGCGAGGACGGCGGCCAGTATCGCCGAGATGTAGTGGCCTCGGTGGAGGTGCACTACCAGCCAGATGAGATTGCGGATTCCGAAATATGCGAAGACGGCAGCCAGGAGGATGCGGCCCAAATGCGTTCGCTCCGAGGTCCGAGCCACTGGCGCATCTTGCCGGGTATCGCGCTGTGACGACGAACACGCTCAGCGCGTCCATGCACCTCGACACGACCGACCGGGATCGGCGGGATGCGCGCATGCGATCCGCGCGGTAATCGCGTCGCCGGGTGATGCCGAGGGCATCAAGGCGCGCGCCGAGCTCCGCTGATCAGGACTTGGCGAGCCTGCGGAGCGTTGTGGCCACGTGGTCGAAGGGTTCGCGGCTGCGCTGGGCTCGGCTCAGTGCGACGGCACCCTCGGTCGCGGCGACGACGGTGACGGCGAGCTGGGTTGCGGCGTTCCTCTTCATGCCGCCGGCGACGAAGAGGTCGGTGAGGCGGTCGGTCCACGCCCGAAAGATCATCCCGGCGTGATCGAGTAGCTCCGTGTCGTTGGCGGCGACCGTCACGGCGAGCACGGCGCAGCCGGCGGACAGCTGGAAGCGGTCGAGGAGGCTGCGCCAGAGGTCAAGGAACCGTTCGACGACGATCGCCGCGGGTTGTCCCCGCGTGGCCTCCATGGCTGCCATGCCGCGTTCGCTGGCGAGGTCGAGCGCGGCGTGCAGGAGTTCGCTTTTGCCTCCGGGGAAGTGGTGGTATACGGAGCCACGCGGCGCGTCGGTGGCGGCGAGCACCTCAGCGAACGACGTGCCTTCGACGCCGTTGATCGCGAGGAGCCGTACCGCCCCCTCGACCATGCGGGCTCGGACGTCGCCGCGCTGCATCTTGGTCCCTCACGCTCCTCGGTTCACCGGGTGTGCTCAATGTCACGACACCCCCCGCTATGCAGAGCAGCATAGCCGTGCTAGAAGATATGTATGACGACATACCTAGCAGGTGAGGGATGAACGAGCTCGTCCAGTTCACGATCGAGGAACGCGCGCCGGGCTACTGGCGTGTCGTGTTCTCGAACCCGCCGATCAACATGCTCAACTCGACCACGGTCCTCGAGCTCGCCGAGATCGTTCGCCGGATCGAGGACGCGCAAGATCTCCGGGTCGTCGTGTTCGCCAGCAGCCACCCCGACTTCTTCATGGCCCGCTACGACCTGTCCGACACGAACCCCGTCGCGTTCGCGCCGACCGAGTCCGGCGTCACCGTCTTCATCGACTCGATGCGGCGACTCAACGACGCCGGCCCGATCACCGTCGCATCCATCCGAGGTCGAGCCCGGGGCGGCGGCAGCGAGTTCGCGCTCTCCTGCGACCTCCGCTTCGCCAGCCTCGAGAACACCCTCCTCGGCCAGCCCGAGGTCGGCGTCGGCATCGTGCCCGCAGGCGGCGCGATCGAGCGGCTCCCGCGCCTAGTCGGCACCGCACGGGCGCTGGAGATCATCGCCGGCAGCGACGACTTCGACGCCCCGACTGCTGAACGGTATGGCTGGATCAACCGTGCGATCGCCGACGACGAACTCGACGACCACGTCGACCGGTTGGCGCGGCGGCTGGCATCGTTCGACCCGCAGGCGCTCGCCACGGCGAAGCGGCTCGTGCGCCGACACGCGAGTGCGTCGGTGGACGACTACCGCGACACGCTCGCCGCTCTCCGAGAGCTGATCGTGTCGCCGTCGACCGGCGCTCGACGAGCGGCCGTTGCCCACCACGCGGCGGCGGTCGGCCAGGACTTCGAGCTCCGCATGGGTCACCACCTCGGCACAGTCGGGGCGGCAACGCCGGCGGTGAGCGAGTGAAGGCGGCGGTGTACTACGGGACGGGGAAACCCGATGACTTCCCGTTACGAGGACGTGGCGGATCCGACATGTCCACCCGGTGGTGTCCTCATCGCCTTCGAGGCGATCAGCTTCGAAGGCGGGGACACGCTGAACCGCCTCGGCGACGATAACCGAGACCCCGCACATCGTTGGCCACCGTCTCGCGCACAGCCACGAACGCGATCGCCGCGTCTTGCAGATTGCTAAGACCGTCCGATAACGGCTGTGTCCTCAGGCGGTCATCGCAACAGCCTCGGCAAACGCTTCGCATGGTTTCAGCCAGCCGAGCGTCTGTCGAGGACGTCCGTTGAGTGAGCGGGCGATGCGGTCGAGCTCGCGCTGGGTCAACGACGACATGTCGGTGGTGCGCGGCAAGTACTGACGCAGCAGGCCGTTGGTGTTCTCGTTGCTGCCCCGTTGCCACGGGCTCTTGGGATCGCAGAAGTAGACGGCCACGCCGGTGTCGACGCTGAAGCGCACGTGCTCGGCCATCTCTTTGCCCTGGTCCCAGGTGAGGGTGCGTCGCAGTTGCGCGGGGAGGGTGACGATTCGTTTGGCGATGGCGGTGCGCACCGACTCGGCGGTGTTGCCGGCGGGGAGCTTCAACAACATCACATAGCGCGTCTTGCGCTCGACCAACGTGGCGATGGCGCTCATGCGCCGGCCATAGACCAGGTCACCTTCCCAGTGGCCGGGCACCGCTCGATCTGTGACCTCGGGCGGGCGCTCGGAGATCATCACCATGTTGGTGATCTGGCCCTGGCCGAAGCCGCCCTTGGTGCGAGCCTTAGATCGGCGCAGGGCTCGCCCCGAGCGCAGGCAGGCGTGCAGCTCGTGGCGCAGCGCGCCACGTCCCTGCACGAACAGGCTCATGTAGATGGTCTCGTGGGACACCCGCATCTCCGGGTCCTCGGGATGGGCGCGAGCCAACCATGCCGAGATCTCCTGCGGCGACCAGTAGTCGGCGAGACGTGACTCGACCACCGATCGAAGCCGACGACACTGAGCGAGCTTGGCCGCCTTCGGTCGTCGGGCTCGTCGACGTGCAGCGCGCTCGGCCTTGAGTGCCCGATAGGTCCGCCGGCCGCCATTGGCGTTGACCTCCCGGCACACCGTCGAGGGCGCTCGGCCCATGCCGGCCGCGATCGCTCGCAACGACAAACCGGCAGCCAGGCCACGGGAGATCTCCTCGCGTTCGACGAGGCTCAACCGGAGGTCCGAGCTTCCCGGCGGGCGAGGACGCCCGCGGGGGTTGGCAGCCATGAACTCGCGGATCGAAGCGTGCGCTCGACCCAGTCGCCGGGCGATCCCACGAACCGCCTCACCGCGCTCGAGGGCATCCCAGATCTCGGCCTTCTCGGCTTCGGATAACCACCTTGTCATCGCCCCACCTCCAGTCGGTCAGCTTGCGCTGATCAAACGAGGTGTTGCGTTGATCCCTTGAGGACGCAGCGGGTCTCGCGCACGATCGGACGGAGCGGGCTGCTCGGGATCACGCCGATCAGAGCGTTCGAGTAACGCCACCAAGGTTCCGAAGCGATCAGACACGCCAAATGGCGCGCGACCAGGGGCGATCTACCCATTAAGGGGAATCAGTGGAGGTGAGGGGAATCGAACCCCTGTGTT
>Ga0070708_100004971_pt1 | contig 10503 bp, 10 predicted proteins | sample KBSK5503metaG_FD_65469 | JGI IMG/M metagenome (GOLD analysis project Ga0070708, IMG submission 65469) | Corn, switchgrass and miscanthus rhizosphere microbial communities from Kellogg Biological Station, Michigan, USA - KBS K5-50-3 metaG | ecosystem: Host-associated > Plants > Roots >... | reverse complement strand
TCCAAGATAGGCGTTTGATAGCGTTTTGCCAGGAGTAACAGGCGGCGACGGCGCTCCGGCGACATTACCACCCCTGTTGGATTCTGGAAAGTGGGAAGGGTATAGATCAAGCGGGGACGGTGTCGCGCCAAAATTGATTCTAATAGATCGACCCGCATCCCTTCGCTATCTGTAGGAACGCCGAGCACACGAGCGTTCAACGCACGAAATGCCTGGATGGCTCCCAGGTAAGTGGGTACCTCAACGACCACTTCATCGCCCGGGTTGAGTAAGAGGCGCCCTATCAGGCCAATACCCTGTGTAGAGCCGGAGAGGACCAGGATGTGTTGCGCATCAACAGCCACACCCCGCTTACGCATTGATGCGGCAATACCTGTGCGGAGACTGCGTAAACCCTCGACAGGAGAATAGCCAAGTGCGCTCTGACGGGCAGCGAGCAGACCATCAGCAAAGATAGTGCTGAGCATATCGGCAGGGAGCAGGTCTGGATCAGGTGCGGCAGGCGCCAGGGAGATGATATCTTTGTGTTCGCTTGAAGAAGTCAGTTCGCTTAACATGAAGGCATCAGGGCCTAGAATTTCACGTTCACCAGCAGGCAAGCCGAGCAGCCACGAGGCGGTTTCATTCTCAAAGCTATCTCCGTCATATCCAAAATGGTTGCGCCGCACCAGGGTCCCGCGCCCTACATGACCCTCGATCAGGCCTTCGCTGGCGAGTTCGTTATAGGCGTTCATGACAGTTGTGCGGTTGACTCCCAGTTCACTTGCCAGGGAACGCTCTGTCGGCAGCCGTATACCTTCAGCCAGCTCACCGGAGAGGATAGCTTCACGCAACTGCTGGCAAATCTGCCGGTACAATGGCATCCCGTTGGAACGATCCAATGTAATCAGTGAATGGATTGGTGCAGTAAACAATGGTCTTGGCTGGTTTTGAGATGTATATTGTCGCATGCTTACCTCCTGATTGGTTCATACTGATCAAGTATAACCGATCTTTTAGCGCGTAACAAGTGTTAATTGGCCTATTTGATGGCCAGCCAATTGTACCTGCTCGAAAATTTGCGATATGATTGTATAGAGGGCCAACTAGAGAAGATCAAAAGAAAGATAGCACATTGTATGTCATAGATGCTATAGAAACTGGAGGAAGCTCGTGGATAACGTGGAACAGCGTATCGCGATGATACGTAATGATCGTGAACATGGGTCCCGCTGGCTTGTGCACGAGACCATCTCGATACTCTATGACCTGGCGACCCAGTCAAACACTTCGCCGGGTGAGGGTCTGCGAAGAGTACAGGATGCCGGGAGAGAGCTGGCCAAAGCGCGCCCGGCTATGGCAGCAATAGCGGGTGCAGCCGGGCGCATTCTCAGCGCTAGAGGCGGGCTGGAGGGTATGGCTCAAGAAGCAGCGCGGCTGCTTAAAGAATACGATTCAGCAATAGAGCGTATTACAGAGTACGCCCGTCCATTGCTTGCTGGAACGTTGATGACACATAGTCTTTCAGGAACTGTGTTACCAGTTCTCACCAATTGTCTTCCTCAGATCGACCGGGTAATCGTGCTAGAAGGACGACCACGCTACGAGGGACGAGATGTGGCACTTGCGTTGAGCAAAGCCGGTGCTGCGATTACGTTGATAACCGATGCACAAGCCGACATTTTTCTGCCTCAATGCCACGCAGTAGTAGTTGGAGCCGATAGCATACTGGCAAACGGCGATATTTTGAATAAGGCTGGAACTGCTTTGCTGGCATGGGCTGCACATGGACATAACATTCCATTTTATGTTCTGTGCGAGACGCTGAAAATCTCTGCACAAGACTGGTCCGGTGACCTGACTCAATTGGAGGAAAAGGAGGCGACGGAGGTGCTGGAGCAGGATATTCCAGGAGTTACTGTTCGCAACTTCTATTTTGACAGAACCCTTTCCAGGTTGGTGACAGGAGTGATAACGGAACAAGGCAAGATAGGAAGACGAGAAATCAGGCAGACGGCATCACAATTAAAATGGGGCTTGAAGGCAGGGGCTTTCAGCGGCAGAGGTTGATAAAGCTGCAAATTGATGAGCTTGTAACTCAAATACAGAGCGTGTACAATGGTGTAGGAAAATAGGTACCTATCTGCGTAGCTCTCCAAGATAGAAGCACCCTGTTGGGTGCTTGCCACCGAGTGGGAGGAAGACACATGCCTACTTATATTAGCCTAGTCAATCTCACCGATCAAGGAATCAAGGAAGTAAAGAATGCTCCTGAACGCCTGAAATCCTTCGACGAAGCCGCAAGAGAGGCTGGAGGGAGACTTGTTGGTTTCTATCTAGTCCTGGGCCAGTATGATTATGTTGTGATTACTGAAGCTCCCGATGATCAGACAGCTGCTCGCCTTATACTAGGCACCATTGCGCAGGGCAGTGTGCGCACGCAAACCATGCGCGCCTTCCCGCGTGAAGAGTTCGAACAAATCGCGCGCGGTTTACATTAGAAAAGTGGGGGCAAGAGCGCAATTTATCCGACACGATAGTTTACAGACCCCTGGTAGGAAAAATTGCTCGCACTAACCGCTCAGGGTCATGGCGAGCAAGCCTATCGTTTTCCAGGTTGAGGTGTTCGATCAGGACATTGGGAACAAGACGTGTGAGCCGTGCGCGGTCCACCATCACAGGCTCACTTTTTTCCTGTGCATACATGTCGAGCACTTCTGGTATGAAAGGGCCATCATTAACAATCACACGATCTACACGCCCTCCTAAATAACGGTGAATCGCTTCCACAAAATCTGAGGCTTTGTAGCCATTTGTCTCTCCATGTTTGGTCATTAGGTTACAGACATAGACTTTCTCAGCGTCGGATTCGCGCACCGCACGCGCAATATCGCAAACGAGCAGATTGGGCAGCAGGCTGGTATAGAGATCCCCAGGACCAATGATGATGGTATCCGCCCTGCGAATAGCGCGAACGGCTTGAGCGCAAGCGGGAGCATCTTCGGGGTGCAGGCGCAGGCGTGCTATTGGAGAAAGCTCTCCCAAATTCTTCTTACCCCGAGTGTCAATTTCTGTCTCATCACAAATAGTGGTACCATTTGCCAGATCAGCGCAAATCATTGTCTGTGTGAGTGTCACGGGTAATACGCGACCGGCTGTATTAAGCAGTTCTTGAGCATCTTCGATGGCGAGCAAGAGATCGCCATTATTAATATCCTGCAGGCCTTTGAGGATTAGATTTCCCAGGCTATGACCACCCACGCCTCCACTCCGCTGCGAATTTCCATTATCCTCAGGTTGTTGTTCAAAGCGATGCATGAATACTTCACGCCAAAGGGCGCCATTACGGGCTAATGCGACCAGCGACATACGAAGATCACCCAGGGGCAATTGACGATGGAATTCATCCATCAACTTGCGTGAGCTTCCACCGCTATCCGACATTGTAACGACGGCGCTAATATTAAACTGGTATTTTTTCAGGTGTGAAAGTAAGGAAAATGTACCAGTGCCACCACCAATGGTTACAACGCGGTGTCCTGCAAACTGGTCCCCGGTGCGATAATACCCTGGCACGCTGTTTCTCCCATGGCTGATCTCAGGTTCTTCGTTCACAATACGAATCCTTCTCCTACAAAGGACAGATGAATTTTATACTACTGCACAGAACAGTCTATCATGCACTTAGCAATGGTGCAAGCAGATTTTCAGCCTTGACAAGTTACGATATATCGTTATAATTAACGATATATCGTAACTTGTCAAGGCTGAAAGGAGCATCTTACATGTTTGGTAAACGATTTGCCTATGAATATGCTGGATATGGGGAAGAGCAGAGAACGCCGCCCTGGCTACGTCACAGATGGTCACATCGCCCCGACGCGCGCCGAGGGCAGGGGTCCTATGGCCCCTCTCGAGATGAATGGAGAGGCTGGACGCCTCCATGGTTAAGCGAGGAATGGCGGAGGCCTCATTTCTTCGGTATGCACAGGGGTAGGGGACCATTCGGCTCTAGAGGACCTTTCGGATTCGGTGGAGAGAAAGGCCGCTTTTTTGGGCGCGGTGATATGAAATTTGCCTTGCTTGAGCTTTTACTGGAACGCCCTATGCATGGCTATGAAATGATCAAGGCGTTGGAAGAAAAATCTGGCGGTTTTTATACACCCAGCCCCGGTTCGATCTATCCTACATTGCAGATGTTAGAAGACAGCAGTCTGGTGACTGCCAACGAGGTCGAAGGGAAAAGGGTATACACTATTACGGATGCGGGACGTGCGGCACTTGCCGAGCGACAGCGCGGCCAAGAGAGATTCGCCGGACCACCCTGGATGCGCGGACATGGCCCCTATGGACATGGCTGGGGACCGGAAATGCAGGCATTGAGAAGCGAAGTCGAACAGACCGCCCGTTTGTTTGCTATTGCCGGCAGAATATCGATACAGGACCCTGAAAAACTGGCGCGCCTGCGCAGTATTATGGAGCGTACTCGTAACGAGTTAAATACGCTGATCTATGGTGATGGTGCCGCCCAGGAATAGTCGTCTTGTGTACTTCAGGTGAGTAAGCTATACTGTATGCAACGGGAATCGCTTCGCCACTCTGTGGGCGCGGTGGCGGAGAGGTAAGATATCCCGTTGTATTTTTAAGAAGTTTGATCTCCCCCAATTGCCTTATTCAACGAGATTCCTCTATCATTAAACAAAGAGACGTGCTATAATCGGATGGGTTCTCATTGAAGGGAGGGATTGCTACTACGATGATCGAGCAACATGATACCGAGCGATTGGTCTATCGCGCACGTCTCTTGATGGAGGAAGGGCGCGATGATCTAGCTTTAGCTGCACTTGAAGACATTCAAACCGACAATCCTGAGGAACGTCGAGAAATCGCTTACCTATCTGCATGGTGCCATACACGCCAGGAGCATTGGACTGACGCGCTGCGCCTGCTATCGCCCTTGTATACTCCAAGCAGCATAGAAGACAACTGGAATGATGCAAATCATAACGAGCGCGAGCGTCGTGCCTTCTACCTCCTCTGTCTTGGCAACGCTGCTGTCAATCTTTCTCGCTATGAGGAAGCTGCTCAACATTATACGCAGTGCCTCAAGATACTAAGTGCTCGTCGCGTGCATCTTCCAAAAGTGAATATTAAAGCCCGTTATGCGCTAGGCATGACATGCATCATGAATGGCTTTTATGCGCTGGCGGTGCAGCATTATGAAGAGGCTTTACGGCTGTGCAAGCATGATCCTGAGCACGAGGATCTGCCAGATATCTATTACGGACTGAGTGATGCCTGCCGGCTCTCCGGGAATTTTGAACGAGCGTACAGCTGCGGTAAAATGGCGCTCGAATTGTACGAAAAAAGAGGAGCAAGAAGCAAAGAGGGACGTATATATAACCTGCTCGGTCGCATTTGCTTTCAGATGCGCGAATATCATGAGGCGACCGATTATTATATGGAAGCGCTCTCCATAGCCACGCTTGAGAACAACCCACGCATGTTGCTGCTTAACTTTACAGCTATGGCTGATCTGCGTCTAGCGGAGAATCGCCTGGACGACGCGAAACGCTACTGCGAGCGGGCGCAAGAAGTAGCTAAGCAGGTGAATGATGATCATTTCTGCGGCATGATGTATCTCGTGCTCGGGAAGGTAAGCCAGGCGGAGGGAGAAGCGGCGGAGGGAGAGCAGCGCCACAGACTTTTTGAAGAAGCGAAGGCATTGTTTGAAAACGCGAAAACCCATCTTTGCTTAACGCAAGCCAGTACGAATCTTGCCGAGGCGTACGGCAGATTAGCCCAGATAGCGGAGATGCTAGGGGAACAGCAGGATGCTCTCTCCTATTGGAAAACCGCTTACGAATCGCTCTCCCATTCAAAAGGGCCAAGTCTGGATTAATTGATAAAATTGTTATCAGGAGGGCGCAATGCATGCGCCCTCTACGATTTTCTCAGGCCTATTCTTTCTTGCAGTTCACCGGCAACACTGTAGGGGTCGCGTTCGCGTGTGGTGATATCCTCTAACAATTTCTGCCACTCATCCTCGGTCAGCTCTTCCCTCAGCGCATTCATGACGGCGTGCACGACCAGGGCTTCTACTTCGCTACGTACCTGGCGCTGCGCTCGATGCGCCAGCATGCCGCTCTCCACAAGGTACTCACGGTGCTGCTCGATGGCATCTACCAATTGCGTGATGCCCTGGTCTTTGATCGCGGAGGTTTTCAAAACAGGAATACGCCAGTAGGGTTTCGATTTATCGTGCAGGCGCCTGTTGGGATCAAGGCTCAGTAACATCGCCAGTTCTGCGACAGTCTGGTCCGCTCCAGGTTTATCGGCTTTACTGACTACAAAAATATCAGCAATTTCAAGGATACCCGCTTTGATGGCCTGGACTTCATCGCCCATACCGGGAGCGCTCACTACTAAAACCGTCTGCGCGGCACGCATCACCTCGACTTCCGCCTGCCCGGTTCCTACAGTTTCGATGATAATAGTATTGTAGCCTGCTGCATCCATGGCTCGTACAACATCACGAGTTGAAGCGGAGAGGCCACCCAGGCTACCCCGACTTGCCATACTGCGAATAAAGACATTAGGATCGCCTGCCAGTTCCATCATGCGTATGCGATCGCCCAAAATCGCCCCACCAGTAAAGGGACTGGTCGGATCAACAGCGACGACTCCGACCTTCCTGTCTCGACGGCGCAATTCTCGCACAATGCGTGTTACTAAGGTACTCTTGCCAGCGCCTGGCGCGCCGGTCACACCAACAATATGAGCATTACCGGCATGCTGGTGCAATTCAGCAAGGTAGCGACGGGCCTGGGGCGATTCGTTCTCGATCAGTGTCACCATGCGAGCAAGCGCACGGCGATCTCCACTAAGCAAACGTTCTGCTAGATTCTGCAAGGTACACCTACACTACACATCAGCGGTCAGCCGGTCAGACTTGATATTGGCACGCACAAACGCGATGATGTCGTCTGTTGGGGTGCCTGGACCAAAACAGCCTTTGATGCCCATGGCCTTGATTGCAGGAATGTCTTCATCAGGCAATATGCCGCCGGCAGCCACTAGCACGTCATCCACGCCATTTTGTTTCAAGAGTTCCATGACTTTGGGGAAGATTGCCATGTGCGCGCCTGAGAGAATACTCATTAAGATAGCGTCCACATCTTCCTGGATAGCCGCTTCGACGATCATTTCTGGGGTCTGACGAATACCTGTATAAATTACTTCCATGCCGGCATCACGGAGGGCACGGGCAATTACTTTGGCTCCGCGATCATGGCCATCTAAACCCGGCTTGGCAACCAAAACACGAATTGGGCGAGTGTCAGCCATATCTTCTGGCTCCTTTATGTATGCAAGGCAGTATCGTAAAGCGAGCAGATAGCGCTCTCCAGTTCCTCGTACATGCTGGTGATAGGTTCATCCCATTCTACAACGGAGCCCAGGCTGCTGCAAGCATGCGCCAGCGTTTTCGCCTGCTTGATGATCTGTTGCCGGTATTCTGACTCGACTATAGGAACGGGCAAACGAGCTAAGACGCGCTGTTCTATTTGCGGCTGCACCCATTTATAGGCGGTGTGTAAGACGTAGACGTATTCTCGCAACAGGCGCGAATTGAGCAATGCCAGGAAAAAATACAGTTGATCCTCGCGCTGATTTCGTGGATGGAGTAAATAGAGTGTCTGCAATGCTATATGCCCCTGTAAATCCAGCGCTGCCTGCAATCTATCGGTGCTTTTCACAATTAACAATTTGGGAGAGAGGTAACGTTCTAGCGGTTTAGTGATGGCTTCACGAGCAATCTGCCAATCGGCCACGGGGGGAATGTAGGGATGGACATCGATTCCACCGCGTAATACCGGGTAGTATGTAGCAGCAAGGCGACCGTCAACATATGCAGGGCGACCGCAAGGGTCGCCCCTACTATACGACGTTTCCCTTGTTGTTTCGGATGCGTTAATTGGGGTGAGGTGTGGATTCTCGCGACCGAGTTCTTCACCACGGGAAATGGATAAAAATTCACTGAGAGGGGCAAAGGAACGGTCGTGCCCAGGATATTCGTCAAGGGATACACGCAAGCGTTCAAGAGTAGTTCTGTGCTCGTGACTTAGAAGATAACGAAATTCTGCGCCGGGCTGACGACTAAAAAGGGCTTGTTGCACCTGTTGTTGCGAAGCAAAGGAGGCAGATTGCCATCGTTCTCGTACCCATATGACCTGGTGCCCAGGCTGTGGAGGGCGTTTTTGCGCGATGATGACGACGGCGCCTACATCGGCAGCAAAGACGTCCGAAAGGTGCCAGAGATGATGCAGTGTGAATTCTTCGAGCAGGCGTGCGCGTTCCCTGGCGGCGTTTGCACGCGCCAGTATTGGGTCGGGAAGCACCAGGCCTATCCAACCGGTGGTACGTACAACCTGGAGGGCCAGACTTAAAAAAAGCAGGTAGCTATCAGACTGGCCCCGCTGCTGTGTAAATCGATAGCCGCTGAGATCGTTATTTTTTGCCGCCAGGTAGGGAGGATTGGCAACTAGCAGATCAACACAGGGTTCTTCCCAGGGTAGCGCCAGGCTATCTGCCTGGTGGATGTGTAGCGAAGGAGGGTAAGCGCGAAGGTCGTCTTGCGAAGTACATATGGCATTTATGGTAGTTCGCAGTTGCATCTCCGCCAGGGAACAGGAGATTGGATCGGGGTCAAAGCCCCATAGATTGCGTTGAACGAGGGCGATACGCTCTTCGAGGGGCAACCCCATACGTTCGCCAAAGGCAAGAAGGCGCTGTGCGGCTCCTGCGAGAAAATTGCCGCTGCCACAGGCGGGGTCGAGCACACGTAACTGCGCAAGATCAGCACGAGGGGTATAACCACAGGCATCCAAGATTTGCTCTACTAACGATGGGGGAGTTGAGAAATGGCCGCGTTTTTTCCGTTCCATTAAAGGCAGACTGGCTTCGTACCAGGTAAACTGTTTTTCCAGGTACTCATCTATTAGAACGCCAGCTTTTGCCATGCATACTACCCCTGCGCGAAAAATCGCGCACCTACAGATCTTCTTGCTCGCGCAGAATTTCTAACGCTTCACGAGCAGCCATGCGGCCTGCTTCTTTAATGCTCGAGGCTTTGCCTAAGCCGAGTAAAAATTCATGCTCGAACACACCGACCGTAAAGACACGATCATTGTTATGCCCACTTTGGTCCAATACACGATAGCGGGGCAGCGAGTTCGAGCGCTGCAAGACGATTTTTTGCAGCCGTCCCTTGGGATTCGTATCGAGTGTTTGCTTGCTCAGTTGTGGTACGACTGGCAGAATAAGACGCGCTACGAAGTCGCGAGCTACCTCTGGCCCCTGGTCAATTTGGATCGCTCCTATAATGGCTTCTAAGACGTCGGTACACAGCGAATCCCGCGAACGCTCGTTGAAGGTTCTCAGATTGGCAATGTCAACGCGAATAAAGGGGAAAAGGCTAATTTCTTGTCCAATCTTGGAGAGGACACGACGACTGACGACTTCAGACTTGAGGGCGGTCATTTCACCTTCTGAGGCATTGGGAAAGTTACGATAGATATATTCGACAACGTGAGCGCCAAGAATGGCATCACCCAAAAACTCCAGCGTGTCGTAGGAGTCGCGTATGGCAGTATCAGGACAACAGGAATGATGGGTGACAGCTCGTTGCAATAACGAGCGATCATTAAATTTGACCTGTAGTAGCGTTTCTAATTCTGCGAGTTTATCTACCTTTTCCTCCATATGCGTGTATTATAGCTCAGGAAGGTGCGGAGCGTCGAGGCTTGGGTGTATGAATTTTGGCCATTGACTTAAAGGCTTAGACTATTAGTGGTTGATCCCAAGAATCCTGCTCACCTCTATGCAGGATTCTTTCTCCCTGGCGAAGTATTGTATAGCGATGATGATGGCAGTTCATGGCAAATACTCACTACCTGAATCGTAGCGATGGGCCAGAAGAACACCTTAATGAGGAATGCAAGTTCGATCAAATACCTCTTCACAGGAGTACCATACGAGATCGACGCTCACTTCCCGAAGAACCGCTGCGTAAAGGTGGCGATAAAACTGATTTCGATGAGCAGCCCTACCACCGCTTCGGCAGCCGCAAGCCGTGCATAGGTATCGCCTAAGCTGATCTCCTGCGAGAAGAAGCCACGCCCATGAAAGCTACTGACACTTAAGACAAGTGCTTCATCCCACCTCAGATGAGGAGCAGCGAAGTGCGCATTGAGCAGATAGAGACCCATGAAACCCACGATAATGACGAGATACGCGATCACACTGCGTCCGGGCCTGTATCCATACCCAGCAAGCAGATCAAGAACTCCTGAGAACAAGTAAACCACCAATTTGCGTTGTCGGCGTAGGACGATGCGCTGAAGGCGCTGGGCGCGGTAGGCAAAGCGTGCCGCCTCCTCACTGAGTCCCTGCGCTTGCAAGGCAACAGCGAGTTGACGGTTCGCTCGGACGGCTTCCTGGTATTCAAACAGCCGATCTGCTTTC
>Ga0070708_100004970_pt1 | contig 10505 bp, 9 predicted proteins | sample KBSK5503metaG_FD_65469 | JGI IMG/M metagenome (GOLD analysis project Ga0070708, IMG submission 65469) | Corn, switchgrass and miscanthus rhizosphere microbial communities from Kellogg Biological Station, Michigan, USA - KBS K5-50-3 metaG | ecosystem: Host-associated > Plants > Roots >... | reverse complement strand
TTCGCACCGCCCTGAGGTGGTTCTCAGGGTGGCTGAAATCCGTATTTCGCAAGCGCAAGAAACTTTAGGCCGAGGTTGTGAATCGCCATGATGACTCGGAAACAAAATTAGAAAACAAAAAGGGAGGCAAACAAATGAACTCGTCTACGGATCATCAACTCTTAGTGCAGCGTTTAGAGAAGCTGGAACGGCAGAACCGCCGCTTTAGAATCGGCGCGTTGCTGGTGCTACTGATTGTCGGCTTGCTGGTCGTCATCGGAGCGCGACCTGTGAATGTTATTCAGGCTGAAAAGTTCGCCCTGGTTGATCAGTCCGGCCGTACACTGGCTACGCTGGGGCCTGACGCCAATGGCCTGCCAGGCGTAAGTATTAAGGACATGTCGTCAGGCAAAGAAAGAGTGTGGCTCGGACTATGGGGCAAAGGAACAGAGGTTGGCCTTGGCCTCTACGACCAGAATAACAAAGAGCGATCACGGCTCGGGATTCTCGCAAATGGTACGATGAGGCTAAGCATCAACGACGACTCCGGCAAATTGCGAGCATGGCTTGGTCAATCCGGCAACGGCAAGGAATCCGGCGTAGGCTTCTACGACGGCAACGAAAAAGAGAGGGCCTGGATCGGAATTGCCGGCGGAACTAGCCCGCGTGTGATCTTTTACGACACGGATCACAAGGAAAGTTGGGGCGCTCCTTAAGAAGTTGGTGAACGGCGAATTCATTTTGCTTTAACGGCGAGATTCAGGTTGGTGGGACGATGCAGGGCGTCGGCCAGCGGATGCTTCAGTGAACAGCGAAGATGATGGCGACGCAATTCTTCACCCCACTCGAAGCCGAGGCAACAACCTCCATCGGCGAAGGCCTACCGCCCTGAGGTGGTTCTCAGGGTGGCTCGGCGAGTCTTTGGCTCGGCAGATAGACCTTCGTCTATTCAAGAGGGGGATCCAATCCGAGATACCCGCGAAGCGCGAAGGTTAACCAACTCGCGAGCGCAGACCGACGATAATCTTGCCAGTCTTACCCTTGCTAAAGCGGACCTCGTCATTCGCTCTCAGCAAGTCAGCAGCAATTTCCTCCGAAACCGCCGCCTCAAAAGCGACGCGGTCTAAAGAGCGCCACTTATCACCCCTAGTGAGGGCTTCGCGGATCCGATTGGTAATTCCTCGATCATCTTCAAGTTGGCGATACTCAGTTTGCGTGACGTTTTCCTTTAGCGAAGGTACTTCAGAAAGCTGCTTTACCAGGTCCTCAAAGGATCGAGCCGGAACACGACATGAAAGGGTGTCTGCAATCCTTGCGTACAGTCTGCGTAGGTGTTCCGCGTTGTTGAGTGATAGCCCTTGTCGAAGTGATAGCGGCATTAACAAATCGCTCGGCGTGAGCCCCGCATGGCACAAGGGAATAATCGGCACGTCAAGCATCCACGCCGCTCCGGCTTCGAAGTTTATCCATGGTCGGCGAATGGATGCAGGGCTACACAACGTGACCAAGAGCGCCGAGTTTCGCAGGGCATCGTTTGTGGACTTGAGCCAGTCTTCACCGGCCGCGATACTCTCGCTGTCCGACGAAACGAAGACATCGAGAATGCCGAGAAAGTCCTGCTCAAGCACCTCCTTGAGCTTGGAGGCCACTTCGGCTTCTTCAGAAATGTGGCTGATAAACGCTTGCATCTCAGCTCACTCCTGCTTGTAACCTGTCTATACGGACCCTCGCCGGCCTCTCGTCACAATTCGCGCCTTCACGCGACTTTTCTAACCTTTGCGGGCAGTTTGCTCAGGATTAGCTCTTTGATTTCGAGCTTCGTGCTGGCCTGGTCGATATCAATGCCGACGAGGTCACCATCTGCATCATAATCCAAGACAACTCCATCTGACACTTCGCGGCTATCGGCGCTTGGTTTTGAAGAGAGGTCTATGTAGAGCGAATCTGTATCCTTATAGTAACTGATTTTCATCTCTTACCAATCAGCGCCGCGCCTTCGCAATAAACGCTTCGATGTCAGACATCTTTCGTGGCAGCGCTTCGGTCATCCAGCGCACACCGTCGGGCGTGATCACCATGTCGTCCTCGATGCGCACGCCTATGCCGCGGTACTTTTCGAACGCTGGCTTGATAGCGGCGATGAATTTCTCGTTCTCGGGCGTCTTCGCCAAATAGTCCAGCGCGTCGGGGCGGATATAGATACCGGGCTCGTTTGTGAAGGTCATGCCCGGCTCGAACTTCGCGGCGCCACCAACGTCGTGCACATTCATTCCCAGCCAGTGACCCGTCCCGTGCATGAACCAGATGCGATACTGCATTGAGTTGCGATCCGTAATCAGTCCGAGTCTCAGCAGCCCGTCCTTGATAACTTCGGTGGCCGCTCGATGTATGTCGGAAAGATTGGCGCCGGGACGCGCGACTTTCGCAACTGCTTCCTGCGCGTCATAAACAATCCGATAAATATCTGCCTGGGCCGGCGAGAATTTTCCATTAAGCGGAGTCGTTCGCGTTACATCGGCGCTGTAGTGATCGTATTCAGCGCCCACGTCCATCAGCAACAGTTCGCCCAGCTTGCAAGGCGCCTGCGACTCTTCATAGTGCAAAGTCGTAGCGTTCGCACCACAACCAACGATATCCGGGTAGCCCCAGTTGTCGGCGTTGCGCAGCTTGAAAGTGTAGGTGACCGCGGCGTCAATTTCATATTCCCATTTCGCACTTCCCGCCGCGGCCCAAGCGCGCTCGTGCGCTTCGGTGCTGATGTCGATCGCGTGTTGCAGCAGTTGCAATTCCATAGGCGACTTCCGCACCCGCAGGTCCCCAAAAATCGGGAAGACATTACGAACGGCGTACCCGGTAGCGGTCTTCACCCAATCCGCAGCGAAACGCTGTTCGTGAGCGTACTCTTTGCTCTCGGAATCGCGCGGCACCAAAAGATAAAGTTCTGCCTCGTTCTTCGACGCGGCGCCGAACAAGCTTTCGAAACCCATCGCGTTTGCGGCCGGAGTCTGCGAAGTAGACATCAAAACATTTTCGGCCTTAGGCCGGTAGGGCTGGCGGTTGCGGACCGCGGCGATGAATGGCTCAAACTCGCTCTCCTCCCAAATCTCCCTGATGCCGGATATCTCGGCAACTTCCTCCGGGCTGTACATGTGACCGGTCCACGTTTCCGCACCCGGATTTCTGCGGGGCACAAAAAGTATTTCCGACAAAAGCGAATTGCCGGGAATCAGCACGAGCGTTGCCCTTGACTGTTTCAGGTTCGTCAAATAGTAAAGATTGTTCTCCTGTCGATACTGGTAACTCACGTCATTGGTGTAAACGCGCGGCTCGGTGCTGAAAAGAATCAGGATCGACTTTGGGCCAATAGACTTACCCACGCGTGCGCGGCGGTCTGCCAACTCAGCCAATCGCGCCTTCTCGTCAAACACCGGCGCCGGTGGCGTGGCCCTGATAACCGACGTTCCTGGCTCTTTATCGCCGCCGGCGTGCGCTCTTAGAACCGGAAGCGCGCCGCCCAACAACAATACGAAAAATGAGAGCGCGGTCGGTATGACCCGCAACGATTTGTAGGGTTCCATTGGATGCTCCTTGAGATTCTGGTTCAGCCTCATCTTTTCGAATCTTGCACCGCGAGCTGAACGTTTAAGCGCAGGGTGGAGGGACTACTTCGAAGCACTTAGGGATAAGGCCGTCTGTTCCTTCTTTGACCGGCGGGCCGAGAAAGTATCTGCCGCGTGCCGTCGGGCCGAATGATCACGCGCGTCCCGTCAGCTCTGGTTACCAACTGGGTACCATCCGGCAAGGTTCTCACAACGGCCCCATCCGGACGCGTAAAGGTGCCAGTTCGCCTCCTTGAAGCTGGGTTGTTGTTGGGCGAGTTAGGTTCTGGCGGTGGCGCCGCAGCATTCTTAGCTCCGCCGCCCGCGGCCGGCTTGGGAATCTCGGGGATACTCGTCGCGTTAGTTCCCTTGTTCGCCGAATTTTCCTTATCTCTCGCCGCCTTTTGCTTTGCCTTTGCGTTTGCTTGGTCGTTGGCTGAACGCTGCTTCCTGGACTCGCCCTTGTTTGGGGCTTCACGGCCTACATCAGCAGTCGCCTTGTTGTCCGTTGGCGAAGCCGTAACGGACGGTGAAACAGTTGGGCCCGTCGCGCTAGTTGGTTGGACAGCGGGCGCACTCGCCTGCGTCGCACCGCTCCGATGCTGATAGGCGTAGAATGCGCCGAAACCGGCGCCAAGAAGAATGACTGCCGCGGCGGCAATTGCCCACGGACCAATTCGTTTTTTCGTGGTAGCCACCGACGCACGTATAACAGTTGTCTCTCCGGTCTGCGCGGCTGTGACTCTCTGCGTCGCGCTCGCGGCGGGGACTACGGTATTCGCAGGCGGGTACAGAATTGTGGCCGCCTCGCTGCGGCTGGTAGCGGTTGCGGCCTCGACGTTTCCCTTCAAAGCTCCGCGCATTTGCGCGGCAGACGCATAACGCTGCTCGCGGTTCTGGGCCAGCGCGCGCTGCAAGACCGCCGCGACCTGGCGATCAACCGCCGGGTTTACCTCGTTAGCGCTCTTCAAGGGATCGGGCTGACTGTTCACAATCGCCGCCGCGCGAGTCAGCGCGTCAGGAGGCTTGAGGCCAGTCAATAAGTGATAAAGCGTTGCCGCTAACGCATAGAGATCGCTGCGTGCGTCTGTGCCCAAGCCCTGCACTTGTTCAAGCGGAGCGTAGTTTGGTGTATAGCCAAAGATACTCGCTGTGGTCGTCGCCCGCGAAAGCCCTCTCGCTTGTCCTTTTGCCAGACCAAAATCCAGCAAGATGACCTGCCCTCTCGCCGTCAGCTTCAAGTTCTGTGGCTTGATATCGCGGTGAATGATCTGGGGCTCCTGGGTGTGCAGGTAGTCGAGGGCGTCGAGCAGCTGATCGGCCCAGGCGAGTGCCTGGTCAGGCGGAAATGGCCCACCTCTTTGGGCCAACATCGTCGCCAGATCATCCCCCGAGATGTACTGCATCACGAGAAACTGGCCATCGCCTTCAGCGAAGTGGTCGCTCACGGCCGGCAGCGCCGGATGATGCAAACCCGCCAGCAGACGAGCTTCTCGCTCAAACTGCTTGCGCAGGCGCTCCTCTGTAAACAGCGTCTCCTTCAGCGCTACCGTCTTATCCAGTCGCCGATCGACGGCCTCGTAGACCGCGCCCATGCCTCCCTGCCCGAGTTCTCGAACAATTCGATACCGACCCTGCAAGATTGTTTCTGGCGCAAGCATCAAACTTCGCCTCTCACTTCAAACTCGTCGGCCAGCGGGCCTCAGCTGGTTTTGACAAGTGCGTCTGAAACGAGGTCCGACCAACTTACTAAAGAAATTGATTTCCACCAGGCCCGCCTATTATACACGTCAGATCCGGTAGTCGAAACAAATGGCGTCTCCTGCGCAGCGGCTCTCGCTCTGGCACTGATCATCGACAAAGCATTGGCCGCCGGCAAATTCCGGCGTATGCTAAGCATCATGGCCACACGTTTCCCCCGTCCCGCCGACGACGAAATGATCGATGTCGGACCGCCTCAGCGACGTCGCTGGTGGCGCTGGTTAATTCTGGCTTTGGTGGTTTTGTTAATCGCCGCCTCCCGCAGTCTGGCAATCTATGTTTCCGCGCTCTGGTTCGGTTCTCTCGGCTACTCGGCGATCTACTGGTACATGTTCAGGCTGAAGGTCGGTCTTTTCATCAGCTTCGTTTTGATCACGGTTCTGATCTTGCGCGCCGCCTTCTGGCTGCTGGAACGCGCCTTTGCTTCGTATGCCCTCGAGCGAAGGACCATCATGCTGAACAACCAGCCATTTCAGCTGTCTCCGGCCCGCTTCATGCGCCCGCTTGCCTGGATCGTCTCGCTTGTCTGCGGGGTGATCTTTGGTCTCATGATGAAGGGCAGCTGGCAAAAGTTTGCCCTCTATTTGCATCAGACGCCAACGCAATTAAACGACCCAATCTTTAACAAGTCTCTCGGCTTCTATCTTTTTTCGCTGCCGGTTTACGATTTGTTGAGCTCCTGGCTGGTAGCGATCTCGATCGTTATTTTTCTTGGCGCGCTTGTCTACTCGTTGCTTACAATTCCACAGCAGGCTTTAAAGGTCGCTTCATCGAAACCGCGAGGAACGTCTTTCTCGGCCATCTCCTGGGCGCTGGCCCTGCTGCTGTTGGCGTTGGCGTTGAGCACTTACTTGTCTCGGTTTCCTTATCTCTGGGACGATCACCAGACGTTCTCCGGCATCACCTTCACAGAGGCAAACTATTTGCTGCCGGCGTTGTTTTTTGTCTGCGTCGGCCTGGTAGTTGCCGCGGTTATTGCGGCTGTAAACGCCCTGACGCAAAAAAGATTGCGCCTGCTCTTGGTGGCCGTCGCGATTCCCGTTGCAGTCTATATAGTCGGCGTAGTAATCGTGCCGGCTTACGTCACCAGCTTCGTCGTCAAGCCAAACGAGTTGGGCCGCGAAGGGCCCTACATCGAGCACAACATCACCTGGACGCGCCGCGCGTTTGGCCTCGATGGCATCGAACAGCGTGAATTTGACGCCGAGAACTCAGTCGAGGCTTTAAACCTCGACGCAAATCGCCCGACGCTGGAAAACATACGACTGTGGGATTGGCGCGCGTTGCAAGACACACTCAAGCAGATTCAGGAGATCCGCACTTACTATGATTTTCCTGACGTCGATGTTGACCGCTATCGGATTGGCGGGCAAATGCGCCAGATGATGCTCGCCGCACGCGAGATCGACGGAGACAAACTGCCGGAGCAGTCGCGCAACTGGATCAACGAAAAACTGATCTACACACACGGCTATGGCGTGACAATGAATACGTCTAATGGGTTTGACTCAGAAGGCATGCCGCACTTTGTGCTTTCGAACATGCCGATCGAGTCGAGCTCCGCAGACATCAAAGTTACGCAGCCACAAATCTATTTTGGCCAGAAGACAAACACCGACGTTTATGTAAAGACGAAACAGAACGAGTTTGATTATCCCCAGGGCGAGACGAATAAATACACGACCTACGAAGGCTCTGGCGGAATAAGGATTGGTGGTGGCCTGCGCCGCCTGCTCCTGGCTTATGCGCTTGGTGACCTTACAAAACTACCATTTTCAGACGACGTCACGGCTGACAGCCGCGTGCTGATTCATCGCAACATCCGCGAGATCGTAAACAGCGTCGCGCCGTTTTTGGTTTACGACAACGATCCCTATATCGTTGTCGCAAATGACGGGCGTCTCTACTGGGTCATCGACGCTTTCACCGAAAGCTCGACTTATCCCTACTCACGTCATTACGCTGCCGGCGGCAACAGCGTCAATTACATGCGCAATAGCGCTAAGGCAGTGATCGACGCCTACAACGGCAGCGTCCGGTTCTACGTGTTCGATTCGCAAGACCCTTTGATTTCGACCTACCGAGCGACTTTCCCCACGCTTTTTCATGACGCCGGTGAGATGCCTGCGGATCTCCGAGCCCACGTGCGCTATCCGGAGACGTTGATGAAAACGCAGGGTGAAGTCTTCGGCCTTTACCATACTCAAAACACAAAGATCTTTTTTCAGCGCGAGGATCTCTGGAGCATCGCGAACCAGGTTGGTCTGGACGAACAAAACAAGAAACAGGTCCAACCTCTTGAGCCGTATTTCGTGCTTATGCAATTGCCGGGTGAAAAGATCGTCAACGAGTTTGCGATCATTCTGCCGTTTACTCCGTCCAACCGAAACAACATGATCGGGTGGATGGCCGGTCGCTGCGATGGAGATAATTATGGCAAACTCCTCGTTTACAATTTCCCCAAATCGCGACTGATTGACGGTCCATTGCAGATCGAGGCGCGCATCGATCAAAACGCGCAACTGTCGGGGCAATTCACGCTTTGGAACCAGCAGGGCTCGCACGTTGTACGGGGCCATCTGTTGGTGATCCCCATCGGTCGGTCCTTGCTTTATGTTGAACCCGTCTATCTCAAAGCCGAAAGCAGTCCGATGCCGGAGCTGCGCTTAGTCGTGCTGGCAATTCAGGATCGAATTGGCTACGGCAAGAGCTTCGACGAAGCAATGACCAACCTTTTCGGCGAGGCGCCGAAGCCGACGAGTAAGGAGCAAACCGAACGGCAAAAAGAAGCGGCACCGCCACCAAAGCCCGGCGCGTCTCCGGCCGCAACTCCAGAAAACGCCCAACAGTTAATCAATCGAGCGATCCAGGAATTTGAGGACTATCAACGCCTGACTGCGCAGGGAAAACTCGCCGAGGCCGGACAGAAACTCGAGCAACACAAGCGGACGCTTGAAGAGCTGAAAAGGATAAGCGGCAAACAGTAGTAGTCCGCTTTGCGTTATGGGCAGGATATTGATCCTCGAAGATGACGAGACGAGGTGCGGCTGGTTTCACCAGGAGTTCGCGCAAGTTGAACTCGACGAAACCGATGACGTATCGACCGCGGTCCAGTGGTTATCTGAACGCCATTACTCGCTAATCTTTCTGGACCATGATCTTGTGGAAGAGCATTACTTCTCTGATTTCTCGGACGACGGGCTAACTGGATACGCAGTTGCCGCCTGGCTGGCCGAGCATCCCGACAGACAGCCCGCGGCCCGCATTATCATTCACTCGCTGAATTACGCCGGCGCGGAACGCATGCTCAATGTGTTGCAAAGTGGGGGGCGCAATCCGGAGCATATCCCGTTTCATGATCTACCCTGGCTCTTTCAAATCAGTTGAGCCGCATTAGAGACGGTCGCACTCCCTCGGCGCTAACGTGCGGTCCGCGCTTTTCCCATTCCCGACCACAGACACGACAGCGATAGCGTTTCTGCTGCGCGGGATTGGAACGATCGAACTGCTCGAGGAACGCAGAAATATATGCGGGCACGCTCGCGCCTTCCAGTCGCTCAAACTGATCGCACGAGCATTTTTGGTCGCTCATTGCCGATCCGAACTCAGTAAAAAAACTTCAATAGAAAACAAGGGCTTACCCTTTAAGTTTCTCCAGAAGCTTCTTTGCCAGGTCGAGTGCTTCTTTGTGTTCAGGAACATAGTTTGGATCGGGAGTTAACGACCGCAGCGCGTCAACCTGCTTCCTCGCGTCGGCATCCCTACCGACTGCGTAATAGGCCTCGGCAAGGCGCAGGCGCAGCAGACTGTTGTCCTTGCCGAAGCGCAAACCTTTCTCAAGGTTCTCAACCGCCTTTTGATGATCCCCTCCGAGTATTCGCGGCGCTTGCAAATAGAGCTGGCCGAGCACCATGTAAGCGCTGCCATCCTGAAACCTCTCATCAAACTTTAGGACCGTCTCCATCTCGTTGCGTATGTCATCCACGCTGGACAGGCTCGCAAGCGTGCTGTGTTCTGCCGTGCCGCCATAATTAGCTCCAAGCCAGAAGTGGCCTTCCGGCTTGTTGGGCTGGAGCCTGACCGCTGACTTGCCGGCCTCAGTTCCTTCCCGAAACGCTTCATCACGTTCTCGTTCGTCGGTGGTGTGTTCGCCCAGATAGTAGTCGAACTCTGCCAGCTTCCACGCTGCTTCATAGCTGCCGTAGTCCGCTACCTGCGCCTGGCGAACCAGCGCCACAGCCTGGCGCACCTTGGCCAGATCCTCCCGCTGAGCGTACAGCTTGTCGGCTTGCGATATCCTCTCGGCCGCCGCCTTTGCGTCGCCCACGTCGACCCCTCTTTCAGTTTCGGCCGGCCGTTTACTACATGCGCTTACCCCCAGACTCGCCGCAACTGCAACAGAAAAAATCACAAAATGGCTGATTTCACGCGGTTTTCTAATGCACCGACTGGTTTTGCTTCTCAATTGTACGGTCCTTCCATACACATGATTTTTCGCTTACGCAAAGAGGACGAATAAGGTATATTGACAATCGCTAACGGGAACTACGGCACCGGTAACCCTGGAGGAACGCGTGACTGCGGCGGCATTCTACGATCTTGAAGGCACTCTGGTCAGTACAAATCTGGTTCATACGCTTGGCTTTTATGCCAAGAACCAGCCGGGCCTCTTCAGCAGCTTCAAAAAGAGTGCCGGCACTCTGCTGAGCCTTCCTGTCTTCGCAATCACGGACCAGTATAGCCGAAAGGTTTTCAATGATCTCTTTTTCAAGAGCTACAAGGGGCAAACCGAGGATCGGATGCGCTTCTTTGCCGACGAGTTGTTTGAAACTGTTCTCAAGCCGGCAGTGTTTCCCGGGGCGTATGAATTGATTGAGAAGGCACGGAGCCTGGGTTTGAGACAGGTCGTGGTGACCGGGGCGCTAGATCTTTCAGTCAAACCGTTGATGGAACACCTAGGCGTGGAGGACTACGTCGCTAATCACCTTGAGTTTGTGAACGGCGTCGCAACCGGACGCCTGCTGCCTCCGGTGATGGCCGCGGCCACAAAGGCGTCGTGGATAAGAACGTTCGCCGAGCGCGAAGGCATCAGTCTGAGCGACTCGTTTGCCTACAGCGATAGTATGAGTGACTTGCCGATGCTCTCGGTTGTAGGGCACCCCGCGG
>Ga0070708_100004969_pt1 | contig 10506 bp, 9 predicted proteins | sample KBSK5503metaG_FD_65469 | JGI IMG/M metagenome (GOLD analysis project Ga0070708, IMG submission 65469) | Corn, switchgrass and miscanthus rhizosphere microbial communities from Kellogg Biological Station, Michigan, USA - KBS K5-50-3 metaG | ecosystem: Host-associated > Plants > Roots >... | reverse complement strand
GGGCGCGTCACCCCCCGCATGTTGAGATCGCCGAGCACCCGGTATCGGTCCTTGCCCCGCCGCTCGATCTTGGTGCTCTCGAAGGTGATCGCCGGGTATTTCTCGACGTCGAAGAACTCGGCGGAGCGCAGGTGCTGGTCGCGGTTGGGCTCGTGGGTGTCGATGCTCGCGGCCTCGATCCGCACCGACACCTTGGAGGCCTCGGGCTTGTCGGGGTCGTAGTCGATCGCGCCCTGCCAGCGCTCGAAAGTTCCCCGCACCTTGGAAATGACCAGATGGCGCACCGTGAATTGTGCCCCGGAGTGAGCCGGGTCGATGTTCCAGCGTCGCGTCGTCATGTGTGCTTCCTCCTCATCAGTACTTCGTCCGGCCGTAAATATGCAGGCCCGGGTCGGCGGGCACTAGGTGGTCCAATTTGGAAATACTGTTCCGGGTGATAGACAATCGTTACGGATGGATCTCAACGAGCTTCTGGTCTTTACCCGGGTGGTCCAGGCGGGCAGCTTCACCGCCGCGGCGCGGCGGCTCAAGATGCCCAAGTCGAGCGTCAGCCGCAAAGTATCCGACCTGGAGGAGAGGATCGGGGCGCGCCTGCTGCACCGGACGACGCGCAAGCTCGGGCTCACCGATGCCGGGCGGATCTACTTCGAGCGGGCGGCGCCGATCATCTCCGACATCGAGCAGGTGGATCAGGCGGTCGGCGAGTTTCAGGCCGCGCCGCGCGGCCTGCTCCGCGTCACCGCGCCCCTGTCGTTCGGGCTGATCGGGCCGATGGTCGCCTCCTTCCTCGACCGATACCCGGACGTCCGCATCGAGCTCGTCTGCTCCGACCGGGTGGTCAATCTGGTGGAGGAGGGGTTCGACGTCGCGATCCGGGCGGGGCACCTGGTCGACTCGACGCTGATCGCGCGGAGGCTCGGCGCGATGAAGCGAGTGCTCGTCGCGTCCCCCGGGTATCTCAAAACCCACGGACGCCCGAAGTCTCCCGCGGAGCTCGGAAAGCACCCCTGTATCACATTCGGCTCGAGCCCGGCGCCGACCCTGTGGACGCTGCACTCGGGCGAGAAGAAGATCGACGTCCGGGTCCCGGCGCGCCTGTCGGCGAACGACATGGATCTGATGCTCGACGCCGCGCTGGCGGGGATCGGCGTCGCCTGGCTTCCCGAGCACCTGCTGCTCGGAGACCTGGCGAGGGGGCGGCTCGGGCGCGTGCTCGCCGACTGGACCTCGCCGGAGACGCCGGTGCACGCCGTCTATCCGAGCGCACGCCATCTCTCGACGAAAGTGTCCGCCTTCGTGGAGCTTCTGCGCAAGCAGTTCTCCGCCGCGACCAAGGTGAGCTAGCCAACGTTGCTTCGCGGGCGCCGACCAAAAAGGCCCGCGAAGGGAAGTAGGCCTATTTCTTCTTTTCGAACGGCGTGTAGCTGAACTTCTGCCCGCCGACGCTGGCCTCGACCATCAGGCCGCCCTTGGGGGCGGTGAAGACCGCCACGCCCCACTGGTAGTTCGCGTTCGCCGCCGCCCCGGAGGCTATCGCCACCCCGCTCACCTGTCCGGAGAAGGCGAAGTTGCCTCCCTTGAAGTCGGAGAGCACGTTCTCGGTCTCGAAGAAGATGATCTCCGCGTACGCCTGACCGCCGAACTGAAAACCGACGGTGGCTTGGGTCAGTGAAGTGCTTCCCACCGGCTCGCCGCGCTCGTAGAGGATTCCCTTGCCGTACGCGCCGCCGATGACCCAGGCACCCTTTCCCACGCCGGGGAAGACGGCGTAGCCGACCGAAGTCTTGAAGAAGCGGTCGAGGCCCGGGTCGGCCTTCTTGAAGCGCGTCACCGTCTCGTTGGCGTCGCTGATGTCGTCCGCGCGCGCAATACCCGCAAGGCCGAACGCAACGAGCAAGCCCACCCTCGAGGCCCGCCGAATGGCCGATCTAAAGTGCATCGTGATCTCCTCACGTCCTCCCCGGTTGTCTCTCTAGGCTCGGAGACGTTACTTCCAGCCAAAACGCGTTCGGCCGCAGGGGAACGAGTCAAGCGCCTCGGCCGCTTCAGCGCAACACTGGCCGGTGGCGGGGGTCTTGTTGAACAACGCTGACGGGCGACGCGGCTCTTTTCGAGATTTGCGCGAGGAACACGTCGCAAGAGACCGCGACTTTTTCTTTCGACGTGCTCTGACTCGATCGCCTCATTCGGCTTCCTGAGGCATCACCAAACCCCGCTGGCGTGCTTGAGCGGATCCCCCTGGACCTCTGGATGTTCAGGGCGAAGGGACGCCGCTTCCAGATTGCGCTGAGCGGCGCCGGTTCACTGGGGCGGCTCCAAAGCATTGTACGTTTAATGCCAGACCGCCGCATTCTCCTGGCCTCTTCATTCGGTGCGATGGGCCGGTGTACAAGCTCTCTGAGGTTTTCCACTGGCGCCCCGAACCGAAGCGGAGCAGGGCAAGGCCCTGGGCAACGACGGTCAGAGTTCGACGCAAAGCTCCATCCCTGCGTCCGTTCCGGACGCGCGCGTCGCCCATGACGCCCGCGCCCTGGTGGGGCGGGTTCTCTCGCACTACCGGCTGGAGGAGCCGCTCGGCGCCGGCGGAATGGCGATCGTCTACCGAGCCACGGACTTGAAGCTTGGCCGCGCGGTGGCGATCGAGCTACTCACGCGCCAACTCGCCGGCGACGAGGGCGCCAAGGCCCGCTTGATGCGCGAGGCGCAATCCGCCAGCGCTCTCGACCATCCGAACATCGGGGTCGTCTACGAGATCGTGGACCACGACGGCGAGCCATTCATCGCCATGGCCCTCTATGAAGGAGAGACGCTCCAGCAGCGGCTCGAGAAAGGGTCGCTCCCGCTCGAGGAGGCGCTTGCCATTTGCCGTCAGATTTTGCTGGGGCTGCAAGCTGCCGGCGCGTCGGCGATGGTACTCTGGCGGCCGCTTCGGCGCGCTCGTGCGCCGTCTGGAGAGTGTCATGAAAACGACGCTCGCTTTGCTTCTTAGCTTGTCGGTTTCAATCGACGCACAAGCCCCGCCGGATTTGATTCTGCTGAACGGCAAGGTGTTTACCGCTGATCCCACGAAACCCTCTGCTGAAGCGATCGCGATTCGCGGCGATCGAATAATCGCCGTTGGAGCTTCAGCAGAAATGGGACGACTCGCCGGAGCGAAGACGCGGCGCATTGATTTGCAGGGGCGCGTGGTTGTTCCCGGCTTCAATGACGCCCACTTTCACTTTGACCCGGATCCAGAAGGCTCCAAGCTCGAGCTCAATACGATGGAGCCAACTTGGGCGGAGACGGAGAAAGCAATCAGAGCGGCGGTCGCAAAAGTTCCCGGCCGGACCTGGATTTTCGCCGAGGTTGGGAGCGAAGTGGTCATGAATCCGGACGTGAACCGCTTCGCTCTCGACCGCATTGCGCCGAAGCACCCCGTCCTCATTCGCGCGTATTACGGACACGGCTACATCATCAACACGAGGGCGATGCGGCTCCTGCAAATCCGAGAAGAGGAACCCGATCCCCTGGGAGGCTATTTTGAACGGGTAGGGGGCTCGAAGAGAATCAACGGAAGGTTTGGAGAGTACGCCGAATGGAAACCCGGCCGGATCCTGGCCGATCAGGTGCCCGACGAAGACAACGTCAAACGTCTGAGGGCTTTGGCGGATGAGGCCGTCCGCTACGGAATTACCTCGATGCAGATCATGTCTTCGATGTCAGTCGCCAGATTTGCTCGCCTGCTGGTGAAAGCCGATTTGCCGATTCGCGTCCGCGCCATCTCATTCTCGATGACGACGCCGCGGGCGCGCGATCTATCGGAAATCCGAGAGCTTTCAAAACTCCACTTTCCAAACTCGAGAGTGACGGCGAGCGGAATCAAGTGGGTTCTCGACGGGACACCGTTCGAGCGTGGAGCGGCGATGCGATCGCCTTACCGGGATCGACCGGAGTGGAGCGGGAGGCTTAATTTTCCGGAAAGCGAGATCGCCGCCATGGTCAAAGAGTCGCTCGAATTCAAACAGCCTATTCTCTTTCATTGCGCAGGGGATAAGGCGGCGGAAGCGGTCCTGCGCACGCTGGAGGGTTATGGGGACAAGGTCGATTGGGCACCGAAGCGCGTTCGGATCGAACACGGCGATGGCCTGATCAATGACCTGGTTCCGCGCGCCGCGCGGCTGGGCGTGATCGTGGTGCAAAACCCGACTCATTTCGCCGAGCGGCAAACCTTTCAGCGGCGCTGGGGCGAAGGGATGCAGCCGCTTCGCTCGCTCATCGAAGCGGGGATTCCGGTAGCCCTTGGCTCGGACGGCCCGCTCAACCCGTTCTTGAACATCATGCTCGCGACGATTCACCCGTACAGCCCCAAGGAAGCAGTGACACCAGAGCAGGCAGTTCGTGCCTATACTTTCGGCTCCGCTTTCGCGGAGTTTGCTGAACGAGAGAAAGGCACAATCGCTGAAGGCAGGTGGGCGGACCTGGCGGTGCTTTCCCAGGACATTTTTGCTGCGCCCGCGCCCGAATTGACCAAGGCGAACAGCGTTTTGACCATCGTCGGTGGAAAGATCGTTCATGATTCGAGAAGTCTGGAGTGACCCGAGCGTTGCCAGCTACTCACCGCGGACCATCCTGAAAGCAAACGCGCAAAACGTTCTCCAACCCTGTCAGGTTTAGGGCTAAGAAGGCGATCCTCTCAGCCAAGGAGATCCCCGATGCCCGGCACGTACAAGCTCATCGACATCGTCGGCACCTCGCCGACCAGCTTCGCCGAGGCGGTGAAGGCCGCCATCGCAGACGCCGCGAAGACGATTCAACACATGAATTGGTTCGAGGTCGTCGAGGAGCGCGGCGCCATCAAGGATGGAAAGGTGGCGGAGTTCCAGGTGACGGTGCGCATCGGGTTCAAGCTCGAGCGCTCCGGGCCCGAAAAGAAGAATCCTCGCCGGTGAGCACGGCTGCTTCCGTCTCGAGCGACACCGAGCTCTCGAACGCGTAAGGCGGCCGTCGGGTCGCCTTCCGCGGAGCCCGGCACCGGGCTCTCGAATGCGCAAGGCCGGCCGTCGGGTCGCCTTCCGCCGGGCCGTCTTGACGCGGATGTGCAACGCTTTGGCCGGCCTGAACGCACCGGTAACACCGGCCGCAGGATGAGAGCCGCGCGCCCTTCGATTCCAATACGAAGCGCCGGTGATCGACCGAAAGACCCCGCTCGCGTCACGAGGAGATCTTCCGCAGAAAGTAGCGGACCCGCTTCCCGTTTCGCGGGTCCGTCGCCTCTCCGACCGTCGCGAATCCGAGGCGCTGGTGAAACGCGAGGCTGGGAAGATTTGCAGGAAGTAGATTGACCTCGCAGCACAGCGCCGCGATGCGCGCCGCCCGCGCCTTTACCTCGAGAGCCGCGTAGAGCCGCCGGGCGAGGACCAGGAGCGAGGCGTCGCGGGCGAGCTCGACGCCTACCGCTGAGCCTTGATCGCCAGGCGCCGATTCCGGCTCGACCTCACGCTGCCTGGCGCGCTCACGGGCGCAGGCCAAATCGCCCGGCCACTCGCAGGCCGGAATCAATCTCACGGTCGCAGGCCAAATCGCCTGGCCACTCGTAGGACCGCCCGACCGTGGGCGATCGACCAGCCGCCGATCCGACCCGGCCCGATTGCGACTATGCCTGGCGCGCCTGGGCCACGAGCTCGTGGGATCGCAGGCGCGCGGTGTGATCGAACACGTTCGAGGCGATGATCAGCTCGTCCGCTTCCGTGCGCGCCGCGATGTCGGCGAGCTGCTTCCGCACCGTGCTCAGCGAACCGATCGCCGAGCAGCCGAAAAACTGGTCGAGGATCTCCTGCTCCGATTCATTCCAACGAAGGCCGCGCGCCGGCGGAGGCAGCTTGCCCGGCTTGCCGGTGCGCAGTCTGACCACCGATTGCTCGAGCGAAGTGGCGAGATGGCGGGCCTCCTCGTCGGTATCCGCGGCCACGGCGGTGACGCCGACCATCGCATACGGACGAGGCCACCGCTGCGACGGGCGATAGCCGGCGCGATACACGGCCAACGCGCGCATCAACTGCGCCGGCGCGAAGTGCGACGCGAAAGCATAGGGCAGCCCCAGCATGGCGGCGAGGTGGGCGCCATACAGGCTCGAGCCCAGGATCCACACCGGAACGTTCAGGCCCTCGCCCGGGACCGCGCGCACTTGCTGCCCCGGTTGCGCCGGTTGGAAATAGGACATCAATTCGACGACGTCCTGCGGAAATGAATCGTCGCTCAATCCGCGGCGCAACGCCTGGGCGGTGATCTGATCCGTGCCCGGCGCGCGCCCGACGGCCAGGTCGATGCGGCCGGGGAAGAGCGCCTCCAGCGTGCCGAACTGTTCGGCGATGACGAGCGGCGCGTGGTTCGGCAGCATCACGCCGCCGGCGCCGATGCGGATCTTCGAGGTGCCCGAAGCGACGTACGCGATGACCACGGAGGTGGCGGCGCTGGCGATTCCAGGCATCCCGTGGTGCTCGGCCAGCCAGAAGCGGTTGTAGCCCCAGCGTTCGGCGTGTCGTGCGAGATCGAGGGAGCGCGCGAATGCCTGCTTGGCGTCGCTGCCCTCGCAGATGGGGGCGAGATCGAGAACGGAATACGGAATCATAGATTCAATCTGATGCGTCGGTCCCTCCCGGGTTGCAAGTGTCAAATCTGCGAAGGGACTCTCGCCGACACGCGAGTCGCCCGGCCGCACCGCGCGACGGCCGCATTGACACCCTTCGGTCATTCCGATCGGCGAGGAGTGCAACTCGGTGGACTATCCGGGACGGCGACCGCCGCCAAGGACGGGCGCGAACGTGGCGGCAATGCGCGCCGGCAGCGCCCGGTTCGGATCGATCGCCGGCTGATAGCCGCAAATCTCGATGCCACAAACGTCGCTGTTCCGGGCCAGCCCCTGCAACAGCGATCCCAGGCGCTCAAAGGATATCCCTCCCGGCGCGGGGTGGCTCACGGCGAAGTTCTCGCCCGGGTCCACCACGTCCAGGTCGACGTGAATCCAGAGCGGCGCCCTGCCGATGGCTTCGCTCAATCGCTCGACTGCATCCTTCGCCGACGGATCGACGCGAAGGACCCCCGCCTGCCGTAGGAGGAGGTGCTCGCCCGGATCGAGATCCCGCCCGCCGATGAGGAACGCGCGGTCGCCGGGGAATGCGCTCGCGGCTCGCCAGGGCAGCCCCCCGCTCGAAAGGCCGCACACGTGGGCGAAGCACATCCCGCCCAGGTATTGCGAGGGGCTCGTTTGCGGCGTGTTGAAGTCGCCGTGCGCATCGAAAAAAGCCAGGGACAGTTGCGGAATCCGTTCGAAGGCCGCCGACAGACTGCCGGCGATCAGCGAGCACTCGCCGCCGAGCAGAAGGGGTCGCTGCCCCGCTCCGAGCGCCCCTTCGACCGCTTCATGGATGAGCTCGCAGCTCCGGTAGGCAGCTTTCTCCATCGGGAGAGAGCGATCGAAGGGGACCGCCGCCGATGTCGCGTTCTCGTCGACCGGCGCGAAGTGCCGCCGCAAAACGGCCGGGGCCTCCAGCGTGCTCGCATTGCCTTTGGGAGTCACAACCCCGGCCTCTATCACTCGCCAGTGGCTCATCGGCGGCTCCTCGTCGCTCTATCGACCTCAAGTCACATCTTCGCCAAGTGGCATGGCTCGGTCCACCTCGCGAAGCAGGGCCGGTACGCGCACCCCAGAACGGCGACGCCGATGGGCGCTGGAAGCAGCCGTTCACTCGTCCGCGCTTTGGGAGAGGCCCCGTTTCCAGCAAACGTCGGCTAGCATACGGTCTCGAGCGTGAGCGACGACCTGAACCGGGATGAGCGTTGGGTTACCGGCGAAACCGCGCCCCTCCTCACCGATCTGTACGAGCTGACGATGCTGCGCTCATACTTCGAGGAGGGCCTGGGGGGCCGAGCGACTTTCAGTCTGTTCGTCCGCCGGCTGCCGGAGTCGAGGAACTTCCTCGTCGCCTGCGGCCTCGAGGACGTCCTGCATTACCTCGAACGCCTTTCCTTCACCCCGGCGTTGCTCCGGCGGCTGGACCGGCTCGATCTCTTCTCCGCGGATTTCCTCGACCGGCTGTCGCGCCTGCGCTTCACCGGCGACGTTCGCGCCTTGCCCGAGGGCACCCCCTGTTTCGCCGGCGAGCCGCTCCTCGAGATCTCCGCTCCGCTGCCCGAGGCCCAAATCGTCGAGACGTTCGTCTTGAACGCCATCCATCTGCAGACGGTAATCGCGTCGAAAGCGGCGCGGGTCGTGCACGCGGCCGCGGGAAGGGGAGTGGTCGACTTCGGCCTGCGCCGGACGCAGGGCGCCGACGCCGGCCTCAAGGGCGCCCGGGCGATGTACGTGGCAGGGATCGATGCCACCTCGAACGTCCTCGCCGGACGCGAGTACGGCATCCCGCTGGGGGGCACCATGGGGCACAGCTTCATCCAGGCTCACGGCGACGAGCTCGCCGCCTTCCGCGCCTTCGTGCGCGTCTATCCGCGGACCATACTGCTCGTCGATACCTTCGACACCTTCCAGGGCATCGAGAACGTCATCCGGCTCGCCCGCGAGCTCGGCGATCGCTTCCAGGTGCGCGGAATTCGCCTCGACTCGGGGGACCTGCTCGAGCTCTCCAAGGCCGCCCGGGCCCGGCTCGACAGGGCGGGTCTGACCCAGGTGGAGATCTTCGTCAGCGGCGGCCTCGACGAGCACGAGATCGAGCGGCTGCTTGCGCGCGGCGCGGCGATTCAAGGCTTCGGCGTGGGGACCGCGATGGCGGTCTCGTCGGACGCCCCGTTTCTCGATGTCGCCTACAAGCTCGTCTCCTACGAGGGCGAGGGGCGCCTGAAGCTCTCCCCGGGAAAGGAGCTGCTGCCCTGCGCCAAGCAGGTCTTCCGCCTCGAGGAGAATGGCCTTGCCGCCGGCGACGTGGTGGCTCGCTTCGACGAGACGCTTCCGGGAGGGCCCCTGCTCACCCCGGTCATGCGCGACGGTCGACGTTTGTCGGCCCCCGAGCCTCTCGAGCGCATCCGCGCCCGGGCGCGCGAGGAGATTGGCCGGCTGCCGGCCGCGCTTCGCCAATTGTGTCCGGCGGAACCGCCCTATCCGGTGCAAGCGAGCGACGCCCTTCTTGCCGAGCGGGACCAGCTGCTCGAAAGAATTCGCCAGGCGAGCGGTGCGAGGCGAGAGTGACGATGTCGCAGCGGGAGGTGCGGGTCTGCCGGCGGCCGGTTTCTCGTTGGTATGGGTCCCCCTGTGCGCTCAAGCGGAGAAACTGGGCGCGGATCTGATTGTCCTCGGCGCCCGCGGCCTCAATCGGGCTCGTGGGCTCGGTCAGCGATCGGGTGGTGCGCTACGCCACGAAAACGGTCGCCGTGGTCCGCCGACCGGCGCGGCGCCGCACGCGGGGGCGGATCAGTCGGCTCGCGCGACGAAGACATCGAGGCGGTCAGTCGCCACGAAAACGGTCGCCGTGGTCCGCCGACCGGCGCGGCGCCACACGCGCGCTGCGGATCAGCCGGCTCGCTTGAACGAGGTGTGTGACATTTCTGGCCCCCCCAGCACGGAAATGTCACTCACTTCGTCTACGCCATCAGTCTCCCGCGCCGGTGCGCCGCTCGATCGCGCGGATCACCGCAATCATGTCGGCGCCGCCCAGGCCAAGCGCCTCGGTCTCCCCATAGAGGGCGCGGCAGGCGTCGATCAGCGGCGAAGCGATGCCCGCCTCTCGCGCCGCGCCGGCGATCAGCCGGACGTTCTCCAGGACGTTGGAGATCGCCGCTTGCGCCGCAAAATCCCGAGCGACCAGCTTCGCGGCCTTGACCCGCGACACGTCGCTCGACATTGGCCCCGCATCGAGAACCGCGACGAGCTGGTCAAGCCCCAGCCCGTGGCGTTCGGCGAAGTGGACCGCCTCGGCGAGGCCCGTCACCATGGCCGTCATGAACAGGTTCACCGCCAGCTTCATCAAAAGCGCGTTGGGCACCGCGCCGCAGACGATGGCCTCCCGGCACATCGGCGCGAGCAGCGGCCGGACCGATGCGACGTCCTCCGGCTCGCCGGCCAGCATCGCCACGAGCTGTCCGGCCTCGGCGGGTTTGCGCGATCCGGAGACGGGCGCCTCGACGTAGTGGCCGCCCTCGGCGCGGACATCGGTCTCGAGCGCCCCGGAGTAGATCGGTGCGGTCGTCGCCATGTTGATCAGCGTGCGTCCCTTGACCCGATGCTCGAAGGCGCGCTCACCGCGCGCGAGCACGGCGTCCATCGCGGCGCCGTCTACGAGCATGAGGATCACGGCGTCGCACCGCGCGAAGACTTCAGCCGGGTCCTTCGCTACCGCGGCGCCGGCCTCGGCCAGGATGGCGCACTTCGAGCGCGACCGGTTCCAGACCACGAGCGGCGTGCCGGCGATTAGCAGATTGCGCGCCATCGGCTCGCCCATGTTCCCAAGGCCGATGAAACCGACGGCTGCGAAAGGAAGTTCGGTCATCGAAGGAGTCATACGATCAATTGCTCGCGCT
>Ga0070708_100004966_pt1 | contig 10508 bp, 11 predicted proteins | sample KBSK5503metaG_FD_65469 | JGI IMG/M metagenome (GOLD analysis project Ga0070708, IMG submission 65469) | Corn, switchgrass and miscanthus rhizosphere microbial communities from Kellogg Biological Station, Michigan, USA - KBS K5-50-3 metaG | ecosystem: Host-associated > Plants > Roots >... | reverse complement strand
CATGTCGACGTGGCCCCAAGCAAGGTAGGCCTCTTGCGTCTGGGACTCGCGGAAAGAATCGCCCATGACCTGACTCGAGAAGATGGCCACGGTTCCGACCATGAGGCCGAGCACGACAATTGCTGACTGCCCAGGCCGCCGCACTGCCTCGCGCAGCGCGAGCCGGGCCAGAAGCGGTCGCCGTATTGCGACGAGCAGGAGCGCGGCGTACGCCAGCACGAACAGCCCGATGACGACTGTGCCCAGGTTCATCCGACCGCTCCCACGCGCGCGGCGCTCGCGACCTCGATGCGGCCGTCCCGCATGCGTAGCGTGCGTCGGGCGCGCTCGGCCACCTGCGGGTTGTGGGTGACGAGCACGATGGTCTGGCCGTCCTTGTTCATGCGCACCAACAGCTCGACGATGACCTGCGTGACCTCCGTGTCGAGGTTGCCGGTCGGCTCGTCCGCCCAGACCACAGCCGGCTTGTGGACCAGCGCTCGGGCTACCGCCACGCGCTGCTGCTCGCCACCAGAGAGCTGGTCCGGCCGGTGATTCGCACGATGGGCGAGCCCCAACGTCTCCAGCATCTCCAGCGCGCGTCGGCGCGAGCTACGTGAGTCGACGTTCTGCAGCAGGAGAGGGATCTCCACGTTCTCGACTGCCGAGAGCACGGGCAGCAGGTTGAAGGCCTGGAAGACAAAGCCCATGTGGTCGCGGCGGTACGCGGTGCGGGCGCGGTCGGACATGGCGGAGAGATCCTGGCCGTCAACAATCACCTTGCCCCCATCGAACGCATCCAGGCCGGACAGGCAGTTGAGAAGGGTCGTCTTGCCGGAGCCCGAGGGGCCGACGATCGCGATCATCTCGCCGCGCTCGACCTCGATGTCGATGCCGCGAAGGGCTTCGACCTCGTTGGCGCCCCGGTAGACCTTGCGGAGGCGTACGGCCTGGACGATCGAGCCGTCCATGGATTGCCGCATTATCGGGCGTCCTCCCTTCGGTGGCCGGCGGCGATCTCCGCAAGCTCCCTGTCATCCGCGAAGCGGCGCGCCACAGAAACGACCCGACACTCCGTGAGGGCGCGCAGTGTCGCGGTTCGCGAGCCCTTGTCGACCAAAGCCCGCTCACCGACGATCGCGCCGGGGCCCACCTGAGCGACCGTGTCGCCATCGACTTCGACGGCGAACGTGCCGTCGAGCACCAGGAACATCTCGTCGCCGGCTGCGCCCTGCTCGATCAGGGTGTTTCCCTTGGTGATCGGGCGGCTCTTTTCCTTGGTGCCGCCCACGATGATCGACCCAAGTTCGCGCTCGAGCGCGCTTTCTACCGGCTGGACCATCGCGGGAGAGTCGTACGTCCCCCACGGCGTGCGCTCGCCGAACGCGTCGTTGATCCAGGAGCTGAAGTCGGTCAGCCCCGTCTGCATGACGAGGTCGCCGGCATCGTCGTAAATCCAGTGACGCGGGAAGCAGCTGGCTCCGATGAGCTCGCGCTCGGAGTGGCCGTCGGCGTGAATGATCAAGGACAGAGTCGTCCAGGCAACGGCGGAATCGATCTGGAACAATGGCTTCCGGCTGACGGGTCGTGGAGCGGGCACGCCGGTGCGGCCACCGCAGGTTTGGGTGAAACGCACGTAAGTCTCGGTGACGACGGGCTCCGAGCGGATGTCGGGCATCGCCTTGGCCTTGACCGTCAGCGTCTTCGGGCCGATCTTCAGGCGGGTCACTCCGATCCGCCCACCGCCGTGCTGGCCCCAGGCGGTGATCTTCCCGTCCTCGACCTCGATCCAGCCCTTCAGCTCGTTGCATTCCCGGAAGAGATCCTTGCGATGCCACTCATCCAGGTCGTCGAGCCGGGACGGGAGTGGTTCGTCGTAGTGGGCGAGGCCCATGTCGAAGGGCATGGCCAGGAATCCCTTGACCGCCTCGAAGGGAATCCAGGAAACCGCGGTAACAGAACTTTCAAATTTCATTTGGTCAACCTCCGCCACACAACGTGAGGCCGCACGCACATCCGGTCGATGGTGGCGGCTGGCGTCTTTGAGTAGGGCCAGCCGCATGGCTGTCGTGATGCTGGCTGCCTTGCTGAGCGGTTGACTCACCCCGTCCAATTGGATAGTGGGCCGGATAACCGTGCTGCTCGCCGACGACAGTGTGATCGTGCGCGAGGGGTTACGCGCGTTGCTGGGCATGACGGATGACCTGGAGGTGGTCGGCGTGGCTGGCGACTACGACGAGCTGATCGGACGCGCGGACGCGCTCGCCCCGCAGGCGATCGTCACCGACATTCGAATGCCGCCTACTTTCCAGCGCGAAGGTATCGATGCCGCGAGGCTGGTGCGCAAGCGTCACCCCGGGACGGGGATCGTGATCCTGTCTCAATTCGACGATCCTGAGTACGCCGTCGCCCTGCTCATCGAAGGCGCCTCCGGCTGCGCCTACTTGCTCAAGGACGGAGTGGCCGCCGGTGATCAGCTGGCCAGAGCCATCCGCATCGTGACCAGCGGAGGCTCGGTCCTCGATCCCAAGATCGTGGCGGCGCTGGTCCGTCCGCTCGGCGAGGCCGATCTGTCGCCCGTGGAAGAGGAGCTGCTCGCCCTCGTGGCGGAAGGCAGGCCCATCAAGGCGATCGCCATCAAGCGAAGGACCACAGGCGCCGATGTCGCCAAGTCAATCGAGCAGCTCTTCTTCAAGCTGGCGAAGCAGGCGACCGGCGGCGGCGATGCAGGCCTCCGCAACCTGCGCCGCCTGCATCAGGCCATCGTCGACCGCGAGGAGCAGGGCGAGATGCTCAGCCGGCTTCTGCCTGGCGGAATCGCGGAGAGGCTCCGCCGGGGCGGCCGCGGTGTTGGAGACACCGAGAGGCTGATCGTCACGGTGTTGATTTCCGACGTGCGTGGCTACACCGCGATCGCGGAGGAGTCGGATCCGGGCCGCCTGGCAGGCCAGCTCGCGCAGCACCGCACGGTTGCAAGCGACGCCGTTCTCGAGCGGCGCGGAACCTTGATGCAGTTCGTGGGCGATTCCGTGATGGCCGTGTTCGGCGCCCCCGAGCCACAGACCGATCACGCGGACCGCGCGCTCCGCGCCGCTCAGGGCATGCAGGCAGCTCAGTTAGAGCTCAACCGCCGATGGGAGGCGGCCGGACTGCCGGCTTTTGAACTCGGGGTCGGCCTGTCCACCGGCTTGGTCGCCGCGGCGCTCATCGGAAGTGAGGAGCGGGCTGAATATTCGCTGGTGGGGGACGCCGTCAACCTCGCGCAGCGCCTGCAGCAGTTCGCCTCGTGCGGAGAGATCGTACTCAGCGAGGCGACCTACGCAGCTCTGAGCCGCCGGCCAGAGGCCGGGCAGATCGGCCCCGCGCCGGTCAAGGGTCGTAAGGAGCTGGTTACCGCTTTTCGGCTTCCCGCCCTTCAGCCAGGTAGATGAGGGTTGCCTTGACGCGGCGGTGAACATCGTTCTCCTCACTCAGGCCGAGCTTGGCAAAGATCGAGCTGATGTGCTTCTCGACAGCTCCGCCGGTGAGGTGCAGGCCGGCGGCGATCGCGGCGTTGTTCTTGCCCTCGGCCACACTGGCGAGGACTTCTCGTTCCCGAGGGGTCAGATCGGCCAGCGCCGAGGGCTTGCTTCGGGAGCGGGCAGCGATGAGGTTCTCGATGACCTTCGAGTCGACCACGGAACCACCGCGTGCGACCTCGCGTATGGCGTTGACGAGCTGATCCAGGTCCGACACTCGCTCCTTCAGCAGGTACGCGCGGCCCGCGGCGCCCTTGTCGAGCAGCGCCAGCGCGTATTCCGCGTCGGCGTACTGACTCAGGACCACGACACCCATCGACGGGTCACTCCGCCTCAGCTCATCCGCGATGCGGATTCCTTCATCCGTGTTGGTCGGCGGCATCCTGATATCGGTCAAGACGACCTCCGGCCGTTCTCGATCAATCGCCGCTCGGAGTGAATCGAAATCGCTGCAGGTGGCGACGAGGTCGAGCTCGTCGACGGACTGAAGGAGCTCGCGCATCCCCTCTCGAACAATGAAGCTGTCGTCCGCGAGCACGATCCTGATCGGCATCGAGCAAAGGATAGGGCTGGCCTCACCAATTCCATGGTGCAGGCACCCTTGGGGGTGCTCAGTCTTGCGGCTAACCTGCAGAGGCAGCATGCCAGTGCAGGTCTTGATTTGCGACGACCAGGAGGCCTTTCGCGCCGCCGCACGTGAGGTCGTCAATGCCACGGAGGGCTTCGAAGTTGTGGGCGAGACCGACACCGGCGAAGAATCGGTTGTGGCTGCCGGCCGCCTTCACCCCGACATGGTTCTGATGGACGTCCACCTGCCGGGCATCGACGGGCTCGAGGCAAGCCGCCGCATCCGATCGGCTGACCCGAAAGTTGCTGTTCTGCTGCTTTCCACTTACGACCGCGAGGAATTCGCAGTTCGGATCGCGGAGTCAGGCGCCTTTGCATTCATGTCGAAAGCCGTATTTGGCCCCGAGGGCCTCATGGAAATGTGGGCCCGCGCCGTTCTGGTCGATTGATGTGGTCATTCCTCGCACACTGGCCCGATCCTAATCGGCTCTTTCTCTGGCACGACGCAGGAGTAGCCCCGGCGGGATGCGAGGCGACACCGACGATACCCGGCTCAGAACGCGCTTCTAGCCAAATTTCATGCCGTCGAGGTAGCCTCGCGTGATCATGCCGGTCAGGCGTTCCCCCTCGAGCGACGCCATGGTCGTACCGGGCCCTCCTTGGTGGGATCGCACCATAAGAGCATTCGTGCCAGTCGCGTTGATCGGTGCCGTGCTCGCGCACTTGCTGCCGTTTTTCAATCCGACCAGCGGGCCGATCAGGATCGATTTCGGGATTGTGGCTTTCTTCGCCGGCCTTTTGGTGTTGAAAGTGGCGCCTTCGGACCCCTATGTCGAGGCGTTCATGCTGCCGTTGATCGCGGCCATGGTCGGACTCTTCCTTCTCGGCCAGCGCGGCCGGCTTCGGTCCTTTGGTCGGCTCATCTCCGCTCTGGTGGGCTTCACGGCCCTGGGCTCCGGATACTTCATTGTTCCGCACTCGGAATTGGCTTACGGGTACTTCACAGCGGAGGGCTTCTTCCTGGTCGCGGCCTCGGCAGCCGCGGCTCAATTGATATTTCTCCGGCGCAGCCCGGCCGTCTCGGGTACGGCAATCGGCAAACCATTCGAGCCCGCGCCCTCGGCGTTCCGGGATCCGAGTTCCCGATAGCGCAACTTGGTAGCCCCGGCGGGATTCGAACCCGCGATCTCAGCCTTGAGAGGGCTGCGTCCTAGGCCACTAGACGACGGGGCCGCTTCTGGTGGGCGGCGTTGGGTTTGAACCAACGACCTCTTGCGTGTGAGGCAAGCGCTCTCCCGCTGAGCTAGCCGCCCATGGGAAAGATCATTCTACCCAGCCCCCGTACGATGGGCCTCGTGACGACAGCCCCGCTCGCCGAGCGCCACTGTATCGCCTGCAAGCCGGGCACGCCGACCCTCCCAAAGCCAGAGGTGGACCGGCTGCTCGAACAGGTCCGCGACTGGGCGGTCGTCGAGACAGACGGCCACCTCCAACTCACGAAGACCTTCAAGTTCAAGGGCTTCATGCCCGGGGTCGAGCTCGTCGACGACATCGCCAAGATCGCCGAGGCCGAGGCCCACCACCCCGACCTCCACCTTGCCTACGGCTCGCTTCGCGTCGACCTCTGGACGCACGCCGCGGGCGGATTGACCGAGAACGACTTCATCCTGGCCGCCAAGATCGACCAGATCGCGCCGGCCTAGAGCCCTTTCACACTTTCTTAACCGCCTTTCCTTTGCTTTGTCGGGAATTACCCGATACAGTCATCGGCGCTCGATGCACTTCATCCTTTGCTTCCTGTTTCATCAAAAAGAGCGAGAGGTGCTGCTGAAGGGGGTCCTGCCCGGCGGAATCGACGCGGTCGTCTTCTGCTGGCGCTGTGACCGGATGCGGGGCCGGGCCGTCCGGGTCCTGCAGCTGACGCCCAACGGCATCCACGCCTGCAGCGCCCACTCACCTTTCTAGAACGACCGCCGGGTAGTAGGCCTGTAACGTCGTCCATCGCGGGAACTCCTGCGCGGCCTGGTTGCGGAGCGCGAGGTCGACGCCCCAGCTGACGACCACCACCGCGTCGCATCCGGATAGCTGGTCCGGGGTGGTGACGACCGCGAAGTCAGAGGTGTAGGCCGCCACCACCTGCTCGTCGCTGTGGATCACGCAGGCGGTGCCTCCCGAGGCGTGCACGCGTTCCACCGCCGCCGCGGCCTGCGGCAGGGCCAGCGGATCGACCGTATAGGTCGGGAGCTGGGCGACGATGGCCGCCGCGGCGCCGAGCGCCACGACCGGGGCGAGTACCCACCACCGGTGGATCGCCGCCGCCATCAGGAATGCGAAGGCCGGCACCAGGAACATGAAAAAGCGCGGATACAGGAACGCCGGCTGGATGACCAGCCAGAAAACGAGCACGACCGCCCCCACCACCCCCGCGGCGGCCCACAGCCACGCGTGACGGCGCTGCGTCCACAGGCCGAAGCCGGCCGTCGCCAGCCACAGCCCCACCGGCAGGAGGGCCGGCGCCCCGACGATGAACAAGACCAGGTCGCGCGGGAACGTCGGGTAGAACAGCGGAGGCGGCAGGCCGTGCCTGGTCAGCTCCGTGAAGAGCACGCTCGCATTGGCGGCCAGGCCGATGACGGCGGCCGCGGCCCACGCCGGCGCGGCCGTCGAGAGCTCGGGCCGCGAGCGGCGGGTCGCGATCCAGGCGACGTGGCACAGCAGAACCACCCCGGCGAACAGCTGGGCGGCGATGGCCAGGCCCATGGCGGCGGCGTACGCAACCAGCCGCCAGCGCGTCCACCGGGTGGCGAGCAGCCAGGTCCCCACGACCGAGCCGAGCGCCGCCAGGCTGTAGCCACGGAGATCCCGGCTGTTCTCCACGAACAGCGGGTTGGTGGCGATGTACAGCCCGGCGCAGACGGCTGCCAGCAACCCGAAGCGGCGGGCCAGCGCAGCCGCCGAGACGCCGGCAGTCGCCCCGCCGGCGAGAGCCGGCAGGAGCCGATACACCACCTCGCTGCGCGAACCGGTGGCCGAGTAGATGACGTGGCTCACCAGCGAAACGAGGACGTGGTCGTTGCTGGCCACGTGCTCGAGGCGAATCGTCGGGATGACCGAACGCACCGCGAACGCATCCCATATCGACGGCGTGGCGACGAAGTTGGCGAAGCTGGCCGCCGCGTCGTAGCCGAAAGATCGGTTCGCACCGATCATGTAGAAGACGAACGTCAGGACGCCGAGGAGTGCCCCGGCAGCTACTCCCCTACCCGACGTCCCCGACAAGCTCTTCGACGTCTTCGCCCGTGTAGGCGGCGGCCTGCATGCGGAAGAGCCTCGCATAGCGGCCGTTCAGACGCATCAGCTCCTCGTGCGTCCCTTCCTCGACCAGCCGGCCGTGCTCGAGGAAGACGATCCTGTCGGCGCGGCGCACGGTCGAGAAGCGGTGCGAGATGTAGACGGCGGTCCTACCGCGGGTCAGCGACCTCAGGCGCTCGAACAGGTCGTACTCGGCCTGCGCGTCGAGAGCCGACGTCGGCTCGTCGAGGAGCAGGATCCGCGCGTCCTCGCGCATGAACGCTCGGGCCAGTGCGACCTTCTGCCACTCGCCGCCCGACAGGTTGACGCCCGCGTCGAACCACTTGCCCAGGGCGGTGTCGTATCCCGCCGGCAGGTTGGAGATGAGCTCGTCGGATCCCGCCTGCTTGCTCGCGCTCACGATCGCCTCGCGATCGGTGATCTCGAGCACGTTGCCGAGGCCGATGTTCTCGGACGCTGTCGCCTGGTAGTCGACGTAGTCCTGGAACATGGCGCCGATCTGGCGGCGGAGCTCGGCGGGCTCGAATTCCTTGATGTCCACGCCGTCGATGAGGATGCGGCCCTCGCTCGGGTCGTACAGCCTGCAGATGAGCTTGAAGAGGGTCGTCTTGCCGGCGCCGTTGCGACCGACCACAGCCAGCGTCTCCCCAGGCTGGATCGTGAAAGAAACGTCGTTCAGGGCCTGGTTTTCGGCGCCCGGATAAGCGAAGGTGACGTGCTCGAAACGGATCTCGCCCCGCAGGGGCTGCGGCACCGGCTTCGCCTGGGCCGCGACGGGCATCGACGGCTGCATCGCCATCAGCTCGACCAGGTTGTTCAGGTACAGGTTGTGCTCGTACATGCCCGAGAAACCGCTGAGGATGCTCTGGATCGAGTTCTGCACCTGGACGGCTGCCTGCGTGTACGCCGTCAGGGCGCCGAGCGTCAAGCGGCCGGCGATCGCCTGCAGCGCGATGTAGAGGTACGTCACGGAGGTGACGACCGTGCTGATGTTGCCGAGCCCGAATCCGGTCAGGTACCGCTTCACGAGCTGCCCTCGCTGCGTGTCGTAGAACGCGCTGGCGATCAGGCGGTAGCGCTCGATGAAGTACTGGCCAAGGCCGAAGAGCTTGACCTCCTTGGCGAAGGAGTCGACCGTGACGAGGTTGACCAGGTAGTTCATGCGCCGCAGCAGCCGCGAGCTCCAACGCGCGATGTTGTAGCCGCGCCACCCGTAACGCGTGTCGGCGATGAATGCGGGCACTGGCGAGACGAGCACGATGAGGGCCAGAATCCAGCTCACGCCGAACAGGAACGCGATCATCGTCACCAGCGTGAGGATGGTCTGCAGCAGGCCGAACGCGGTGGCGATCATCAGCACCGGCCGGTTGATGGAGTCGTTCTGGGCGCGCCGCAGCAGGTCATAGGACGCCGGGTCCTCGTAGAAGGCGAGGTCCAGGGACGCGGCCTTCTCCATGACCATGAGCTGGATGCGCATCGAGACCGAGTTCTGCAGCAGCTGCTGCGTGATGTTGCGCAGCGTGTTCAGCAGCGCGCTCACGGCGAACATCACGAACTGCAGGGCGGCGAGAAACACGATCATGCCCACCGTGCTGAAGGTCAGGCCGGGCAGCCAGGGCACGCCGAGCTGGTTGAGCACGACCCGGTCCGGCAGGTTCGCGTTGTGGATGACGATGCCGCGGACGACCGCGTTGGTGAGCGTCAGCGTGATGCCGACCGAGATGGTCGGGATGATGCCGGCGATGGCCGTGGTCGCGAAAAGGCCGATGGTGGTGGGGCGGCTCGCCTCCCACACCAGGCGCAGCACCTGAGGCAAGGCAGCCGTGGTGCCGGTGATGGACTGCTTCAGGCTCTCCCAGCGGCCGCGGAGGTCCTTGGGACCTTCCGGGATCTGCGGCGGCTCGAGGGTCGGGTCGCCCGTGAGGCCGCTGTTGGCGGGCCCGCTGTCCTGGTTGCGGCGGCCTCGGCCCCACCCTCCCCACCAGATGACGGGCCCGTGGGAGCCCGGCGGCATCATCCCCATGTGAACGTGAGCTTACGCGAGGTCATTGGCTGACTTGTTCTACCCCTTGACACCGGTTCTTTAACAGTGTAATTATGTAATGCATGGATGAAAAAGACCTCGGTTCGATCAAGGGTTGGTTTGCCGGAAGGCTCCCGGACGGCTGGTTCACGGGGGTAGAGGTCGCCGTCGAGGACGACCAGATCGTGGTCATCGGCACCTTGCCAGACCTCAACCTGGGCTCGACTCCCGAGGAGAAGGAGGGCGCCGCCGCCGGGCGTATCGCCCGCTTCCGCGAGGAGACCCGGGGCGAGCGGATCGGCATCGCGCGCGAGGCCGAAGAGCGGTTCCGCAAGTACGTGACCTGGGGCGCCAAGCTCGACAGCGTGACCAAGCGCTTCAACCCCGGGGGCGGCGGCGGCGGGCAGGCGGACGACCGGCGCAGCGTGATGATCCGGCGCTGGATGCGTCGCCACCGCGGACGCCGCATGCGGGAGGCGGAGCGGCAGAGCCAGGTCTTCTAGACCTCGCTCACAGCCGAGTACATCGACCCTAGCCAGCGGCTCGGGACGGTCTTCAGGAGCCGAGTGTTCCTGAACCCGGCCCGGGCCGCAAGCGTCTCCCACTGCGGATACGTGAAGGGGTAGGGCACCCACGGGTTGCCGCGGTCGGCCCCGTACTCGACGATGATCAACCGCCCGCCTGGCTTGATCATCTTGCGCACTGCATCGAGCACCGGCTGCTTGTCCCTCACGTAGTGCAGCGAGTTCGCCATGACGACGCCGTCCAGGTCGTGCAGGTCGAGCGGCTTCGTGAAGTCGGCCACTCGGGTTTCGAACCGATCGGCGAGGGCACGAAGGGCGCGCGCGTCCTTATCTATGGCGACGATGTGGGCGTCCGGTCCGAGCAGGTCGGCCAGGGCCAGCGTGAACGCCCCCTCCCCCGCCCCGAGGTCGGCCCAACGCCCGCCTGGCCCGGCCGCCCCTCCGGCGCTGCGCGCCACCTCCCCATGGCTGGAGAGGATGCCGCCTTCAATCAGCGCGACGAGCTCGGCGTGATGCAACCTGTTCTCGCACCTTCGGCGCGACTTCGGACATGAAGTTCCGCATCTCGTCCGGGTCCTCGCCGAT
>Ga0070708_100004965_pt1 | contig 10509 bp, 9 predicted proteins | sample KBSK5503metaG_FD_65469 | JGI IMG/M metagenome (GOLD analysis project Ga0070708, IMG submission 65469) | Corn, switchgrass and miscanthus rhizosphere microbial communities from Kellogg Biological Station, Michigan, USA - KBS K5-50-3 metaG | ecosystem: Host-associated > Plants > Roots >... | reverse complement strand
GCTTGATCGCGAACCTGCGCGCATTGCTCGGGCGTGCCGACGATCGTCGTGGCAGGGGAGAGCGTGATGATCTCCGCCGCGTCGGCCATGTGATCGAAGTGTCCGTGCCCCGTGAAGATGAACTCGGGCTTGAGCGCCGCGAGTTCCGCCGGCGAAGACGGAACGTAGCCGCTGTACTCGCCGCGCGGAACCCACCCGTCGAGGAGCACGACGTGGCCGCCGATCGCCACTGCGAAGTTGGTGACGCCGAACCAGGACAGGATGACGCGGTCGGGTCGCAGAGCTCCCGTCGCCGGATCGACGTTCGCGGCGCCGAAGTATCGTTTCCTCGCAGCGATCGTCTCGCTCGACTGAACCGCTCCCGCCGGGGCGAGCGAGGACGCGAGCGTCACCGCCAGCGCGGCGACGGCGAGGATCCCGGCGATCTTGTGTCTCACCCCAAGCTTGTTCTGCGGGATACAGGTCCGTTCCTGCACCCCCCTCCGATCGCGCGGTTCGTGCAGGGCAACGAATGATTCTCGACCCTCCGTGTGAAAACACGAACACGCGACGCGGGATCGCCCTCTATGCTCGGGTCATGAGTTCGAGGAGCATTATCTAGCGGCGCGCGCTGCGGTTCCGGCGCGCGCAAGACCACCGTCGTCTCGGTGGTCTTTTCGTTTTTCGGGCCCGTCGTTGTGCGGCCGGTGTCGCCGGGGGCGACCTCAAAAGGGTCCCCCCGGCGCCGGTCAGGTCTACGCCGGTACGTCGCCCGTGCGCGTCGCGAGGCGGCCGCCGACGTGCACGGCCTCGATCTCTCCCGCGGCGTTCCGAACGAAGTAACCCTTCATGCCCTTCGCAGGACCGTCGCTCACCACGTAGCGGTCGCCGGGCCCGGCGAGGAGCCCAAGAGGGATCGGCGGCTGTTCGGGCTCCTCGGAACCCTGTTCTTTCAGTTGCGCGAGCGTCTCGGGCTTGATCTCGACATTCACGATCAACCGGCCCGCCTCCACCGTGATGTCGGCCCACGCGGCGATTGTCTCGTACCGGCCGGCGTAAGGGGCGAGTTCCTCGTCGGAAGAGTCGATCGGCTCGGGGTCCCGGTCGATCACGCCCACGTATGCCTCGAGCGCCCAGCGAACGAGCTCTTCGTTGAGCTGCGAGCCGTTCGGCCCACAGTTGGTCATCACCGAGATAGCGAAATCTCGTTCGGGAATCATCACGAACTGCGAGTGCTGGCCGACAGTGTCGCCGCCGTGCCCGACGATCCGCACGCCCTCAACGTCGCGGAGCAGCCAGCTGATCCCGACGAAGTCGCCGAGCGCGCTGCCGCCCATCTCGGCGGTGGGTTGTTGCATCTTGCGCAGTAGCGCCTCGGGGAGGACGGTCGTGCCGTTCGCGGACTTCCCGTCGCCGAGATGGAAGCGTGCCCAGGTGATCATGTCGGCCGAGTTCGCCGACATGCCTCCCATCGGGTTACCGCTGCGCGCCATCGTCCACGGCCGCGAAACCTTGATCGTCCCGTCGGGGTGCTGCTCGTGTCCGGCCGCGAACCGCCGGGTCATGATCTCGTTCGGTGAGAAGAGCGTGTGACTCAGACCGAGCGGATCCAGGACGAGCTCTTTGATCGCCTTCTCGAAGACGAGGCCGGTGACCTTCTCGATGAGCCGTCCGGCCAGCGAAAGCGACGCGTTGTTGTAGGAGACGACGGAGCCGAGCGGCGTCACCTGCTCGATGGTCGCCATCCGCTCCACGTACCGCGCCAGGGTGTCGTCCCCCTCGCCGGTGTCTTCGAAGAGATCGCCCTGCCAGCCGGCCGTGTGATTGAAAAGATGGAGGACGGTGACGGTGCGCGCTACGTCCTCGTCCTTCAGGAGGAGTTCCGGCACGTAGTTCCGCACCGGAGCCGAGAGGTCGACGAGGCCGCGGTCGACGAGACGGAGCATGGCGGTCGCGGTGTAGGTCTTGCCCGTTGAGCCGAACTGGAAGAGCGTGTTCTCGTCGACCGGCAGTGGGTTCTCGACGCTGGTAACGCCGTGGAACACATGCTGCTCGACGCCGTCGTGGTAGACGCCGACCGCGACGCCCGGCACCTCGAGTTCGGTCGCGCGTTCGGTTAGCTGCTTCTGCAGTTGATCCTTGTCTACGGTCATGATTTCTCCTTCGAGCGCGCTCCTCGATCCGTGCGAGGAGCATCGGATGCTTCTTCATTCCTTGTTCGCAGCTCTATGGGCGCCTGGTAGCCGGCGAACAACGCGTGGTACAAGCGCTTGCCTTCGGGAACCGGTCCCAACTCGGCGAAGTCGAGCATCACCTGTTCGACGCGACGCTGGAGCTCCGCGACGTCGTCGTTGTCGAGTGCGAGCCGCGTGAACGAGATGACCGGGATCGCGGATCCCGGCTCACCGAGCGGCACATCTCCCTGCGCGCCGAGCGCGAGCTCCAGCTCCGCGCGAACGACCTCGAGGAGCGCGTCGATGAGTCCGCTCTCCACCAGGGCAGGGTTCGACTCGGGCGCGGCCATCCAGCTCGTCGCCGTCGCGCGGTAGCTACGCTCCTCGATCCCCGACACCATGCGCCGTCCCGCCACGCGGATCAGCCCGGCTTTCTCAAGGATCTTGAAGTGGTAATAGAGGCGCGTCGTCCCCATCTCGAGGGTGGCCGCGACCTCCTTCACGGTCTTCGGGCTCTCGCTCAACTCCATCAGGATCTGCAGGCGGACCGGCTCGGCCAGCGCCTTCAGGGTCGGGGCGTCTTTGATGACGAGCGCGTCGGCGTCGGGGTCTGGCCTGGTGGCAGCGGCTCGACGGTTCATAGCTTCAAGGCTAGTTGAACGTTCAATGCTGGTCAATCGTTAAATCGTACTTGAAAGTGGTCGAAGTCTTGGGCTTTGCTCCAAATCCGCACGTCAGGGTTGTCTTCGCCGGACGGGACGGACGTCCGGCTTTCGTGGGAAGATTCCGCACCGATGAAGATCGAGGCCTTCGAGCTACGCCGGCTGCGGATCCCGCTCGTGAAGCCGTTCCGCACCTCGTTCGGGACCGAGGACGAGCGCGACGTACTGCTCGTTCGCGCGATCACGCCCGAGGCGGAGGGCTGGGGCGAGTGCGTCGCGCTGAAGGAGCCGATCTACTCGCCCGAGTACGCCGACGGCGCGCAGGAAGTGACTAACGAGTACCTGATCCCGCGTCTGTACGCGCTCACGGACGTCGCGGCGAGCGACGTTGCCTCGGCGCTCGAGCCGATCAAAGGCCACCAGATGGCGAAGGCGGCGGTCGAGATGGCCGTCCTCGACGCGGAGCTTCGAGCACAAGGGGTGTCCTTCGCGCGGTATCTCGGGGCCGTGCGGGAGGCCGTCGATTGCGGTGTCTCGGTCGGGATCCACGACTCGATCCCGGCGTTGCTCGACACCGTCGAAGGTCATATCGCTGAGGGATATCGCCGCGTGAAGCTCAAGATCGAGCCCGGGTGGGACGTGGAGCCCGTGCGCGCGACGCGCGAGCGTTTCGGCGACATCCCGCTGCAGGTCGACGCCAACACGGCGTACCGGCTCTCGGACGCGGCGCACCTGGCCGAGCTGGACGCGTTCGACCTTCTGCTCATCGAGCAGCCGCTGCCGGAAGACGAAGTGCTCGCGCACGCGGAGCTCGCGAAGACAGTCCGCACACCGATCTGCCTGGACGAGTCGATCACCTCGGCGCGCGCGGCGGTCGACGCCATCGCCCTCGGCGCGTGCGCGATCATCAACATCAAGGCCGGTCGCGTGGGCGGTTACCTCGAAGCGTGGAAGATCCACGACGTTTGTTCGGAACGGGGCGTCCCTGTGTGGTGCGGCGGCATGCTCGAAACCGGTCTCGGCCGCGCGGCCAACGTCGCTCTCGCTGCGCTGCCGAACTTCACGCTGCCCGGCGACACGAGCGCGTCCGATCGGTACTTCCACCGGGACATCACCGAACCCTTCGTCCTGCACGACGGCCGGCTCCGGGTGCCGGAAGGACCGGGCCTGGGAGTGGAGCCGATCCCCGAGATCCTGGACGAGTACACGACGTCGTCGGAGATCGTGAAACGCGGATGAACGATCTTCTGATCCGGAACGGCCTCGTCCACGACGGACTCGGTAACGAAGCAGTCGTCGCCGACGTCGCCGTTGCGGGGGACCGCGTGGTCGCCGTCGGCGCGGATCTCGGAGAGGCGCGCCGCGTGATCGACGCCTCCGGGCGGTTGGTCGCGCCAGGGTTCATCGATCCGCACGCACACTCGGACATGGTCCCGCTGATGTGGGAGCCGCAACCGTTCAAGCTGCTGCAGGGCGTGACCACCGAGATCGTCGGAAACTGCGGCTATTCGTTCGCGCCATTGACGGAGGAGTCCGTGGAAGAGGCGCGCGTGTCGTTCGGCGATCTCGCCGCCGGCGCGACGATCGAGGCCGGATCGTTCGCCGATTACCTCGCGCGCGTCGAGGCCGCGGGCCCGACGAACCACGTCGCGGCGCTCGTCGGGCACAACACCCTGCGACTGACGGCGAACGGCGTGCGTACGGCTCTTTCCGACGGCGCGCTCGAAGAGATGTGCCGGCTGACCGATGAGGCGTTCGCCGCCGGCGCCGTCGGGCTCTCGACCGGGTTGATCTATATCCCGGGGACCTATTCCGACCGCGACGAGATCGTGGCGCTCGGTACGGTCGCGCACCGCTGGCGCCGGATCTACACGACGCACATGCGCGACGAAGGGCTCGCGCTCGAAGCCGCGCTCGATGAGGCCATCGACGTCGGGCGGCGCGCCGGCATCCGGGTCCAGATCTCGCACTGCAAGGCCGCCGGGACGCCGAGCCACGGCAAGTCCCGCGTGCTGCTCGACAAGCTTCGCGCCGCGCGGCTCGAAGGTATCGACGTCCGCGGCGACCAGTACCCCTACCTCGCCGGCGGCACGTTCCTCAACGCGCTGTTCCCCGCCGAAGCGCGCGAAGGAGGGATCGCCGCGTTCCAGAGCCGGCTGCGCGACCGCGATGAAGCCGAGCGGCTGCGAAAGCGCGCCGAGGAGGGGACCGATGAGACCTCCGGTCTGTGGGCGCAGGCGACACCTGAGGGCGTGATCGTGATCCGGCACCACAACGAGTCGGCCACCGGCAGGACCCTGGCGGCTATCGCCGCCGGGCGCGACGCGTGGGAGGTCGCCTGCGAGCTCGTCGCGGACGACCCGACCTCGATGATGGTTATCACCCTCATGGATGAGGACGACGTGCGAACGATCATGGCGGACCCGCTCATCAGCATCGGCTCGGACAACGGGATGCCGGTCGGGCTCGATCACCCGCGGACGTGGGGATGCTTCCCACGTTTCCTCGGCCGCTACGTCAGGGAGCTCGGCGTGGTCTCATGGCCCGAGGCGATCCGGAAGATGACGTCCTCGACCGCGACGCAGTTCGGGCTCGGCGGTCGGGGTTGGCTTGGGCGCGGCGCGGTCGCCGACATCTGCGTTTTCGACCCCGAGACGGTTGGACACGACGGGACGTACGAGCGTCCGGACGTGAAACCCACGGGCGTGGATTGTGTTGTGCTCGCCGGCGAGGTCGTCGTCGACGCCGGCGAGTTCACCGGCGAGCGCCGGGGGCGCGTGCTCCGCGCCGCGTCACTCTGACGTGTCGTCGCTCGTATCCGACGCGGGCTCCGGCCTCTCAGCCCGACCTTCGAGCGCGGCGGCCAACGCGTCGAGGCGGCGCTCCCGCTGCCACGCATCGCGCCGCTTCACCGCCAGATACATCAGCAGGACACCGACGATGACGAGGCCCAATCCGGCGAATCCTCCGGACACCACGTACGGGAGCTGCAGGGAGACGATCGCGGTTCCTGCAACCCGGCTCCAGGCGAACGCGAGAACCGCGAAGCCGGCCACGATCAACGCGACGCCGGTGTAGACGAGCGCGGGCGACGTCGGCGCGAGCCAGCTTGCAGCGCGGACCGGGCGCGCGCGCGTCGGAACGCGAAGGCGCGTCGCCGGTTGATCCGGCTCGGGGGCCGGGGGAACGGTCACGGCTTCGACGGTAGACAAGGGATCCGGTGACGGCAACCTTAGTCGCGTCCGTTCGTGAGCACATACCAGCCGGAGCGGGTCATACCCCGCGCGACGTACCCGGCGGCAAGGGCGGGGTCCAGCGCGGCGCGAAGCGCGCGGCGCCACCGTTGCGCCGTCGCCTGATCGCGTTCGCGGAGATCGACGATGTTCTCCGGCACCTGGATCAGTACGGTGTTCCCGGAGGCGCGCCGTCCGGCGACCGGCGCGTCGTCCTCGTCGACGGAGAGAGCAACGACGGCGCCCTCCTTCCGCAGGACCTCGACGTCGGGCTCCAGCCCGTGCCGCCGGCTCATTTCGGCGACGGCCGGTGACGCGAGGTTCCATTCGACCAGCACGCGGTCGGACTCGTCGCCGGCGTTGACCGCGTCCGGCATGTCTCCATAGAAGTTCTCGTAGTACGCGGTGATCGAGGCGCCGAGCTTCGTGAGGTTGAAATAAGCGTTCCGGCGTACGAGCGGATCGAAGGTCCACGTGACCGTGCCGATGCCGCGCGCGAGCGCCCACGCACGCTGATGCTGTTTCAGTGCGAAGCCGATGCTCCGGCCCTGGACGATGGGCGAGACGCCGAGTATGTGCGAGTGCAGCTGGAGAGCGCCGTCGAGCCAGCCGAGGAAGCCCACCAGCGCGCCGACGATCTCACTCCCGGAGGAAGCCACCGCAACGTATCCGCCCGAGTGCGCGAGCGCTTTGAGCGTGGAGGCGGAGATCAGCGGCGGCTCATCGGAGTTGGACCATACGACGTCCATCAACCGCGCCGCCGTCGCGAGGGTCGCGATTTCCTCGGCTTCGGCGATCGACAACCCCGCCGCCCGGGCGGCGTCTTCCGCGGCGGCCGCCGCCTGGGCTGCCGTGTTCGCGCGGGTGAGGTCGATGCTCATGCGGTCTCCACTGTGGCACCGGCGCCGCGGCCGGGTTTGATGGTGCGCCATGAAAAGGCCCGGACGGCTTTGTGCTGCCCTCCAAGCGGCTCAGCCACGAGATCGTTCCGTAATGGGAGGTTCCGACCAGCGGAGGAGCCGAAGCTGAAGCCCGAGCACCAGCCGATCGTCCGGGTCCTCGAACTTGATGTCGAAAAGCTCGACCAGCCGGCGCAGGCGGTACCGGAAGGTATTGGGATGCACGCCGATTCGGGTCGCGGCGGCGCGGATGTCGCCGAACGCGTCAAGGTACGCGCCGAGGGTGTTCTGGTAGTCGGTGCCGTGCTTCGCGTCGTGAGCGGCCACGGCTTGGACCTGCCCCCGCGCGATGTCCGGGTGGTCTCGCGTGACCTCGTGGAGTTCGAGCAGGACCGCGCGGCTGCCGACGTCGGCGATCGTCGCGACCGTCCGTGAGCCCGGCTCGGCGGCCAGGACGCGCAGCACCCGATCGGCTTCGGCTCGCGCGCGCGGGATCTGTCGCGCGCCGACGACGGTCGATCCGATTGCCGCGAGGATAGGGGTGCGCAGGGTAGACGAGGCGTGGTCGACGATCTCCTCGGCGAGCGCTTCGATGCGGTCCTCCGCGAGCGAGCGCGGGACGGGAAGCAGTGCATAGACGGTTCGACCGATCGACACGCATGTCGCGCGTCGGCGGAACGTCTCGCAGTACAGCGCGACGAGGTCGACGAGACGCTCGCGGTGGAGATTCTCCTCGAGCGAGTCGGCCTGCAACTCGAAGGCGACGACGGCGAGTGCGACGCGCGGATCGATCCCGAGCCGGGCGATGATCGACTCCCCCGATCCGCGGCCTTCGAGGAGTGATCGGAGGAGATCGCCGCGCATGCGCCGTTCGATGTCTCGCGACGACCGGACCTGGATCATGTGCAGCGCGGCGACGCGCGCGGCCTCCGCGAGCGCGCGTTCCGCGTCCTTCCCAAGAGGCGTCGCGCCCTCGACGACCCAGATCGAACCGAGTGTCTCTCCGGCGACCCGAACCGGGACCGCGAGCCGCGGATAGATCTCGAGTCCTTCGACGGTGTCGAACCGGTGCACGGCATCGTCCCCCGCGAGGCTCCGGTACAGCGCGCGCACGCCGGGCGTATCGGGAACCTGCCTTCCGAGGATCGATTCTTGCCGCGGCTCGTCGATCCGCTGTCCGGCGAGGTTCGAGTAGGCGAGCACACGGGCCTTCTGGTCCTCGATCGTCACGGCGCCGCCGACCATCGCGGCGATCGCGTTTGCCAGTGCAAAGAGATCTCCCATCGGAACGCCGGTGATGCCGGTGCCGCCGGCCGGCTCGTCCCTCACCTGGGTAGCACGAATGAGCAATGAGTAGAGATGCGCCCAACTCATCTCGTCGGGAACCGCGAGCACCGCGATGCCGGCCGCTTCCGCGTCGTGCGCCGCGCCGGAGGGACCCTCGTGAAGCTTGAAGATGATCGCGGCTGCGCCCGCCGCGGCGGCGTCGGCGATAAGCCGGCGCGCGACCTGGCCCTCGGCCGGGGTTGCGACGGCGAGGACGATCGAGTCCGGGTCGATCGCCGAGCGCTCGAGCGGGTCGTAGATCACCGGCTCGCCGATCGTGATGTCGAGGCCGCGCGGCGCCGCGATGATCTGACCGACGCTCGGGCCGAGGTCGTCCAGTAAGCGCCGGAGCCTGGGCCGCGGGATCGACTCGAGGGCGGGCGCGGCTTTCGGCTTGGCCTTGGCAGTGGCGCGCGCGTTTTTCGCGCGGGCGGGTTTCATCGGCCGTCGCTCCGCTGCAGTTCCTCGACGAGACCGGCCAGGAGCGCGGCGCGCGGTGCCATCTGGGAGATCACGGCGTACTCGCCCTCCGCGTGCGCACCGTCGCCGGCGCCGCCGAGACCGTCCAGTGTCGGACACCCCTCCGCCGCGGTGATGTTGCCGTCCGATGCGCCGCCGACGGCGACACCGCGCACCTCGTCGATACCGAGCGCGTCGCCGATCCGCACAGCGCGCGCGAATAGATCGGCGGACGACTTCGTCTCGAGCGGCGGGCGGTTCTCGTCGCCATCGACGCGGATCGTCGTTCCCGGCAGGTGCTGCGTCAGAGCGCGCATGGCTTTGGCGATCCGTTCCTGTTCGGCGAGCGACGACGCGCGGACGTCGACGGCGATCGTCGCCGACGCCGGCACGACGTTCGTCGCCGTGCCCGCGCGCGCGATCGTCGGTGTCACGGAGGTGCCGGCGTCCGGATCGGCCAGCGAGGAGATCGCCAACACCTGATGCGCAAGCTCGACCAAAGCGTTCGCGCCCTTGTGTGGTTCAAGCCCGGCGTGCGCCGCACGGCCGGCGATCTCGACCGAGTACATCGACACGCCTTTGCGTTCTGTCTTCAGCGCGCCCTGGGCGGCGGGCTCGAGGATCAGGGCCGCCTCGGCCACGGACGCCAGGTCGCGGATCGTGGCGGAGGAAGTCGGAGAGCCGAGTTCCTCGTCCGACGTGAACAGCACGACCACACCGTCGAGATCGTCGAGTGTGGACAGCGCGTGCAGACCCTGGACGATGCCCGACTTCATGTCGAACGCGCCGGGCCCCGTCGCGCGGTCGCCGTCGACCGCGAACGGCCAACGCACGATGGTCCCTGCCGGCCACACGGTGTCGAAGTGACCCACGAGGAGGACGCGCGTCCGGGAACCGAACCGCCACAGCAGATGCGTCCGCTCACCGATCAGCAGCCGTTCCGGCTGCGCGCCGAGGAGACGGTCGCCGATCGTCGCGATGCGGTCCGCGCAGGCCGACGTCCCGGCGGGGTCGTCCGAGAAGGATTCGGCCGAGACGAGGTCGGCGAGATCGGTGATCATCAAAGCGGTTTTGCCCTGCAGGTCAGAGAGCCGATCCATGCTCGTATCCATCCATGCCGTGACTCCCCCGGCCTCGTGAAACCGCCCAACCAGGAAGAGCCATGGTAGTGCATCCACACAAGACCGGACGGGCCTTCTGCGGTAGCTTTTGTGCATGGAATCCGCCCGTCGAGCGCGCCGCCTCGCGGGGGATCCGTTCGCCCGTTCCGTCGCGCTGTCGATCGTCCTCATCGCGGCCGGCTTCGTCGCCATCGGCCTCGGGTGGCGCGGCGCCGCGCGGTCGTTGATCGTCGCCGAGCAACTACCCTTCCTGATCTCCGGGGGAGTCGGCGGATTGGCGTTGATCGTCGCCGGCGCGGGCACGCTCGCGGTGCAGTCGTCGCGCTACTGGTCGGCGCGCGAGCGTCAGCGTCTCGATCTCCTCGTGGCGCGCGCGTCCGCGTCGGACGGAGTGTCGTATCAGCCCGGCAGCGAGCCCAGTTCGATGTCGCGCGTGAGCGCGCCGCCGAAGTAGCCACCGAACAGCAGAAGTGCCAGCGGCAACAACCACACCGCCGCGTACCGGACCGCGTCTCCCGCCGCTGTTGATCCCTGCCCACCGCTCAACGGGGGCGGAAGCGTCTGCGTTCCCGGCGGGGACGCAAGGCCGGGCAACGTTCCGGGGATCGAGGGTGCTTGCGGATACGTGGGGAGAGACCCGAAGTCGGAGGGCGCGC
>Ga0070708_100004963_pt1 | contig 10514 bp, 6 predicted proteins | sample KBSK5503metaG_FD_65469 | JGI IMG/M metagenome (GOLD analysis project Ga0070708, IMG submission 65469) | Corn, switchgrass and miscanthus rhizosphere microbial communities from Kellogg Biological Station, Michigan, USA - KBS K5-50-3 metaG | ecosystem: Host-associated > Plants > Roots >... | reverse complement strand
CTGGAGATCTTCATGAACGGATTTAGCGACGTCATCGGATCCTGAAAGATCATGGCGATCCGCCGACCGCGGATCTTGCGCACCTCGTCTTCCGTGAGCAGGAGAATGTCCTGACCCTTGAAGATAATCTCGCCGGAGACAATCTCACCCGGCGGACTGGGAATCAGACGAATAACTGAAAGATTGGTTACGGATTTTCCGGAGCCGGATTCACCGACGATGCCCAGCGTCTCGCCGCGTTCAAGCGCAAAGCTGATGCCGTCTACGGCTTTGACGGTTCCGTCTTCGGTCTCGAAGTACGTGCACAAGTTTCTGACTTCCAGAAGCTTTCCGTTGCTCTTACTCATCGCGTCTCAAATCTCGGATCGCACATTCTCGAACCTGAAGTTACCAATCGACAAACTCACGCCTTCCGCATCTGTGGGTCGAGCGCGTCTCGCAATCCGTCTCCAAGAAAGTTCAGTGAAAACAGCGTGAGCGCCATCGTCACGCCGGGAAAGATCAGTTGCCACGGAAAGATGGCAATGCTTTGAATTCCGTCTGCCGCCAGGCTGCCCCAGGACGCCAGTGGCGGTTGCACGCCAAAGCCAAGGAACGAAAGAAACGCTTCCGTCAGCATCACGGAAGGAATCGTCAGCGTCGCATAGACGATCACGGGGCCAAGCGTGTTCGGCACCAGATGCCGAAAGATGATTCTCGTCGTCGAAACGCCCGTAGCCCGCGCGGCCAGCACAAACTCCTGATTCTTCAACGAAAGCACCTGCCCGCGGACAATCCGCGCCATTGTCAGCCACGACACGGAGCCCAGGGCGATGAAGAGCAGCACCAATTGTCCCACAGGCGTCTTGCTGCGAAACATCGCCAGCAAAACGATGACTAGAATGATGTACGGTAGCGAGTAAAGCACGTCCACAAGTCGCATCATCAGGTTATCGATACGGCCACCGAGATAACCGGCGACGGCGCCATAGCTGATGCCAATGATCAGCGAGACCATCGTCGAAATAATTCCGACCATCAGGGAGATCCGTCCGCCCAGCAACACCCGCGCTAGCAGGTCGCGGCCCGAATTGTCAGTGCCCATCGGATGCGCCCACGAAAAAGATCCATCGGGTCCAGTCAGCGGAGGCATCGACTTGATAAGCACGACGTTATTAGGGATGAAATCATACGTGTATCCGGTGGCTGCTTTGATTATTAAGGGGCCAATGAGTGAAACGACGGTGATGGTTATCACGACTATCAAGCCAAAGACTGCGAGCTTGTTTTTCAACAGTCGCCGCCAGGCGTCTCTCCATAGTGAGGTTCCGATTAAAGTCCCTGAACCTTCGATCACGCGAACATCAGCTTCCGCAACCGCGAACTCAGGATCGGTATGGATTATTGGCCGTTCGTCTTCCATGTCGTCAGTAACGTATGCGCGGATCCAGAAATGCGTACGCGATATCGACCAGTAGATTCATGATCAAAAGCGTCATCGCGATGAAGGCGACGATTCCGAGGATCAACGGCTCGTCGCGGTTCAACGATGCTTGAATGAAATAATTCCCCAAGCCGGGCAGCGCAAAGATTCGTTCGACCACCACCGTGCCGGTCAAGAGAAATGCCAGCGCCGGTCCGGTAAACGAAACAACCGGCATGATTCCGCCGCGGAGCGCGTGCCTGATCACTACGTCTCGCTCCCGCAGACCCTTCGCCCGTGCCGTGCGGATGTAATCGGAGCGCAACACCTCGAGCATGCCAGCTCGGGTCAGGCGCGCGATGTAGGCCATGTAGATCGCCGAAAGAGTGAGGACTGGAAGAACCACGCTTCTGCTGGGGAACCCGCTCCAGCGCGAAGGCGGCAGCCAATACAGCGCCAGCGAAAACAAAAGGACGAGTAACGGTCCGAGGACAAAATTAGGAATCGAGATGCCAAGCATGGCTAGCGCCATCGAGGTATAGTCCCACCTGGAGTTTTGCTTCAAGGCCGCGATCGAGCCAACAGTGATTCCCACGATCAACGCCAACAGGTATGCCAGGATGCCCACAGTGGCAGAAACGGGCAACGAGCGCGCGATTATGGTGTTGACCGACTGGCCTTGATACTTGAGAGAGTCGCCGAAATCCAAACGCACAATATGGCCCATCGTCCTGCCGTATTGCACGTACCACGGTTTATTCAGGCCATACTTCTCGCGAATGTTTTTCTCAACGGCTTTCGGGATTTTCTTTTCGCCGGAATAGAAGTTACCGGGAGCCAGCCGAATCAATCCCCAGGTCAAAGTGATCACGACGAGGATCATTGGAATGGTGACGAGCAGGCGGCGAATTGTGAATCGAAGCATTGATAATCCTGGACCTTTCCTGAACAACTGCCTGCACTTGATCAGAGCTCGTGCGTGCGCAACGTCCGCCCGACGTTAATTCGTCAGAGTAGGAGTACTGTAGTCCCACTTCGACGGATCGCGCTCGATGTAAACATACTTCCACGCAAACAGGGATCCGGCGTTTGGATACAAGCCCTTGACATAAGGCTTCTTCGTCCAGTTAACGGCTCCGGTTTCGATCGGAATAATCGGCTGCGCGTCGATCATGAGTTGCTCCGCCCTGGCCAACAACTCAAAGCGTCTCGGCGCGGGAAGAGTATTTGCTTCGTCAAGCATGTCGACGTACTTCTGGTCCCACCAACCCGTGCCATTGTCTCCCGTCGGCGTATAGAAGATGCTCGAGAAAGTGTAAGGATCCAGGTAATCGGCCGAAAACGCGCCGAACGCCATTCCTTTGTACTCAAGGTTCGCGCGGTAAGCGATAAAGGTCTTGAATTCCATGCTCCGCAAAGAGATGGTGATGCCCAGGTTTTGTTTCCACTGCGCTTGCATGAACTCAGCCATCGTTTTGTTCGTTGATGCCGTCGGAAATGTGTATTCGACTTGATCAACTGGAAAAGTCGGGCACTCATAGCTGCCATCGCCTTTCTTCGTGACCGGGTAGCCCGCTTGCGCGAGTAACTGTCTGGCCTTCTCCGCGTCAAACCTGTCACCGTTCGGATAAGGATAACCTGAGAAAATACCCTCCGGCATGATTCCATCCAGCGGCTTAACTATCTTGCGCCATTTAATCCAGTTGTCTTTATCAATCGCCATGTTGAATGCTTTGCGCACGCGCACATCATTCATCGGCGGCTTGGTTGTATTGATGTGGATGTAGATCGAGGCAGCCTCAGGCGCGATCATGTAATCCTTTTTTTGACGCACGACGTCGACCCAGGGGTTAGGCACTGTGTGATTGCTGACGGCATCAAGTTCGCCCACCTTGTAGAGATTCATGGCCGTGGGCAGATCGACCAGCGGATAAAAATCGATCTCATCCAAATGAACGTTGGCTGAATCCCAGTACATTGGATCGCGCTCAACGTCCAGTTCGTTATAAGGCTTCCAGGATTTCAGTTTGAATGGGCCGCATGTGACGATGTGTCCCGGAGTTGTCCACTGCTCGCCATGAGTATTGACTGCGGTGCGAGGAACGAGCCTGAAAAACTGATTGGCGAGCAGCCCCAGAAAGAATGGCGCTGATTGTCTCAAGGATAGGCGCAACGTGTAGTCGTCGACGGCTTCGACGCCGATGTCTTCCGCTTTTACGTCGACGAACTCCTTCCCTGCCACGGCGACTTTCAACTTAGCATCTTTCGCCAGCAGTTGATTGCGGGTTTTCTCGTCACCGGGCAAAGTCAGTCTCGCCGGCGAGTGAATGAATTGATGGAAAGGTGTGTCCCGTTCTGGTGTGGACCCTTGAGCTGTAGGTTTGTTTCCGCTTTGGGCGGGCGTCGATAGCTTCTGGCTCAACTGCTGAGATGCGTTCCCCTCCGACGCAAAGTCTTTTTCCAGCAGGAAGTGATTCGACGCGTCTCGCACGAATACCGCTCCCTGATTGTAAGCCTCGCCGTACCTGAGGTAATAACCAAAGCCCGCGTTGCGCGATGCCAGTTTCGGCGAGAGTCCGCGGCGAAAAGTGTAAACGAAATCATTCGCGTTGATGGGGTCGCCGTTGGACCAGCGTGCATTCTTTCGGAGATGAAAGACAAACTCGGAGAAATCGTCGTTGATGTCCCAACGCTCGGCGATTGCCGGAATGGGATGCATGTCTTTGGGATCGTATTCCACCAGCCCTTCAAAGAGAGCCATGTAGATGCGGCCTTCGGGCTGACCACTGCTCACCTGCGGATCCAGCGATTCGGGTTCGTCACCTGTGTAGTAGTGAAGGACGTTGCGGTCGGGCGGCCTGGTCTTGCCGAAGAAAACTTCGCTCTGAGCGGATTTGCATGAGACACCCGCCAGCGCGAACGCGAACAGGACGATTAGCGAAGTGATCTGCTTCAACGTAAGCTCGAACATGCTCGCTTTCCTTCTGGTAATCGTGCGCGCGCGAATCTCGTTCGCAGTCTATGGATCAATAGCGGCTTTTTTGTTGCACCCAGTCGCCCGGGCATTATAGGCTCAAACGCTCATCTCGACCACACATCTCGCGCAGTCTTCGGTTCTCGCCAATCCGTATCGATCTTTATTTTCTTTAAGGACGGAGCGTCGAGGATGTTTGCGTCAAAGCCGGCGACGTACGGTTTGACCAACGTGTACGACGAAGCGAAATAGATGGGGATCGCTCTCAGCTGACTCAACGCTTCGGCTTCTGATTCGATCGAAGGTGCGGCTTTCTTTTCCGGTGCGCGGCCGCCTGCGCTGCTCGGCGCAGCACTATTCGGGTCTGTGTGGACTCCGGGCGCTGAAGATCCTGGTTGCGTCGTTTCTGACTCGGGCCGCGCCGCCCTGATTTCCGCAGGAAAAAGCATAGCAATGTTCGTTAGCTCGTCGGTCGTCTGCATCACCATGCCACGCCGCACCAGATCGTATTCGCCGGCTCGAATCGCCGCTTCATAATCATCCCAGTTTTTGACAATTATTTCCGTTTCGATATTGAGAGCGCTGTGCCACATCGCGGCAATCGACTGCGCCACCTGCCGCTGTTGATCGTTGCGATTGACGAGCAGGCGAATTTTTGGGAAATCCTTTCCGTTCGCGTAGCCGGCCTCTGCCAACAATTTTCTCGCCCGCGCGATGTCTTTCTCGAGACTCGCCGACTTTGAGACAACCGATTCGTCGGCGCGGTCAGAGATTGCGTCAGGCAGAAACTTCCTGGCCGGCTCTGTGGCGCCGCCAGTCTCGTCTTCGCTGATGCGCTCGCGGTCGATCGCCAGGGCCAGGGCCTGGCGCACGCGCACATCGTCAAACGGAGCATGGGCGGCGTTGAAGCTGTAGTAAGTCAGCGCCCCAAAAGTGGTGCGATGATAATCTTTGTATGGCGCGAGTAACTTTAGAGCCAAAGGCTCAAATACCGCATTGGTCACCGCATCGACTTCGCCGGCACGATAAGCCGCCAGGGTTGCTTCGCCGTCGCGGCCGCCGACAAATTCGACCCGCTCAAGGCTTACGTCAGTTTTCCCCCAGTAGTTCTCCGCCCGCTCCAGCACCACTCCGTCGCGGCCGGTCCTGGCCAGATGAAAAGCTCCATTCGAGATCACGTGCGACGCCGCGATTTCTTTGTTCACTTCTTCGCCCGTTAACTTCACTGGGCGAAAGACTGGATGCGCCACGAGCGCCGGAAAATCCGGATTGGCGCGTTGCAACTGCACGCGCAGCACGCGGTCATTAACGGCTTCTGCGCCAAATTGTGTCCTGAGATTTTCGCGGGGCGCCTCTTTCCGTTGTTGATTAGCCGATTTGCCGATCAGTCCACTCTTCTGATTGACGGATTCCGCTTCCCCGTTCGATCCTCCGACCAAACCAACGGACAATCTAGCGCCGACGATGTTGTTGAGCAGCTCGCTGTGCGGGGCGAGGTCTCCGAGCTTCAAAGTGCGTTGCCACGAGCGCACAAAATCCACTGCGGTTACTGCTTCGCCGCTGGACCAGCGCGCATCCTCGCGTAAATAGAAAGTCCAGACGCGGCCACTTTCGGATGATTCCCAGTGGGTCGCGATGGCTGGCACCGGCTTGAGCGTTCGCGCATCGTAGTCGGTGAGACCTTCAAATAATGCGCGCACTGCATCGGTATCCGGCGGCGCGGCGGCGAATGCCGGATCGAAGACTTGCGGCAAACCACCATCGCTCCAGCGGAACTCCTGTTTACGCGGCACAACGATGCGGCCATAGTAAGGACTGATCTCTTCGCGCAGAAAGCATCCGACATCCGCCAACGCAAAACAAAGAAGCAGCGAGCCGGTGATCAGAACTCGCCCCGCGTGCCCTCTTTTCTCCAACTTTTGTCTGCGTCTCATGACAAGGTCGCTGCGTTACCAGCTCGGCTGAGTGAAGAGCGACGAATGAAACTCAAACGCAAAGGGCGCAAAGGTTCGCGCAAAGCGCGAAGAGAGAAATCCCTTCGCGTTCCTTTGCGAAAGCCTTGGCGACCTTTGCGTTTCAATTCGACCATACGTCACCCTTCTTCCCGAGCCTCTACATTGACGATACGCAACTCTTGAAAAACCTTTTCCGTGCGTTTCCTCGTGGCCTCAAATCCCTCAGAAGTGTCAATCAGGTAATCGGCATAACTCTTCTTCTCTTCCTGCGGCAACTGCGCCCGGATCCTTTTCTCAGCTTCCGCGCGCGATAGATTGTTCCTAACCATTATTCGCTTCAACTGTTCTGCTGATGTGCAGTGCACTACGATGAGTTTGTCAAAGCGCTTGTAGCCGCCGGATTCGATCATCAGCGCAGCATCAACTACGGCAATACCGTTCGGGTCTTTGGTTTCCCATTCGCGCAGTAGTTCATCCTGTCGGGCAATGATGTAAGGATGAAGAATCGAATTCAACATCCGGCGCTTCTCTTCATCCGCAAAAACCAACGAGCCGAGTCGTTCGCGATCAAGCGTGCCGTCCGCACGAATCACGTCCGCGCCAAAGTTCTCTGCGACCGCCAGCAAAGCGGGCGAACCGGGCTTGACCACTTCGCGCGCCATCTGATCGGCATCAATGACATGGCAACCAAGCTCAGCAAGAACGCCGGCGACGAATGACTTTCCTACCCCAATCGAGCCTGTCAGACCGACGCGCAACATTGAGTTAGCTCAGGCCTCGCCGCATCTTCGCAGCTTTCACCGTGTTACGCATTAACATCGCCACAGTGAGCAATCCAACACCGCCGGGCACAGGCGTTAGACGGCCTGCTACCTCGTCGGCTTCCGCCGGATTCACATCGCCCGCCAGCGTGTAGCCTTGTTTGGCAATAATAGCTATGCGCCGCCGCGCGTCATCGCCAAACAGAACTCGAGCGCTCGCCTCGTCGGTGACTTTGTTCATGCCCACATCGATCACCGTCGCCCCTGGCTTAATGTGATTGCGCCCAATCAAACCGGGACGACCGATGGCCACGACAAGCACGTCGGCCTGGCGCGTCACCGCAGCAAGATTGTTAGTTTTCGAGTGGCAAATCGTCACCGTCGCGTCTCGCTGCAACAACAATTGGGCGACCGGCCGACCGACAATCTGGCTGCGGCCCACGACGCAGGCATTTGTGCCACGAAGCAGAACGTCGTTGCGCTCCAGCAATTCGATGATGCCGGCGGGCGTGCATGGCACAAAATCGGGCCGGCCCATTGCCAATTTCCCTACGTTGATAGGGTGAAACCCATCAACATCTTTCGCCGGATCGACGGCTTCGATAATCGAGGCCTCATCGATCTCTTCAGGCAGCGGCAATTGGACCAGGATGCCGTCAACATCACCGCGTGCATTAAAGGACGCGATCAAATCAAGCAATTCAATAGAAGTTGTCGTGTTGGGAAGCGCGTGATGCTCTGATCGAATGCCTACCTCTGCGCAGGCTCGAATCTTGTTCCGCACATAGACGGCGGAGGCCGCGTCGTCACCAACTCGAATCGCCGCCAGGCAGGGAGTGATCTGGTGGCCTGCTTGAAGCCGTTTAACCTCTGCCGCGACATCGTGCTTGATCTCGGCGGCCGCGCGCGCGCCGTCCAGCAGCTCTGCCCTGCTTGCCGTTTGAGTCGCGCGGTTGTCTTCAGCAGCCATCAAAGTCAATCTTTCGAGTTTGGTTCAGAACCGCGAGCGGTAGCGAGCGGGTATTCCGCGGGGAACAGCCATCCACCCGCTCGCTACCGCTCGCGGTTCTGTACGTGCGTCGCAAACCAGGACACCACTGTAACGCAGAGCGAGTATACTTGAAACGAGACTAGTCCGTTTGGGAATTTCATGCGGCGGGGATGATAATTTGAGACGTGCCGTTCAAAAACAAATTTTCGGTCACCTCCCTTTGTCTGCTTTTTGTAGTTCTTTCCTTTCAAAGCGCCGGCGCGCAATCAGCGCAAGAACGTCATGACCAGATTCGCGCGTCAGTCGAAAGTGGCAATCTCAGCGCCGCCATCAGCCAGCTTAAATCACTGCGAACCGCGAGCGCCTCAACTTTTGCGCTGAATAACTACGACTACTTGCTGGCGCGCTTTGCTGAGCGTCGCGGTGACTTTGCCCTTTCATCGTCCAGTTATCGGTCCGTGGTAACGCGTCATTCCCTGCTATCGCAATACGCGCTCTGGCATCTGGCGCAGATCGCTCGCTCGACCGGAGATCTCGTGCTCGAACGCGAGTGGCTCAGACAATTGATCGCAACCGTGCCGGAAAGCCTGCTGCGCGAAGCGGCGACCATGCGATTGGCCCAGAGCTTTTTTGAAAGCGGTGATTACGCCGCAGTCGTCGCTACCCTTCGGCCATTATCTGAATCGAAAAACACGACCATCGCCCGCCAGGCACTCGCGCTAAGTGCTCAGGCGTATCTGGCCGGTGGCAAGCCAACAGAAGCGCGTGAACTATTCTCCAGGCTCGTCTCGCAAATGCCCGACGCGTCGCGACCCGATGATTTTGCGCTCTCCGCCGTGCGTGGTTTGGATCAACTAGACGCCGCGAACTCGACGCAAACGAAGACGCCACTTTCGGAGCGTGATCGTCTGCTGCGTGCTTCGATCTACACCTTTAACCGAGATTTCGCCGGTGCGCGCACATATTACCTCGCGCTGGTTGAGAGCTATGGAGAAAACAGCGGTGTGCCGGATGCACTTTTTCAGATCGGCCGTGGCTACTACCTGCAGGGACAATGGAATGATGCGTTGAAATACTTTCAGCGTTTGCAGGATCGAGACAAGACGAGCACGAGCTCGCGCGATGCGCTCGCCTTGATGGCCGCAACTTACAACCGACTGAAACGTACCGACGAAGCAATCGCCGCTTACAAACTTTCGATTGAGCGATTCCCTGATGCCCCCAGTCCTGAACGCCCTTATCTCAACATCATCGACACCTTGCGCGATGCGGGCCGCGACGACGAAGCGGTCGACTGGGTCAAGCAAACGCGCGTGCACTTCAAGGACCAGATCGGCGGCACGCTCGCACTCTTCGCGCAAGCTAAGATTCATCTGGGACGTGGCTCGTGGGCCGCGGCGATTTCCGATCTTGATGAGTTGCAGCAGGCCAAGGATCTCGGCGGCGTGCGCGTGCCTGGCGGCACCACTACGTCAGAACTGTTATTTCTGCGCGCCTTCGCACTCGATGAACTGAACCGCACTGAAGAAGCAATCGACGCGTATCTCTTGATCCCGGAGGGTCGCGGTGAGTATTACGGTTTCCGCGCGAATGAACGACTGCGGGCGCTGGACTCTAATCCGAAGACCCATCCGGCAATCGCGGCAAAAGTCGGGGCGCTGCAATCCATTGCCAGGCAGGCGATCGAAAGCGGCCTGGGCGAAGTGGCTCGGCGCGCGGCGCAAAACGCATTGCGATTAACTTCCGAATCCGAGGCCCGAAGTCAGTTGCTCGACATTGTGCAGCGCGCCTATGCGTCTCTGCCAAACTATAATTTTCCAACACTGGAACTATTGCCTCTGGGCAGACGCGAAGTGTTAACTGGGCCAGTACCTATTGCGTCCCTGCATCAGCCGCTGGCCGATGAACTGTTCTTTCTCGGCCTCTACGATGAAGGCGTACCTGAGTTCAACGCCGCTCGTATGCTCGAGTCGGGAAGCACTGAAGAACAAAAGCGCGGACCTGCAACAGGCCAAAGTAAATCTGCCAACTCATCGACGAAGAACTCTTCAACCGATCTCGATTTCACCATCGCTTTCTATTCCCTGCGTGGCGGCTTGACTAATCAGGCGGTGCGGTTTGCCGAACGGATCTGGAAACAGATTCCGGGCGACTACCTTCTGGAACTCGCTCCGCCCCAGATGGCCGAACTGCTTTATCCCGCGCCTTTTCGCGAGTCGCTCTTAAAACATGCCCCGCCACGCGGCCTCGATCCGCGGTTTCTTTTGGCGGTCGCACGTCAGGAATCGCGCTTCAAATCCGATGCTAAGTCAAACGCCGCTGCCCGCGGTCTGATGCAATTCATCTCAGCGACTGCCGATGACATTGCGAAACAACTGGGCAAGCGCACATTCGTTCAGGACGATCTGTACAACCCGGATACGGCAATCGA
>Ga0070708_100004962_pt1 | contig 10516 bp, 6 predicted proteins | sample KBSK5503metaG_FD_65469 | JGI IMG/M metagenome (GOLD analysis project Ga0070708, IMG submission 65469) | Corn, switchgrass and miscanthus rhizosphere microbial communities from Kellogg Biological Station, Michigan, USA - KBS K5-50-3 metaG | ecosystem: Host-associated > Plants > Roots >... | reverse complement strand
TCCGCACTTTCGCCGCAGGAGGACCCACTGAAAAAGTTAGGCTTCATCGCACTGTTATTGTTGTCGAACATTGTTGCCGCGTCAGCCCAATCCGCCGGGGGCTACCAAGTCACAAAGAGAATCCCCATCCCCGGCCAGGGCAGTTGGGATTACCTTACCGTCGACGAAGGCGCGCGTCGTCTATACGTTTCTCACGGAACCCAAGTCGACGTGCTGGATGTCGATTCCGGCGTCATCGTCGGCAAGATCCCAGACACTCTGGGTGTGCATGGGATTGCGATCGCTCCGGATCTCGGGCGCGGTTTTGTGAGTAATGGTAAGTCGTCGACCGTCACCATCTTCGACTTGAAGACGCTGAGGACCATTGGCCATGTGCCGACCGGCAAAGGGCCCGATGCAATCATTTACGATCCTGCCACGTCGCGAGTTTTTGCATTTAATGGCGACGGCAACAGCGCAACCGTGATCCAGGCAGCAGACGGGAAGGTGGCCGGTACGATCGACCTCGGCGGGGGACCGGAATTTGCGGTGGCGGACGGCGCGGGACACGTGTTCGATAACCTGGAAGACCAGAGCCTAGTAGTAAAGATTGACACCCGCAACCTCAAAGTGGAACAGCGCTGGCCAACCGCGCCTTGCGAATCGCCTTCCAGCATGGCCATGGATCGTCCCAACCGCCGCTTGTTCATCGGTTGCAGAAGCAAGGTGATGGCGGTGATGAACGCGGACAACGGGAAGGTCATCACCACACTGCCGATTGGTGATCACGTGGACGCGACTACCTTCGATCCCAAGTCACGGTTGATCTTCAACTCCAACGGCGAAGGCACGATCACGGTGATTCATCAGGACAGCCCGGACAAGTATTCCGTCGTGGAGAGCGTGAAGACCGCGCCGCGGGCGAAGACCATGGCTCTTGATCCCAAAACGCACCAGTTGTTTCTCTCCACGGCTGAGTCGGGGCAGTTCGAAGTATTAGTAGTAGGCGCGGTTCGCGAAGAGGCTTCCGACCCGGTCCTGGTGGGCGCAGGGGATATTGCCAGTTGCGACGATCTTGCCGGCGCGTATGCTACTGCAAAGTTGATTGAAAAAATACCCGGAACAGTTTTTGCGGCTGGCGATCTGGCTTATCCAGACGGGAGCGACGAGCAGTTCGCCCACTGTTACGGACCTACCTGGGGACGCTTCAAAGATCGCACCCGCCCGGCGCCGGGAAATCACGAATACCACAGCGGCGGCGCGTCCGGCTATGCGCGCTATTGGGGTGCCGTTGCGGGTGATCCGACGAGAGCATATTACAGCTACGATCTCGGGCAGTGGCATATTGTTGCGCTGAACAGCGAGTGCGCTGAGGTTGGCGGCTGTGGTCCTGAATCCGAGCAAGGAAAGTGGCTGCAGCAGGACCTGTCACAACATCCCGTCGCATGCACGCTGGCTTACTTTCACAAGCCGTTGTTTAGTTCCGGATTGGCGCACGGCAATGATCTGCAAATGAAGGCGCTGTGGGAAATGCTGTACCACGCGGGTGCAGACGTGGTCATCAACGGGCACGATCACGACTATGAGCGCTTCGCGCCCCAGGACCCGGACGGGAATTCTGATCCCAAGCATGGCATCCGCGAATTTGTGGTCGGTACGGGCGGAAAGAATTCACATCGAGTCTTCGCCCTCACTCGGCCCAACAGTGAGACCCACCAAGCCGACACATTCGGAGTGTTAAAGCTGACGCTACATCCGAAGAGCTATGATTGGCAGTTCGTGCCGGAGGAAGGAAAGACATTCGCGGATTCTGGCAGCGGGGATTGCCATTGACTACAAGCGCAGTTTGACATGTGGTGAACCCCACTCTCCACTGATTCCGACAGTTCAACGCGTTAGTTGGACCAGTACTTTCTCCTCTGCTGGTGGACCCACCCAAGGGACTAACGACCACCGCCTAAGTAACGCGCGTGTCTCCCATTGTGACCCCACCCCAAGACCGCGCTCTACTTGGCCTTATTCTGCGGCGCGATCTCGACGTCAACTGCATGAACGTTGTCTGACTTTTGGGTGTCGAAGGAAACCACTGTGAAACTGCCACTGACATCCCGAGCCTCAATGCTGGTAGTCTCCTGCGTCCCGGAGGAGCCTGGCTGTACGGTATCCCGGGTTTTGGTGGTCACTTGTAACCCCGCGGCAGGATCGACGGGACTGCGCTGTTCTAGGCGTTTTTCAGTTGCTTGTGAACCATCAGAACCCGCCCGCTTCACTACGGTTACCCGCTGACTCAGATGCAGGTTGCCGTCCGCTGATCCTGAAACATCCGGGGAATAAGTTTCAATGGTATTTTTCTTTTCACCGACAGCAGTTACCGACTCTTTGCCAACGGTTCGCGAGACGGGAGCAAGCTTGCCATCGGCACCTGGCGCCAAAACCTGCTCCTCGGTGGTGCGCTCTTTTCCATCTTCCTTAGTTGTGCTTTCCTTCCGTTCATGCACTTGCCACTTGCCGGAGCCATCGGGCAGCAGTGTTGATGTTTGTACTTCAACCGTGTGATCGGCGCTGCGTTTTTCGCGCTGCTGGAGCCGCATGCTCGGCTCCATACCACCTTGACCGTCGGATAAGAAGACTGTAGTGTTCTTCTCCTGCACCTCCGGGTTGATCTTTTTTGTGTTCGTCACTTCACGCTGCGCAACCTGCAGGTGCCCGTCCAGGTCGGCATTCGAGGTGGTGCGCACCACCTTCTCGCCCCCAGCCGGGAGACTCTGCTTTTCCTCTTCCGTCACCTGGGTCAGAATTTTCTGCCCGCTGGCATCCCTGGCGAATGTGCGCTCGATCGTTCGTATGGTTGTGTCATTAACCTGAACCGATTCCTTTTCGACCTCGTAGTACGGTTCGTAGTGGCCGTCAGCCCCCATGCGCTCGACGGTCTGATTATCCACGGTGCCATTAGCCGACTGCTTGTGCGACTCCGTCGTCCGCGTTGGATTGGTGTTGGCCATGTGCGATTCGCTCGTCTTGGTCCAGGATTGTGATTCACTTGCTTGGGCGTCGGGTGTTTGCGCACTCAGCGAAGGAACAAACATGCAGAAAGGAACAATTGCCACCGTAAGCCACGCGAACTTAATCAGGGACGGATATTGCATGGGGCACTCCAGGTGATCGCTGCTATCCTGATTTTCTGCCTTCGAGTCGCCGGTGTCCAGCCAATACTCCGGCGTGGCCCAGCGTTCATCCTGCGATCAGGTTTTAGCCGCGCCGACATTTTCCAGTTTCGATGGATGCGATTGCTGTTGAAATCGCCTGGCCCGGGAGTTATCACCGGAGCTGCCGACGCTGACCCATCCGGCATTGCCACCTATTCGGTTGTAGGCGCGCAGCTTGAGACCAGGCTTCTGTGGACTGCACTGTGAGACCCACCCAAGGGACTAACGATAGGCCGGCCATCCTCCAACCTAAAATTTCTTCTTTCGCGTTATTGACACATTTCGAATCTCAGCACATCCTCAAGATATGAGCACGATCGCGCTCACCGAACTGCTAGGCGCGCCAGTGATTGAGGCTTCTGGAGCTCGTTGCGGACGTGTGCGCGAGGTGGCCATTACTCCCGGTGAAGATCGGGTCCATGTTTCCACTCTGATTGTCCGCACCAAAAGCGGCGACCGGCTCCTACCATTCTCTTTGGTTTCGTCGCTCAATGGCGGGGTGCACGCCGCCTCTTCAGCATCCGCATGGCCTCCCCCGGACGCCGAAGGGCTGTTCCTGCTGGAACGCGACCTGCTCGATCAGCAAATCATTGACGTTCATGGCCGCAAGGTGGTGAGGGTCAACGATGTTGATCTGCACCCCGAGACCTCCAATGGCCGGGTTCAGTTGAAGATCGGCTCCGTGGATGTGGGCCCCCGTGGCGCAATCCGGCGCCTGCTCAAAGGCATGGTTCCGATGGCCGCCCTCAAGCATTTGCTGCAAAGAATTCCACCACGGCTGATCCCTTGGGAGTTCGTGGACTTGATCGAAACCGACCCTGCCCGGCGGGTGAAGCTGAAGATTTCTCACGAGCGTCTGGCAAAGCTGCATCCCGCGGACATCGCGGACATTGTCGAGAAGCTTGCCCCGGACGAGCGTGAAGCTGTGTTCGAGACTCTGGACCAGGGAGTCGCAGCTGGGGCGCTCGAAGAAGTTGAGCCCAAGGTCCAGAAGTCGATCCTCGAGTCTTTGGATTCGGATCGCGCCGCTGAGATCGTAGAAGAAATGAATCCGGATGCAGCAGCCGACCTGCTGGGTGATCTGACGGAAGAGCGCACGTCGGAGATCCTGCAGGAGATGGCTCCGCAAGAGCGCGAGGAAATGGCCGAGCTGCTGGAATTCGGCGAGAACACAGCCGCTGGCCGGATGAACACAGAATATCTGGCGGTCGACGCGGATGCTACGGTGAATGATGCCGTCGAGGCTTTGCGGAAGTTCGAAGGCGGAGTGGAGACGGTCAGCACTATTTATCTCGTGGACCAGCAAGGAAAGCTCACCGGAGCCGTGCCCCTGGCCAAGCTGGTGCTGGCCAACTCCAGCGATAGACTTTCCTCACTCACTCAGAAGCCGCTAATCTCCTGCGATGCTGGCTGCCGCGAAAAGGAAGTGGCCGCGCTCTTCGACAAGTACAACCTGGTCACGCTACCTGTGGTGGACGACGAGAAGAAACTCACGGGTGTGATCACCTCGGACGATGTGATTAGTTTGCTGAGAGCGAAGCTGTAGGCGGTTCGGTTTTCCTTCGTTTTCCTTCGTGTTCCTTCGTGTCCTTGGTGGTTTAAAGGTTTCAAGACCGTTTAACCACCAAGGACACGAAGGTACACGAAGGAAAACCAGTGGTAGGATCCCCGGCACTCTAGATTGTCCAGCGCAGCAGAGTCGCTCCGACGGTGAATCCTGCCCCCACTGAAGCCAGCAGCACCAGACCACCCTTCTTTAGCCGGCCCTCCTCGCGAGCGGTGTGCATGGCCAGCGGAATCGTGCCCGCAGTAGTGTTGCCGTAGCGGTCAATATTGATGATCACGGTTTCCGGTTTCAGTCCCAGCCGGTCGGCGGTGGCGCTAATAATCCTCTGATTGGCCTGGTGAGGGATAAAGCAATCTATGTCGCTCGCCTTCACGCCATTTCTTGCCAGTAGCTTCTCACAAACCTCCGCCATTTTCCGGACGGCAAATTTAAAGACTGCCTGTCCATCCTGATGTACGTAATGCATTTTCTTGTCGACCGTTTCGTGGGTAGCGGGATGAAGGCTGCCTCCGCCCGGCATGTAGAGCGAACACCCCCCAGAACCGTCCACTTCGTGAATGAAGTCTATGATCCCCTCTTCGTCTTCCGACGAGGGTTCGAGGATTACGGCCCCAGCGCCGTCGCCAAAAAGAATGCAGGTGGCACGATCGCTGAAGTCCAGGATGGATGTCATGACATCCGCCCCGATGACCAGAACTTTCTTGTGTGCGCCAGTAGACACAAACTGGGCGCCCGTCTGCAGCGCATAGACAAACGCCGAGCAGGCCGCGGACAAGTCAAATCCCCAGGCCCCTTTAGCCCCGAGTTTGTGCTGCACCAGGCACGCAGTCGAAGGGAACAGCATGTCGGGAGTGACCGTGGCAACCATGATGGCTTCAATTTCGCTGGCGTCCATACCGCGTTCGGCCAGCGCGCATCTTGCCGCTTCGACCGCCAGATCACTCGTGGCCATGCCTTTATCCACAATGTGCCGCTCGCGGATCCCGGTACGCGACATGATCCACTCATCGGAGGTCTCGACCAGCTTTTCGAGGTCTGCATTGGTCAGTAGCCGAGGCGGGACGTAGGTTCCCAGGGCAGTAATCTTCGCTCGCACAAGTGTGTTCAAATCGTCGATTCTCCCGGATGCATTGGAATCGTCAATTGTACGCAGGGAGGGCGGAATCGCCAATACAACAGTCCCAATTATGGAAGCCAGGCACCGGAGACCCACTGCACACGCAAGAGCCCGTTACCGTTGCTTCCTTCCGGACCTGGCGGGGTTGGCGGGAATGCATCGCGTGGGACCGATGCCTGACAGGTAAATCTTAACATCGGCTCTACGCTTCAGGCTCCGGGCTAGGATTCACCCGGCCACAGATGCCCCAGATCTGAGAGCCATGCCGAAGCCTTGGAGCCGAAGCCCACTCTTTTGTACCCTTTACCTTTGCCCCAAAAACGCCAACAATAGCCGTATCCCATGGCAGGAAACCAGCAAACTGGAGAATTCACTCTGGCAGCGGCCATTCGCCGCTACTTTGACGTAGTCCTCTATCTGCTGATCTTTACCGGATTCGGCACCCTTGCCTCGACCGGTGGCCTTGATATTCCAACCGTGCTGCTGGTGACTGCGGCCCTCCTTTTTCGGGGATACGTTCTGGCCCGCCGTCGCCAGGTGCTTCTATCTGAACGGTGGACCAATCTTCTGACGATAGCCTGTGTAGCTTTCTTTATCGCAGACGAGTTCGTAATCTCGCGGACATTTCTGGCCGCGACGGTCCACCTTGTGCTCTTTGTCATGCTGGTGAGGTTGTTCTCCGCGCAGCGCGATCGCGACCACTACTTGCTCGCCGTGCTGTCTTTCCTCATGGTCCTCTCCGCGGCGGTCCTCACCGTGGACAGCACCTTCCTGTTCGCTCTGGCAGGTTTCGTTCTGGTCGGCGTAGCGGCGTTCATTCTGATGGAGATGATGCACTCCTCGCAGAAATCGCCGGTGCTCGCGCGCGATCCCCAGGTACATCACGCTTACAGAAAGCTTTCCTTTGCGGTCGCCACCATTGCGCCGGTGCTCCTACTTCTTATTTTCCTGGGGGGAGCGGTCATCTTTTTTCTCTTGCCACGCGTTTCTGCCGGATATTTGAGCGCTTATACCGGAGCGAATGACCTCACCAGCGGCTTCTCCGATCGGGTAGAACTTGGCCGCATTGGCCAGATTCAGCAGTCTAAGACCGTCGTGATGCATGTTGAGGTTGACGGCGATACTGTTGGCGCTTTCTCTCTCAAATTGCGCGGGGTTGCGCTGAACAGTTTCGATGGCCGCACCTGGGGAAACACTCGCGACAAGGTCAATCTTAGCCGTGGTGCCGACGGGCGCTTCGACCTGACTCTACGGAACCCGGAATTGCCCCAGACCAGGGGACGACGCGTTCACTATCGAGTCACCATGGAGCCGTTTCTTAGCGAGGTGTTTTTCCTGCTGGCCACGCCGCGATCACTCGAAGGCAATTACCGCGCGATCTCCGAAGACCCTGCTGGAGACGTGTTTGATCTTGATACCGAGCATACGGTCACTCGTTACGAGGCGGACTCGGAACTTCGCCGGCCCGTTGCCAACCGTTTGCATAAGGATTCCGGCAGCTATCCTCTGCGAATCTTTCCCGGCTACCTGCAACTGCCAGCCCTCGACCCGCGCGTCAAGTCACTGGCGGAGCAGATCACGGCAAACGTCTCCAGCTCATTCGACAAGGCCATTGCTATCGAAAATTACCTGCACGCGCATTACGGATACACGCTGCAACTCCCCAGCACCACGCCGCACGATCCAATCGCCAACTTTCTATTCGTGCGCCGCCAGGGCCATTGCGAATACTTCTCCTCCGCTATGGCGATCATGCTGCGTTCGATTGGAATCCCTTCTCGGGTAGTGAATGGGTTTGCCGGCGGCGAGTTTAACGACATTACTTCGCAATACGTGATCCGCGGCAGTGACGCGCACTCCTGGGTCGAAGCCTATATTCCGGGCGAAGGATGGATGGAATTTGACCCGACGCCCCCTGGCGGCGGTCAGGCCCATACGCAATGGAGCCGCTTCATGCTTTACATGGATGCCGTGTCTTCGTTCTGGCGCGAATGGGTGGTCAACTATGACCTCGGCCATCAACTCCGGCTTACTCAGGATGCGAATCGGGGAAGCCGTGCCCTTGTGGGGCAGGCGCAATCCTGGGGCCGCAACCAGTACAACAAAATTCTGGCGTGGGCGCGCAGGACGGAAGATCGAATCGGTGACTCAACCGTTAAATGGGGAGAGCGGACCCTCGCCCTTGTGCTCTGCGCTCAGTTGGTGGCGAGTATTCCCCGGCTGCTAGCGCTGATCCGCAGATTCCGTCTTGCCCGGCGACCGCTGAAATCTCCGCAGATGGCTGCCAGCATTTGGTACGAGCGCATGTTGAAGCAGACTGCCAGGCGCGGATGGGAGAAGTCACCCGCCCAGACCCCCGAAGAGTTTGCCGCTACCATCGCCGATCCGCAACTCAAGGACCGCGTGTCCGGCTTTACCGAGCGTTATGAGAATGCGCGTTTCGGAAAGTCCCCGGAAGATGCCTCTCGCCTGCCTGAACTTTACGACGAGATTAAAGCCAGCCGTTGACTGGCGGGCTAAGAGGTTTCTGAAGAAACTAGAGGCCTTTAGGAGCGCAGCGCTTTCAGCGGTGCGGGAATCACGTCGGCACAGAGTTATGCAGGCCTGCAAGGCCTGCTCCACCCAAAATCTGAATCGCAACCATGCTGAATCGCAATTTGCTGCAGGCGGCTAGAAGCGGTACACGATTCCGCCACCGACATAATAGTTATGCTGCCGGGTCTTTCCCGTATCCACATTGATCGGCGGCACCCCGCTCCAGTCGTCGCGTGCTTCCACACGGAATCTGAAGCTGTGCAGCTTCGGCAGCCGCACATCCATTCCCACTCCGCCCTGCAACACGCCGGTCGTCTTGATTCTGTGACCAGTGTTCCTTCCGAAGAAAACCAAGTCCTTGCTCGCAACGAAGTGGCCAATACCTCCTCCGAAGCTTACCCAGGGCGAAAAAGCGAGATCAGGAATCAGGTTCACGCGGGCGGCTGGCGTGATGAAGACCGAGCTGTATTGTTTGGGCACTTGGTTCAGCCCATAGTTGATATCTTCGTCCGGATTAAAAATCGCAGGCACCTCGAACGACAGATCTCCCCAGCCATAGCTCCTGAATTTTCGCGCGTAGTTGATCTCAAATGAAGTGCCCTTGCCGGAGTGCACCGTATTGTCAAAAAAGCTCGTGTTCGGCACGGTTTGATCGCTGATGAATGTGCGGCCGACCGTCCCCGCTAACTCATTTTTCTGCTCTTGGGCGGCGGCGATCGTGCTTCCGGCGACGAGAAGCAGCAGGGTCGCTGCGAAAAAAATCCGCATCTGTCCTCCAACGCGAAGCTAGCGCTAAGAGGAGCCTAGCATGGCTTTCGGGGGTGGCAGATTGGCTTAAGTGGTGCATCCCCTGTCGCTGGTAACCAGCGAAGATGCCAATTTCCGTTCAGGCTGCCACCTCACCGGCGATCATGGCATCGACGTAGCACCAGATCCAATCTTCTCCGGGCTCGATGGAGCGCACCAGAGGATGCTTGCTGCGGTGGAAATGTTTGGTGGCGTGCTTGTTCTTGGAAGAGTCGCAGCAACCGACGTTGCCGCATAACAGGCACAGGCGAAGGTGGACCCAGGTGTCGCCCTTTTTGATGCAGTCCTCACAAACGGTTTTATCGGTCGTCCTGATCGCGATTTGCTTCAGGTGTGTACATTTTTCTGACATTTTTCGACTCCTTGCAAATGTTCGGAGCTAAGTTCTCTCGAGCTCTTTGCGATTCCAATGGGCGAGATTGGCGCCCGCTTCGTAGGTGCTTTGCAGAAAGCTGAGCAAAACTTCCCTGGGTGAGGCGGCCTGGCGTACCTCGTCATACATCAGCAGGAACTCGTGGAGTTGGGGATGATAAAACGCAGCCGACGGCAGGACTGTTTGCTCCGCAAAACCAGGCGGCTCGGGTGCTGCATAAGCGTAGAACGCCGCACCTTTCAGGTCTCCGCCCCCGGGCCAGAATCCCGCGCTAATTGCCTCATGCGAATAGGCCTCCCGAGTAATGAGATCAGCCCCGATACGTTCGGGTGCGCGGCGTCCGGAGAAACGGGTTACCGCAAGATCGAAGCTTCCCCAAAAGAAATGTACCGGGCTATCTTTGCCAATGAAGTTTGCCCGAAATTCTTTGAAGATGGTGTCGCACAAAATCAATATCTGCCAGAACCGGTGCCCATACTCGGCATCATAGGAATCGTGCAGCCTGTCTTTGTCGAACGCCACTGGGTTGGGCACCTCAGCCGGCATTTTCCAGATTTTTACGTGGATGCCGAGCGACTGCAACGCCGACATGAATTCAGCATAGAACTCAGCGACCGAACGTGGTGCCAGCGGTAAAGTTTTTGACGTATCCCAACTTGTTTGGATGATCAACTGATGGCTGATGAAGTCGAATTGAATCTCGAAAATCCCGTCACCATAAGGAATGGGAGAAGTGGTGAGCCCCCGGGAATTGACATAGAGCGGAACCTCCCACCAGTGATTAACACGCGGGCTTAGCGCAAGCCGGACCTTGCCCACAATCTGCGTCCACATGTGGAGAGTGTTGTAAGTGTCTTGCCATGCTTCAAGCGGCAATTCGGGCCAGGAATTCCGGTTCACGCTGGAAACGTGCGCGGCCATAGCTGCATCTC
>Ga0070708_100004961_pt1 | contig 10517 bp, 9 predicted proteins | sample KBSK5503metaG_FD_65469 | JGI IMG/M metagenome (GOLD analysis project Ga0070708, IMG submission 65469) | Corn, switchgrass and miscanthus rhizosphere microbial communities from Kellogg Biological Station, Michigan, USA - KBS K5-50-3 metaG | ecosystem: Host-associated > Plants > Roots >... | reverse complement strand
GTGGCGCTCCAGCCACCCTTCCACCCAGGCCGAAGTGCTGCTGGAGGCGACCGCCGTCTTGAGGCCGGAGGCCCGCGCTTCCTGAACGCGCTCGGCCACGCCGGGCAGCAGGGGCAGGGCTTCGCAGCGGATCATGTTGCGGGCCCGCACCTCCTGGCGCAGCGCTTCGTGGTCGAAGGCCTCGCCCGTCAGCTCCGACAGGTGCAGGCAGGGGTCGTAGGCGCCGTGCGTCCCCAGCGCGTGCTGCCAGACGTCTAGGCTGAGATCGTGCCCCCGCGCGCGGAAGGTGGCCTGCCACTCCTCGAAGATGGGGCTCTCCGTGTCGAGGATGAGGCCGTCGAAATCGAGGATGAGCGCACCGAACTTCACGAGCCGTGCGGGGCCGGTCCCCGCCAGACCTCCCGTCGCGCCCCCGACGCGTCCAGGGACGTCGCCACGTCCAGGCCGTCCTTGCGGTCGATGAGCATCAGCGCGCCCTTCGAATAGTCGAACTCGGGCGTCATCCCGACGTCGATGAGGAAGAGACGGCCATTCTTGGTCTGGATGGTGCCCTTGTCGCGGAAGGCGCCGGGGTCGTGGCCGAACACGATGTGGGCGGCGGGAAGGGCGGCGAGGTCCTTGACGTCCATGTCCCCCTTCCACCACTTGCGCGCTTCCAGGAGCGAGTCGTCCCCGATCAGGAACGGGTTCTTCCAGCGTCCGGAGTCCACGACCGCGCGGAAGCGGTCGCCGATCTGGGTGAGGCTCATCCCCGACGTGGAGCCGGCGTGGCAGAAGAACCATCCGTTGACGCGGGCGGCGACGGGCAGGCCGAGGAAGAAGCGTCCGTAGACGTTGCGGCCCTCCGCCACGTCATGGAGGTCGATGTGGCGCTCGCTCAGCTCGCGCTCGAACTGCTCCGCCTTCTTCTTCTTGCCCGGCCGGGCCAGGAACTCGGCTTCGTGGTTGCCCAGCGTCACGATGACGTCCCCGCCCGCCGCGCGCGCCCCGCTCTGGAGGCTCATCATCAAGTCGAGCACTTCGAGGGATTGGGGGCCCTTGTCGATGAGGTCGCCCACGGAGACCAGCGTCCTCTTTCCGCCCGCCCAGGCATAGCCTCCCTTCGCCTTCGAGTCCGCGCGCGCGATCCCACCCGTCTGGAGCAGGTGGAGGAGCCGATCGTACGCGCCGTGGACGTCGCCCAGGGCGACGATCTCTTCGTTCGTGCTCTTGTCGACGACGGCCGGGAAGCGGTTCCAGTCGCGGGCCGGTCCGTTCCCCGCCCCTCCGGCGCCCGCCTCCGACGCCGCGGGCGACCCCTTGAGGGCCGGGATGGTGATGGTCACTCCGCCCTTGAGCTTGATCCTCTCCGACTGGCCTTCGAGCATCAGCACCGCCCCGATGCCGACGACGAGCACCACGGCCAGGGCGGTCATGGCCTGCAAGCCGAGGAAGAGGAGGGCCAGGGTGCGGAACTTGCGTCGGTTGGCCTCCGCCACTCCGTGCGCCTGCTCGGCCATCTCGTCGACGAGCTGCGCGCGTGTCACTCGCTGCCACGCACGCTGGTAATCGTCGAGGTCCCAGCGCAGGACGTCCTCGTAATGGCGGATCCCGATGGGCGGGTTGGTGTCCCCCGCCCTCCGCCCATGGGCGATGGCGGGTTCCGCCTCTTCCGGACGCAGCGTCCCGATGGCGAGCAGGAACGTGGTCAGGACGAGGCCGGCATAGACGACGACGCCCATGACGATGGGCACGCGCTCGCGCGGGGGAATGGCCGCGAATATCTCCTCGTTCGAGATCAAGGCCAGGAGGAGGAGGTTGAGGGGCCCGAGCAGCATCAGGGCGAGGCGCGTCTTGTTGTCGGCCGTCTTCCAGAGCTTGAGGCCCTGGGCCAGGACCTCCTGGGCGGCGCGATAGCCGCGGCGCCCGGACAGAGGCAAGCGCTGGGCGGCCAGGCGCTTGATCTCCTTGCGCCGCCGGCGTCCGGTGATTCCGACGTCGCTCATTCTGCCGTCGCCCTCGTCTTGAAAAATACCACGGCCGGCGCGCCTACCGATCGCGCGGAGGGGTGCGATAGACTCGGCCCCATGGCGATCCACCCCGATCTTCTGGAGATCCTGGCCTGTCCGGTGTGCAAGACGCCGGTCGAGGTCGTGAAGGACGGCGCGGGGCTGCGCTGCGGCCAGTGCCGGCGCGTCTACCCCGTCCGCGACGACATCCCGATCATGCTGCCCGAGGAAGCGACAGTCGAGGCCTGAGCTGGGCCGCCTGGACCGGGTGCAGCTCGGCCTCATGGCCGCCCTCGCGGCCACCTGCCCCGTCTCCATCTTCGCCGCGCAGGGCATCGGCCTCAGCCTCGCCGTGCTCGTGTTCCTCGTGCGCCTCGCCCGCGGGCGGACGCGGCTGGAGCGCAGCCCCCTCGACGGGCCGATCCTCGCCTTCTCGGTGTGGACGCTGCTGTCCGCCAGCTTCTCGCCCGATCCGCTGACCTCCCACGACAGCGCGAAGAAGCTGGTCCTGTTCGCCCTTTTCTATCTCTCCGTGGAGGCGCTCACTCCCGAGCGCGACCGCGAGCGGATCTTCGACGCGGCGCTCCTCGGCGGCCTCGCCCTCGCCGCGGGGGTGCTGCTCGAGTACTACTTCCTCGGGTTCGACACGCTCCTGAACCGTCCCCACAGCTTCCTCGGCCACTACATGACCGCCTCCGGCCTCGTCATGGCCGTCCTCGTGATCGCGGCGGCGCGGCTCGCCTTCCATCGCGGCCGCCTGCCCCGTCCCTCCCCGCAAGACCTGCGCGGGCTGGCCGTGCTCGTGGCCGCGCTCTGCGCGATGACGGCGCTGCAATCGCTCGACCTGTTCGCGGTCGAGGCGGAGCGCCTCTTCGTGGCCGGCCTGGCCGCCGCCGGCGCGTGGATGGCTCTCTCGCGCGGGCCCTGGCCGGGCGCAGCGACGGGCACGACCCTCGCCCTGATCGTCGTCCCGGTGGCGTCGTGGGCCGTCGTCATCTCGCGCACGCGCAACGCCTGGCTGGGCGCGCTCGTGGGCCTGGGCGTGATCGCGATCCTGCGCGCCCCGAAGCTGCTGTGGGGCCTGGCGGCGGCGGTGGCCGTCGTCCTGGTCCTGCGACCGGCGCCCGTGGTGGGGCGCCTCACCGTCGTGGACCCGAGCAGCGTCGACCGCTACTACATGTGGCAGGCGGGCATCGACATGATCCGCGACAAGCCGGTGTTCGGACAGGGTCCGGGCCGGATCCTCGCCGTCTATCCGGAATACCGCTGGCCGCAAGCGCCGAACGCGCTGCAGCCGCACCTGCACGACAACGCCCTGCAGATCGCGGCCGAGCGCGGGCTGCCCTGCCTCGTCTGGTGGCTCTGGTTCGTGGCCGCGGCCATGGGCGACGCCTGGCGCGAAGTGCGCCGTGGCGCGGGATGGCCGGCCGTGGCCGCCTTCGCCTTCCTGGCCGCGTTCATGGCCGCCGGACTGTTCGAATACAATTTCGGCGACTCCGAGATCCTCATGTTCACGCTGCTCGTCGCCGCGCTTCCCTACGCTCTCCGACGCCAGCGCACGCGGGCGGCGGCCGCGGCATGACCCTGTCCCCGGCGCGCGCGCGCGCCTTGCTGGCGGCGATGCGCGGCGGACGCGTCCTCGTGCTCGGCGACGTGATGCTGGACCAGTTCCTGTGGGGGAAGGTGGCGCGCATCTCGCCGGAGGCGCCCGTCCCCGTCGTGGAGGTCACCTCCGAGACCTTCCACCTCGGCGGCGCCGCCAACGTGGCCGGCAACGTGCGCGCCCTCGGCGGCCAGGCGGTGGTGGCGGGCGTGATCGGGGACGACGGCCCGGGACTGCGCGTGCGCGCGGCGCTGGTGGAGGCGGGGGTCGAGGACGCGCTGAGCGTCGCGGACGAGGGCCGTCCCACGACGGTGAAGACCCGCATCATCGCCCACCATCAGCAGGTGGTCCGCGCGGATCGGGAGGCGGTGGCGCCGGTGGCGGGCGCGCTCGAGCGCGCGCTGCTGCAGCGCGTGCGCGCCGCCCTGCCCTCCTGCGGCGCGGTGATCCTGTCCGACTACCACAAGGGCGTCGTCACCGCCGCGGTCATGAAGGCGGTGCTGGCCCTGGCCCGCCGGCGCGGTCTGCCCGTGCTGGTCGATCCGAAGGTCGCGCACTTCGCGCTCTATCGCCGGGTGGCCCTGGTGACGCCGAACCAAGCGGAGGCGGAGGAGGCGACGGGCGTGCGCATCCGGTCCGAGGCGGACGTGCTCACCGCGGGGGCAGCCATCCTGCGCCGGCTCCGCTGCGGGGCCGCGCTGATCACGCGGGGCGAGCAGGGGATGTCGCTCTTCGAGCCGGGACGGCGACCCCTGCACATCCCGACCGCCGCGCGCGAGGTCTTCGACGTGACCGGGGCCGGAGACACCGTCATCGCGACCATCGGCCTCGCCCGCTGCACGCGCGCCGGCCTTCCCGAGGCGGCGCGGCTGGCCAACCTCGCCGCGGGCGTGGTCGTGGGCAAGGTGGGCACCGCCACCGCGAGCCCTGAGGAAGTGACGGCCGCCGCCGAGGCCGCGGCGCCTCGTTAGACTCTCGACATGAAGGTGGCCGTGGTGGGGGCCGGGCCGGCGGGAGCCCTGGCCGCCCTGCGCCTGGCCCTTGACGGTGCGCGCGTCGTCGTGTTCGACGCGTCCCATCCCCGGGAGAAGCCGTGCGGGGGAGGGCTCACCGCGAAGGCCCTGCGGCTCCTCCCGGCCGCGCCCACGGGCGATCCCCTGCCCGTGCGCCGGCTGGACCGGTGCCGCTTCGACTCCGGCGCCGGCGACTCGGTCGAGGTCGCGCTCGCGCAGCCGGTCGGGATCGCGTCGCGGCGCGCTCTCGACGCCTGGCTGCTGCGGCGGGCCGTGGAGGGCGGGGCCGTCCACGTGGCCGAGCGCGTGACCTCCGTCGAGGCCTCGGGACGCGTGCGCACCGCCCAGGGCCGCGACGAGACCTTCGACGTCGTGGTGGGGGCGGACGGAGCGGGCAGCCTGGTCCGGCGGACGCTGCTCTCCCCGACGCCGCCGGGGCGGCTGATGATGGCCGCGGGCTGGTTCGCGCGTGGGGATTCCGAGATGGTGGTCCGCTTCGCGCCCGAGCTCGAGGGATACCTGTGGCTGTTCCCGCGGCCGGGCCACGTCGGCGTCGGCATCTGCGCTCCTCTGGCCCGCGTTCCCACCCGCCGGATGATCGACCGTCTCGAGTCGGAGGTCGCGCGCGCCTTCCCTGCTCTCGTCGACGGGGAAGCCCCGCGCTACGCCCACACCATTCCCTCGCCGTCGGCGGACGCGCGGTCGCTGCTCGAGATCGCGGGGGATCGATGGGCGCTCGTCGGCGACGCGGCCGCCCTCGCCGATCCCATCACGGGCGAGGGCATCTACTACGCGCTGCGCTCCGCGGAGGTTCTGGCGGAGACGCTGCGCGAGGACGGGTCGGCACGCCGCTATCCGGAGCGCGCACTGCAGGCCTTCGGGCACGAGCTACTGAAGGCGGCCGCGCTGCACGATCGCTTCTATGCGCCCGGCTTCGCCCGTCGCATGGTCCGCTTCGCGGCGCGCAGCCTGACGGTGCGCAGTGTGCTCGCGGACCTCGTGCTCGGCGAGCAGGGGTATGCCGGGCTCAAGCATCGCCTGCTCCGCGCCGGTCCAAGGTTCGCCGTCGAGTACGCCGCCTCCGCGGTGGCCCCCCATTGAGCGCGATCGGCCGCTCCGCCACGCTGGCACTCCTCTTCGCCGCGGCCCCGGCGCCTGCGCCGTCGCCGCCGCCGCGCCCCGTGTTCGAATCGCGGCTGAGCCTCGTGTACGTGACCGTGACCGTGCAGGATCGCGACGGGCGAGTCGTGCCCGACCTGCCCGCGTCCGCGTTCGAGGTGCGCGAAGACGGCCAGCCGCGGCCGATCTCCGTCTTCTCGCACCCGGGCGACGAGGGCGTGGCCCTCGACGTCGCCCTCCTCCTCGACACGAGCGGCAGCATGACCGCGGAGCTCCAGAGCGCCCAGCGCGCGGCGCTGGCCGTGCTGGAGAAGGTGCCGAAGCTGCGGCGGCGCACGGTCGTCTCCTTCGACACCGACATCCGGTTCTGGCGCACCGACGCCGACCCCATGTCGCTGTTGTCCGACATCCTGGCCGCCCGGCCGCCCAACGGCGCGTCCGCCATCCGCTCCGCGGTCGTGGCCGGCATCGACGATCTCGTCCGTCATGAGTCCGGACGCGGCGTGCTCATCCTCCTCTCCGACGGCGTCGACTTCGGGAGCTCGGTCACGGAGACGCAGATGTTCCGCGCGATCGAATCCGCGAACGTCGGCATCTACCCGATCCCGTTCGTCCCGTCTGGATGGGCATCCGGACCGTCCACCTATCGGCCCGGGACGGTGGGGCGGACCGGCGGCGGCTTCCCGACCACGCCCGACACCCTGGCCGCCAGAGGCTTCCTCACGCGCCTCGCCGATGCTTCGGGCGGGCTCGTGCTCGTTCCTGCCGGCCACGGGCTGGCCGGGGCACTGGATCGGTTGCTGGAGGAGCTCGCGTCGCAATACGTCGTCGGATTCGCTCCCGCCGCGGGCCCGCCCGGACGAAGCCATCGCCTCGAAGTGCGCGTGGCCGACCGCCGCCTGAAAGTGCGGCACCGCGAGCGCTACCGCTCGCGCTGAAACACCGCGGATGAGAACGTGACCACGCCCCGACCGTTTCCGTCGCTCGCAATGCTGTATGCGGCGGCCGTGCTCGCGGGCCTCTCCGCCGCGTGGTCGCTGTGGATGTTCGCCCACTCGCTCGACCAGTTCGCCATCGTGCCGTACGCGAGCGGCTATGGCCCCGCCCGACTCACCGTCGTCAGCGTCCTCGACGATCGAGCGGGGCCTCTCGTCGAGGGGACGATCGAGGGGCGCAACGAGGCGATCCGCCTCGCCGATCTGGGCATCGCCATCGCACCCGGCGACCTCACCCCGGGACGCACCCTGGACGTTCTCTACAACCCCGACGCACCCCGCATGAGCTTCAACCACCGGGAGCTGCGCGTGCGGGCCGACGAGCGCGACTTCGCGCGCGTGCAGCGGGAGCGGGCGGCACGGTTGGCGCTCATCGCCTACGGCCCCGTTAGCATATTCGTCTTGGCGACGATCGCTTGCGGTCGCGCGCGGCGCCGTCCGCTGCGCGGCCTCCTCACCGCCCCCCTCCTCCTCATCGGGTTCCAGGTGACGTTGGCGGCGTTCTTCGCCGCCTTCGTGATGATCGACACGATGCAGTCCCGAGGGTGGAGCGCGCCCGCCTGGTTCGACGACCTCATGCGCGCGGGTGGTCGGCCCGGCGTCGGCCCGGTCCTCTTCGCCGTTCTGGCGGCGAGCTTCATGCTCGTGAGGGCCTCGCTGCGCCGCCGGCGGCAGCGGGGGTTCGCCCGCTCCGCGGCCGCGCTGGGCCTCTCCTTCGCGCCTTCCGTCGATCGGCCCCCCGTGCTCCCGGCCTTCGAGCTCTTCCAGAACCGAGGCCAGTTCGAGAACTGGGTGCGCGGGGACTACGCGGGCTTGCCCCTTTTCCTGGTGGACTACGCGTATTCCATCGGATCACGCGGACATGAGCGCCAACAAACGGTGGCGCTGTTCGGGTCCGGAGCCTGGGGCGGCCCGCCGCTGAGGCTCGAGCCACGGCCGGCGGCGTCATCCGCGATCCGGAGCGCGCCGGCCACGATGTCCGAGGTCGCGTTTCCGGAGCCGACGCCGTTCACGAGCGCCTACCGCGTGTGCGCGGCGGAAGCGGATGCGAGCGCGGCGCGGGACGTCTTCTCGTCGTCCGTGACCGACTACTTCGCGGGGAAGCCGGGATGGACCGTCGAGACCCGCGACAGGGAGATGCTGATCTATCGTCGCGGAGAGCTCGTCCCGCCGAAGGACGTGCAGGCGTTCCTCGCCCGCGCCGACGAGGTGCGGCAGGCTCTTCGGAACTGGGGGTAGCCGTTAAGGGTCAGTGGCGGAAATGGCGCACGCCCGTGAACACCATGGCCAGCTTGTGCTCGTCGGCGGCGGCGATGACTTCCTCGTCCTTGACCGACCCCCCCGGCTGGATCACCGCGGTCGCGCCCGTGCGCGCGACCTCGTCGAGACCATCGCGGAACGGGAAGAACGCGTCCGACGCGGCCACGGTGCCCGTGAGCGGCAGTTGCGCCTTCAGGGCCGCGAAGCGCGCCGCATCCACGCGGCTCATCTGGCCCGCGCCCACGCCGACGGTCTGGACGGCATTGGCATAGACGATCGCGTTGGACTTGACGTGCTTGACCACGGTCCAGGCGAGGAGCAGGGCCTTCCATTCCTCTTCGGTCGGCTTGCGCTTGCTGACCACCTCGCAGTGGCTCCGCTCCAGCCGGTGCAGGTCCCACTCCTGCGCGAGCAGACCGCCCATGACGCGGCGCAGGTCGAACCCCGTCACCTTGTGGATGGCGGTGGTGTCCATGTCGAGCACGCGCAGGTTCTTCTTGGCCGCCAGCGCCTTCTTCGCGTCCGGCTCGTAGCCGGGCGCGATCACGGCCTCCACGAACTTCTCGGCCAGGCGCTGCGCGGTGGTGCCGTCCACGCGGCGGTTGAAGGCCAGGATGCCGCCGAACGCGGACATGGGATCGCACTCCCAGGCGCGCGTGTACGCCTCCAGCGGATGGGCGCCGATCGCGGTCCCGCACGGGTTCGTGTGCTTCACGATCACGCAGGCGGGGTCCGGCAGCTCGGTGACCAGGCGCCAGGCCGCGTCCAGATCGAGGATGTTGTTGAACGAGAGCTCCTTGCCCTGGAGCTTGCGCGCGGAAGCCACCGAATACAGCGTCGAGCCGAGGTCGCTGTAGAACGCGGCGCGCTGGTGCGGGTTCTCGCCGTAGCGCAGGTCCTGCACCTTCTCGAAGGAGAGGGCGAGGCGGTACGGGAACACCTCTTCCGTCTCCGCGACTCCATAGGAGTCGCCCTTCGCCTCCACCTGGGCAAAGTAGCCGGCGATGGCCGCCTCGTAGCGCGAGGTGTGGCGGAAGGCCTTCTGGGCGAGGTAGAGGCGCGTGGCCGCGTCCGGCCCGGCGTCGCGGTCGAGCTGCTCGAGGAGGAGCGTGTAGTCCGCGGGATCGACGACCACGGCCACGTGCGCGAAGTTCTTGGCCGCCGCCCGCAACAGGGTGGGCCCGCCGATGTCGACGTATTCGAGCGCTTCCGAGAAGGGCACGCCCTTGGCCACGCGATCCTCGAACGGATAGAGGTTGACCACCACGACGTCGACGGGGGTGACGCCCTGCTCGCGCAGCGCCTGCTCGTGCGCGGGCAGGCCGCGCTTGGCCAGGATGCCCGCGTGCACCTTGGGGTGAAGCGTCTTGACCCGGCCGTCGAGGATCTCGGGGAACCCGGTGACGTCGGAGATGCCGGTGACCTTCACGCCCTCCTTGCCGAGCTCCTGGGCGGTGCCGCCGGTGGAGACGATCTCGAAGCCGCGCGCGCTGAGCCCGCGCGCCAGCTCGACGATGCCCTCCTTGCGGTAGACGGAGATGATCGCGCGCCGTGTCATTGCTGTTCCCTCGTGGCGGTCTGGGGTACGCGCCCCGCGCCCGGGATGGGGGGCGCGTCGCTGGGTCGGACGGGAAGAGGGCTGGGGATGCGCGTGAGGTCGCCGCGCGCCTCGCGCCACACCGCGAGCCAGGTGGCGGCGATGGCCGTCACGGCCCGCGAGTAGGACAACGAGGCCACGCCGAACACCGGCGACCGGTAGTCGATCATGCGATGGTCGATCACGCGGCCGTTCTGGAACAGCTCGCTGCGGATCACGCCCGCCTGCGTGCGGCTGCGGCCGAGGAGGCCGTTCCAGTAGCGGGGCAGGTCCCGCCGCTGCAGCTTGAGGGCGGGCGGGTCGTCCAGCACGACCGGGATCTTGTCCAGGCTTCCCTCGACGAACGCGTAGTACTCGCGCGTGACTCCGGCCGGATACCCCTCCGGGCCGCCGGTGAGGACGGGATCGGAGAGGTCGGCGGGCACGCGCAGCAGCGCGCCCAGCCGCACGACCCCGTCCGTGACCCGCCGCTGGCGGAAAAGGTCCAGCGCTTCCGTCGCGTGCGCCTCGAGCACGGAGACCGTCGCCGGCCGCAGCTCGCCCGCGTTGAAGTCGGTGACGAGGGCCTGGCCGAGCTCGGGCGACATGGCCCGCGAGGCCTCGAAGATCTCCTTCTCGTGGTCGGCCATCAACTGGGCGAGGCTGCGCGGCACCAGGCGGCGCGCGTCGCGGGCCAGCGCCTCGACGATGGCCGCCGGCCAGGCCTGCGCGGCCCGCGGCGCCACCAGCGCGAGGAGGACGGCGAGGATCGTGCGCGCCGCGGGGCGCCTCATTTCACCGGCTTGGCCTTCAGGCTCACCTTGCCGTCCTTGGTCTCCAGCCGGAAGTCCACCGCCTGCGCGCCCTTCTCGCTCAGGATGCGCGCCGCCTGCTGCGAGATGATCTTCTGGAAGCTCTCGAATTTCACCGGCGCTGCCTCGCCCGTCGCCTTGCGCGCCTCCA
>Ga0070708_100004953_pt1 | contig 10529 bp, 8 predicted proteins | sample KBSK5503metaG_FD_65469 | JGI IMG/M metagenome (GOLD analysis project Ga0070708, IMG submission 65469) | Corn, switchgrass and miscanthus rhizosphere microbial communities from Kellogg Biological Station, Michigan, USA - KBS K5-50-3 metaG | ecosystem: Host-associated > Plants > Roots >... | reverse complement strand
GCTGGCCAGATCTTCCTCCGGAAAACTCGCAAAGTTATTGCTTTCGTGGGTAAGCGCTCGGGATGGCGAAAGCACTCGCGAGACGCGAATTCAAGCTCCGGTTACACACGAGGAAATGGCGCTGAGAATTGGCGCTTCTCGTGAGACAGTGACCCGTTTATTGAGCGAACTGAAGAAAAAAGATTTGATCAAACTGGAAGGTTCGACTCTGCTGATCAAAAATCGCACTGCCCTCGAAGCGATGGCGGTGTGAAGAACTGCTCGGGGCACTTAGCAGCGGCCGGCACCCTCCTCACCGGCCGCTTTTTTTACATCTAGAGTCCAAATAACTCCCTCAACCGTTTCGTCTGCGCGCGGCTGACCGGAATTTCCGTTTGCTTCTTATCATCCATGCGCAACTGATACGAGCTCTTAAACCAGGGGACGACCTCCTTAATCCGGTTCGTATTCACCAGGTAAGAGCGGTGGGCGCGCCAGAACAAGTTGGGATCGAGACTGTCCAACAATTCTTCCAGCGTTCGGCAGTTCGACTGCCCTTCCATTCCATTGGGGCCGCTGGTGACAACGCTGATGATTCCATCTTCGATGGAAGCAAAGCAGATGTCTCTTTGACTGACCAGAAAAAGTCGACCGCTGGTTTTCAATAGAATTTTTGAGGTCTGTGGTTTCTGTGATTCCAGCATGCGGACAAGTGTGTCCAATTTGTCAGCGGAAGGATTGCTGCTTTCAGTCATTGCGCGGGCGCGCTCCACCGACTGCGCCACCCGTTTGCGATCGAATGGCTTCAGAAGATAGTCCACAGCGTTCACTTCGAACGCCCGCACTGCGTATTGGTCGAATGCGGTGGAAAAGACAATCTTGGGCAGGACAACTTTTTTGTCGAGCAGTTTCTTGATTACGCCAAACCCGTCCAGGCCCGGCATTTGGACGTCCAGAAAGACCAGATCGGGATTGTGCTCGCGGATGAGGTTGACTGCTTCCAGCCCATTCTTACCCTGAGCGACCACATCAACATCGCCGATGTTCTTGAGCAAGTAGGCAAGTTCATCGCGAGCCAATTGCTCGTCGTCAACGATCACAGCAGACAGCGGCACTCTTCTCTCCTGTTTGGGAAAGTATAGCTGATTGAGTGTGACAACCCGGTTTCAGCACCGAGGCGCGTGTCCCACTATCTGGTCGGTGTCCATCTACGTCCTTGACCGCCCTCCAAGCATTTACACTGATGTTTCATGCATGTCATCTTTGGTATTAACGCAGTGGCCGAGGCCCTGAAGGCCCATGGGCGAGCATTCGAATGGGTTGGTGTGGCGAAAGAGCGCAATGATCTGCGCCTGCAAAAGCTGATCCAGGAGTGCCGCAAGAACAGCATCGCCGTGCGTTTTCTGCCGAGGGTGGAGCTCGACCGCATGGCTGGAAGCGGGTCGCATCAGGGCGTTGTTGCAGTCACCACGTCAAAGCAGTATTCCGATCTGGATGACGTGATCGCGGCGAAACGCGGCCAATATTCCCTGATTGTGGTGCTGGATGGCGTGGAAGATCCGCACAATCTGGGTGCAATTCTGCGCACGGCGGACGCTGCAGGCGCAGACGGAGTTGTAATTCCGGAACGCCGAGCGGCGGGAATTACCGGGACCGTGACCAAGGTTTCGGCGGGAGCGAGTGCCCATCTGCCGGTGGCGAAGGTCACCAATATCGCCAGAACGCTGGAAGAATTGAAGTCTCAAAACGTTTGGACGGTCGGTCTTGATGAGCGTGGCAAGGAATCCTACGACTCGCTCGATTACAACATGGATTGTGCCATCGTGCTAGGCGCGGAACGTAAAGGCGTGCATGATCTGGTGGCCAGGAAGTGCGACTTCTTGGTTTCGATTCCTATGCTGGGGAAGGTACCGTCGCTAAATGTCTCAGTCGCCGCGGGAGTGGTGCTTTACGAAGTTGTGCGGCAGCGGCGAAAGATTTCCCAATGAAGTTTCTCCGTGCTCTCTGTGTTCTCTGTGGTTTGGTGTTTCCGGCCGCCGCCCTCGATCGCGAAGCGTTTACGTTTGCCAAATACGACTTGGACGTTCGAGTTGAGCCCGAACAACAGCGGCTAGGTGTTCGCGGGAAAATCACGCTCAGGAATGATTCGGAGTCTGCGCAAAAGAACCTTGTCCTGCAGATTTCCTCCACACTGAACTGGAGTTCGATTCAGCTGGATGGCAAACCCGTCGAATTTGTCTCGCAAATCTACAACTCAGACATTGACCACACCGGAGCGCTGACCGAAGCTATTGTCACACTTCCTCGGCCAGTCGGGCCGAAGCAGGCGGTTGAACTTGAAGTCGGATACGAAGGCATCATTCCGCAGGATGCGACGCGGCTGACGCGAATAGGCGCGCCTGCTGACGTGGCCAAACACTCGGATTGGGACCAGATCGGAAAGTCATTCACCGCAGTTCGCGGGATTGGGTATGTGACCTGGTATCCGGTGGCAACCGAGGCAGCGAGCTTGTTAGAAGCGAACAGCGTATTTGAGGCGGTAGGCAGATGGAAGCAGCGAGCAGCGCGGGCGGAGATGATGAAGATAAAGTTTACGCACTCAGGCACCGGAGCCCGCACAATACTGTTTTGCAGCGGCCGAGGAAGTCTGCTGGGGTACGAGCAGATGGGCATGGCGTACCTGGTTCACACCGAGTGCTGGTTCGACTCGTTGGCAACCACCGAACCGCTTTTTCTGATTGGTAACTTTGAGGCGCTTGACAAGCCAGCAGTGAACATTTCTTTCTGGCCTGGACACAAATCCGGCGCGGAAAACTATGCGCTCGCGGTCGAGGAAACCGCCCCCTTTGTAATCAAATGGTTTGGCGATCATAAAGAAAAACCATTCAAAGCAGAAGTCATTGAACTTCCAGATTCCGATGCAGCTCCTTTCGAGAGCGGCAACATGCGGCTGATGCCGCTCACCGGCAAGGACACTACGCTCTTGCTGGCCGCCATTCAACAACAAACGCATGCTGCGTTTCCCTCATCGCGTCCGTGGATTTACGACGGACTCGCCCGCTATGCGCAACTCGGCTATCTGCAGGAAGAGGAAGGGCGGCCGGCGGTTGTCGAGTACCTGCTGAATCACCGAGGAGCGCTGGCCGAATCTGAAAGACAAAACATGGCTCAAGGAAAAAATAGCGCAGCCGACCATTCACTCATCAACGCGGCCGACGAGTTTCTTGTGCAGGCAAAAGCAATGAGCGTCTGGTGGATGCTGCGAGATATGGTTGGCGAAACGGCACTCACTGCGGCTCTGCATAACTACAAAGCCTCAGATGACCAGGCCGCCTCTTACATGCAGAAACTGATCGAGGTGCAAGCCCATCGTGACCTGCAGTGGTTCTTCGATGACTGGGTCTATCGTGATCGCGGGCTCCCAGATTTCCGGATTGATTCGGTTTATCCCAGACAGCTGCCGACTGGAGGATACATGGTGACGGTCACTGTTGAGAACTTGGGAGACGCAGGCGCCGAAGTTCCCGTCATTCTGCACATGGAAAATGGCGAAGCCACGCAAAAGTTGGTGGTACCGGGAAAATCCCAAGCGGCTGTCCGGATTCCGGCGGCGACCATGCCGCAACAAGTTACCGTCAACGATGGCAGCGTCCCTGAAAGTGACATGAGCAACAACACATCTAAGGTGGAGTCGGCACCAAATGCGCAGTGATTGCGAGTTATAGATTGCAGATTTTGGATTTCACATTCAGCCAATCTACAATCTGTAATCTTCAATCTGAGATGATACGGAGGCTCTCTTGTCCTACATCCAATTCCTTGGGGCCGCGGGAACAGTTACGGGATCGAAGCACCTGATCAATACTTCAGGTGATCTTTCCGGCAAGAACGGATTGCAGGTTTTGGTGGACTGTGGCTTATTCCAAGGCCCGAAGGAGTGGCGCGAGCGGAACTGGCAAGGCCTTCCGATTTCGGCGCGCGACATTGAATGCGTGATTCTCACGCACGCTCATCTCGACCACTGTGGCTGGATTCCGCGACTCGTGAAACAAGGATTTCGGGGGCCGATCTATGCGACTCCGGCGACCATTGATCTCTGCGGCATTATTTTGCCGGACTCCGGTCACCTGCAGGAAGAAGATGCCGAATTTCACAACCAGCACAAGACGTCACGTCATGATCCTGCGCTACCGCTCTACACCGAGGAAGAGGCGCAGACGTGCCTGCAATATTTCAAACCAATTGGGTTTAGCCAGACGAAGCAGGTCTCTCCAGAGCTTTCATTTCGTTTTGTTCACGCGGCACACATTCTGGGCTCGTCAATGGTCGAGATCAGGCTGAATTCGAAAGCAGCGGACGGGGCCACCCGCTCTACGCGTATGTTGTTCACCGGTGACATTGGACGGGTACATGATCAGAATGTCGCTCCCGGCAAGGTGGTTTACTCCGGCCCACAGTCAGGAGAAAGCGCCGACATTGTGGTGATGGAGTCAACGTATGGAAACCGCCAGCATCCGACAGATGACCCGAGGCCCGCACTCGCCGACCTGATTCGGAAGACGGTCGAGCGCGGCGGCAGCGTGGTGGTGCCTGCCTTCGCCGTCGAGCGCACCCAGAAATTTGTTTTCATACTGAAGGAGTTGATGGAATCCGGCCAGGTCCCGCGCGTTCCGGTCTATTGCGACAGTCCGATGGCGATCAAGGCAGTTGAAATATTCCTGAAGCATACTGAAGAGTACAGCGACGCGACCAAGCAACTAATCAGCCGCTATGGCTCTCCGCTCACCTGGCCGGGGTTCACCTTTGCGCAGACTGCACAGGAGTCGAAAAAGATCAATGAGTCACAATCTCCTTGCATCATCATCTCGTCCAGCGGGATGGTGACCGGAGGCCGCATTCAGCACCATCTGGCGCAACGGTTGCCGGATCCAAAGAATACGGTCCTCTTTATCGGATTTCAGGCGCCGGGCACTCGCGGGTTCAGCATCAAGAGCGGCGCGCCAGAGGTAAAGATGTTGGGCCAGATGGTGCCGATTCGTGCGCAGATGGCGGCGTTCGAACAGTTCAGCGATCATGCCGATACGCCTGAGCTTCTCGAGTGGCTGCACACGTTCGAAAATAAACCGGGGGTCACGTACCTTGTGCATGGTGAGCCGGACGCGGCATCGAAATTGCGCGAGGCGATGGCGAAGGAACTCGGATGGAATGTGCAGATCGCACAATGGATGCAGAAAGTCGAAGTGAAATGAGCATCTAAGATTGCAGATTTTAATTTCAGATTTCAGTCTGCGATCTGAAATCTACAATCTGAAATGATTTGTTATGACCGAAGCTGAATTGAAGAAGCATCTCGACGCGGCCGAAAAGAGTCCGAAGCAGATTGCCGCAGCAGTGTCAGGCTTGTCCGACAAGACCCTTCGCTACAAGCCGTCACCCGACAAGTGGTGCATCCTGGAAATTCTGGGGCATCTGGCAGACATGGAGATCCTGTACGCACACCGTTTTCGGCAGATGCTCGCAGACAAGAAGCCGGTGATTGCACCAATTGATCAGAACGACTGGGCTAAAAATCTGGGCTATACCGAGACTCCTCCCGCAGAATTGATTGCGCTCTACGGACTGAACCGTCATGCGAATTTGCGATTGCTGCGCCGGTCAAAATCGGGCGATCTGCAAAAATCCGCTTATCATCCCGAACTCAAGAAAGACGTCACGGTCGCGGAGTATGTCGAAAAAATGAGCGGTCACGGAGCGAATCATCTGGAGCAGATTGAACGGCTGAAGAAGGCAGCAGGGGACAAATAGTTGTCACGAAGTGGGGTGTGCGCTGGTGAACCTTACCAGGTCTTCCAGTTTCTGAGCAGCCGCTCCAGAGTCGATGGATTTTGCCGCGAGCGCGACAGCATCTGCCAAGTGGTCGGCTCTTCCCGCCGCAATCAGAGCAGCCGCAGAGTTCATCACGACAACGTCGCGCCGTGGTGATCTTTCGCCGGCCAAAATCTTGCGAACGATGCCGGCATTCTGGGTGACATCTCCCCCGGCGATTTCTTCCAGAGATGCGCGTTGCATACCGAATTCCTCTGGAGTGACTTCATATGTGTGCACCGATCCTTCGCGTACTTCCGCTACGCGGGAAGGTCCAGTTATGGTGATCTCGTCTAGTCCGTCCAGACCATGCACCACAAAAGCGCGATGAGTTCCCAGCATGCTGAGCGCCTCGGCGAGCTTTTCTACTAAGTCGAGCGAATAGACTCCCACCACCTGGGCCGAAGCTCCCGCAGGGTTGGTGAGCGGTCCGAGAAGATTGAACACTGTGCGGAGGCGAGTTTCGCGACGCGCGGTCTGAACGTACTTAGCAGCCGAATGGACAGCGGGTGCGAAAAGGAAGGCGATGCCCACTTTATCGAGACACTCCGCCAGGAGCGCCGTCGAAAGCTGAATGTTCACCCCGAGCGCTTCCATCACGTCGGCTGCCCCGCATTTAGCGCACGTGCCCTGAGCGTCCACTTTGGGCGTGGAGCTGCGATTGCCATGCTTGGCGACGCGAACTCCGGCGCCAGCGACCACGAACGCTGTGACAGTTGAGATGTTGAATGTGCCCGCCGCATCTCCTCCAGTTCCGCAAGTGTCAACCAGGGATTCGCGTCCGGTGCCGCTTGCGTCGAGAACAGAATTGGCGTGCACCTGGATTGGAGTGGCTGCTGCGCGAATGGCTTCCGCAAAGCCAACGATCTCCTCGACCGTCTCGCCCTTCATGTGCAATCCGACGAGCAGGGCTGCGATTTGCGAGTCAGTGCATTTGCCGGAGAGTACTTCGCCCATGACGGCACGCGCCTCACCACGCGAGAGTGATTCGCGGTGGTTCACGATACGGTGAAGGGCGTCGAGGATCATAATGCGTCTCCAAAGCAGTACCAGAACAGCTCTGGAGACGCAAGCTCGCCATCCTCAGCATGATCTGCGAGATCTAGTGAATCAAGGTCACTGCGTTCGATATTCGATTGATGATGGGAGGTTGGCCCGCCATCTCGACGTAAATGTTCCAGGTCCCTGGCGGAACCAGTGAAGAGAGGTCAAGAGTATTCGTAGTCACCGGCAGATTCGAAGCCGCCAAGTAGAGGTTCCCGGTCGCATCTGAGTAGTAGACGGTGAAGTGGTGAACCGTGGAAGTAGAGGCATAAATCGAATCGGAAGGGATTAGAGACCAGGTCAGGAGGCTGCCCGTGAGCGAGGCGTTCACGGTGTAGCAGTTGTCGGAACTCGGGCTTGAAACAGGCTGGTACGCCGCGATGGAGCTACAGCATCAAGTCCTGAGTGGATGAAGCAGTATCACTCAGTACTGTCGCGCAGAGAAGAACTTTGTTAGAAAAAAGTGACGAAAGTTAAGGGAAAGTTTCAAATTGCGCTAATTTCTCAGGTGTTCCATTTAGAAATCGGGCGATGCTTGAGTCGTTCGTAGACATTGATCCCAAGAGAATGTTGGACGAAAACAAAACTGCTGGGCGATCGAACTCAGACTGACGCCGCATCCACTTCGTGGTTCCCGTGTTCGCGACGGTAATTTGCGAAGCGTAACTCCATCGCTGCCACGGTGCACACCGTGTAAAACAGCAAAGCATTCGCTGGGATTTCCAGATTGAAGTCCACAAAGCTGTGTACCAGGATGCCGGTAATGCCAAGTATTACCGCCACGGAGACGGCCCCGTTCACATCTGAAGGCCATTTGCGAGTCTTACGCAAAGCGGGACGCAATGCCGCCACCAGGAACCAGAGCATGTTGCTAAATCCCAGTCCCCCAGTCTCGGTGAGCAACTGCAAATAGTCGTTGTGAGCTTTGTCCACGCGAAAATTGGTGTAGAAGCTGCGAAACTGGGGATAGACGTCTTCAAATGTGCCCAGTCCAAATCCCAGAATCGGCCGCTTCGAGAACATGTTAAGCGCATCGCGATCAACGCTCAGCCGAAGATCGCCGCTGAGTTCGGAGCGGTGATCCGCCAACGTTGAAAGTCGATCAGCAACCTGGCTTCCGCCGATCCAGGTCACTAACGCCAGCGAAAGCACAAGAAAACCCGCCATGAGAAATGCGGCGCGTCCGCCACTGCGTTCCTTGAAAAGGAACCACAGGAAGATTGCAATCTGCACCCCAATCGCAGCCATGCCGCCGCGCGAACCAGACAGGAAGATAGTTGCCCCCATTAACGCGGCCGCAGACGCCGCAGCCCACCTTTCGCGCCCGTGAGCATAACGGCTGAACGCGAACACCAGCGGAATGGGGACCAACATCTCCATCAGCCCAGCATAGTGATTGTGGTTCACGTAAGGACCGTAGATCCATCCTCCAAAGTGTGGCGTCCGGAACCAGTAAAGCTTGCTCGGGGAGCTTAGGCTTTGAAGGACTGCAAACATGGCGAGTGCAGAACCATAAATCACCAGGGATGTCGTAAGTATTCGAAGATGCCGGGTGCGAGTGAGGCACTGCGTGACCAGAAAACTGACAAGCCCGTAAGCTACGTAGAGTGGTAGCAGGGAGAACGTCGCGTGCCTGTAAGCCGAGAATCCCGGCAACATCTGAACACATACGAGGCCGGCGAACGCCACCATCGGCGGAAAAACCGAGTTCCAAAGAATGTTGACTTGCGAGGACCGCGCTTGCCCCACGACCCATATTGCGAAGAGAACCACCGATACCGATTCCAGAATGAATATCGCCCACGGCTCGACGGCGCCGAAGGCGAGAGGGCAGAACATCAGGAGCGCAGCCAAGCCATACAGGACGACTTCATTGTTCACGGAGCGGGCTGGGCGCGGCTGAACGGCTGCTTCGGTAAGTTCGGCAAGAGGAAGAGGCGCGGTCACGGCGTCTCCTTCTTGGCCGAAACCGGCAGGTCTTCGCTGCAAACCAGCTTTAGGCCATCAATCCACAACTTGCCGCGAATTGGGCTTCCGGCAGGGACTCTGGCGATGCGGACGACAAGCAGATGCGTGTCCGGACCTGTGGTGAATCGGCCTCCAGTCTTCTTCCAGAAATCGGCATCGCGCAACTCTTCGCTCATGAAAAATGGAGTCTCATGGTAGAGGTCCTGAACCGCCAATTGTGGTCCACCGGCGCCATCCATTTCCTGGGCTTTATAGAAGCCGGAAAATTCGTAGCTCGTGCCAGGTTCGACGGGGACTAACTGGCGAATTCCAGCATCTTCGATTCCGGGTCCATCGAAGACGATGCGCAGCGATCGCGAACTGGAGTGCGTTTCGTTAGGATCCAGAGCAAGATTCACGCCGCGGACCTTATGGTGCATCCAGTCGAAGCCGCCATTCAGAATTTCCAGGCTGAAGTCCCCGTTTACGAGAAGGTTCTCCGGAGAACCCTGGTAAGCTGCAAGTCCCGACAAACTGGCTGCCTGTTGCCAGACGAGTGCTGCCTGTGACACGTCTCGATGCGCGATCAAGTGGCGCATATAGTCGAACAGATGCCCACGATCGACGGGTTGCTGCGATGAAAACATCCTTCCCCAGACTTTGGCGGCTGCAGCAGGCTCGTTTCTAGAGACGAGGAAATCCAGAAAGACTTCATCAGTGCTGGAGGGCACTACTTTATCGAGCAGGAAGTCTATGTCGGGCCGAATTTTCCAGCAGGTATTGATCGCCGGCAGCGTCAGGTACGGATCGTTTTTCAGAACAACGCCGTATTCCCGCATGGCATCGTCCGCTGAGCCTTGCGCGAGGTAAAGATTAGCTGCTTGCCACGCGATATCGGGAGTTCGCGGGTCCGCCGACAGTGCATGCTGAAGTGCCTGCTTTTCTGAAGCAGTGTCCCCCAGCGACTCACGCGCAATCGCGAGATCAATCCAATATCGCGCCCGATGAGGATTCAATGTTGTCGCTGATTCGAGCCACGGCAGCGCTGTTTGCGGAGACTGCTGCGCGAGTAGTTCGTACCTCCCCATCCGGTAGCGATACTCCGCGTTGCCAGGATCCAGCCATACCGCCCGCCTGAGGTGTGGTGCGTCCGCGACGCCTGCAGAATGCGCGGCCAAGAACTGGGCCGTGCTCAGGGTGAGATAAGCTGCCGACAAGCAAAGCAGCGCGGCGACGATCAATTTCTTCGCGGGCTGGCGAAGTTGCAACTGCATCTGGTTTAAACTCGCGGCATCAGTTACGCGCTGCTTGAAGTAGCCCGGGCCGCATCCGGATTACCGCCGGTCATGTCTTCGTTGTAATAGCGATGCCCGTATTTTCCTTGGTACTCGTAGTAGTAGTAATAGTCCGGTGAATCGAGGTTGACAGCATTCAACAGCACACCCGAAACCCGGGCGTTGACCTGCGCCAGAATGTCGCGTGCACGGCGGAGAGCAGGCTTGGTCGTCTGCCCGGAGCGGATCACGAGTACGACAGCATCGGCCCGAGTCGAGAGCACAACTGCATCAGTCACTGAAAGCGTCGGCGGCGTGTCTACGACGATGTGGTCATATTGCTCGCGCAATTCTGCCAGTAGATCGAACATCTGTGCCGAGGCCAGTAACTCTGCCGGGTTTGGCGGTGCGGGGCCAGCG
>Ga0070708_100004951_pt1 | contig 10535 bp, 7 predicted proteins | sample KBSK5503metaG_FD_65469 | JGI IMG/M metagenome (GOLD analysis project Ga0070708, IMG submission 65469) | Corn, switchgrass and miscanthus rhizosphere microbial communities from Kellogg Biological Station, Michigan, USA - KBS K5-50-3 metaG | ecosystem: Host-associated > Plants > Roots >... | reverse complement strand
CCGAAGTTCATCGCCCGCCGCCTGATCATCAGCGCCTCGGAGGATGTCGGCAATGCCGATCCCCGGGCGCTGCAGGTCGCGGTGTCGGCGGCGGACGCCCTCGAGTGGGTCGGGCTGCCCGAGGCGCAGTACGCGCTCGCCCAGGCGACGAGCTACATCGCGACGGCGCCGAAGTCGAACCGGGCCGGACAGGCGTACTGGGCCGCGGCCGGCGACGTGGCGGAGCACGGCTCGCTGCCCGTCCCGCTTCATCTCCGGAGCGCCGGCAACCCGCGGATGAAGCACCACGGGATCGGCGTCGGCTACAAGTACCCGCACGACTTCGAGGGCGCGGACGTGGAGCAGCAGTACCTGCCCGAGGCCCTCGCCGAGCGGCGCTACTACCTCCCGACGGACCAGGGCTACGAGGCCACGATCTCGGAGCGAATCTCGCGCCGTGCCCAGGCCCGGGCGGCCGCCCGCGAGGCCGGTCGAACGCCGCGCGACCCGAACCCCGCCCCGCAGGTCCCCCGCGGTACCGGCGACCGGGTCATGAAGGGGCGCGAGGCGGCTCGAAAGAGCCTCGCTGAGACCGAGAAGCGGGACGCCGCCGCCGACTGATCCCGGCGTTGCCGGGCATGACATGGCGCGGCCCGCCGTGCGACCATCCACCCGTCGCCCAAGAGTCCATGCCGGAGGCCGCCGTGTCCCGCTTCGAGCCGAACCTGCGAATCCCCGGTCCGACAGGCCTCCCGCCGACGGTCCGCGAGGCGGGCGGCCGCCAGATGATCAACCACCGGGGCCCCGAGTTCGCGGCGATGCTCGGCAGGATCCAGACCGGCATGAAGCCCTACTTCGGCCATGCGGGCGACATCGCCATCCTCTCCTGTGCCGGGTCGGGCGGCCTCGAGGCGGCGGTCGTCAACACGCTGTCTCCCGGCGACCGCGTCCTCGGCGTCTCGATCGGATCGTTCGGCGACCGCTTCGCGAAGATCGCCGAGACGTATGGCGCAAGCGTCGAGAAGATGGCCGCCGAGTGGGGCTGGGCGGCCGAGCCGGATGAGGTCCGGGAGCGCCTCGGTGGCGGCGACTACCGGGCCGTCCTGCTGACCCACAACGAGACCTCGACCGCGGTGATGAACCCGATCCCGGAGCTCATCGCCGCCATCCGCGAGGCCGCCCCGGATGCGCTCGTCCTCGTCGACAGCGTGTCCGCCCTGGGCGCCGTGCCATTCGAGATGGATGCCTGGGGCGCCGACGTCGTCGTAACGGCCTCCCAGAAGGCGTGGATGGCCGCCCCGGGACTGGCGATGGTCGCCGCCTCGGAGCGCGGCTGGGCGGCCATGGAGACCGCTCGGATGCCCCGCTTCTACCTCGATCTTCGCCGCCATCGCGAGAGCGCCGCGTCCGGCGAGACGCCGTGGACGCCCGCGATCGCCGTCGTGTACCAGGTCGACGAGGGCCTCCGACTCATGGCCGCCGAGACGCCGGCGGGCGTCTTCGCCCGCCACGAGGCCTGCGCCGCCGCGACGCGGGCCGGTCTCGAGGCGCTCGGGTTCCGCCTCCTCGCCGACCCACCCCACCGCTCGACCACCGTCACCGCGGCCTGGGTCCCCGAGGACCTCGACTGGAAGCCGTTCAACGCCGAATTGCGGCGGCAGGGACTCGTGCTGGCCGGCGGCCAGGGCAAGCTCACCGGGCGGATCTTCCGGATCGGGCATCTCGGATCGGTGACGGTCGAGGAGATCATCGCGGCCATGTCGACGCTGGAGACGGCCCTGCTCGGGGCCGGCCGGAGCGTCGTCCCCAGCTCGGGCGTGGCGGCGGCCCAGCGCGCGGCGGTCGAGGCGGCGGGGCTCGGCACCGGCGTCGCGGCGGGTTGATGCGGGTCCTCGTCGCGGAGCCACTCGCGGCGGAAGGCGTCGCGATCCTCCAGGCCCAGCACGAGGTCGACGTCCGGACCGGGCTGACGCCGGTCCAGCTGCGTGACGTGATCGGCGACTACGACGCCCTCGTGGTCCGGAGCCAGGTCCAGGCCGACGCCGAGCTGATCGCAGCCGGCACCCGGCTCCAGGTCATCGGCCGGGCGGGTGTCGGCGTCGACAACGTCGACCTCGAGGCCGCGACCCGAGCCGGGATCACGGTCGTGAACGCGCCGACCGGCAACACGATCGCCGCCGCCGAGCACACGCTCGCGCTGCTGCTCGCCGTGGCCCGACGGATCGCGGCGGCGGACGCCTCGGTCCGACGGGGCGAATGGACCCGATCGGCCTTCCAGGGAATCCAGCTGCGCGGCCGGACACTGGGCATCGTCGGGCTCGGCAAGATCGGGATGACGATCGCGGACCGGGCCCGGGCGCTCGAGATGACCCTGCTCGGCGTGGACCCCTACGTGACCGTGGAGCAGGCCGAGCTGCACGGCGTCGAGCTCGTCGATCTCCCGGCGTTGCTGTCGCGCTCGGACGTCATCACCGTGCACGTGCCGCTGACCCGGGCCACCACGAACCTCATCGACGCGAAGGCGATCGCCCGGATGAAGCCCGGCGCGATCCTCCTGAACGTCGCCCGCGGCGGGATCCTCGAGGAGGCGGCGGTCGCCGAGGCCCTCCGGGACGGGCGGCTCGGCGGCGCGGGCATCGACGTCTTCACCCGGGAGCCGATCGGCGCCTCGCCGCTCCTCGACGCCCCGAACGCCGTCCTCACGCCGCATCTCGGCGCCTCGACCGCGGAGGCCCAGGTCGCGGTCGCCGAAGAGGTCGCCGGGCAGATCCTCGACGTGCTCGCCGGCCGGGCGGCCCGCTACGCGGTCAATGCGCCGCTGCTCAGCCCCGAGGCCGCCCGGACGATCGGGCCGTACATCCCCCTCGCCGAAACCGTCGGCCGCTTCTTCGCCCAGCTCGCGCGCACCGGCGTCGGCACGCTCACCCTCGAGCTCGCGGGCGAGCTGGCCGAATCGGACGCCGCGCCGCTGACCGCCGCGGTCCTGCGAGGCCTCCTCGAGACCGTCACCACGGAGCGGGTGAACCTCGTCAACGCCGGCACGCTCGCCCGGGCCCGCGGGATCTCGGTCGTCGAGCGAAAGACCGCGAACGCCGGGACGTTGAGCTCGCTGATCACGGTCTCCGGGACGGCAGGCGGCCGCGAGGTCTCGGTCGGCGGCACGGTCGCGAACGCCGGGACCGCCGCGAGCGAGCCCCGACTCGTCCGCCTCAACGGCTACCGCCTCGACATGGCTCCGACCGACGTGATGCTCATCACCCGCCACCACGACCGGCCCGGGATCATCGGCCGCCTCGGCGCGCTCCTCGGAGCGGCGGACGTCAACATCAGCGCGATGCACCTCGCCCGCTCGGCGCCCCGCGAGGACGCCCTCATGGTCCTCGCCCTCGACGACGACGTCAGCCCGGACCTCGAGGCGGCGATCCGGGCGGAGGACGGGGTGCTCGACCTGTGGACGATCCGGCTCGACAGGCCGCGATGACCGACGCCCAGCTGGCGGCGCCGGCGGACGAGGTGCCCGGCCTCATCCCGAACGACCTCGACGCGACCCTCGTCCTCGTTCGACACGGTGAATCCGACTGGGTCGCCCAGGGCCTCTTCCAGGGCCAGGGGGACTCGCCGCTGTCCGAGCTCGGCCGGCGTCAGGCCGAGCTGCTCGCCGGCCGCCTCGCCGACCCGCACCGGCGCCCGCGGCTACCGGTCCCGGTCGATCCGCCGGTCGCGATCGTCCACTCTCCGCTGTCGCGGACCACCGAAACCGCGGAGCTGATCGCCGCCGCCATGGCGGCTCCCGACGCGTTCGGAACACCGATCCCCCGCCGGGCCGAGCCCGGCTTCCTCGAGATCGGCCAGGGCGAATGGGAGGGCGTGCCGAGCGCCGACGTCTCGGCGCGCTGGGGCGAGATCCTGGACGGGTGGCGGCTGGATCCGTTGACCGCCTGGGCGCCGGGCGGTGAATCGCTGCCCGCTGTCGACGCCCGCGCCCGGGTCGCGCTTGCCCGCCTGCTCGGCGACCTCGTCGCGGCCGCCGATCCCGGGGTGGTCGAGCGGTCTCACGTCCTCGGCTATGGCGACGCGCAAAGTGACGATCCGTGGGCTGTGGTCGTCGGCCACGACGGCCTGTTCAAGGTGGCCGTGCTCGCCCTGCTCGACCTGCCGCTCGCGCGGTTCTGGACGTTCCCGTTCGCCCTCTGCGGGATCACGATCATCGAGATCCGCGCCGGGCGGCCGCGCCTCCGGCTCCACAACGCGACCGACCACCTGGCGCCACTCGAGACGGACGAGTCCGCCGGCCACGACGCGGCCCGAGGTCGAACCGGAGCCCTCTAGCTCAGCGCTTTCGCCGCGGCAGACGGCGGAGGCCGAAGCGGAGGATCTCGAAGCGTAGCCGGCGGTAGGCGTCACCGACCGTCCGCAGCCGCTCCACCCCGAGGTCCTGCCGGCCATAGGCGACCTCGACCTTCGCCCTGGCGACGGTCGACAGCTCGGCCCGAACGCCCGGCACGGTCTCGCCGAGCATCCCCGCGTATTCGTAGACGGTCTGGGCCGGCCGCGGGCCAAACCCGAATCGCGCCGCGAGCCTTCCGAGCGCGCCCCAGGCCTGGTCCGGATGCATCGGCTTGGCCGGCGCGCGGCGTCGAGCGGACACCGCCAGGGCGCCGAATCCGACGAGGAGCAGCAGCGCGATCGCGATGAACGGCCCCGAGCCGGCGCTGCCGGTCCCCCCGGCGCCGCTGATCGGCGGGATCGAGCCACGCGCCCCGCCCGGGTCGGTCTCGCGATCGGGCTGGGCCGTGACCAGCGCCGACGGATGCGGTGTCTCGGGCGCCCCCGACGGGATGTTCAAGGGCCGGCCGACGGACGGGTTGCCGCCGGTCGGGTCGAACTCCACCCAGCCGAACGTCGGGAAGTACACCTCGACCCACCAGTGGGCCGACGCGGCCTGGATGACCTCGTGCCCATCCGGAGTCCGCGCGCCGGGCAGGAACCCGTAGGCGATGCGGGTCGGGATCTTGGCCTGGCGAAGGAGCACCGCCATCGTGCTCGCGTAGTACTCGCAGAAGCCGGTCCGAATGACGGCGAAGCACTCGACGCTGGACTTGCCGCTGCACTGGGCGCGGACGAGCGCCCGGATGTCCGTCGAGTAGGTGAACCGCGACGATCGCAGGTAGTCCTGCATCGCCAGGGCAAGGTCGTACGGATTGCCCGCCGGTCCCGGCGCCCTGGCCGCGATCTGCTGGACCTGCGCGAGGATCGCCAGCGAGGCGGGCCCGAGGGCGTCCTTGGGCACGGTCAGGTAGTTCCGACTGACATCAGGCGGATAGGCGGTCCCCGCGATCCGAAGCCGGTTCTGGGTGAGGCCGTCGGTGCTGCCGAGGATCGGCACGAGCGCGGTGATCGTGTATGACCCGGAGCCACTCGCGGAGTCCACGGTCGTGAACCGGTTGCCGTCGACCCGGACGATCGTGGCGCGATCGACCCGCTCGACCGTCTGGGGGCTGATGATCGTGTCGTTACCGAAGGCGTCGGGATTGATCGTGGCCCGGATCTGACGTCGGCCCGGCTCCCGAGCGGGATCGTCACCGGTACCGCTCAGGAGTGCGGTGTTCGGGTCTCGCGGGATCGAACCGGAATCGCCCCATGACCAGAGCGCCGCGCCGTCGAAGACGCCCCAGGTGCCGGCCCGCCATTTGAACTGGGCGGTCTCGGTGCGGGCCAGCTGCGCCGTGAACGCGATCGCCTCGCTCGGCGACCAGAGGCCGGTCATCGTGCCGCTGGAGCCGAATCCAACCGCGCCGAGGTTCCGCGGCTCGCCGCCCTGGGGCGCGAACCGCTGGAGCCACTGCGAGAAGCCGACGAGCTTCTGGGGCACGTCCGCCCAGAACCCCTGGAGGGGAGCGGACGACGCGGACGCGGTCAGGAAGAGGGCGCCCATGACCGCCACCGCGACGAACGTGGCGCCACCGCGGAGGTAGAGCGCGGCCACGTCGGCGGGGTCGCCGATCCGTCGCCTGACCCAGGTCACCTGCTCTTCGAACGTGTGTGTTCGGATGAGGAGCAGGAGCGCGGCGATGCTGAACACGACGATCAGCTGGAGCTGCTCCCGCTCCATGATCGCCATGTTGGCGAGGAGGAGAAGGCCGACGACGACCACGGCATCGAGCGGGCGACGACGGGCGAAGACCGCGACGCCCGCCGCCTGGCCGGCCGCCCAGACGAGGCCGCCGAAGATCATGTGGTAGTGCCCGTACTGGGTCGTGAACGACCGTCCGTCGCGGACGAGGTCCGCCCAGATGTGGAACGCGACGTCGCCGGCCGTCTTGTAGCGGAGCAGGATCGAGGCCGGATCCAGGCCTCCGGCCGCGTCACCGAGGACGACGGTGCCGGCAACGAGCGGCAGCACCAGGCCGGCGATGACGCCGCCGACGAGGTTCGTCTTCCATCGCCCGAGGCCGAGCTTCGTCCCGGCAAGGCCGACGCCGACACCGGCGATCGCGAGCCACGGGAGATACCCGGTCGAGCCCTGCGAGATCGGAACCCAGCCGGCATCGTCGAGCGACCAGGCGAAGGTCACCGCGAGCAGGGAGACGAGGAAGACGGTCAGCCAGCCCTCGGCCGGGCGGAGCGGGACGCGCTCGAGCAGCGCCCGCAGGCTGACGGGCCGGGTCGCCGTCGCGGCGGAGGCGGTCATGAGGCGAGGAGCTCGCCGAGCGGCCGTGCCGGCACGACCGTGTAGTTCGAGATGTCGAATTCGGCCAGGGCATGCCGGAGCGCGCGCATCTGCTGCGATCGTTTCGCCACCGAGTCCGGGCTCTCGGGCTCCGGCGGCAGGCCGCGCCGCCGGAGGTCCTCGTCGTGGGCATAGCGATCGAACTCGCCGGCGTCGATCGAGACGACGACGCAGGCGACGCCCCGCGATCGGAGAGTCGAGAGCGGCTTGACCCACGTCCGATCGAGGGACGCGGTGATCACGACGGCCGTCATCCCGCGGCGGATGCGCTGCACCGACGCGATGAGCGTCTCCGAGAGCGGATTCGTGCCGTCGCCGTCGACCGCCGCGAGCAGCTGCATGACCTTGAGGTGCTGGCGGCCACCGCGGTCCGGCTGGAGCTGGGCGAGCCGGTGCGCGCCGACGGTCATGCCGACGGCCCGGTTCTCGAGGAGGGCCTTGTCCGCCACCGAGGCGGCAACGCGGACCGCGGCCTCGACCGTCGACTCGTCGCCGGTCCCGGCCTGGGGCCCGCGATCGAGGTCGAGGATGATCCAGGCGTCCGCGGTCTGCTCGAGGTCGAACTCCTTGACGTGGATGTCGCCGTGACGAGCCGTCGCCTTCCAGTGGATCCGGTTGAACGCGTCGCCCGGAGCCCATGGCCTGACGGTCGTCGCGAGCGGGGTCGTCTGGAGCGTCCGTTCGCGCATCGCGTGGCTGCCGTCGAGGTTCGCCGCCGGCAGGCGCCACTGGGGCAGCGCCTCGAGGCGTGGGTAGACGACGACGTTCACTCCGGTCCCGACGGTGGCCGACGATTCGAAGAAGCCGAACGGGTCGCCGGTCCGGATCTGGAGGGGTTCGACCCGGAAGTGGCCCCGACGGGTCAGCGGGGTCCGGATCAGCCACGACCGCTCCGAGACGGGAGCCAGCGAGATCGCCCGACCGGGCAGCCCGGCGGGCAGCGACGTCGGGTTATGGATCTCCAGCCACGGCTTCGGGACCCGGCTCGTGTTGCGGAGGGTGTAGGTCACCCGGATCCCCTCCCCCACGTGGCCCGAGAGCTGATTGACCGCGTAGCCCGCCTCGAGGTCGGACAGGCCGAGGCGGGTCAGCACGTACGACCCGCCGACGACGAGGACCGAGAGGTAGACGAGATAGAAGAGGAACTGGAGTCCGGTCGAGAACGCGGCGACGATGAGGATCGCGCCGAGGACGAGGAGCTGCAGTCGTCGGAACATCGGTCTCTCTCAGGGCCTGCGAAGTCTCGTGAGCGTCAGCCCTCGCGGGCCTGCGGCGTGGCGGCGACCTCGCGCGGTCCGCCCGAAGCCACACCGACGGGCGTGACCGCGCCGATCGGCGTCGTCTCGAGCAGCTCGTGGACGATCTGGCCGGGCAGCACGTCGTGGATCGACGAGCTCGTCTTGATGATCAGGCGATGGGCCAGGGCCGCTTCGGCCAGGGCCTTCACATCGTCGGGGATGACGTAGTCGCGACCCATGAGCCCGGCCAGGGCCTGACCGGCCCGGTAGAGGGCGATCGAGCCCCGCGGCGACGCGCCGAGGTAGACGTCGGGGTGGTTCCGCGTTCCGTTCACGAGCCGGACGATGTAGTCCGAGACCGTCGGGTCGACGTAGATCTCGCGCACGAACTCCTGCATCTCGCGGAGCTCGTCGACCGAGCAGACGACGTCGAGCTGGTCGATGGGATGGCGTCGCTTCTGCTCGTCGAGGATCTGGATCTCCTCGAGCGGCTGGGGATAGCCGAGCCGGATCCGGAGCATGAACCGGTCGAGCTGGGCCTCCGGCAGGGCGAACGTCCCCTCGTACTCGATCGGGTTCTGGGTGGCGATGACGAGGAACGGATCGGGCATCGCCCAGGTCGTGCCGTCGACCGTTGCCTGGCGCTCCTCCATGCACTCGAGGAGGGCGGACTGTGTCTTCGGCGTCGCCCGGTTGATTTCATCGGCGAGCACGACCTGGCTCATGATCGGCCCCGGCCGGAACTCGAACTCCTGCGTCTTCTGGTTGTAGATCGAGAGACCCGTCACGTCGGACGGCAGGAGGTCCGGCGTGAACTGGATGCGTCGGAACGTGCAACCGAGGCTCTTGGCGATCGCCTTGGCGAGCACGGTCTTGCCGGTCCCGGGAACATCCTCGATGAGCACATGGCCGCGGCACATGAGGGCCACGAGCGCGAAACGGACCTCGGCATGCTTGCCGACGATGACTCGCTCGACGTTGTCGAGCACCTTGTCACCGGTCTCCTGGATCCTGGTCATGTCCCTCCCCTGATCGGCCGACGGCGTCAAGGGATGGTACGCCGCAGGCGTCCGGAAGGTTCCCGGCCCGGCGCTTCCGGGTCGGCCCTCAGCGCTCGCGGATCGTGCTCCCGGCGGCCCAGACCGTCATCAGCGCCCCGCTCCAGGACATGACCGCGAGGAACGGCTCGTCGCCGGCCCACGAAACGGCACCGATCGCCCCGAACAACGCCGCGATCAGGATCGCGATGAACCCGATCCCGACGCGCTCGACGGCCGGACGTGCTCGGCGGTGCTCGCGGCCGGCGGCGTCCGGCTCCGAGCGGGGCCGGCCCCGCTCCGCCTCGCGCCAGCCCGGCCCGGTCACTGGCGGGCCCAGGCCTGCCACGCCCGGAGGAGATCTCCGGCGATCGGCGCCGCCCGGACGGCGACGCCGCGGTTCTCCACGATCACGGCGATGGCCACCTGGGGATCGTTCGCCGGTGCGAAGCCGATGAACCACGAGTGAGGCCGCGTCCCCGGATCGAGCTCGGCCGTGCCCGACTTGCCGGCAACGAGGAGACCGGAGACCCGAGCACCGGCGGTGAAGAGGCGGCCGAGGCTGCCATTGACGGCGAGCTGCATCGCCTGGTTGATCTGGTCGGCGACGCCCGGCGACATCACCTGCTTGAACAGCGCCGGGCTGATCGTGGTGGTGCCGGCGCGACCCGTCGCCGAGATCACGAGATGGGGCTTCATCAGGACCCCGTGGTCCGCGACCGCGGCGGCGACCAGCGCCATCTGGAGCGGGGTCACGAGCGTCTCGGCCTGCCCGTAGGCGGCATTCGCCAGCTCGACGTCGTCCTTGAAGCCGCCACCGAACGATCCGCCACCATTCGTCACCTGCGAGACCGCGGTCGCCAGGTCGAACGGAATCGGCGCTCCGAAGCCGAAGCGCGAGGCCCATGCGCTCAGGTGCTCGCCGCCCGTTCGGAGTCCGGTCAGGGCGAAATAGATGTTGCAGGAGACCTCGACGGCGTGGCGGAAATCGAGTGCCGTCGAGCCCGTCTCGGGGTGGTGACCGTCCCGCACCCGGAAGCCGTCGACGAGCAGCCCCGTCGTCTCCGCCGCCGGCTGCTGGGCGTAGGTTGTGGCGGGGGTGATCGCACCGCTGCCGAGGGCCGCCGTCGCCGTCACGATCTTGAAGATCGAGCCCGGGACGTAGCGACCCTGCGTGGCCCGCGGCAGCAGCGGCAACGCCGGATCCGATTGGAGTGCCGCGAAGGCGGCCGCCGAGGTTGCCGGATTCGTGACCGCGGACGCGTCGAACGTCGGCGTCGACGCCAGGGCCAGGACTTCGCCCGTGCGGGGATCGAGCATGACGACCGCGCCGCGATTCTTGCCGAGGAGCCGCACGGCGGCCTTCTGGAGGTCGAGGACGAGCGTCGTCCGCAGGGTTTCCGGGTCGGATGGGTCGGTACGGAACTTCCGGGTCAGGTCGAGCAGCGGGTCGGCCGAGGCGACGCCGTTCAGCTGCGGATCCCAGGCCCGTTCGAGGCCGGTCGTCCCCCATTGCCGGGAGGCGTAGCCGATGACGCTCGAGAGGGCCGG
>Ga0070708_100004950_pt1 | contig 10536 bp, 5 predicted proteins | sample KBSK5503metaG_FD_65469 | JGI IMG/M metagenome (GOLD analysis project Ga0070708, IMG submission 65469) | Corn, switchgrass and miscanthus rhizosphere microbial communities from Kellogg Biological Station, Michigan, USA - KBS K5-50-3 metaG | ecosystem: Host-associated > Plants > Roots >... | reverse complement strand
TGGCGGTGTTCCCCGAGGCCACCCAGGTCAGGTTCGGCTCGGACTTGCGCGCGGCGGCCGAGCCGCTGGACGGCGCGTTCTGCGCCGGGCTGGCCGATGCGGCCGCGCAGGCCAGGGTCGCGCTCGTGGCCTGCGTCTTCGAGCCCGCCCCGGACGGCCGGGTCTACAACACCGCCGTGGCCTATGACAGCGCAGGCGAGCTGGTCGCCTCCTACCGCAAGCTGCACCTGTTCGACGCGTTCGGGCACCGCGAGTCCGACGAGGTCGCGCCGGGGTCCGCCCCGGTGATCTGCACGCTCGCCGGGGTCCGTGTGGGCCTGGCGATCTGCTACGACGTGCGGTTCGGCGAGCTGTCCCGGGCGCTGGCGGTCGCCGGGGCCGAACTGCTCGTGCTGCCCGCCGCCTGGGCCGCCGGGCTGCTCAAGGAGGAGCACTGGGTCACCCTGGTGCGGGCGCGGGCCATCGAGAACACCATCTGGGTCGCCGCCGTGGACCAGGTGCCCGACCCGGACGAGCGGCCCACCCGGGCCGCGACCGGGGTCGGGCGCAGCCTGCTGGTCGACCCGCTGGGCGTGGTCCGGGCCGACCTGGGATCCGGGCCGACCGTGACGGTGGCCGAGGTCGACACCGGCCTGATCCGGACGGTCCGGGCCAGCCTGCCCAGCCTGGACAACCGCCGCGACGACGTGTTCGGCCGCCCGCCCGCCATCCGCGGCGGGTGAACGCCGGGACGGGCCGACCTGGCCGCTCGTTACCGCTCGGGCAGGATGCGGACGGGCGGCGGAGGGCCGAACGGGCGGCAGCCGGTCAGCGGATGGGGGATTGCCAGAAGACGGGCTGCTCGCCGGCCGGCGTGGCGGTGAACCCGACGCCGGCCAGGGTGCTGCCCGCCACGGCCAGGCCCGTGATGGCCTGGATGCCCGGCCCGGTCAGGCCCTGCCCGGCGGGCTCGGCCGCCTGCCACGCCAACCCGTTCGGCGAGGTCCAGACGACCACGTCCTGGTGGCCGGGGGTGCTGCCGTAGGTGCCCGTGGCGGTGAAGACGCGGCCGGCCGAGGCCAGCGCGGTGACCGAGACCAGGCTGGCGGGCAGCGGCAGCGCCGACTCCGCCCAGCTGGCCCCGCCGTCGGACGAGCTGGCCGCGAACGGCACGAGCCTGCCGTCCCTGGTGACCGCGGTGCCGGCGGCGGCCACGGTGAGGCCGGTGCTGGCGACGTGCTCCAGCGCGGCCCGGGTGGCGCCGACCGGCAGCGGCAGGTCGGCCTGCTGCCAGGTCCGGCCGTTCGCCGAGGTCCAGGCCGACGGCTGGTCGCCGTGCGAGCCCACCGCGACGAACCCGGCCGAGCTGACCGCGACGGCCGCCATCCGCCGGTCACCCGGCCCGTCCAGCGCGCCCAGCGTCGCGTCCCCGGCCCGCTGCCAGCCGTTCAGGGTGGCCGACCACCAGGCCGCGGCGACGGTATGGCCGGCGGCGACCTGGTCGCCGACGATGACGTAGCCCTGGCCGTCCGCGGCCGCCTGCTCGGTGAACAGGCCGGGTGCGCCGAACACGGCCTGACCGTCGGTCGCCTGCCAGCTGCTGCCGTCGGCCGAGACCGCCACGACCGGATGCTGGGCGCTGCCCGCTACCACGCCACCCACCGCGAGCCAGCCCAGGTTGCCGTGCGTCACGCTCGTCAGCTGCTGCGTCCCCGGCCGGCCGAACACCGCCGGGGTGGCGCCGGTGGCGCGGGTCCACGAGGTGCCGCCGTCGGCCGAGGTCCACGCGGCGGGGAAGCCGTTGGCGCTGCCCACCGCGACCTGCGTGCTGCCGGAGGCGGCGAGGCCGTTGACGGCCAGCTGCGGCTGGACCGCGCCGGGGATCTTCGCGATGTCCACCTGGTCCGCGGCGCCGCTGGTCCCGGTCAGCGTGATCACCGGCTGGCGGCCGTCCTGGCCCGCGCTGATGCCCGTCGTGATCACCGCGCCGTCCGGAGCCAGCGCCACGCCGGAGACCGCCTCGGACGCCCGGGTCCCCAGGGCCGCCCTCTGCTGCCAGGTCCGGCCGTTCGGCGTGACGAACGCGGTCAGGGCCTGGCCCGACCCACCTTCCTGGCCGGTGACGACGGCGCCCGGCGGACCGCCGTTGCTCATCCGGGCGGTGAACCCGGCCGCGGCGGAGAGGGTGGCCTGGAAGGTGAAAGCCAGCCCGTTCGGCGAAAAATAAGCGTCGATGGCCGGCCGCTTGGCGACGGTGGCCGGCCGCAGCAGGACGAACCCGCCGCCGGCCGTGGCCAGCCCGGTCACCTCCGGCTGCGCGCCGGGGCCGGGCGGCTTCAGGACCGGGCCCGCGGCCGGCGTCCAGGTCGAGCCGCCGTCGGCGCTCAGCCAGGCGGCGCCGGCCTGGACCGTCGCCGGCCGCTTGGGCTTGCCGGTGACCGTGATGGCGTCTTCGTCCCCCGCGACCATGATCAGCTTCCCGGCCGCCGCCGCGTATCGCAGGTCGAGGGCGTGGCCGGGGCCGGCCGGGAGGTTCGGCTGCCGCCGCTGCCAGGTGGTTCCGTTGGCCGAGCGGAAGATCAGCGGGGTGGACCTGGCCGCCTCGCCGGCGGGCACGTTGGCGCCGACGGCGATGAAGCCGTCCGCCGTCCGCTTCACCGCGCTGATCTGGTCGCCGGGCTGCAGCGGCATCCCGGCGCCGGGCGCCAGCGTCCAGGTCCGGCCGTCCTCGCTGGTCCAAATCGAGCCGGAGCCGAGGGCGACCCAGGCGCCCTGGCTGCCGGCCACGAAGATGGCGCCGTGCCCGGGCGGCGGCACGCCGCCGTCGGCGGACCGGACCGTGCCCATCGTCCAGGTGCGCCCGTCGTCGACCGAGACGAAGAACTGGGCCCGGGCGATGCGGCCGCCAGCCTGCGACCCCACGGCCACCACCGTGTCGCCGACGCTCGTCACCCGGCCCAGCGTCTGGCTGATGCCGCGGCCGCTGGCCGCCGCGGTGAAATCGCGGCCCGCCAGGGTCGCGGGCGGGAAGCCGAGCGCGGTCACCGGCGGCGCGGGGCCGGGGTGGCCGCTGTTCGCCCCGGCGATCACCACGACGGCCACGCCGAAGACGACCATGGCCAGGACGGGGATCGCCACCCTGAGCCCCCAGCCGCGGAACTCCAGCCCGTCCAGGAACTCGCGGGACCAGCGGCGCTTGACCGGCTCGGGCAGGAACGAGCGCAGCAGCCTGGCCCATTCGGCGACGGCGGGCGGCGCCCCGGCTCGGGCCGCGCCGGGGACGGGCGGGCGCGGGCGCGGGCCTGACGGGTGCGGGCGCGGGCGCGGCGGCGTCTGCTCGCCGAAGTCGTAGGCGGTCCGGGCGGGCTGTTCCGGACCGGGCCAGGGCTGGGGCACCGGGCGCGGCTGGCTCACCGTCGGGGTGTACCGAAAACGCCGCGGCTCGCCGTTCGGGGCGTCGCGGGGCGGCTGGTCACCGGGCGGGAGGGCCTTCGGGGCCTGGGGCCGGGCGGGCGGCGGTCGCCGGGGACCCCGGCCGGGCCGCGGGCGCCGGCCCTCGAACTCGTAGCCGGGAGCGGTCCCGCTCCACCGGTCCGAGTCGTCAGTCGTGGCACGAGGCAGGCGGCCGGTGGCGGCTCCAGGCAGGGGGCCGGTGCCAGCACGCGCGGGCCGGGGACGCGGGGGACCCGAGGGGCCCCAGGCGTCGTCTGATTCGGGGTGGCCGGTCGGTTTCCTTGTCACCTGTGCCTTGTGCCTTATGCGAAAGTTCGCGTTAGACAAGAACCGGTGCCGGTTGCTGCCCGTGCGACCTGCACCGGCCGCTCGCGCAGGCCAGAAGGCCTGCACTCGCAGCCGGTCTTGCCTAACGCTCCTTGCCGTCAAGAACGATGCCCCCGGTAAAGTGCTGCGAAGCGGGGGATAAACACGGGAAAACCTCAATGCCAGTCCCCGCCGATGGTACCGGCCGGCACCGGGCGTGACAGGGACTTTCGCGCACGTCGTAGCCCGCAGTGGGCACGAGCGGGCGACGCGTGACCCAGGCCACACTCCCACGCCGGCCGCGCGTGAGTTCTTCAGGCGCTGCCCCGGATCACTCCAGGTAGCCTTGATGGGCAGAAAGCGATTAACGATTTCATCTTCGGAAGAAGGTCTCCGAGTCGATGTCCGCCGTGTCTTCTGGGTCACCACAGGAAAGCGCCGAGATCCGCGAGTCAGGCTCGTCACAAGAGCCCGCGTCGCGCCGGGGAACGGAGCGGTCCGCGAGCCCGGCCGACTTCGGCGCCAACGAGTGGCTGGTCGACGAGCTCTACCAGAGGTACCTGACCGACCCCGGCTCCGTGGACCGGGCCTGGTGGAGCTTCTTCGCCGACTACCAGCCGACCCTCCCCAACGGGACCGGGCCGCAGCCGGTGCTCAGCGCCCAGGCCGTGGCCCCGGCACCGCCGCCCGCGGCCCCGGCGCCGCCGGCGGCCCCGACCCAATCCCCCCAGTCCCCCGTTCCCGCCGCGCCGCCGGCGCCGCCCGCGGCGTCCCCTGTGACGCCTGCGGCGCCCGCGCCGTCCGTGCCGCACGTCCAGCAGGCCGCGCCGGCCCCGCCCGCCGCCCAGCCCGCCCCGGCCGCGTCACCCGCACCCGCCCTCCCGCATCCGGAGGGGGCCGAGGTCAGCAGGCTGCGCGGCGCCGCGGCCAGGACCGTCACCAACATGACGGCCAGCCTGGCCGTGCCCACCGCGACCAGTGTCCGCGCGGTCCCGGCCAAGCTGCTGGCGGACAACAGGATCGTCATCAACAATCACCTGCGCCGCGGCCGCGGCGGCAAGGTGTCGTTCACGCACCTGATCGGGTTCGCGGTGGTGGCGGCGCTCAAGGCGCTGCCGGAGATGAATGACTCCTACACCGAGGAGAACGGCAAGCCCGCCATCGCCCGGCCCGACCACGTCAACCTGGGCCTGGCCATCGACGTGCACACGGCCGACGGCGGCAGGCAGCTCCTGGTGCCGAACATCAAGGCGGCGGAGGAGATGGACTTCCGCCAGTTCTGGACGACCTACGAGGACGTCGTGCGCCGGGCGCGGTCGGGCAAGCTCGCCGTCGCCGACTTCCAGGGCACCACCGCCACGATCACCAACCCCGGCACCATCGGCACCGAGCACTCCGTGCCGCGGCTGATGGCGGGCCAGGGCTGCATCATAGGCGTCGGCGCGATGGAGTACCCGGCCGCCTACGCCGGCGCGTCCGAGGAGACCCTGGCCCGGCTGGCGATCAGCAAGGCGGTCACGCTCACCTCGACCTACGACCACCGGATCATCCAGGGCGCCCAGTCCGGCGAGTTCCTCCAGAAGATCCACCATCTCCTGCTCGGCGAGGACGGCTTCTACGACGGGATCTTCGCCGCGCTGCGCATCCCGTACGAGCCGGTCCGCTGGGTCAAGGACTTCCCCTACGGGCACGAGGACGACGTCGCCAGGTCCGCCCGGGTGCAGGAGCTGATCCACGCCTACCGGGTGCGCGGTCACCTGATGGCCGACACCAACCCGCTCGAGGTCACCCAGCGCAAGCACCCGGACCTGGACATCAACCTGCACGGGCTGACCCTGTGGGACCTGGAGCGCGACTTCCCCACCGGGGGGTTCGGCGGTCACCCGCGGATGAAGCTGCGGGAGATCCTGGGCGTGCTGCGCGACTCGTACTGCCGGACCGTCGGCACCGAGTACATGCACATCCAGGACCCCGAGGAGCGCCGCTGGCTGCAGGACCGGATCGAAGTCCCGCACCCCCGGGCCGAACACGACGAGCAGATCCGCATCCTGTCCCGGCTCAACGTGGCCGAGGCGTTCGAGATGTTCCTGCAGACCAAGTTCGTGGGCCAGCGCCGGTTCTCCCTGGAGGGCGCCGAGTCGCTTATCCCGCTGGTGGACGCGGTGCTCGCCGAGGCGGCCCAGGCGCAGATGGACGAGGTGGTCGTCGGCATGGCGCACCGCGGCCGGCTCAACGTGCTGGCCAACATCGTCGGCAAGTCCTACGCGCAGATCTTCAAGGAGTTCGAGGGCAACCTGGACCCGAGCAGCGCGCAGGGTTCCGGCGACGTCAAGTACCACCTCGGCGCCGAGGGGACCTTCCGCGCGCCGGACGGCAGCCAGATCAGGATCTCGCTGGTGGCCAACCCGAGCCACCTGGAGGCGGTCGACCCGGTGCTCGAGGGCGTGGTCCGGGCCAAGCAGGACGTCATCGACAAGGGCGAGCCGGGCTTCACCGTGCTGCCCTTGCTCATCCACGGCGACGCCGCGTTCGCCGGCCAGGGCGTGGTCGCCGAGACGCTGAACCTGTCGCTGCTGCGCGGCTACCGCACCGGCGGCACCGTGCACATCATCGTGAACAACCAGGTGGGCTTCACCACCGCGCCGCAGTACTCGCGGTCCAGCGTGTACGCCACCGACGTCGCCCGGATGATCCAGGCGCCGATCTTCCACGTAAACGGCGACGACCCCGAGGCGGTGGTGCGGACGGCCCGGCTGGCCTTCGCCTACCGGCAGGCGTTCAAGAAGGACGTCGTCGTCGACATGATCTGCTACCGCAAGCGGGGGCACAACGAGACCGACAACCCGTCGTTCACCCAGCCGCTCATGTACGACCTGGTGGAGGCCAAGCGCTCGACCAGGAAGGTGTACACCGAGTCGCTGATCGCCCGCGGCGACATCACGATGGAAGAGGCCGAGGCGGCGCTGCGCGACTACCAGCAGCAGCTCGAGCGGGTCTTCACCGAGACCAGGGACGCGGCTAACCGCCCGCCGGAGCCGGGCAGCGTGCTGCGGCCCGAGCCGGAGGACCGCCCGGTCAACCACGAGGCCGTGCCGACCGCGGTGAGCCTGGAGGTCGTGAAGCGGATCATCGACACCCAGGTCAACCTGCCCGCGTCGTTCACGGTGCACCCGCGGCTCAAGCCGCTGCTCGACCGGCGCGCGGCCATGATCGAGGAGGACGCGATCGACTGGGCGACCGGCGAGCTGCTGGCGTTCGGCGCGCTGGTCCTGGACGGGCATCCGGTGCGGCTGGTCGGCCAGGACAGCAGGCGCGGCACGTTCGGGCAGCGGCACGCGGTGCTGGTGGACCGGCACACCGGCGCGGAGTACACGCCGCTGAAGCAGCTCGACTCCGGCGCCGCGAAGTTCTTCGTGCACGACTCGCTGCTGTCCGAGTTCGCCGCGATGGGCTTCGAGTACGGCTACTCGGTGGCCCGCCCGGACGCGCTGGTCTGCTGGGAGGCGCAGTTCGGCGACTTCTTCGACGGCGCGCAGACGATCGTGGACGAGTTCATCAGCTCCGGCGAGCAGAAGTGGGGCCAGCGCTCTGGCGTCGTGCTGCTGCTGCCGCACGGCTACGACGGCCAGGGTCCCGACCACTCCTCGGCGCGGGTGGAGCGCTTCTTGTCGCTGTGCGCGCAGGACAACATGACCGTGGCCATGCCGACCACGCCGGGCAACTACTTCCACCTGCTGCGCTGGCAGGGCCGGTCCGGGCGGCACAAGCCGCTGGTCGTGTTCACCCCGAAGTCCATGCTGCGGCTGAAGGCGGCCGCCTCGGCGGTCAGCGACTTCACCAGCGGGTCGTTCAGGGCGCTCATCGCCTCGGAGCAGGCCTCGGACGCCGACGTCCGCCGGGTGCTGCTGTGCTCCGGCAAGGTGTACTACGACCTGGCCGCGCGGCGCCGGGAGGTCGGCGCGGCGGACACCGCGATCGTTCGGGTCGAGCGGCTGTACCCGCTGCCCGTCTCCGAGCTGTGTGCCGAGCTGGCCCGCTACCCGGGAGCGGAAACGGTCATCTGGGTGCAGGAGGAGCCGGCCAACATGGGCGCCTGGCCGACCATGGCGCTGAAGCTCCCCCGCGTGCTCAGCCGCGCGGTCGGCGTGCTGTCGCTGCCGGCCAGCTCGGCGCCGGCGGCTGGTTCGGCGGCCACGCACGCGACCACCCACCGGGAGATCATCGAGACCGCCATCCCTTCGGCCTGATGCCGCGATGTCCTGATGTACGAGACCGACCGCGGCATCGAGGAACTCGAGGACCGGCGCGGCGAGGAGGAGGTCTCGCTGGCCTGGCTCGCCGAACGCCTGCGCGACTTCGTCGACCTCAACCCCGGCTTCGAGGTGGCCATGGACCGGCTGGCGAGCTGGCTGGCCCGGCTCGACGAAGATGAGGACTAGAACCTAAGGACTTGGTCCCGAACGGGCCGGGTGACCAGCTCACCCGTCGTCGCCTCGGCGTGGCGCGCCGGCCTGGTACGCCCGCTCTGCCGTGCGCGCCACCCTGGCGCGGCCGGCTCGGCTGTTCGGGCCGCCCCACTCAGTCCGCCCGGAGGGGCAATCGCGATACATCTTGACTTTGGGGAAATGAGATATATCGTTAGGTGTGCGGACGGGCGTACGGGAAGGACGGGTCGGCATGCCGACGGGTGAGATGGCGCAGTGGACCATCGAGGCTCCGACGAGCCTGGATTTCGACGACGTGACCGGGCTCCGGGTCAGGCTCATCGCCGGTTCTGTGGCGGTGCTCGCCACCGACGGCAGGCCGTCGCTCGACGTGTCCAGCGTCGAAGGCGACCCGCTCACCGTGACCTACGAGGGCGGGGTGCTGACCGTCGAGCACGAGAACCTCAGCTGGGAGGGCCTGCTGAAGTGGCTGCGGCCGCAGCGTCACGCCGCCACGGTGACGGTGACCGTGCCCCGCAGGTGCCCGACCCAGGTCGGCGTGGTCAGCGCCTCCGCCGTGGTGTCCGGCATCAGCTCGCGGGCCTCGGTCAAGAGCGTCTCCGGGGGGATCACGCTGGACGGCATCACCGGGGACGTGGAGGCCAACACCGTGTCCGGGGCGCTGGAGGCGCAGGGCATCAACGGCAGGCTCAGCTTTCGGACCGTATCCGGCGACCTGACGGTGGCGGATGGCTGGCTGGAACGCTTCGACGCGAACGTGGTCAGCGGCGACGTGACCGCGGACGTCGACCTCGACCCGCTGGGCGGGATGCAGGTCACCACGGTGTCCGGCGAGGTCACGCTCAGGCTCCCGGCCGAAGCCGACGCCCAGGTGAACCTGCACTCCATGTCCGGTGACGTACGGAGCGAATTTACGGAGCTAAGACGATCCTCGGCACCGGCGTCTCGTAGCGTTAGCGGTAGCCTTGGCGCCGGCTCAGGGCACGTGTCCGTGACCACCATGTCCGGCCGGGTCATGCTGCTGCGACGCGCTGGGCGCGGGCCGACTGGGCGCGGAACGGCTGAACAGCTTGATAATGAGAATGAGATGGAAGGCGAGGCCAGTTGAGTCCGGTATTCCGCCATGGCAGCCTCCGGCTGTACCTGCTCAGGCTCCTAGACGAAGAGCCCAGGCACGGCTACGAGGTCATCCGGCTGCTGCGCGACCGGTTCATGGGCGTGTACTCGCCCTCCCCCGGCACGATCTACCCCCGGCTGGCCCGGCTCGAGGAAGAGGGCCTGGTCACCCACGACGAGGTGGACGGCCGCAAGGTCTACCGGATCACCGAGGCCGGCCGCGAGGAACTCCGCAGTCGCAGCGATGAACTCGATGAGCTCGAGGAGGAGCTGTCCGCGTCGGTCAGCGACATCGTCCGCGAGGTCAGGGAGGACGTCAGGCAGACGGTGCGCAGCCTCCGCGAGGAGCTGACGTGGGCGGCGCGTGAGTCCCGGCGGGTGGGCCGCGACATGGCCGCCGATGTCCGCGAGCAGGCCAGGCAGGCCCGCGAGGAGGCGTGGGAGCAGGCCAGGCAGGCCAGGGAACAGGCCAAGGAGCAGGCGCGGCAGGCCAGGGAGCAGGCTCAGGAGCAGGTCAGGCAGGCTCAGGAGCAGGCCCGCGAGCAGCGGGGGCGAGCGCAGGCGGAGGAGCCGGGCGAGGGACCGGCCGAGGGACCGGGCGAGGGACCGGGCGAGGGACCGGGGCCCGACGCGGCCCGGCGGGTGCACGAGCAGGCCAGGCGGCTGCGCGAGGAAGCCAGGCGTGCCCGCGACGAGGCCATGGGAGCGACCGCTGGCGCCAGGTTCCATTCCGGTGAGCAGGGCTGGGACCCGCCGGGCGGGAGCGGCTGGGGTACGGGGCCGAGCTGGACGGAATGGCCCGGCCGGCGCGGCTGGGAAGACTGGACGCGCACGCGCGGGCGGCCCGGCTGGGCCGGGTCGCTCGACTTCGGCACGCTGAAGGACCTGGAGCGGCTGGCCGTCCAGTTCACCTCCGACCTGAGGCGGCTGGCCATGCAGTCCTCGACGGCCGGCGAGAACGTGATCAGCGACCTGCGCACGATCCTGGAGGACGCGCTGGAGCGCATCAAGTCGGAAATCTTCGGCTCCGCCCACGACACGCCGGGCCGCCGCGACGCCGGCCCGGAGTCCTCGCCCGGCCAGGGGTCCTCAGCCGGCCCGCCCGGCGAAACCAAGGACTCACCCACCTCGTAGGTCACTGCGGCGAGCGGCCGCGGCGCAAGCCGCGATCGCGCGGTCCGCGAGGGGCCGCAGGCCCCTCCGGCCGCGTGATACTACGGCGAGAACCGCAGCGGGC
>Ga0070708_100004948_pt1 | contig 10540 bp, 11 predicted proteins | sample KBSK5503metaG_FD_65469 | JGI IMG/M metagenome (GOLD analysis project Ga0070708, IMG submission 65469) | Corn, switchgrass and miscanthus rhizosphere microbial communities from Kellogg Biological Station, Michigan, USA - KBS K5-50-3 metaG | ecosystem: Host-associated > Plants > Roots >... | reverse complement strand
GCCGGTGGGGAAGGTGACGAGGGCGTTGACGTGCACGCCGATGACCCGGTCCGGGGCCAGGCCGCCGATCAGCGGGGCGATGAAGGCGCCCACGTCGCCGCCCTGGACGCCGTACCGGAGGTAGCCGAGCCTGGCCATCAGTTTGGCCAGCGCCGCGGCGGTGCGGCCGTCCGTCCAGCCGACGTCGATCAGCGGCCCGGAGAACCCGTAGCCGGGCGGCGACGGGATCACCAGGTGGAACGCGTCAGCCCGGTCGCCGCCGTGCGCGACCGGGTCAGTGAGCGGGCCGATCACGTCGAGGAACTCGACGATCGAGCCGGGCCAGCCGTGCAGGAGCAGCAGCGGAGTGACGTCGGGCTCGGCGGAGCGCACGTGCAGGAAGTGCAGGTCGGCACCGTCGATCGTGGTTATGAACTGCGGATAGCGGTTGAGCGCCGCCTCCTGGGTCCGCCAGTCGTACTTCGTCGCCCAGTACGTGGCGAGTTCCCGCAGGTAATCGGTGGGGACCCCACGGCTCCAGCCGGTACCGGGCAGGTCTGCCGCCCAGCGGGTACGGGCCAGCCGGTCGCGCAGGTCATCGACGTCGGCCTGCGGGATGCTGATGCGATACGGCCGGATCTCAGCGATGGCGCCGGACGGGTGCGCTTGCGTGTTCGTCATGTATCCGACGCTATCGGCCATTGGTGTCAGATTCTGGCACCAATGGAAGCCATACTTGATCCTGTGCTGGAAACGTCGGCTCGCTTGCTCCGCCTGTTGTCCCTGTTGCAGTCACGGCGTGACTGGACCGGCGCCGAGCTGGCCGGCCGGCTCGGCGTCGGCCTGCGCACCGTGCGCCGGGATATCGGCCGGCTCAGGGACCTGGGCTACCTGGTGGACGCGGTACCCGGCGCCGCCGGCGGCTATCGGCTCGGCGTCGGCGCCGCCCTGCCGCCGCTGCTGCTGGACGACGAGGAGGCAGTGGCGGTGGCGATCAGCCTGCACGCCGCCACCACGGGCAGCGTGGCCGGGCTCGAGGAGAGCTCGCTGCGGGCGCTGACCAAGCTCCAGCAGACGATGCCGTCCCGGCTCCGGCACCGGATTACCGCCTTCCATGCCACCACGGTCCCGCTGACCGGGCCTGGTTCCCCGCCAGACCGGGCGGACCCCGAGATGCTGACCGCCATCGCGACCGCCTGCCGGGACCAGCGGCGGCTGCGCATGAGCTATCCCGGCCGGACCGGCGTCACCATGCGCGACGTCGAGCCGCACCGCCTGGTGCACACCCCGCGCCGCTGGTACCTGCTCGCCTGGGACACCGGTCCCGGCGACTGGCGGACGTTCCGCGTCGACCAGATCCAGGGCCCGCTGGGCCCGCCCGGCGCCCGGTTCACGCCGCGCGCGCTGCCCGCGGACGACGTGGCCGCCTACGTGTCCCAGGCCATATCCTCCGCCCCCTACCGCTACCAGGCCCGCATCCTGTTCCGCGCCCCGGCCGCGGCCGTCGCCCCGCGCACCTCGCCGACCGCCGGGCGGCTGGAAGCCGTGGACGAGCACACCTGCGTCTTGCACACGGGCTCAAACTCGCTAGACGAGCTCGCCCTTTACGTCGCCCTCAAGGGCTTCGACTTCCAGGTCCTCGACCCGCCCGAACTCATTCCCGCGCTGCGCGCACTCTCCGCCCGGCTCGCCCGGGCCGCCGAAGCCGGCTAATACGATCAGCCGCTCCTCGTCGCCATGCGGGGAGCGGCCTTTGCGGGCTGTGTTAAGTCCACATGAGGGGCGGTGCCGTGCAGGGCATGGCTGATCCGGCGCCGGATGGCGGGGTGAATGTCGTAGCTGTCGAGTTCGTCCGGCGCGACCCACGCGGCGCGATCGGATTCGGCGTCGGTGGCCAGCTCACCGCTGATCGGCTGGCCATGAAAGCATACGTTGACCGGGACCCGGACCTCGCCGTCGCCGTACGCGATGCGGTGCCGGGGGTCAGTGAATACTCCGACCAGCCCGGTCAGTTCTATCGTCAAGCCGGTTTCCTCCCGGCATTCCCGGATTGCGCACGCGGTTGCGGTTTCCTTCTTCTCTAGCGCTCCGGTCGGGATGGTCCACAGCCCGGAACCCGTGCGGCGTAGCAGGAGCAGGTCGCCACGGTGATTGCGCAAGACCACACTGGCCGAAGGCTTCCGGCTCGTGGGGGCGGGGGCCTTGGGGTCATCCCAGTAGTCAGTCCGGCGACGGGACTTCTTGCTCATTAGTCACCTTTCCGCGTCGGCCGGGCGTGCGTGCCGATGCCCAGACCCGCTCGAAGGACTCGATGTAGGTGTTGAAGAACGCGCCGTCGACCCGGCGCAGGTGCATGACCGGCGTGTAAGCAGCCAAGATGCCGTAGGCGTGGACGTTGACCAGCATCTGGTCATCAAACCGGTAGATCGAGTTGTACGGCGGGGTGTCATGCAGCCGAAGCTCTACCCCATCGGGCATCTGCCGGTAATAGGAAAGCACGGCCGACGGCGGCCGATCTCATGCAAGCTCAGCTGTTGATTGAGGTAGAGCTCGGCGAGTTCGTGCTGGGGCAACGCCATCCGGGTGGCGGCTCGTACTGGTCCCCTGGCTCGGGGGTTCATAGGAGCTGGGTGTTCTTCTCCGAGATACCGGACGCCAGCAATTGCCGGGCCGGGCTGCCCGGCCGTCTCCCGGAGTGGCGCCTGCCCTTGGATGATCATCCGGTGAACCTGGGTGATCTCCCCACTGCTCAAGTCCGGTCCGGGCAGCTCCAGGCCAGATAGTGACGGCGCTCATCTGAAAATGTCGCATACGCCGCCCGTACGACATCGACTGTGGGATTACGTCACGCGACATGAGACCCTACAGCGCCAACCTACGAGTGGGCCATGTCGACAAAACGCGAATAATGGCCCTGGAACGCTACGGTCACGGTGGCGGTCGGGCCGTTCCTGTGCTTGGCCACGATCAGGTCCGCCTCACCAGCCCGAGGCGACTCCCTCTCATAAGCGTCCTCACGGTGCAGCAGGATAACGACATCGCTATCTTGTTCGATACTGTTGTGACTAATGAGGCCATCGGCAACGAAGTTATGCGTGCCTTTCACTGTGGCGTCATAGACGGGCTGCGGGCCCAGGGGCTCGATGTCCACGATCCGGTCCCAGTAGAGATCGTTGCTGGCCATCTCGGCGAGGGTCGGTGATCCGAGGGCGTCCGCACAGCGCATTAGGCGCTCCCTCGACGGGCAACTCTTGTAGAGCGCGGTTCCGCAGTAGTGGGTGCCAATGGCCGCCTGGAACTGGCGCTCGGTCAGCCCGGCCCGGACCCGCTCGGCCTTGACCAGGTCCCAGACCTCGATCGGGACCGTGTCCACGTTCGTGTTGACCGCTCGCCCGGCCAGGTCGGCGGCTAGCGCCCGGGCCGTGTCCCCGCGCCGACCGTGGGCACCGACGCGCCTGCAGAAGGTGCGGAGGCTGGGGCCATCGGCCACGATGACGTGATAGCCGGGCTGGTAACCAGCCTTCTCGACCTGCCTGATACGTGCGACGATCCCCAGCCTTGCCAGCAGGTGGGCCACGCCGTAGGCGAGGTCGCGGCTCGACGTCGCGTAGTACGCCTTGTCCGCTGACTTGCCGCGTCCCTGCCACACACAGCCGTCGGTCGCCCACAGGTGGTGCAGGAACAGGCCGACCTCGGCATCGCTGGCCGCGTACAGGGCGGCGGGAAGGCGCTTCTCGTGCGAGCGCAGGTCTTCGATCCCGAGCGCCCGGAACCAGGCGTGCAGCGGATTGCCGCGACCATGGGTGCAGTGGTGCGGCGCGGGCAGGTAGGTGTGCCACCAGTTGTCCTGGGCCACCCGGCGCGGCGATATGCCGAACTCGGCGGCCGCCGCAGCCTCTACGAAGGCCAGGTTCTCCTCGTCGTTCGAGGTGTAGTGCACCGGCTGGCTGCGCACCACGCAGCCGTCCCCGATCAGGTGGGCGAGGAGACCTATCCGGTGGTCGGACCAGCCAAGACCGGCAGTGATCGGCTCAGGAACGTGGCGCGGTATGGCCAGCCGGTCGCCGAGCCGAAGCTCACCCAGGGGAGTCCAGCCGGAGAAGGTGAGGAACGGGTGATTGGCCGACGCCTTCACCTCGCGCCCGGAGGCGAGCCGCAGGCGGTACACCTCCTTCGTCCCTGACGCGAAGACCTTGGTGACCGGCGCCGGAACCAGCTGGTGCTGTTCGTCGACCGACCAGAGCAGCACCTCTTCGCAGCCGTCACGCATCAGCTGTCCGAAGGTGACAGGTGCGCCGGTGTCCGCGCGCAGCAGAGCCGTGTCCTCCGTCATGCAACCCGACTCGCGCAGGTCCGAGAGCAGGGGCCTCTTGTCGGTGCGCTGCTCGGGACCGCGGTTGAGCTGAGACAGCGCCACGACGGGAACTTCGATTTCTTTGGCCAGCAGCTTGAGCGACCGGGACATCTCGGAAACTTCCTGCTGCCTGTTCTCCACCCGTTTCGGCGAGGACATCAGCTGCAGGTAGTCGATGATCACGAACTTCAGGTCGTTCCGCTGCTTCAGCCGACGGCACTTGGCCCTGATCTCCATCATCGACATGTTCGGCGAGTCGTCGATGAACAGCGGCGCGTCCGCGACCTCGCTCATCCGCCGGGCCAGCCGGGCCCAGTCGTCATCGTTCATCTGCCCGGTGCGCATGGTGGACAGCGGCACCCGTGCTTCGGCCGACAGCAGCCGCATCGTGATCTCGTTCCGCCCCATCTCCAGGCTGAACAGCACGGTCGTCATGCTGTGCTTGATGGCGGCCGCCCGGGCGAAGTCCAGCGCCAGGGTCGAATTGTGCGTCGGGATCATGCCCCGCCCGGCCAGGTACAGATGGTCCGCGCTGTCCACCTGGACGCACCGGACGGGCCGCGAGCGCACGGCCCGGACGTCCACGATGTACCGCCAGGAGTCGCTGGATCGGCGCTGGCCGAATCCAGGCCGTCCGGCATAGGACGGCTCGATCTGGGCGGTAAGCGCCACCGCATGGTTCGACCGGTGCAGCGCGACGTCACGGTGCAGGGTGCGGGCGATCTCCCCGGTGGTAACCACCTGGGGCGGGACGAGACCGGGGCTCCAGGTGACCCACTGGTGATTCTCGTCGGCGACGATCACTTCGCCGTCGTCGAACTCGACCTCGTAGCAGGGGCGGCCGTGCATCACCTCGGTGGCGGCCACCACGTTGGCGGGCCTGCCGTCGGCGCCGATCAGCTGGTCGCCGACGCGGACCTCGCCCATCGTGGTCCATCCGGTCGGGGCCGGCAGCGGCGTGTCGAGCGCGAGGGCCTTGCCGATGGCGGGGCGGGCGGCTATGACGATCATCTGGCCGGCGTGTAGGCCGTTGGTGAGGGCGTCCAAGTCGGCGAAGCCGGTGGGGACGCCGGTGAGGACGCCGCCGCGGCTGCCGATGGCCTCGATCTCGTCCAGGGCGCCCGGCATGATCTCCGACAGCGACTGGTAGTCCTCGCTGGCGCGGCGGTCGGTGACCGCGTACACCTCGGCCTGGGCGCGGTCCACGAGGTCGTCGGCGTCGGCGTCGCCCGCGTAGCCGAACTGGACGATCCTGGTCCCCGCTTCCACCAGGCGGCGCAGGATCGCGCGCTCCCGTACGATGCGCGCGTAGTAGCCGGCGTTCGCCGCGGTCGGCACCGAGGCGATCAGGGTGTGCAGGTAGGGGCCGCCGCCGACCCGGGCGATCTCGCCGCGCCTGGTGAGCTCGTTGGCGACCGTGATCGCATCCGCGGGCTCTCCCCGGCCGTACAGGTCGAGAATCGCCTCGTGGATCAGCTGGTGGGCCGGCCGGTAGTGGTCGGTCGGCCGGATCACCTCGATCACGTCCGAGATGGCGTCCTTCGAGAGCAGCATCCCGCCCAGCACGCACTGCTCGGCCGCCACGTCGTGCGGCGGGGTTCGCTCGAAGTCCCCACTATTCGGGGCGATCTCGGCGACGCTCACCCATCCTCCCTCCCCCGTTCGAATACCTCGGCTGGCCAGTGGCCGACACTCGAACGTATCTACTGTAGCCTGACACCGTTCTAGCCGATGGCTCTGACATTTTGTCGGCTCGGCGCGCCGGGCACCAAGTGACGCGGTGGACACGGGTGTGGACAAGGTGTGCAAACACGCCGGCTACGTTGTGCGCAGGCTGGGGAAAGAGCTGTGGAAATGGTCGACCTAAGGCCAAGCTGGGGCTGCTGAACTGCGGAAACGTGATCCACCGGCTGTGTGGAAGAAAAACATCGCGGGGATTTTCCTGCGTGTTATCCACAATCTTTGTCCACAGGCGGTCCCCGGCACCCTGTGGATAACTCGGCTGGCGGAAGCGGGCTCGCGGGCGCCGCCGACCTGATAATCTTCGACGGTGTGTTCGATAGACGAGTTCGCTCTCCGGCGCGTGGCCGAGGCGATCGACCAGCTCGACGCCGACCGTAAGAGCGCGGACTCTGGCGGCATGGACGCGCGGATCGCCGAGATCTGGACGATGGTAGGCGACATCGACCCGGAGCTGGCCCGGCTGGCTTCCCGGTATACGGATTCCGCGGGCTGAGCCGCTTCCCGCCCGCCGGGCGGCTTCATGACCATTTGTCATCGGGTACGGAAATGGCGCCGTCCGGCTCACGATCAGGGAAACCAGCCCTGGCGCACCGCACGCCGCGAGCATCGCGGAGATCGCGCTCAGCGGAGGACCGGCGGTACTGGATCCTCCGCTGAGCTTGCCGCCCCGGCCGGGGTGGCCTAGCTGGCCGTGATCTCGATGTCGACCGCGGCGCTGACCTCGGGGTGCAGCCGGACCCTGACCTGGTGCGAGCCGACGGTCTTGATCGGGTCGGAGACCTCGATCCGGCGCCGGTCGAGTTCGGGGCCGCCCGCCTCGCGGACGGCGGCCGCGATGTCCGCGGGCCCGACCGAGCCGAACAGCCTGCCGCTGCCTCCGGCGCGCCGCTGCATCCGCACACGCAGGCCCTCGAGCCGCGCGGCCACGACCTTCGCGTCTTCCAGGCCGCGGATCTCCCTGGCCGCCCGGGCCCGCTTGATCAGGTCGATCTGCTTCTCGGCGCCGCGGGTCCAGGTCATCGCGAAGCCGCGCGGGATGAGGTAGTTGCGGCCGTAGCCGGCCGCCACGTCCACCACGTCACCTGGGGCGCCCAGACCGCTCACTTCCTGCGTGAGGATGAGCTTCATCGGGGTACGACTCATCTGCAGTGACTCCCTAGCCCTAGCGCGCCGTGCTCGTGTACGGAAGCAGCGCCATCTCGCGGGCGTTCTTGATCGCCGTCGCGACGTCGCGCTGGTGGCGGGTGCAGTTGCCCGTCACCCGCCGGGCGCGGATCTTGCCGCGGTCCGAGATGTACTTACGAAGCAGGCCGGTGTCCTTGTAGTCCACGTAGACGGTCCGGTCCTGGCAGAACACGCAAACCTTCTTCTTCGGCTTGCGCAGTGGTGGCTTGGCCATCGTGGTGCTCCTTAGAGCCCCGCCCGCGGCGGGGATGGTCGGTTGTCTGTGTATCTGGCTGTGTCCGGCTGTGTCCGGGTTAGAACGGCGGCTCGTCGGAGTAGCCGCCGCCGGGGCTGTCGGTCGCCCACGGGTCGGAATCCCCGCCGCCGTAGCCGCCGCCCGAGCCGCCCTGCTGCCCGCCGGAAGACCGGCCGCCCGAACTGCGCTGGCCGCCGCCGTAGCCGCCGTCACCGCCGCCGGAGCGGGCCGCGCGGTTCACCTTCGCGGACGCATTCCGCAGGGACGGGCCGACGTCGTCGACCTCGACCTCATAGACGGTCCGCTTCTCGCCTTCCTTGGTCTCGTACGACCGCTGCCGCAGCCGCCCGGAGACGATGACCCGCATGCCGCGGGTCAGGCTCTCGGCCACGTTCTCCGCCGCCTGCCGCCACACGTTGCACGTCAGGAACAGGCTGTCGCCGTCCTTCCATTCCCCGGTGGAGTTGTCGCGGAACCTGGGCGTGGAGGCCACCCGGAACCGCGCCACGGGCTGGCCGGCCGGGGTAAATCGCAGTTCCGGATCATCGACGAGGTTGCCCGCGATCGTGATCTGGGTATCGCCTGCTGCCATCGGGGTACTCCCGGTCGCTATCGGATTCTGCTGCTGGTGAGAACGGTCAACGGTGCTCGGGCCGCATGACCTTGGTCCGCAGCACCGCCTCGTTGAGGTTGAGCTGGCGGTCGAGTTCGAGCACGACGCTCGGCTCGGCCGTCAGGTCGACGACCGCGTAGAAGCCTTCCGACTTCTTCTCGATCTGGTAGGACAGGCGGCGCTTGCCCCAGACGTCTACCTTGTCAACCTTGCCGCCGCCTCCGGTCACGACCTTCAGGAACTGGTCAAGTGACGGCTGGACGGTCCGCTCCTCGAGGTTGGGGTCGAGGATGATCATTATCTCGTAATGGCGCATGGGCGTCCTGAGCCTCCTCTGGACTGATGCGGCCACGGTCTTTCCGTGGCAGGAGGTGTCGCGGTCACGAGCCGGCGCAGGTGACAGCCGGGTGGTCCGCAGCCCGGTCAGTCTACCCAACATCGGTGGTACGCGGTAACCGGACGGCGCGGCGGGCGCCGGAGCCGGCCGGAAACCTGTGGATTCCTGCGCCGCGCGCGGGGGAAGACTGTCCGGTGAAGCAGCCAGGAGGTGGTCACCGTGGCGGGCGCTCTCCGGAACCGCGAGCGTACGAACATCCTGAACTCGGACGGCCGGCCGCATCCGGTCCAGAACATGCTGACCATCTTCACGCTGGTGGTCGGCCTCATATCGTTCGTGCTCGGCATGATCGTCAGGAACGTCCACACCGGCGCCGCGGTGATCATCGTCGCGACCGCCACGGGGCTGGTCGCGTGCCTGGTGGGGCTGTACATGCAGATGGTCTCGTCCACCCGCGAGCAGCGGGTCCTCATCGTGACCGGCATCATCGCCGGGTTCGTCGGCCTGGCCATCGGCCTGTCCAAGGGCGGCTTCGTCGCCTAGCCGCCGGGATTAGGCTCTGAGCATGGCGCGAATCGGAGCCCACTTCCACGTCGACAACCCGCTAGACGACGCGGTCGCCCGCGGTGCGGACGCCGCCCAGTTCTTCCTCGGTGACCCGCAGGGCTGGAAGGGGCCGGTGATACCCGGCGGGGATCCGTCGGCCATCCGGGACGCGTTCGCCGCGGCCGACATCGACATCTATATTCACGCGCCGTACGTCATCAACGTCGCCACCAGCAACAACCGGATCAGGATCCCGAGCAGGAAGCTGCTGGACCAGCAGCTCAAGGCAGCCGCGTCGGTCGGCGCCAAGGGCCTGATCGTGCACGGCGGGCACGTCACCGCGGGCGTGGACCCCGCCGCCGGCCTGGAGAACTGGCGCAAGGCGGTGGAGCGCATCGAGCGGCCGCTGCCGATGCTGATCGAGAACACCGCGGGCGGCGACGGCGCGATGGCCCGGTCGCTCGACGCGATCGGCAGGCTCTGGGACGCGGTGACCGGCGCGGCGGGCGACGACGCGAACCTGGGCTTCTGCCTGGACACCTGCCACGCCAACTCGGCCGGCATCGACCTCGCCGACGCGGTCGACCGGGTCAAGGCCATCACCGGCCGGATCGACCTGGTGCACTGCAACAACTCGCGCGACGAGTTCGGCTCGGGCCGGGACAGGCACGCCAACATCGCCGCCGGGACGATCGACCCCGCGCTGCTGCTCGCGGTGGTCCGCGCCGCGGGCGCCCCCGCCATCTGCGAGACCCCCGACGAGGACGGCGGGCTGGCGGCCGATATCAGCTGGCTGAAGCAGCACCTGCCCGCCTAGCGCCAGAGAGGTTCAAGCGGAGCCTGAACTGGTCCCCGGCGTGGTCGAGGACGCCACCGGCCGGATCATCGTGACCCAGGGCACGCACCACGTCCCGTTCGGGATCAAGAATGTCCCGCACCACGTAGGCGGCGAGCAGGCTTACGGTGAGGAACCTGGCCAGGAGGGCAGCGAAGTACCACCCGCTGCTGATGCCGTGATAGCCGGTCACCGGGTTGCCCTGCATGAGGTACACGAAGATGAGATAGCCCCAGATGCCGAGGAAGTAGGCGATCTCGGCGAGTTGCCAGAGCAGGTAGGGCCACAGCCGGGGCCGGGCGAGGACCGCCAGCGGCACCAGCCAGACCACGTACTGTGGTGACCACACCTTGTTGGTCATCAAGAACGCGGCCAGGACCAGGAAGCACAGCTGCGGGAGCCGCGGGCGGCGGGGCGCGGCCAGGGCGAGGACCGCGATCGCCACACAGGCGGCGGCGAAGAAGACCGCCGACATCTTGTTCAGCGCGCTGAGCTCGCCGTTGCCGAGCACGGGCACGTTGAAGTGCTCGAGCATGTACCAGATCGAGCCCCAGTCGGCGCCCCGGTCCTTGCTGAAGACATAGAAATAAGCCCAGCCGGACGGCGCGGCGATCATCACCGGCAGGTCGACCGCCAGCCAGGCGAGCGCGGCCGCGGCCAGGGCCTGCCCGAACTGGCGCATCCGGCCGGCCCGCAGGCAGAGCAGCAGCAGG
>Ga0070708_100004947_pt1 | contig 10541 bp, 12 predicted proteins | sample KBSK5503metaG_FD_65469 | JGI IMG/M metagenome (GOLD analysis project Ga0070708, IMG submission 65469) | Corn, switchgrass and miscanthus rhizosphere microbial communities from Kellogg Biological Station, Michigan, USA - KBS K5-50-3 metaG | ecosystem: Host-associated > Plants > Roots >... | reverse complement strand
CGTCTACGACGAGGACGAGCGGCGCGACGGCCGTCATCCGTCTCCCTCCGGGGCCACCGGCCGCGTGAAACGGAGCCTCGCCCCTCCCCGCGGATTGTTCTCGGTCCCTACCGCGCCGCCGTGCGCAGCGAACTGTCCCGACCCGGTTCCCGACCTCATATCGTCGCTAGCACGCGCGCGACCGCCGTACGAAGTGCATCCAGCGTGAAGGGCTTGAGCAGGACCGGGACGTTCAAAGCGTTCCCCGTGTCGTCATGGTGCGGCATCTCGGCCACGCCGGAGACAAACAATATATGCGAGGCAGCCGCTGGCCAGCGGGCCAGCACCTCGCGATAGAGCGTCGGCCCGTCGATCTCGGGCATCCGCAGGTCGAGAATTAACAAGTCCCACGGCTGCTCTTCGAGCCAGCGTATCGCCTCGAACCCGTTCGCTGTCGCCCGCACGGAGTGTCCCGCCTCAGCCAAGACCATCTCCGTCACTCCACGCACGTAGTCGTCATCGTCGACCACGACCACGCGCGCCGTCACCACGGGTGGAGACAAGGGTCCCATCGGACGATTTCCTCCAGTGAGCTGGCTGCCCTGAATGAGCAACCTGCATGCCAGAGGTCAGATCGCCCCGAAACTCGGCCTCCAGGCTCCTCTTATGTCAGTCCTTCACCCCCTTCTTGTGACATGGGTCGGTACTTCCGCAGGATTTGTCAGTCCGCACGCCGCCCACACGGTCCTGCAGCGAGGTTCGCAGCAGTCCGCTTTGGGCTCATCGCGCCGCGCCGCTCACTCCCCCAATGCCCGAGGCCGAGCGGATCAGCCCTGTCTCCTTGTTCGCGCGCCGCGGGGGATGAGCCTTGCTCGTAGTCTGGACGAACCGCAGCCCGAATCCGTCGCCTGCGAACCGCGGAGGGCGTGAAGATGGACGTGGTCGAAGCCTTCACTGTCTGCGAGGAAGAGATGGACGCCGCCGCATCTGCGCACGCTGAGCCCTCGGGCGCCCGAGCCGGTACGTGAGCCTCAGGGACCGTCGGCCGCGACGGCGTCGAGGTCTAACGAGGCTGGCCGCGCCGTTCGAGGTCCAGGTCGACGCGCCTCAGCTGTTTGATCTGGGCCTTTAGACCGAAGGCTTCCTCCTCGCGCGATTGGAGCTGCCTTTAAGACGGGTGGCTGACTTTGAGGCGGGTAGCTTCTTCCTCGCGCCAAGTCGTTCAGCTCATCGCCCTCGGGCGAGCGATGTCGTCGCTTGGAAGGGGCCATCCAACTGTCCCCGAAGCGATCCGAGCTCGTTGGCCCTTACACTCGGGCCCGCGTCACGAGCCTGCCGCCTCGACTGCTCCGTCCGCATCCGTCCGATGAGCTGGGCGAACGAGGACGTCCGAAGGCTCGCAGCAAACTGGCTCCGATATATCGACACGAGACTTGTGCCGTCCAACACGATGTCGTAGACCGACCAACGCGATCCGCGTTCGAGCAGCTGATACTCGATCGAAATCCTGGACCCGTCGGGTGTGATGACGAGGGACCGGACTTGGGCGAGACCTCCGGTGACCTCCTCACCGAGGAAGACCACATTCTCTCCGGAGTACCGTTCGACGGTCGTCACGTAAGCCCGGGTAAAGGCGTTCGCGAACAACCGAACGAACTCATCCTGCTGCTGCGGCAGACCGTCTTTCGAATGCGGCCCCATCACCCGGCGGGCCATTTCGTTGAAGGCGAAGAGGTCGTGAGCGGCCCGCCGGATCCGTGCGCGTTGATCCTCGCCGCCGGTGATGCCCGCCGACGGTGACGGGGCGATCGCGAGCACGCGCGAGACCGAGGCCCTCACCACGTCGAGAGGCTGGAGTAAGCCGGCGGCCGACCCGGCGGCGTCAATCCTCGGGGCGCCGTGTACGAACGCAACACTGCCAAGGTTGACGGCCAGCATGACAACCACCAGCGTTGACCCCCGACGGACAGCGGGTCGCCAGATTCCCATACGCGGTCGGACCGGCAACGGCCTCATCCCACCCTGACTCTAGTCTCGAAATACTCGACGGCCTAGTGAACCTTCGTCCATTGGCCCTTAGGGTGGGCTTGATGGACCTAGGTCCGATACGCCATCCCCTCGTGACGCGCTAGCATCGTAGCTACACCATCAGTCCAGGAGGCTTGCCAATGATTACGACCTTTCGTCGTTTGCGCGGATTGAACATCGCTTTGCTGGCGGCGGGCACGGTTGCCGCCTGCGCCCAGTTGCCCTCGTCGCAGCAACCGGTGCAAGCGAGCAACCCCACTGTCACCTATAGCTATCGGACCGACCAGGAACTGCTCAGAGCGAGCCAGAACGCGACGACGTATTGCGGTCAATATCAAACCGCCCCCCGAGCTGCGACCATCACGAACAACGCGGACGGCAGCAAGACCGCCGTCTTCGAATGCGTGCGGACCGCGGTCCCCGCGCCGGCGCCGGTCAATCCCAACCTGAGTTACACGTACCGGACGGACCAGGAGCTGGTGCAAGCATCGCAGACCGCCAGCGCGTATTGCCTGAGGAACGGCTCGCAGCCAATGACCTCTAGCATGATGGCCAACTCGGACGGGACCAGGACCGTGACGTTCCAGTGCGGCGCACGTTGAGCTAGGAATCGCGCATCTCCGTTTAGGGGCTGATTCCTGCGTAGCATCCCTCCCGCAACGGAACCTGGGTGGAGCGCATGGGCAGGGACATCGCGTGCGGTTTGACGGGGCACCCTAGAGAGGGCAACTGGGTGTCTACTGATCGTCCGGACCGCCCCCGCGGGGTGACAATTCCACATGCTGTCGTTGATTGTCCTGAGCGTGGTTCTTCTGCTCGTCGTGATCTTCGCCTTGCAGAACCCACAGGCTGTCACGATCCGGTTCCTATTATGGCAGCTTGAATCTTCCTTGGCCGTCGTCGCACTCGCCGCCGTGGCGGCGGGCGTGCTGGTCGCGGGACTGTTCGAGTTAGCGAAGCGCCTGCTCCGCTGGAAGCGCCGGCGCCCGTGACGGGCCCGGCGGTTCTCTGAGCCCAGTCCGGCTAACCGCGTCAAGGAAGGCTCTCAGACGCGCGTCCGGGATTGGAAATCCTGCGCCCAGCAGGCCCCCCATTTCGGCACTTGAACCACCCACCGAAAGTTACCCGCCACAGCACCTGCAGCTGCTCTCGAAGCGCCCGGATACCGCTGGAACCTGGTCCAGGACGCCCGGGCTCGGCCGGACCGCTCCCACCGCCGGACCCGCCCGTGGTGGAGACAAGCGCGCACAACTCGCTGGGTAGCACAACGGCGCCGCGGCCTCGCTCCCAGCGCTTATACGGGCTTAGACGGTCGAGGGCAACTGTCCGCCGGTCAGGTGCGGGGCTTGACCGCGAATGCCCGTAGACGCTGACGCAGTAAGCACAAACTCGGCCGTGTGAACGACGCTCGGGCGTGTGCTAGCCTCGGACCATGAAGTGGACCGACGCCACTCCCGGGCCTGAAACTAGTCCACATTAGATCTCCCGCCGGTTACTCATCTCGTACCTTCTTCCACCTTGCTAGGGCGGCCTTCCGGGCCCGTTCGCGGCGCTCTTCGGGAGTCATCTTAGCAGCAGACGTCTTGCCACCCTTCGATCCACCTTTCTTGCCCCCGATTCTCCCAAGAGCAACCGCGTGGGGATTCTTTCGCCTGGACATTCTCGAAACCTTATCAGGGGGTTGACTACTTAGATACTCTATTGACATGCTAAGAGCGTCGTAAGTATAGTAATTGGTTAGAGGTGCGAGAACGACGAATGACCCGACGCTCACCCGATGAGAAGTCATCCAGCAGGGACCTGGCTTGTCTAGTTCAATGTCTGCACCGATACGTGGAACTCAATATGGAACGCTTCGAAACCCGCCAAGAGGGGAACGGGCCGACACGTATGCTAACCTTTGTCGTCGCGAAAAGGGAAGCCCGCGGGTGAAGATCGCGTTCTACGGACGATATAGTTCGGACACCCAGCGCGATACGTCCATTGACGATCAGCGGCGAATCGTCCAACGATGGGCCGAGCGTCATGGGCACGAGCTCGTCCTTGACTGTTTCGACTCCGCCATCTCGGGCGCAAGCGTTCACCGCCTAACAGGACTACAGGAAGCGATCAGGGCGGCCTGTGTACGCCCCGCCCAGTTCGAGGCGATCGTCGTCGATCAGCTCTCGCGGCTCTCCCGCGATGTCGGTGACACCGACGCCATTGTCAAACGGCTCCGCTTTTTCGGAGTCCGAGTTATCGCGGTATCTGACGGGCTCGACACGGGAGACGAGAATACCAAGATCAGCGTGACAGTGAAGAGCCTCGTCAATGAGCTCTACCTCGATGATCTCCGGAAAACCACCAAGCGTGGCCTCGATGGTCAGTTTCTCAAGGGATACTCGACCGGGGGCCGGACCTACGGATACCACTCCGAGCCCGTGTACGATCCCGCCGGCCACCCCGATCCTCGAGGGAAGTCCGTGGCCGTCGGGTATCGCCTCAGGGTTGTCCCCGAGGAAGCCGCGACCATCCAAGAGATCTTTCAACTGTTTCGACATGGTCGGGGCGAAAAAGCGATTGCCAAACAGCTGAATGCTCCGAATTCTCTGCGCGTCTGGCGTCCGAACACCATCTACCTTATGCTCCAAAATCCCAAGTACGTCGGCCGGATCTCCTTCAACCGGCGCGAGTGGCAAAAGAACCCCGAAACCGGCCGACGAGTATACCGGCTCCGCCCTCCCGACCAATGGGAATCCGTCACGAGCGAGGCCCTCCGCATCATCGACGACGAGACCTGGGACGCTGTCCAACGCCGACTTCGGTCACGCCAGCATCTATTCTCGAACCGGCGCTCAGCCACCACCCACCTCTTATCCGGACTCCTCGTCTGTGACAGGTGTGCCGGCCGCTTCTCGATTGTGGCCAGAGACTACTATGGCTGTCGCAACCACAACGAGTCGGGGACTTGCACAAACGATCTGCGAATCCGCCGGGAGGCGATCGAGGATCTCGTGATTGAGGAACTCGCGCGGCACCTCCCCGCGTGGATCGAGACCCTGTGCACCGCAGCCATCCGACCGCCGCGACCAGCCCCTGATCGTGACGCCCAAAACGCCCAGCAGCACCTTCGAAGACTTCGCAGACAAGCACAGGCTTTACTGCAGGCCATCCAGCACGGACGGCTTCAAGGACGGGCTCTAGACGAAGCGCTCCAGACGTATCAAGCCGTTTGGGATCAAGCCGAGGCATTGGAACGGATCCAGAGCTCGATGCCCGCGGCCCAACTCTCGGAGATCCGTTACGATCGGTCCGTCGTGACAGACTTCCTGGCTCGCCTCCCCCAGGCCCTCCGGGCCGACGTGACATTGGGGCGCGAGTTTCTCCGAGAGACCCTGAGACAGATCCGCGTGGCCGCCGAACAAGACCGGCCGAGGCGTTGCCCACTGTGCCAACGGCAGCTGGGCAAGTTGACGCCTCAGCATATGAGACGACACGGGCTGACCTTGCGAGACGCCTATCGAAAATTCGCAGAGCTTGGCTTTAATAGAGGGGCTCGGCTGCTCATCCAGCCGAGCCCCGACGGCTTGTTGAACACCGGGGAGGTGTTCGGTTTGATGGTTGCGGGGGCCCGCAACCACCGATATCAAAGATGCGCAGTTTCGAGGTCGATTTGATCTAGACGCGTTGCGCGGGCTCGCAGCCGTTGAAATCGACTCCCTCACCTTCGCGGTGGAGGTCGTCTGACGGCGAACCCGCGCGACGGTTGAGCCGCAACGTCCCTCCAGCGGTACGGAATCGGCAGCGAATCAGGGTTCTGTTAGGAGGAAGGCATCCGCCCCTGCCGCCAACGCTTAAGCCTCGGAACCAGAGAGTTGGCGGTCATGACGATAGTCTTCCTTTCTCGGATTGCGGGATCCCGCCGCCTGATCTGCCCGTTCAATCCTTTGCCAGAAATTGTCAATCAGACACCGAAAATCGGCCCCTCCTATGGTGGAACAGCGGTCCAGACTATCGCAGAGTCTTTTAGTATCAGCCACTTAGAACCAAGCCTACAGGGCATCATCTTTGCGTATCTCAAAGCAAGTCGATAGACGCAATGCAACCGATACTACCGAAGAGGTCCCTCGGGGATCGGAGGTCACAACAAGTGCCGCTCAGACCCGAGCTCCAGCGTCCAGCCGCCCGCTTGTCGAGCATCCGCCATCGTAGCATCGCTATCGGGCTGGCCCTGCTCGCGGCCTTCTTCCCAGTTGACGCGTGGGCCGCAACCGCCACTACCACGTTCACGGTGACCGCCACAGCCCTCAGCGTCTGTACGGTGGCCGCGCAACCGCTGAGTTTCGGGAACTACAGTCCTATTTCGGCGAGCCCGCTTGACGCGACGACCACGGTCACGGCCACCTGCACGCTCAACACCGCCTACACGATCGGACTCGACAACGGCCAGAACGCGAGCGCAGGCCAGCGACGCATGGCGTTAGCCACGACCTTCCTGAACTACGAGTTGTACAGCGATACCAGTCGCACGCAGCGGTGGGGAAGCGCAGGTGCCCAGCTCGTGAGCGGAACCGGCGATGGGCTGGCACAGAACCTAACCGTGTATGGGCGCGTGCCGGCGGCGCAGGTCGTCGGGGCTGGAGCCTTTGCCGACGTCATTACTGTCACGATTACCTTTTAACTCCAGCTCCCCCCTCCGCCGGCTCCAGAGGCCTGGCCGGCTCGGGGCTTGCCTTGTCCTGTCAGTTGTGTCCGTGCTTGCGCCTGCGTGTGCTGAGGCAGGCGCGTACACTGTTGAGCCCGTTCATATCTTTCTGTCGGGCACCCGTCCAAGCATGCTTCTCACCGTGCAGAACACGGGCGAGGAACCCCTTCGCCTGCAGCTCACAGCCTTCGCGTGGGACCAGAGTCCCGACGGTTTGATGCAGCTTTCTCCGACGGGCGATGTCCTCTTCTTCCCGAAGCTGCTCAGCGTGCCCGCTGGGGAGCAGCGGCGTATTCGGGTGGCGGTCACGGTCCCCCCGGGGCAGCTTGAGCGCACGTACCGACTCTTCCTCGAGGAGCTACTGCCTCCTGCGAGTCAGCGCCAGACTTCCAGTGTGACGGGTGCGCGGGTGGTGACGAGGACGGGCGTGCCCATCTTTCTCGCACCTACAAAGCCCACGGTAGACGGGCGCATCGACACACCGCACCTCGCCAACGGACAACTGAGCTTCGACGTTCGCAACACCGGGAAGATCCACCTGCTCGCCCGCGCGATTCGGGTTTCGGGGGTCAGCACTGGTGGCGCGGTTGCCTTCGAACGCGAGATTCCGGGCTGGTACATCCTGGCCGCAGGTAAGCGGCAGTACGTTGTTCCCGTTCCGCCCGATGCATGCAGGGGCCTAGACAGCATTCGGGTCGAGGTCCGCACCGCGGAGGCCGTCTACACCGAACGATTCACCGCCTCCATAGCGGGCTGCTCTGGGTGAGTTGCCGGCCCGTCTGACTAGCTTCAGACGGCAGTTCGCCCGGCGCGTCGGGTTCGTGGTCGTGGGTCCGACCCTCCTGCTTCTGGTCTTATCGGCCCCCGGCGATGCCGACGAGGAGGCACGCGTACCGCTTGCTCTCACCGTGAACGGCCGGGATCATGGCGAGGTCTTCGCCCTGGTGCGTGGTCGCGACGTGCTGATTGAGGTCGAGGACTTGGAGCGTGCCGGCCTCCGCGGTTTCGGTGGTCGGCCTGAGGTCGTCGAGGGCCGAGCGTACCAGTCACTCCGCGGGCTCGCGCCGACCGTCACCTTCGAACTGGATGAGAGCCGGGTGACGCTGAACCTCCACGCCGACCCCGGGCTGTTTGCGGGAACGCTGGTGGAGCTCGGCGTGCCGCGTCCCGCTGGGATGATCTACCGCCAGGATCCGAGCGCGTTCCTCAACTACGCGTTGCAACTTATCGACTTCGACCGCGAACGTGCCAGCCTCGAGGGCGGCGTGGCGATCGGCGGCGGTCTTCTGACCGGCAGCGTCGTCAGATACCCGGACGGCCGTTGGATTCGTGGATTGACGAGCGTTCTCTACGATCATCGCCCCACACTCACGCGTTTCTCGGTCGGCGATCGTCCCGTCGGTCTCGGTGACCTCGGTGGCAGCTTCATCCTTGGTGGACTGAGTGCCTCTCGAGAATTTTCGCTCGACCCGTATCTGCTTCGCTCGCCGGGGTTGTCCCTGTCCGGCACCCTCCCCACACCGGCCACCGCCGACATCTATGTCAACGGCCTTCTCGCCCGTCGAGAAAACCTGCCGCCCGGGCCTTTCCAGCTGCGAAACCTACCCGTTCCGGCGGGAAGCGGTGCCGTCCAACTGGTACTCAGAGATCCATTCGGCCGGGAACAGGTGATCACAAGTCCCGTGTACGGGACCGTAAGCCTCCTGAGTCCCGGTCTGCAGGACTGGAGCTATGGCGTCGGCTTGCAACGTGAGCACCTCGCGACGGACAATGCCGACTATCGCTACTTGGTCGCGTTCGGGCGGCATCGCGTCGGACTCGCGGAGTGGGTGACCGCGGGCTTCCGCGTCGAGGGGACGACGCATGTGTTGAGCGGAGGGCCAGAGGTGGCCGTGCGCCTGCCTATCGGGGAAGCGCGCTTCGACACAGCGGCCAGCGTAGACGATGGGCGGGCCGGCTGGGCCGCGTCCACCGCGTATACATGGCAAGGACCATTCCTCAGCCTCGGCACAAGTCTGAGACTCATGAGCCCACTGTACGCCACCGCCAGCCAACGGGCGACCGAGGATCGCGCCCGTCTTGAGATCGGCACGTTTGTCGGCATACCGCTCGGGCCCCGCGCCAGCGCGACCCTCTCGTATACGCGCTCCGACGATCGCTCCCGCAACCGGCAGGAGCGCGTAGCCATCGTCGGGAATGTGCGCCTCTCGCGACGGACGAGCTTGGTGGTCGGCGCAACCTATGCGTTGGCCAACGGTCAAGCGGCCAGTCCCGATCGTTGGGGGGCCTTTGCCGAGCTCACGTATTTCCTCGGTGACCGGACTACGGCGAGCGCAGGGTACCGCCACGAGGGCGGCAATGGCACCGGCGAGGTTGCGGTCCAGCGGTCGTTGCCCGTCGGCACGGGCTTCGGATACCAGGTGCGTGGCAGCGCTGCTACCGATGGGGAAAAGGGGAGCGGCCTGCTACAGTATCAAGGCCCCTACGGTCGCTACGAAGCGTCCGGAGCAGTCGGTGACCACACCTCGACGACAACGCTCGGTATGGCCGGTGGCGTCGTTGGCATCGGCGGACGGGTGTTCATGACGAGGCCTGTCGACGATAGCTTCGCCGTGATTCGGGTCCCGGGCGTCGCCGGGGTTCGCGGCTACCTAGAGAACCAAGAGGTCGGGCGTGCCGGCAATGCCGGTGACCTCTTCGTACCGAGTGTGCGTCCGTTCATCGGCAATCGTTTCCGAATTGCCGACGAGGACCTGCCGCTGGATCGCTCGATCGAAGCCATCGAGCACATCGTCGCCACGCCCTTTCGAGGCGGAGCCATTGTCTCTTATCCGGCGAAGCGCCTGCGGGCTCTCACCGGGAAGATTGTTGCCGAGAACATGGGACTCCTCGAGGTGCCGCGGTTCGAGACGCTCGTCGTGACCGGAACCGGCGGCCGATACGAGTCGCCACTGGGTCGCGATGGGGAATTCTACGTCGACGGCTTGCTCCCGGGACAGTATCGCGCTGCTGTCGAGTACGCTGACGGGAGGCGTTGCGCGATGGTCCTCAACGTGCCGGACACGACGGCGCCGATCACCGAGCTGGGTACACTCCGCTGTCACGAGCTCTCGCTGCCGGGTGAGCCGTGAGGGTGTCTGGCCTCGTGATCGCGCTTGCCGTTCTCGGCTGCCTCGTGACACCTGGGGTCGCCCTTGGCGCTTGCACGATCAGCGCAAGCGGGGTGAGCTTCGGAAGCTACAACGTCTTCTCGAACACGTCCCTGGACGCCAGCGGAAGCGTCACGTATCAATGCTTTCCGCTTGCCGTCAATGTTCAAATACAGCTCAACCGGGGGGCCGCGGCGAGTTTCTCGCCGAGGCAGATGAGACAGGGGAGCGCCGTCCTGGCCTACAACCTCTATACGGACGCGGCGCGTACCATCGTGTGGGGGGACGGGACCGGAGGAACCCAAGTGTACAGTGCCCTCGCCGCCGCTTTGATCGATATCATCGTCCCGATCTATGGGCGCGTGCCGGCGCGCCAGAATGTCCAGGCCGGACCATACAGCGACACCATCACCGCCACGATCCTGTTCTGACGGCGCTAGTGCGGGATTCGCGTTCGGGAGAAGGGTCGCCAAGATGGCGATGGGACCCTTCACCGTGGAGGGCTTTGTGAGTGAAGGCCGGTCGTTGCGGGGGCCCGCAATCACCGAAATCGACTCGCCTTGCCTTCAAGGTGGATGTCGTCTGATCGCCGAGCTTATCTCCAGTGAACCCAACGCATGGGAATTGGGGTGGGAATGGACTTGGGAATCCCCTGGGGAAATCGGCATCGGCCCGGATTCTCCCCGCCCGCACAACTCGGA
>Ga0070708_100004946_pt1 | contig 10541 bp, 8 predicted proteins | sample KBSK5503metaG_FD_65469 | JGI IMG/M metagenome (GOLD analysis project Ga0070708, IMG submission 65469) | Corn, switchgrass and miscanthus rhizosphere microbial communities from Kellogg Biological Station, Michigan, USA - KBS K5-50-3 metaG | ecosystem: Host-associated > Plants > Roots >... | reverse complement strand
GCGAAACGCGCCCGACGTCGTCCCGGGACTCGATCACTCCCTCCGCGAAGAGGAACCCGACCGCCAGCTCGCGATCCGCGCCCGGAGTCCGCATGGTGATGGCCAGCGTCTCGCCCTGCGCGCGGATCTCCAACGGCTCTTCGGCGACGACGTCGTCCTCAGCGGGGGCCTGCAGCACCCCGCTCGCCACCCTCCGGACCTCTCTGCGCGCGACGCCTTTCACGTTTCCTTCAGCCGCAGCGAACCCTCTTCGTCGACGATCGCCACGTATCCGATGCCGCACCAGTTGCAAAGGATCTCGTCGTTGTTGCCGAACTCGAACGGGTTGTTGGCGCTGCAGGCGGGACAGTCGAACTCGGTGAACCGGCGCCGCGTCCCCAGCGCCCTTCCCGTGCGCTTTTCGTCGTCGTCATCGGCCTCGGAGCTTCCGTACGTGTCGCGGGGAGCCATATCGTTCAGTCTACTGCCAAACGCCAGCCGGCGCGTTGCCTGGCGGCAGGACACGCCCCACCTTCTCCGCCCGTGCTCTGGATCCTCGCCGCCCTCCAGATCTGGATCGCCGACGAGTCGGAGAAGGTGCGCCCCGACGCGCGCCCTCCCGCGGTCGCGCAAGCGCCGCGGATCCGCCTGGTGGCCGCCGGCGGTGAATGCGCCGGAGCACAGGTCGTGGTCCGTGGGCCAGCGCTCGGCCTGACCGCCTCCGTCCGGGGAAGGGTCGCGCTCGACCTGTATCGGGTCGGAACCGTCTTCCTCGAGCATCCCTCCGGGCCCGACGGCGCCACCGGCGAGTGGCCCGACCCTCTGATCCCCGTCCGCGACGCAGTGTACGGCGAGGAGCGGCGCGCGTTTCCGGTCGACGTCGCGGCCGGTCGCGCCCAGGCGATCTTCGTCGAGGCGTGCGCGCCGCGCGGTGGGGGCGGGGGCCGGGTCTCAGGGACCGTGAAACTGTCGTGGCGCGGAGGCTCCCTGGAAGTCCCGGTGGATCTCCGGGTCCGCGGCTTCGATCTGCCCCCGACGCCGGCGCTGGCCACGGCTTTCGGCTTTTCCGGATACTCCGCGGCCCGGGGTCACGGGCGCGCTGTCGAAGCCGCGCGAGAGCTGACCCGCGCCTACGACCTGGTCGCGCTCCGCCGCGGGATCACGCTCTTCGGCGGAACCCAGGACCCACCGTCGTTCAAGACCGACGGCGACGAGGTGCGCATCGACTGGACCGCGTATGACCAGGAGGTGGCGCCGTTCCTGGACGGCACGGCGTTGCCTTGGGGAACGCGTTGGACGGCGGTCGAGCTTCGCGAGCCGGGAAAGCTCACCCGCGAGCAGCGCCGGTCGTACCGTCGCCAATGGCAGGAGCATTTCCGCCAGCGCGGCTGGCTCGACCGGCTCTTCCGCTATGTGGAAGACGAGCCGCCGCCGGACGCCTTCCCGCGGGTCGCGGCCAAAGCGCGGGAGATGCGCGAGGACGCTCCCGACGTCAAACGCCTCGTCACCACCGCCTGGACCCCGGCGCTCCCGGACGTCGACCTGTGGACGCCGGTGATCAATTGCGTGGGCGAGAAGAATCCCACCTGCGCCAGGGCGCAGCCTCGGGCGAAGTACGATCGGCTCTGGTGGTACCAGAGCTGCATGTCGCATGGTTGCAGCAGCGACGGCAATCCGGTCCTGGACCCGGCGTTCCGGGGATGGCCGAGCTACATGATCGACGCGCCAGCCACCGCGGCGCGCGCCATGGGGACGCTGGCCTTCGTGAACGAAGTCGCGGGCGAGCTGTATTTCGATACCGTCTACGCGTACCACGAGACCGACCCTTGGCAGTCGCAGTGGGCCTTCGGTGGAAACGGCGACGGCAACCTCTTCTATCCGGGGACGCCGGAACGGATCGGCGGAAAGCGCGACGTTCCGGTCGAGTCGCTCCGGCTGGTGCAGATCTCGCGCTCGATCGCCGACCATGCCTATCTCTCCCTCTGTGCCCGGTTGGGCGACCCGTCGCTCGCCCGGGCGGAAGCGCGCGCCGTCGCGCCCACCGTGCGCGGCTTTGCGCGCGATCCGAAAGCGTACGCGCAGATGCGGGAGCACCTCGCCGCCCGGATCGAAGCGCTCCTGTCCGCGCGCAAGCTCGGGGCCCGCTGAGCTGAATCGGCGGCCCTGTCCGGAGGTCATTGTTAGACATGCTGTCGATGCTCGCAGTGCTGATCGCCGCGCTCTGTCCCCCGCAGCAATTTCCTGCGGCGAAGCTCGCTGCCGGCGAGATGCTCCAGTACAAGCTCGACGTCATCGGCGCCGACTTCGGCACCTTCGAGCTGCGCACGGAGCCGCCCCCGCCGGCCGAACGGCAGCGCGCGGCCCTGCAGCTCAGCTGGCGGGCGAAGACGAGCGCCTTCATCTCCACCAACGTGGGCCGTCTGGATGCCTACGGCACCGCCCTGATCGCGCGCGACACGAAGCCGCTGCGCTACCGCGAGGACATCGACGAGAACGCCGTCCATCGCGGCTTGGAGCTTTCCTTCCCGCCAGAGAAGGGAAAGCTGATCGCCAAGGCGACGAAGAACGGCGAACCCGAGCCTTTCACGGTGCAAGCCAGCGAAGCCGTGCGCGACATCCTCTCCACCATCTACGTCCTGCGGCTCCTGCCGATGAACCAGCCCGTCTGCCTGGAGGTGTTCGCTACCCGCAAGATCTGGAAGCTCACCGGAAAGATGGCTGCGAAGGAGACCATCGAGACCCCGCTGGGGCGTTTCTCCAGCTTGCGATTCGAGGGCGAGGCGGTCCGGGTCGACGACCCCACGGTGAAGCGGGCCGCGCTTCTCTGGGTCAGCGACGACGAGCGGCGGCTGCCGCTGGCGGGCATCGCGGAAGTCCGGGGAAAGACGATCCGGGTGCAGGTGGTCTCGGCGCCGGGGATGCGCCGGGCCGCGCGAAAGTAGCCAGGCCCGGCGCCGCCGGAAACTCAGGGCCTATGATTGAGCCTGATCATTCCGCCGTCGGTGATGAGATCTGTTCTAGACCAGCCCTTTGTTGCGGCGGATCTGCTCGACCGTCTTCTGGTACTCCACTTCCCAGGCCTGCGTTCCCTCGGAGAGGTGCTTGAGGCGGGAGCGCGCCTCGCGGTCGATGTCCTCGTCCACGTCCAGGTGCTTCTTGAAGACCTGGTAGATCTTGCGGCGGATCGTGTGGTCCTCCGCGAACACTTCTTCGATGTTGCGGGAGATGAGGAGGAACTCGATCATCTGGTTGATGATGAAGTCGATGCCCTCGTCGCCCATCTTGAAGCCGCGCACGTCGGCCATCTCGCGCTTGACCTGGTTGAAGCGCGAGTGATCGTAGCCGCGCCGCTCGAGGGCCTCGCGGGTGGCCTGGTTCACCCGCTCCTCGGAAGCGAGGTATTCCTTGAGGATGGCCGCCATGTCCATCTCGGCGTCCGCCACCCGCATGGTCTCCACCTCGATATCGCCATCCGCCATCAGCGATGCTATGACGTCGCGCGCGATGGCGGGGATGATCTTCGGGTAGAGCTTCATCTGCTTCGGGATCCTTTCAGCGCGACCCTGCGAGGGACGACCTTGTAGGACAGGTGTCCGGTGGGGGGCAAGAAAAAACCGTGCCGCCCGCATCAATTCGCGGGTGAGGTTTCCGCGTCGATCGGTTCGGCCGCGGGCGCTTCTTCCTCCTCGATCGCGTCGAGCTCCGCCGCCGCGGCGTCGAAGGCCACGTCCTCGCGATCGCGCAGCAGCGTCCCGTCGCCTGGACCCGGGGGCGCGCCGCCGTCCAGCTCCGCCCCGCCTTCGGCGGCTTCGCGCGCCTCTACCTCCGCGGACTGGGCCGCGAGGAAGCGCTGCACCCGCTCCGCCAGCTGCAGATTGAGTCCTTCCACCTGCGCGATCTCTTCCACCGTCGCCGCCCGGATGCGCTTGAGCGATCCGAAATGGCTGAGCAAGGCGCGTTTGCGCTTGTCGCCGATCCCCGGGATCTCCTCCAGGACGGAGCGGAAGTTCCGCTCCCGGCGCAGCTTCCGGTGGAAGGTGATGGCGAAGCGATGGGCCTCGTCCCTCAGCCGGGCGAGCAGGTGGAGCTCGCTGGTGTTCTGGCGCAGCACGACCGGGTTTTTCTGGCCCGGGAGGAAGACGCGCTCCGGGCTGCGCTCGATCTCGCTCTGGACGAATCTCCCCTTCCGGCGCGACCTTCCACGCGCGGGTGACGCCGGGACCTCGCCTTCCGGGGCGAGCTGCGGGACTTCCGGCTCCGGCCCCGCCTTCTCCGCCCAGGCCTCGGCGACCCGGAAACCCTGGCGGGCGGCGAACCGCTCCTCGTCCTCCAGCACCCGGCTCTTCGCCAACCCGGCCAACGGAACGTCCTGGATGGTGAGGCCGGCTTCCCTGAGCGCGGCCCGGGCGACGTTGAGCTGTCCCTTGCCCCCGTCGACCACCAGGAGATCCGGCAGGTTCTTCTCCTCGATCCCCCGCTTCAGCCGCCGGCTCAGCACCTGGAACATGGAGGCGAAGTCGTCGCCCGCCGCGTCCCCCCGGACCTTGAACAGCCGGTACCCGCTCTTGTCCGGCTCGCCGTCGCTGAACGCGACCTGGGACCCGACCGTGAGCTGGCCCTGGAAGGTGGAGATGTCGAAGCACTCGATCCGCCGCGGCAGCCGCGGGAGCCGCAGCCGCGACTGGAGCCGGGTGAGCGCCTCGATCTGAGTCTGGTGGGAGCGCGCCTTCTCCTCGTAGCTCTGGCGCGCGTTCTCCATCGCCATCTCCACCAGCCGGACCTTCTCCCCGCGCTCCGGGGCGTGCACCCGCACCCGCTCGCCTTTCTTCTCCGAGAGCCAGACCTCGCGCACTTCGGCGTCGGAAAGCTGCAGCGGAAGCAAGAGCTCCTTGGGGATGAACGCGCCCGACTCGTAGTACTGGTCGAGGAAGCTCGAGAGGAGCTCCTCGGTGGGGAACTCCTGCTTGCTGAACCCGAAGCTGCGACCGCCGGTGAGGCGTCCGTTGCGGAAGAACAGGAGGTGGATCTCCAGCGCGGGTCCTACGCGATGGAAGCCGAGGACGTCCTGATCGAGCAGGTCGCCCAGGACCGTGCGCTGTTTCTCCAGGCTCCGTTCGATGGCGTGGAGCTGATCGCGCAGCTGCGCCGCGCGCTCGTACTCCAGCTTCCCGGAGGCGTCCTTCATCCGGCCTTCCAGCTGGGCGGTGAGCTCGTCGGCCTTTCCCTCGAGGAAGAGGGCGACCTCGTCGACCGAACGCCGGTATTCCTCCTGGGGCACGTTGTAGACGCAGGGCGCCGGACAGCGCTTGATCTGGTACTGCAGGCACGGCCGGCGCCGGTTCGACATGACCGAATCGGTGCAGGTCCGGAGCTGGAAGTGCCGGTTGACGATGCTGAGCGTCTCGCGAATCGAGGAGGCGCTGGCGAACGGACCGAAGTACCGCGCTCCGTCCTTCTTGATGCGGCGGACCACCTCCAGTCGCGGGTAGGGGTGCGTGGTGGAGAGCCGCAGCGAGATGAAGTTCTTGTCGTCGCGCAGCTTGATGTTGAAGCGCGGCCGGTACTTCTTGACCAGCTCGTTCTCCAGCAGCACCGCGTCCTTCTCGGACGGGGTGATCATCACTTCCACGTCGCCGAGGAGGTCCTCGAGGAAAGGGATGAACGCGCGGGTATCCCCGCTGCGCTCCTGGAAGTATTGGTTCACCCGCGCGCGCAGGTTGACGGCCTTGCCGACGTAGACCACCGCGCCGGCCTTGTCCTTCATCACGTAACAGCCGGGCTGGGTCGGCAGCGTGTCCAGCTTCTGCTGCAGCTCTTGCGAGAGCGGCATGCCGCTACCTGCGCTGACCGGGGCGTCCGTTGGGCCTTCCGCGCCGCTTCTGGCCAGCCGGACGCGTGGGAAGACCGGCGGCGGCGCGCGCTTCCTGCTTCAGGACCTCCGGCCGCTTGGGCATGATCCCCAGATCCAGGTCCTTGATGGCCTGGATCTTGTCCCGCAAGATCGCCGCGCCTTCGAAGTCCAGCTCCTCGGCCTTGGCGTGCATCTCGGCCTCGAGCTGGGCGACCATCTTCGGCACGTCCTTGCGGTTCTGCGGCAGGTATCCGGCCAGCTCTTCCTTCCCGGCGAGCGCATCGTCCACCCCGGATGCCACGCCATGGATGGCCATGTCCAGGATGGCCCGCTTCACCGACTGCGGCGTGATGCCGTGCTCCTGGTTGAACGCGACCTGCTTCGCCCTGCGCCGCTCGGTCTCCTCGATCGCGGCCTTCATCGACGCCGTGACGGTGTCCGCGTAGAGGATCACCCTTCCCTCCACGTTGCGGGCGGCGCGGCCGATGGTCTGGATCAGGGACACGCTGGACCGCAAGAACCCTTCCTTGTCCGCGTCCAGGACCGCCACCAGCGACACCTCGGGAATGTCCAGGCCCTCGCGCAGGAGGTTGATCCCGATCAGCACGTCGAACAATCCCCGCCGCAGATCGCGCACCAGCGCCAGCCGCTCGAGGGTGTCGATGTCCGAGTGCAGGTAGCGGACCCGCACCCCCAGATCCGCGAAGTACTCGGTCAGGTCCTCGGCCATCCGCTTGGTCAGCGTGGTCACCAGCACCCGCTGCCCGAGCGCGGCGCGCTTGCGCACCTCCTCCAGCAGATCGTCGACCTGCTGCGCCACCGGGCGGACCTCGACCTCCGGATCGACCAGACCCGTGGGCCGGATGATCTGCTCGACGATCACTCCCTCGCTCTTCTGCAGCTCGTACTCGGCGGGCGTGGCCGAGACGTAGATGGCCTGGTTCACCAGCCGCTCGAACTCTCCGAACTGCAGCGGCCGGTTGTCGAGCGCGGAGGGGAGCCGGAACCCGTACTCGACCAGGGTCTCCTTGCGGGAGCGGTCTCCCCGGTACATCGCGCCGACCTGCGGGATGGTCTGGTGCGACTCGTCGATCACCAGCAAGAAGTCCTTGGGGAAATAATCGAGCAGGGTCGGCGGAGGCTCGCCGGCGAGCCGTCCGCTCAAGTGCCGGGAGTAGTTCTCGATGCCGTTGCAGAATCCCATCTGCTCGATCATCTCCAGATCGAACATCGTCCGCTGCTCCAGGCGCTGCGCCTCCAGCAGCTTGTCCTGCGACCGGAGCTGGATCAGGCGCTCGCGCAGCTCCTCGCGGATCGCCACGATGGCGCTCTGCCGCCGCTCGCCGCTGGTCACGTAGTGGCTGGAGGGGAAGATCGACATCTTCTCCAGGGTGCCCAACACCTTCCCGCGCAGGGGGTCGATCTCCTTGATGCTCTCCACCAGGTCCCCGAACAGCTCCACCCGGATGGCGCGCTCTTCCTCGTACGCGGGGAAGATCTCCACCGTGTCGCCCTTCACCCGGAACGTGCCCCGGGAGAAGTCGTGGTCGTTGCGCTCGTACTGGATCTCGACCAGGTCCCGCAGCAGCTTGTGGCGGGGATACTCCTCGCCGGTCTGCAGGGCGACCTTCAGCTCGTAGTACGCCTCCGCCGTGCCCAGGCCGTAGATGCAGGAGACGGAAGCGACGATGAGCACGTCGTTGCGGGTGAGCAGCGAGTGCGTGGCCGAGTGCCGGAGCCGGTCGATCTCGTCGTTGATGGTGGCGTCCTTCTCGATGTAGGTGTCCGAGGACGGGACGTACGCCTCCGGCTGGTAGTAATCGTAGTAGCTGACGAAGAACTCGACGGCGCTCTGCGGGAACAGCTCCTTGAACTCGCCGTAGAGCTGGCCGGCGAGCGTCTTGTTGTGCGCGATCACCAAGGTCGGCCTCTGCACCTGCGCCACGACGTTGGCGATGGAGAAGGTCTTGCCCGAGCCCGTCACCCCGAGCAGCGTCTGGTGCTTGTCGCCGCGGCGGATCCCGGCGATCAGCTCGGCGATGGCCCGGGGCTGGTCGCCTCGCGGCTCGTAGTCGCTGCGCAGCTTGAAGGGCATGACCCGGCGAGTTTAACAGCCTGGCCGCTGGCTGGCGCCCTCAGAAGCTCACGCCGAGCGCGCCCTGTACGGTCACGGCAACGCGGGCGTCGCTGCTCGTGGACCCCGGCCAGTGCCGCGCCCAGAAGCCCGGTCCCACCGCGACGTCGTAGAACAATGGCTTGCGCTGACTTCGAACCCCTACCGTGGCCACGGCGCGGCGGCGGAGTTGCGCATCGGAATCGTGGGCGGGATCGTTCCAGGGCGTCGCGTCCACAGCGCCGAACAGCTTCAGCGGGCCAGGCACGGGCAGGTACGCCCGGACACCTGCCGCCAGCGGGAGCGTGTGGCCGGTGAGCTGGCCATCTGTGGCGGCGGCGGCCTCGAAGGGATCGACGCCGCCGTACAGCTCCAGCGGCCCGATGCGCAGGCCCGCTTTCGCGCCCAGCGCCAGGCTCACGTCCTCGTCGCCGAGCACCGAGATATCGGCGGCCAGGCGACGGCCTCCCTCCCCGGGGGTCATGCTCACCGCAAGCAGCAGCGTGGCGATCATGCGGAGTGGACAGCCAGCGATTTGCAGTGGTCACGCAGGCTTCCGGCCCTGAGCCGAGCGCGCCGGATGGGCGTAGTTTGCGCGGCGCTCGCCAGCAACGCGCAGGAGCTGCAGCGGATGTTCGATCGCTGAGCGGCGCGACGGTTACGGGAGCCGCTCGAAGACGCCGACGTCGCCGACGTCCGGGTCGAAGTCCTTCCCCACCCGCCGCAGACCGGCGCGCTGCGCCACCCGCTCGGAGGCGACGTGACCGAGAGGGATCGTGGCCCGGATCCTCGTGACACCCGGTTGTGAGAGTCCGTGCGCGCAGAGCGCCTGCACGGCTTCCGAGGCGTATCCGCGCCGCTGGTGCCGGGGCCAGATCGAGTACCCGAGGAAGAGTGTTCCGTCCCCCATGGCTGCGGTCCCGCCGGCGCCGACCGGCTCGCGGGTATCGCTGAGGATGAACAACCACGGTCCCGAGCCCGTCCCGTCCTTGAGCGTCTCGAGGATGCGCGGCAGATCAGCGTCGAACAGCGGCGGCGCGTCGACCGGCTCGGGGAACCGCGCACCGGTGAGCTCGAGCAATTGGCGCGCGTCGCGCGCGATCCAGGCCTGGATGGAAGGCGCATCGAGCTGGACCAGATCCAGCCGCAAGGTCCGCAGCCGGTTCACAGCAAGACCCGCCAGTCGGTCCCACCCGGAGCATCGCGCAACTCGACCCCGCGGGCAGAGACCTCCGCGCGAATGGCGTCCGCCTTGGCGAAGTCCTTGGCCTTGCGGGCGGCGAGCCGGGCGGAGATCCGTTCCTCCACCCACTTGGGATCGATGCCCTTGCGACCCGCCGCGAGCTGCCGGCGCGTCCGGATGGCCTCCAGCGGAGCGCGTGAAGCCACCCCGAGGACCTGCGACAGCGTCCGGGCCGTGTGCAGGAGCGCGGCGACTTCGTCCGGCCGGGCCTTCGCGTCGATGCGCGCATTGACCAGCGCGTAGACGTGCTCCAGCCGCGCCAGGGCCTCCGCCGTGTTGAAGTCGTCCTCCATCGCCTCGCGGAATGCCTGGGCATGCTCGCGGAGGGTCTCGGGCGCTGCCGCGGGCGCGTGCTTCTTCGCCGTCAGATACGCGTCCCCTTTGGCCAGCGTCTCGTAGAAGTACTCGACCCGGCGATCTGCCTCGACGAGGGCGGCCTCGGTGAAGTTGATCGGATGCCGGTAGTGGGTCGAGAGCAAAAAAGCGCGGAGCGCTTCGCCGTCCCATTGCTCGAGCAGGTCGCGGATGGTCCTGAAGTTCCCCACCGACTTGCTCATCTTCTCCGCGTCGATGGTGACGAAGCCGTTGTGGACCCAGTAGTGCGCCAGGGGCTGGCCGCTGGCCGCCTCGCTCTGCGCGATCTCGTTCTCGTGGTGGGGGAACACCAGATCCTTGCCGCCCCCGTGCACGTCGAAGGTCGTACCCAGGTACTTCTGGGACATCGCCGAGCACTCGATGTGCCAGCCAGGTCGCCCCGGCCCCCACGGGCTCTGCCAGGTGACCGAAGCGGGCTCGCCCGGCTTGGCGGCCTTCCAGAGGGCGAAGTCGAGGGGGTCGCGCTTCTGCTCGCCGGGCTCGACGCGCGCCCCCGCCCGCAGATCGTCGAGATGACGCTTCGACAGCTTCCCGTATCCCGGGTAGGAGCGGACCGAGAAGTAGACGTCGCCCTGTGACGCGTAGGCGTTCCCCCGATCGATGAGCTGCGCGATCAGCGTCAGCATCTCCGGGATGTGCTCGGTCGCCTTGGGCTCGAGGTCCGCCGGCAGGACGTTGAGCGCCTGCATGTCCTTGCGGCACTCCTCGATGAAGTGCTCGGCGAACTGCTTCGGATCCTGCCCGCGCTCCTGGGCCCGGCGGATGATCTTGTCGTCCACGTCGGTCCAGTTGCGCACGAAGGTGACGTCCCAGCCGGCCCAGCGCAGGAAACGGACCGCGACGTCGAACGCCGTCAGCATCCGCGCATGGCCGACGTGGGTCAGGTCGTAGACCGTGATGCCGCACACGTACACGCCGATCCGCCCCGGCCGCACCGGGGTGAAATCCTGCTTCTCGTTGGTCAGCGTGTTGAAGACGCG
>Ga0070708_100004945_pt1 | contig 10542 bp, 10 predicted proteins | sample KBSK5503metaG_FD_65469 | JGI IMG/M metagenome (GOLD analysis project Ga0070708, IMG submission 65469) | Corn, switchgrass and miscanthus rhizosphere microbial communities from Kellogg Biological Station, Michigan, USA - KBS K5-50-3 metaG | ecosystem: Host-associated > Plants > Roots >... | reverse complement strand
CAGGAGCCAGGCCCCGGCGAGCTTGCCCGCCCAGATCGCCGCGTTTCCGATCGGCCGCGAAAAATAGAAGGAGAGCCGCCTCTCCGAAAGGTCCCGCCCGATCGTCGTCGTCCCCAGGACGAGGGAGAGAACCGCCGAAAAGGCGACCGCGAAGAAGGCCGCCGCATACAGTCTGGAATCGGACGCTCCGAAACTGCGTGCGGCGGGCAACAGCGGGGCGAAGAAGGGAAGAATCCCAGCGGCCGCCGCCGCGACGAGGATTCCCCGTCTCTCGACGATCTCTCTTCTGGCGACTGCGAGAAAGCCCTTCATGCCATTCCTCCGCGCGCGGGGACACTCCGGCTGTTTTCTTGCGCCGGCACTTCGCCGGCCACGGCAAGGAAGATCTCCTCGAGCGACATGGCCGCGGCGTCGGCGTCCACGACTCCGTTCGTCTGGCGGAATCGCTCGAACGCGACCTCGTCGTAATTGGAAACGACGGCGTCTACGCCCCAGCCCCGCACGCGGACACGCACGGCGTCGAAGGCGTCGAGCTCCGTGCCGTAGGCCGTCCGCGCCGAGGTGATCTCGTTGCCGTAGCGGATGCGTCGGAACCGGGACTTCAAGGTCTCCATCTCCTCGTCGAGAAGGAGCCGTCCGTTCTTGAGAATCCCGACTCGGGTCGCGATCCCTTCGATCCCCGCCAGATCATGCGTCGCGACGAAGACGGTCGTGCCGCCGTCGGCGAGCTCCCCGATCAGCTCCCCGGCGAAGGCCTTGCGCGCGACGGCGTCGAGTCCGAGCGTGGGGTCGTCCAGGACGAGGAGCTCCGGAGCGTGTCCAAGAGCGGCCGCGAGCATCGCCTGCGCCTTCTGCCCTTTCGACAACCGGCCGAAGGGGACGTCCATCGGGACGCCGAACCGCGCCAGGAGGTCGCCGACCCCCCTCTCGTCCCACGAAGGATAGAGCCCGCGGCAGAACGAGGCGATCTGCTGCACGGTCATCGCTGCCGGCGCATCCGGCTCTTCGGGAACGACGCCGACGCGGGTCATAAGCCGAGCGCGCCGCCTCCAGGAGTCCTCCCCGAAGAGAAGCGCTCGGCCTGCGGTGGGCTTCTGTTGTCCCAGAAGGCACCGCACCAGCGAGGATTTCCCGGCGCCGTTTCGCCCGAGGAGCGCATAAACCGCGCCGCGCGCGACGGCGAGCGAAATGCCCGCGCAGGCAGTTGCGCGACCGTAGCGCACGGTCAGCCCTTCGATCGCGACGGGCAGGGGAGCGTTGATCACTGTTTTTCTCCTCTTATCAGGCCCTTCCAGGCTGTCGTGAGCTCCTCGGCGGATTCGGGCAGTGTTGCCCCAAGCGTCGCGGCGAGACTCGCGTAACGAATGGCGCCCTCGGAGAGCGCGCGATGGCGCCTTTCTTTGCCCATCGAAGGAGGAGATTCCGCGACATAAGTCCCATCGCCGCGCTTGACCGTGAGAACGCCGGCGTCCGCCAGCCGTTGATACGCCTTCGCGACCGTCGCCGGGTTGACGGACAGCTCGCGCGCGAGATCCCGCACCGAGGGGACTGGCGCTCCCGGTGCCACCGCGCCGGAGGCCACGAGGCGGCGCATCCCCTCTTCGATCTGGCTCCAGATCGGCGTCGCATCGGAGGGGTTAACGCGAAGTCCGCGCATTTACTGTACCGGTGTAATAATACAGTAAGTCTGATGGGAAACGCAACCATTCACGGCCCAAGCGGCGTTCCCGCGCGGCCGGGCGTCGGCTCCTTGACCGGAAAGGCCGGGGCCGTGGCGACATAGCTGCGGAAGTCGTACCTCCGCACTCCGGCGGCCACCATGGCCACGAGGGCGGTGACGAGAAGCGTCGCGAGACCACCGGAGACAACCGACACGGTGACGCCGACGGCCGTGGAGGCGAAGAGAGAAGCGACGAGTCCCGCCTCGAGCTCGCCCAACTGCGGCCCCCCCATGAAGAAGATCGCGTTGACCGAGGTCATCCGGCCGCGGAGCCTGTCCGGCGTGATGATCTGCCGAAGCGTCTGCCGGATGACCGTCGAGATCGCGTCGGCCAGGCCGATCGCCGCGAGCGCGGCCAGTGTGAGCGGAAAACGGCGAGAGAGGCCGAACACGACCGTCGCGGCTCCGTAGGCCCCGACCGACGACAGAAGGATGCGTCCCTGGCGCGAGGGCAGCGGCCGGATCGAGACGAAGATCGACCCGGCCAGCGCGCCGATCGCGGGGGCCGCGACGAGAAGGCCGTACCCCTTCGCGCCGACCCTCAGAACCTGGTCCGCGAAGATCGGCAGGAGCGACATCGAGCCGGAGAAGAACGTCGCGAGGAAGTCGAGACCCATCGTCCAGACCATGAGCGGCGTCCTGAAAACGAAACGCAAGCCTTCCTTGAGCGCCTCCCACGGATGCGTGTCTCCAGCCCCCTTCTCGGGCGCTCCCGAGACCCGCATCGTCGCGAGCGCGAAGATCACGGCGAGAAACGAGACGGCATTCAGGAGATAGATCAGCGCGAGAGCGGACGTGCTCACGGGCGCGTCGGAGGGCGCGCCGCCGGCTGTCAGCGCTCCCGCCTGCCCGGCCAAGATCAGTCCGGCCAGCGCCGGCCCCCCGATCATCGCCGCCTGGAAGGCCGAGAAGTTCAGGGACAGCGCCCCCTGGAGCTCCTGCGGCGGCACGAGCCTCGGAAGAAGCGAGTTGCGCGCCGGGTTATCGAAGGCGCCCGCGGCGGCTGAGAGGAAATTCAACCCGTAGAGAGCCCAGAGCGTCTCGCGGCGCGCGAAGGTCAATCCCGAGAGGGCGAGAGCGACCGCCATCAACGAAAGCTGTGTCGCGATCATGATCCGGCGGCGGTCGTAGCGGTCGGCGACCACGCCTCCCCAGAGCGAGAAGACGATGATCGGCACGACGCGCGTCAGCCCCACGAACCCCAGGGCGAGCGGCGAGCGCGTCAGCAGGTAGATGTGCCAGTTCAGAGCCACCGTCTGCATCTGCGAGCCGATCAGGGAAAAGAGCTGCGAGGCGACCAGCCGCCGGTAGTCGCGGTGCCGCAAGGCGCGGTAAGGCGGATTGGGAGAGGGCCGGCTCAAGAGGTCGAGGAGGCATCCTATCCGAGAGTCTCAGGGACTCTCACCTCGCGAGACTCCGACCGCAAGGCCGACCCGATCTCCGGGAGGCCGAGACCTACGCCGGCCGGGCCGAAGCCGGATTCCGGCGGCGGGCGGGGACCTGGAAGGACGGCCGACCCAGCAGAAAGCCCTGGCCGCATTCGATCCCCATCTCGACTAAGGCGCGGTGTTCTTCTTCGCGCTCGATGCCTTCGGCGATGAGCGTAGCCTGGATGCGGCGGCCGATCGAGGCGAGGCTCGTGATGATCTCGCGCTTGATGGCGTCGGCCTCGAGACAGCGCACCAGCGAGTCGGCGACCTTGATGTAGTCGGGACGCAGGTACAGGATCGTCTCGAGCCCTGAGTATCCGGATCCCGCGTCGTCGATCGCAATCCGGAACTTCGCGGTCCGAACGACCTCCAGGATGTCGCGGAAGGAGGAGTAGTCGCCGACGACCTCCTTCTCGGAGATCTCCAGGACGACGTCCGGATGGCTCTTGGCGATGGCGGTCAGGTTCCTGGTATTCAAGAAGATCGGGTGCCGCAGGAGCCTCGCCGAAGCATTGACGAAGAGACGGCGCGCGAGGACGGCTCGCGGAAGCCTGGCGAAGATCGTCTCCAGGCACAGACTCTCCAGCTCGACGTCCATGTCGTTCTGGTGGGCCACGGCGAAGAGAGCGTTGGGGCGCTCGAGCGAGCTTCCCTGCGGCCCGCGGATCAACGCCTCGTAACCGACGACCGCACCGTCGGCCAGGCGGCACACAGGCTGGAACGCGGCCTTGAGCGTCTTCTCGCTGATGATGTCCTTAAGCTCCGCATAGAGGTCGATCTTCTCCCTCGTCTGCTTCTGCGTCACGATCTTGGCGGCCTCCGCGAGTGTCCGGATCAGGTGGCGGGAAGGGCGAGACCGGGGATTGTCGAGCGCCGTCAGGCTCGAGGCGTAAACGCTGATCAGGTCCCCGGTCGCTCCGCCCAGGGCTTCGCGCAAGCGCCGCGTCGCGTTCGTCTGGAAGCGAGCCGCCTCTTCCTCGAGGGCCGGGCCGTAGCGCGCGCGGGCCTGCGTGGGCAGGGCGAAGAGAACGTAGAACCCGTCGGAGCCCGAAAAACGGATCGAGAGGAGGCTGTCGCAGAAGCGGGAATTCGCCGCGTCCTCCCTCAAGCCGTTCGCGACGACGAGGAGGATCTTGTCGTATTGCTCCCAGCCGTGGAGCTCCTCGAAGCCGAAGAACTTGCCGATCTGGAGGTAAATGGCGCCCAGGTGCTCGATGCGCTCGACCGCGGAAACGCGTTCGGGGTCCTCGAACGGGTGCACCGGGAGGCCGGTCACGCCGTCATAGACGATCCTCTCCTGGCGCAGGCGATCGACCGGCTCCGAAGCGGTCTCGGTCTCGAGGGGCGCCATGTTGGCGACGAGGCGCACGGTCGCGCGTCGCTTCTGTCTCATCCGGCCTCCGATCGGCGTTTCTGAAAGAGCAGCGCCTTGACCTTGCGCCGCAGGTCCTGGACGGAAAACGGTTTGGCCAGGTAGTCGGATCCCCCGAATTGCATGGCGGTGATGCGGTCCTTGACCTCCTGACGGCCGGTCAAGAAGAGGATCGGGATCGACCGCGTCCCAGACTGACGCTTCAGGATCGCGCACAACTCCCAGCCGCTCATCCCCGGCATGTTGACGTCCAGGATCACGAGGTCGGGCGCGTCTTTCAGGAGGAGCGGGAGGGCAGCCTGGGCGTCGCCTGGAGCCTCAACGCGCACGTCCTCGCTCGCCAGTGCCTCCCGTATTGCGGAACCCAGGTCCGGATCGTCGTCCACGACGACGACGCGCTTCACCGGCCCGCCTTCGGAAACGGAAGGAGCATCGTCACCTCGGAGCCGAACCCGGCCTCGCTCGTCAGACTGATCTTGCCGCCGTTGGACTCGAGGATCTCGCGAGACACGGCCAGCCCGAGCCCCTTGCCGGGGACTCCCGAGGCGATGGCTCCCGTGCCGCGGAACGCGTAATCGAAGGCCCGGGCCCGCTCCTCGGGGCTCATCCCCGCGCCGGAGTCCTTGACGACGACGTAGGCGTGCTCGCCGGCGGCCCCGGCGCGGATCTTGATCTCGCCTCCTTCCGGCGTGTACTTGATCGCGTTCTCGAGCACGTTGCGGAAGGCGCGCTGCAGCGCGACCGGCTCGGCGTGGACCGGAAGCTGAGGCCTCTCGGCGATGAACTCGATGCGCAGGCGGGCTCCGTGGGAGAGGCGGTAGGCGGTCGCGAGCGACCCCAGGATCTCGACGAGATCGGCCGTCGCCTGAGAACCCGGCGCGAACGCGCTCTCGCGCCCGGCCGGAGGCCCTCCCGCCAGCCTCTCGGCGAGCTCGACTTCCCGCGACAGGTTGGCGAGGTACTCCGCGCTCGGGATTTCGCCGCGCCGGGCCGCTTCGCCGATCAAGTCGCTGTAGACGCGCATGACCGAAAGGGGAGAGCGCAGGTCGTGGAGGATCTCGGCCTCCCGGTTGCGGACCGGAGCCGGAGAAACGGCCGGCTCCGCCGCGGCCGCGGGCGTCTCCGCGGTCTCGGCCCTCTTCCCCGAGGAGCCGCGCGCCGCCTCGAGGGCCGCGAGCAGTCCGGGCGCGGCGAGCGCGGAGAGAATCAGCGGGAAGAGCCGCGAAGGATCCGTCAAGGGCTCGCGGGACAGCAGCACGAGAGCCACGACGCCGAGCAGCGAGGCGGAGGCGAAGAACCAGGCAGCCCCGCGGCCGAGCTGAAAGAACGCCAAGGCCAGTCCGGCCGGCAGGAGGAGAGCGTAGGGGCTCGCTGCGCCGCCCGTCAGCGACATGGCGCAGAAGAGGAGCGCCAGGTCCACGACGATGGCCAGCGACGCGAGAAAGTCTCCCAGCGCGCGGGAGAGGCCCTCTCGCGTGAAGAGAAAGAGGGAGAGCAGCGAGCCTCCCATGGCGAGCGACAGCGGGCGCGCGCCGCCCAGCCCCAGCGCCACGGCCAGCAGGCAGAAGAGGCAAAAGAGTCCGGTTGCCGCGGCCCGGTGCGAGGCGAAGCTCTTCTGGTTCAAACCGTCTCTCTCGGCATCATCCGAATAAGTGCTCCTCGTGCCCCTCATGCTTTCGCGGCGCGAGTAGTCTCCCGCCTGGTGCGTCCTCCTCGTGCCCCGTCGTGCTTTCGCGGCGCGAGTAGTCTCCCGAAGTAACCGAGGGAGGAGGCTCGCGCCGCGAGAGGCGTAGCGAGCGAGGGACCAGGCGTGCGGTCGAGGCCGCGTCCGGCCGAGCCGCACGTCGGTGCGCCGCAGGCGCAGGTCCCGAGCGAGCGAAGCCGACGGCTAGGCATATGAGCACCCGATGCGCAAACCTCCTCCGGAGGAGGGAGCGGAGTTGACGACGCGAAGACGAACAGCGTGCCGGTCGGGGTCGTCCTGTTGGCAGATCTCGGCGTTCCAGCGCGCAGGAAGCTTCGATGCCTTCTTCCCCTGGAACGCCACTCCCCCATACCCGACGTCGAGGACGGCCGCCGTCAATGTCGCCCCGTTGCGGCCCGGATAGACGAGAAGGGTCATGTCGCTCGGGAGGAACCGTGGGTGTCGGCGGCGGTCCCTGTGGAAGCTCGACTGCTCGCGGCACTGATAGAGGCGAAGGTCCGCGACTTTCAGGAGGAAGTCCGCCGTGCGCCCGTCGCTCGGATAGGTCGCGATCCCATAGTGCATCCCCAGCGTGAAGCCGGGACGGCCGGGCAAGGCCGAGGTGGCAACCTTGCGACGGATCCTTTCGGCGACCGCGAAGGAGGAGTACATGTCGGTGTTGGGCAGCACGACGACGAACTCGTCGCCTCCCCACCGGCAGCCCGCGTCCACCACGCGCAGCATCTCCCGGATCACCCGCGCCGTGCGGACGAGAACCGTGTCTCCCACGGGATGGCCGAAATGGTCGTTGATTCCCTTGAAGTCCTTCAAGTCCGTCAGGAGGACCGACACGATGCCGTGGGTTCGCTCGGCCCGGCTGATCTCCCGTGCGAGGTGCTCCAAGAGGAACCGCCGATTGTAGAGACCCGTCAGAGGATCGGTGATCGCGTTGACGCGCAGGACCGCCAGATCCCGCTCCGAAAGAATGCGGGGCTCCGGGAGCAAACCCTTTCGGCTGTGGAAGTGGTGAAGGATCGCGGTCTGAAGGCTCACGGGAGGACCGAGAGTCTCGTGGAGAGTCCCGAAGATCCGCTCGACTTCCTGCCAGCGCTCCTCGGCTTCCCGCGCGGTGTGGGGAAGGCCGGTCCAGTCGATCAGGAGCTGCCGGAGGATCTCCTCGCGTTCTTCGTGGCGGGCGAGCAGGTTCAGGGACTTCCGGAACCGGGTCAGGGAGAAATCCCGCTGCCTCCCGAGGCGCGCGAGGCGCCCGATTCGGCCGCCGAGGTCTGTCTGATCCAAGCCCAATGTTCCTCCGGCCAATTGCCGGGCTTCTTCTTCAGACGCTGCGCTTGGCGCCTTTGGTTGCCCGCGGCGCCGGCTTCCAGCGCTCGGTCTCCAGGTTCCGGCGCGCGACCGCGCCCGCCGTCTCTTCGACTGTCTCACCGAGGGAAAAGACGAGGACGAGCTGCCCCTCCTTCAGGAGGTCCACGACCTCGCGGTCGGAGCGCGCCCAGAGCACGCGGTCGCCGATGACGAGAAGCCGTGTCTGGCCGAGATCGGCCTGCCCGGTCGAGTCCAACCGCTTCATCGCTTCGACACAGCGCCGGATCCGGGCTAGCCCGACGCCCGAGTCCCTCAGGCGTGAGGCCACGCGCAGCTTGACGACATCCGAAAAGGAGTAGCGCCTCACGGAGCCGTACCCGCTCGCTTCCCGGATGGAAGGGCAGAGAAAGCCGAGGCGCGCCCAGTGATCGAGCTGCCGCGGGGTCAGGTTCGACAGCCGCGCCGCCTCGGCCGTCGAGAACGCGTCCTGTATCACACGCTTGAATTTCATTGATGCAATTACCGAATCTTAGCATGTCCCGAAGTTGCTTCCATGAGACATCGGCCCCCTGTCATTCAGCCTCTGCGGAGGGAGATTCCTCGTTCGCTGCTGGCTTTTCCGTGTCATACCGAGCGAAGCGAGGGATCTGTCCCTCAGCCCTTCGGATTCGCGCATCTCGCTCTGTGAAATAATGGAACTGACCAGTCAGTTTCGAAACGAAATGCCGCGAGTCAAGACAACGTCAAAGAAGGAAGAGATCCTGGAAGCCGCCTCGCGCGTCTTCGCGGAGAAGGAGTTTCATCGGGTCTTGATCGATGAGGTGGCCTCGCGGGCCGGGGTGGGCAAGGGGACGGTCTACCGCTACTTCCGGACGAAGGAGGACCTCTATTTCGAGACCATCCTGCAGGCCTTCGATCGCCTCTCCGCGACCCTCGAGGCGACCGTTTCCCGGGAGACCTCCCCGGCCTTGAGACTCGAGCGAATCGCTCGCGAGAGCCTGCAGTTCTCCTGGGAACGCCGCCATCTCTTCAGTCTCCTTCAGAGCGACGAACGCCGGTTTGCGACGCGGGAAGCCGAGCTGCGGGAACGCCGGGGAAAAATGATGGCTCTCGTCCAAAAGGTAATCCTGGAAGGCATCGAGCGGCGGGATTTCCGGGGGGTGGACGCCCGGATCGCCGCGGAGCTCTTCCGAGGCATGATCCGCGCCGCAAACTGTTTTCGCGGCGAAGACGACTCATTGGACGACCTCGTCGCCGAAATCGTGGGAACGTTCACCCGAGGCATTGCCAGGAGCGCATGAAGAAGAACTTTCCGTATGCGAGCTCGTTTCCGGCCGTCCTGACCGCCCTCGCGGTCCTGTGGTCGGCGGGGTGCTCCGTCTTTGCGCCCTCCCGCACGGCGGACGAGTCGGTCTCGCCCGGTCCGGGGAAGCCCTGGCAGCCGCCGGCCGAGGCGCGGCCGCCGGCTCCGACCCCCAAGCCCACGCCCGGCATCCCGGCTGAATACCTGCGGCCGGGCACGACCCTTTCCCTCCACCAGGTCCTCGATATCGGTCTGCGTAACAACCCGGTGACCAGGACGGCCTGGTTCCAGGCGAAATCCGCGGCCGCCGACGTGGGCTCGAAGCGCTCGGAGTACTTTCCGGCGATCGAGCTCGACGGGAATCTGACGCGCCAGAAGCAGGCCGCCCTCGGCGGCCGCTCGATCTTCCTGCAGACCACCTACGGCCCCGCGGCGAGCCTGACCTGGCTGCTGCTCGATTTCGGCGGCCGGGCCGCGGACGTCGAGGAAGCTCGGCGCGCGCTCTACGCCGCCGACTACGAGCACAACGCTTCGATTCAGAACGTCGCGCTCCAGGTCGCGCAGGCGTACTACCAATACCTGGACGCGAAGGCCCTCAAGGCCGCGGCCGACGCGAGCCTGAAGGCAGCGCGCGAGAGCCTCTCCGCGGCGGAGGAACGGCATCGCGCCGGGGTCGCCACGATCGCCGACGTGTTGCAGGCGCGGACCGCCTTCTCGCAGACCGAGCTCACCCTGCTGACGGTCGAGGGACAGATTCAGACGCTGCGGGGGTCGCTCGCAACGGCCATGGGCGTCTCGGCGAACATCTCGGTCGAGGCGGGGGAACTCCCGACCGATTTGAACGTGGATGCCGTGGCCGAGACCGTGGACCAGTTGATCGAGAGGGCCGAGGCACAGCGCCCCGATCTGGCGGCCGCGCGCCTGACGGCCCTGAAGGCCGAGAGTCACGTCCGGTCCGTCCGGGCGCAGGGGCTGCCGTCGCTCTTCGCCATGGGAACGGTCAATCGCATCTACTACCTCAACTCGCCGGTCGTCCCCTACGCCGACACCTACTCGGGCGCGATCCTGTTCCGGATCCCGCTCTTCACCGGGTGGAAGAACACCTACGACGTGGTGAAGGCCCGCGAGGACGCGGGTACGTCTTGGGCCCAGGTGGAGACGCTGACGGACCAGGTGATCCTGCAGGTCTGGACGAGTTACTACAACCTGAAGACCGCCTCGCAGCAGGTCAAGACCGCGAGGGACCTCTACGCCAGCGCGCAGCAGTCCGAGGAGGTTGCGTTCGGGCGGTACAAGGCGGGAGTGGGAAGCATCCTCGACCTCCTGGCGGCGCAGACCGCGTTCGCCAACGCCCGCGCCCAGGAGATCCAGGCCCGCGCGAACTGGTTCCTGGCGATGGCCCAGCTCGCGCACGACACGGGGATGCTACGCGAGCCGCAGGACAGCGCGGCGGCCCCCTTCGCGCCGAAAGGAAACACGGGCAATCCATGAGAAAGAGTTCGAAGGGGGTCCTCCGGATCTTCGGAGCCGTCGCCGTGATCGCCGCGGCTACTCTTTCAATGGCCGGGTGCGCAAAGAAGGCTCCGGCCGGTCCGGTCCGCGAGGCCGTCCCGGTCTCCGTGGGAACGGCCGCGCGGCAGGACGTCCCCGTCGAGGTGCGAGCGATCGGGCACGTCGAGCCGTATTCGACGGTGTCGGTGAAAGCGCGCG
>Ga0070708_100004944_pt1 | contig 10543 bp, 11 predicted proteins | sample KBSK5503metaG_FD_65469 | JGI IMG/M metagenome (GOLD analysis project Ga0070708, IMG submission 65469) | Corn, switchgrass and miscanthus rhizosphere microbial communities from Kellogg Biological Station, Michigan, USA - KBS K5-50-3 metaG | ecosystem: Host-associated > Plants > Roots >... | reverse complement strand
GGGCATCTTGGTGCCGGGGGTGTAGGCGGACGGTCCGATCTCGAATAATTTTGACACCGTCTCCGGCGTCCACACGATGTCGAGGCGCTTGAGTCCCGCCGAAAAATTATAGCCCGGCAAGGTTGCGATCCGCCGGCCGAAAATGCCGGCGAGCGTCGGCCCCGCTTTGTTGGCCTGCTCGGCGTTAAGCGTATGGCAGGCGACGCAGGCGCGAAACACCTCCGCGCCGTGGTCGCCGCCATAGGCGGCGAGCGGATCTCCCGCCGTTTCCAGAAGAAGCGGATCGATACTCTCTCCCGTCACTGTATCCCAGCGCCGGATGATGTTGTCGGCTCCGCCGGTGAGCAGGGTGCGGCTGTCGGGCAGAAACGCGACCGACCATACCGGCAATCCGGGACCGACCAGCGTGCGCGCGAGAGCGCGCGTCTTGCGATCGATCACCGCCACCGATCCGCCAACGCTCGCGGCGGCCACCAGCGCGCCGTCCGGCGAGATCGCGATCGAGATCACCGGTTTTGGCCCGGCTGCGATCTCGCCTGCGGCCGCGCCGGCTGCGCTGAGAAAATAAAGTTTGCCGTCGGCGCCTCCGGCGACGATCTCGCCATCGCCGCCGACGGCGACCGCGTTGAGCGGGCTCGGCATCGCAACGACGGTCGGGGAGGATGCGCCCGAAAGCGGCCAGATGCGAACGCTCTGGTCGTAGCTGACACTGACCAGCGTGCGGCCGTCGGGAGCGAAAGCCACGCCATTAACGTTCTGCGTATGCCCTTCGAGCACGCGCGCCGCGCCACCTGCAAGCGGCCACAGGCGAACCGTTTGATCCCACGATGCGGATGCCAATGTTGCACCGTCGGGCGATGCAGCCAGCGCGGCGATCGGCGCGGTATGACCTTCCAGCACGGCGTCGGGCTCGGCCTTGCCGGGAGTCCAGATCGCTACGCGTCCGTCAGCGCCTGCGGTCGCCGCGCGTCCACCCCTGAGCAGCACGACCGCATTGACGGCGTCGGCATGAAAACGAAGCACCTGCTCGGCCGCATTGCGCGCCAGCGACCAGCGGATCGCGGTGGAATCGAAGCTTCCGGTAACAGCGGTTTGTCCGTCGGACGAGATCGCCAGCGCCCGCACCGGTCCGCCATGGCCACGCAACTGCGCGAAAGCGGTAGTCACTCCAAGCAGGAGCATTACCGATAGGGCAGCACACGTCAGAAATGCAGGGCGGCGTTCTTTTCGGACACGGAGCATTCGCGGCAATCGTTTATTCAGACCGATCAAGATGAGTGATAACGCGTTGGGCGCGCAAATCCGAGCCCACGCTAGCGCATGCCCGGCCTGTCGCGGTCGAGACCCTTGGCCCGGAGATCGTCGAGGTAATCCTGAAATCGCCGCTCGGCGTTCTGTCCGAGATCGCGCAGAAACGCCCAGGAATAAATGCCGGTGGTGTGCATGTCGTCGAAGCCGAGTCGCACCGCGTAATTGCCGACCGCATCGACCGAAAGAATCGTCACGTTGCGCTTGCCGCCGACCGTCTTGCGTTGCGCTTCGGAATGACCCTGCACTTCGGCGGAAGGGCTGGTCACCCGCAGCAACTCCGCGGAAAGGCTGAAAGCCTTGCCGTCGTCAAATGCGACATGGAGCGTGCGGCGGTCCTTCGCGAGCCGGATTTCAACCGGCCAGGCTGCGCTGGCGTTCGGTATGCTCAAGGGACGGTTCCTCTGTCTCGATTTGGCGCCCGCCCGACACTCAAGGCCTCTATCCGTTCGGCCCGACCAGGTTGTGGCCGGGATCGCCGACCCGGGCGCCACCGGTGGTGAATGCGACCGAGCTCGGCTCCTGGATGGCGTTGAGCAATATCGACACGCCAACCGCGGCAATTGCTGCAAACAACAAGGCCGCAAGAAAGGCTTTCATGGCACTCCCCAGATTGAGCGAAATTATTCGGCCGCCACCGGTCGCGGCGAACTTCCCGACGACGGGCCCTTGGCCAGCTCTTCTTCGACCCAGAGCGAGTGATGCTCCTTGGCCCAGTTCAGATCCACCTCGCCGGTTCCCATCGCATCGAACGCGCCCTCCATCCCGATCGTGCCGATGTAGATGTGCGCCAGCATGGCGGCGATGAATAGAACCGACACGACCGAGTGGACGATCTGGGCAAGCTGCATTCCTTCAATTCCGGAAAGGTAGAACGGGAACATGAGTTCATAACCGGTGACGGCAACAGCCCCGCCACCCATGACGACGATCCAATAGATCGCTTTCTGACCTGCATTAAAGCGGTAGGCCGGTGGATGGTCGTGACCGACGATTCCGCCACCCCTCTTGAGCCACTCGACATCGACCTTGTTTGGAATATTGCCGGCGATCCACATCAGGAAGATCAGCACAACGCCGATGGTGAAAGGGAAACTCAGATAGTTGTGCGCATATTTCGCCCATTGCGACCATTCGGAGAATGCTTCGAAACCAATCAGCGGCAGGAGCAGTGGACGGCCGAAGGTGATGTTCAATCCCGAGATGGCCAGAACAATGAAGCAGGACGCGGTCATCCAGTGCACGAAGCGCTCGAACGCCCGGAAGCGCACGATGGTGCGGCCAGACCGGCCGCTCTCGAGCCGGACCATGCCACGGGTTAGATAGAAGATCACCATCACGGCGATCATGCCCAGGATGGCGATCCCGCCGATCCAGCGCAGGGTCACGTTGCGGAACTCGCGCCAATCGCGGCCGGCCGGCTGCTCGAGAACGCCAGAGCGCTGATCGGGAATGCTGACGCGTCCCTGAATTCGATTGAGCTCCTGCAGAAGCTGCTGTTCCTTCACGGAGCTTGCCGTCGGATTAACCTGCTGGGCGTTGCAGGGCACCGACGCGGCGATGACCAGCAAGAACACGCAGGCGCCGACAGCCAGGCGGATAAATCTTCCAAAAGACGCCATGAGCTCCTCCCCGATGTTGTTTGCGTGATTCGCAGCCGATGCCGCCCTCAGGACTCGATCGTCTCGCGATAGGCGGTCTTCCAGCCCCACGCCCCGGAACCGTAGCCGCGCTTCATCACCCGCTCCTTGTAGATCTGAGCGATAATTTCACCGTCACCGGCGAGCAACGACTTGGTCGAGCACATCTCGGCGCATAACGGCAGCTTGCCCTCGGCGAGACGGTTCGCGCCATACTTCTCGTATTCCTCCTGGCTGCCGTCGGCCTCTGGACCACCAGCGCAGAAGGTGCACTTGTCCATCTTGCCGCGTGAGCCGAAGTTGCCCACCTTCGGATATTGCGGCGCGCCGAAGGGACAGGCGTAGAAGCAATAGCCGCAGCCGATGCACAGGTCCTTGGAGTGGAGCACGACACCGTCGGCCGTCGTGTAGAAGCAGTTCACCGGGCAAACCGCCGCGCAGGGCGCATCGGTGCAATGCATGCAGGCCATGGACACCGAGCGTTCGCCGGGCTTGCCGTCATTGATGGTGACAACGCGGCGGCGATTGATGCCCCAAGGCACCTCGTGCTCGTTCTTGCAGGCTGTCACGCAGGCATTGCATTCGATGCAACGGTCGGCGTCGCAGAGGAATTTCATACGTGCCATGGTCGTTGCTCCTTATGCCGCCGCGATTTGGCAGAGAGTGACTTTGGGCTCCTGCATGCCGGTCGCCGGATCGTATCCATAGGTGGTGATCGTGTTCGCGCTTTCGCCGAGAACGATCGGATCGGTGCCCTTCGGGTAGTTGCCGCGAAGATCCCGGCCTGCGAACCAGCCGCCGAAGTGGAAGGGCATCCAAGCGACGCCCTTGCCGACACGCTCGGTAACGAGCGCCTTCATCTTGGCCTTGGAATTGCTCTCGGCGCCCGTGACCCAGACCCAGCCGCCGTCCTTGATGCCGCGATCGGCGGCATCGGCCGGGCTGATCTCGATGAACATGTCCTGCTGCAGTTCAGCGAGCCATGGATTGGTTCGCGTCTCCTCGCCGCCACCCTCGTATTCGACAAGGCGCCCAGAGGAGAGGACGAGGGGGAATTGCTTGGCAATCCCCTTCTCCACAGCGGCCTTCTGCACGGAGAAGCCGATATTGGGCAAGCGGAATTGCTTGGCGTCGGGCAGCGTCGGATATTTCGAGACCAGATCGACCCGCGGCGTGTAGATCGGCTCGCGGTGAACCGGAATCGGATCCGGCAATCCGAACGCGTTCATGCGTGCCTTGCCGTTGCCGTAGGGAACGCAGCCGTGCATCAGCGCCACGCGCTGGATCCCGCCCGACAGGTCGAGCGACCACGACACCGCATCGGGATTGGCGGAATTGACCCTGGTGATAGTGGCCATTTCCGCTTCCGTCAGATCCTTGTCCCAGCCGAGCTTCTTCAGGCTCGCCAGCGTGAATTCCGGATAGCCGTCCTGGATCTCCGAATCCTTGGAGTAGGAGCCGTCCGCCAACAGGCTGACCTTTCGCGTGGTGCCGTCGGGAAGCTTCTCTTCGCGCTCGATGCCGAAACGCGGCCGGAACGTGCCGCCGCCGTCCATCACGCTGAGATTTGTGTTGTAGAGCAGCGGCGTACCTGGATGCTTGACTTCCGGTGAGCCCCAGCACGGCCAGGGCAGGCCGTAATAGTCGCCGCCGACTTCAGGATCGTCCTTGGGCGCCCGCATCGTCAGCATGTCGAACTTCGCCTGGTTCTTCATGTGCGCCTTGAGCCGCTCGGGCGATTGCCCGCAATAACCGGTAGACCAGCTGCCGCGGTTCATTTCCCGAAGCACGTCCTCCGCGACCGGCAGATTGCCCTCGACCTTGATGTTCTTGAACATCTTGTCGGCAAATCCGAACTTCTTCGCCATCAGATAGATGACCTCGAGGTCATCCTTCGATTCGAACACCGGCTTTACGATCTGCTCGCCCCATTGCAGCGAGCGGTTCGAGGCAACGCGCGAACCCTTGCACTCGAATTGCGTGGCAACCGGGAGAATGTAGAGGTTATCCTTGCGCCCGGCCTCCACGGCGAGCGAGGCCCAGGTGGTCGGATGCGGGTCGGCGATGACCAACAGTTCGAGCGCCTTTAGACCCTTCAGAGATTCCGGAATCCGGGTGATGCTGTTGCTGGCATGGCCCTGCACGAACACCGCCCGCACGTTGTCCTTCTGCGCGACCTGATCTTTCGGCAGCGTCACCGCGTCGAACCAGCGGGTGAGCGGGATGCCGGGGGTTTCCATGATCTGCTTTGAGTCGAAGCGCGACTGCAAGAAGTCATAGTCGACTTCCCAAACCCGCGACCAGTGTTTCCAGGCGCCTTCGGCGAGGCCGTAATAGAACGGCAGCGTGACGATATCGAGCCCGACGTCGGTCGCTCCTTGCACGTTGTCATGGCCACGGAAGATGTTGGCGCCTGCGCCGGCCTTGCCGACATTGCCGGTCATCAACAGTGCGATGCAACTCGCCCGCACGTTGGCAGTGCCCACGGTTTTCTGGGTCTGGCCCATGGCCCAGATCAGCGTTGACGGCTTCTCCGTGGCAAACATCTTTGCGACGCGCTTAAGCTGTTCGCCAGGAACGCCGCTGACGCGCTCGACCTCTTCCGGATTCCACTTCTCCACTTCCTTGCGGAGATCATCGAAACCGTAAACGCGCTGTTTGATGAACTCCTTGTCCTCCCAGCCGTTCTGGAGGATGTGCCACATCATGCCGTAGAGCACCGGGATGTCGGTGCCCGGCCGCATGCGCACATATTCGGTCGCATGGGCGGCGGTTCGCGTCAGGCGTGGGTCGATGACGATAAAGTTGGCCCTTTGAAGCTCCTTGCCCTCGAGCAAATGCTGCAATGATACCGGATGCGCCTCGGCCGGATTGCCGCCCATGATGATCTGGGTCTTGGCATTGCGGATATCATTGAAGCTGTTGGTCATCGCGCCGTAGCCCCACGTATTGGCTACGCCGGTGACGGTCGTTGAATGGCAGATGCGCGCCTGATGGTCGGTGTTGTTGGTTCCCCAGAAGGCGCCAAACTTGCGGAACAGATAGGCGCCTTCATTGGTCATCTTGGCCGATCCGAGCCAGTAGACGGAGTCGCTGCCCGACTTCTCGCGAACTTCGAGCAGCTTGTCGCCGATCTCGTTGACTGCGGTATCCCAGGAGACGCGCGTCCACTGCCCGTTGACGAGCTTCATCGGATAGCGCAGCCGCCGAACGCTGTGCACGAGCTCGCGCACCGATGCGCCCTTCGCGCAATGCGAGCCGCGATTGATCGGGGAATCCCAACTCGGCTCCTGGCCGACCCATACCCCGTTCAGCACCTCCGCAGTCACCGTGCATCCGACCGCGCAATGCGTGCAGATGCTCTTGCGAACGGTTGCGCCTGCGGAGAGCGGACCTGCCGCTGCTGCTTCCGCCTTGCGGACGCTGCCGGCCGGCAGCGTGCTCAGCGCGGCGAGAGCGCCGCCGGCAAGGCCGGACCGGCGCAGGAATGTGCGGCGGTCGAGGCCGCCGGTTTGCCCGGCGAGAGCCTCCGCGACAGATCCGCGGCGGTCCGAGCCGGAACGCTGGCTTTGTGTTCTCTTGATCAGCACGGCCGCCTCCCTTCAACCCGGATAACGATTGACGCGGTAGAACGCCTTCACGTGATCGGTTTCCTTGTAACGCGCCTTGCGTTTCTCGTCGTTGTTCTCGCTGTCCGCCTGCGCCGATCCCATCAACGGCGTCGCCAGCGCCGCGCCGGCACCGGCCGTGCCGATGCCGACCTTGCGAAGGAAATCGCGGCGACCGACCTTCGTTTTCTTTTCGTCCCTCATCTCGTCCCTCATCGCATCTCTCCCGGACCAACGGCCGTTGGTCAGTTGGCAAACCTAAATGCTTCGGTTTCGATTTTCAGAAACAGGCGGCCAAGCGATCCGACCGATCTGTAGAATTTGGCGCTTGCGGCGGTCTCCATGTCGACAAACAGACGGCCCATCCAGGGCGCCACATGCTTCTCGAAGAATCGGCGCTGCATTTCTGCCGATGCCGGGAAGCGCCTGCCGGCGAGGCCCGCCATGATCTCGCACAGCGTCGCCGCATGATCCTCCGGTTCGAAATTGTTCTCGACGGGCTCGACGCCGAGCGCGGCGAGATCGTCGCGCAGGCGCGACAGCGGACGCTCATTGAGGAAACCGGTCAGATAGTAGGACCCATAGGGCAACAGCTCGCCACGCCCGAGGCCGACGAACAGGTCGAAATATTCGCGTTCGACTTCGGCTGTGGCTTCCGACGCAGCTTCGGCCAGCGCGGCATGGGCGCGGCCAAGCGGCGTGGCGTCGCCGCGCACCTGCGCGATCTCACCAAGCAGTTCGTTCGACGGCGGGCTCGAAAGCAATGCGGCAAGTAACGCGTATTCCTGGGCGCGCGCCGCATCGACGGGATCGAGGGCATCATCTTTCACGGCGGGCTCGCTGTAGAGATCGGGCCGAAGTTGTTTACGCGAAGCACCGGTCACGGCTTCAACCGCTAATACCCCTTGGGCGGGCACTCTATTCCAGTTCGAGACCGAGGGCTGCGTAATGCCGATTTTGCGGGCAGGCTGGGCCACGCCGTCTGCCGCGTCTATTGCGCTATTGAGTCCCGGGGGATCGCGCAAGTGGACCTCCCATCCCCCACTGCCAAGTGCTTGATTTTTCTTTGTTCAGCAAAGATTAGGCGCGGGTTCGGGAGCGGTCAATTGATAAGGCATGGTTTGAGGCTATAGCCTTTGGTCGAATGGCTAGCGAGGCAACGCTCCGCCGTGTGTGCGGCGCCCAACAAGGGTCTGGTCACGCTCCGCTCCTTGAGCAGCTTCCGGTTGCGGTGCAGCAGGAGTTGGAGCCGATCCCTCGACTGTGGCCTCGTCGGTCGAGCGGGCATCAGCAATCGCTTCTGTCAAGCAGGATTGCGGCGCCGCATGGCCTTCTGAATCAGCCTGTTGACCTTCATCCTTGGAGTTGGTGAGCGGCTTCGGCAGGCTTTCGGCAGCCCGCCGCACACCTCCGACGATCCTGTCAACCAGCTCACCAAGCTCCGCTTCCGAATAATCAAGCGGTCCGAAGCCGGTCATCGCATTCGGGTCGTTGAAGTCCCAGGCATTCTCCGCCAACCCCACAAAGTCCCGGATCGCAGGGTCGGCAGTCCAGGCGCGACGAAGTGCCGCGCGGCTCAGCTCCTGTGGAATGCCTTTGCGAAGGAACGCCGTGATGTCGGTGGCAGCGTCAATCGACTCGATTGGCGGCAAGCTCGACAGATCTACATCCGGGTTCGGAGGGTCTTCGGCAGTGCCGGGGGGTGGCGTCGGGTCGTGCGCCTCCATTGGCTCAGGCGGTTCGGGAGCAGGGTTGCCGGACCTCGCCTCTTGCTTGCGACGAGACCAACGCGCAAGGAATTCCTCGTGGCTCATTCGCGCCCGCCTTCATGTTGTCGCCGCGCCAGCGCCTCCGGATCAGCGCGGCGCCGCTCGCGTTTGACGAATTCCCTTTCGACGTGGTGCTCGGCGATGAAATTTTCAATCGCGTCGCGAAGCATTTCGGGCATCGCTACCGCTTCGACCAGGTTGGCGCCTGCCTCCGTGTAAGCCTCCCCTTCTGCGGGATCGGCGGTGACGGCCGAAATGACATAGGGCCAGGTGCCCTCCGAGGGGCTGAGCACGATCCAGATGCTGGGGGTGCCGGACGCAATATTGTCGCGATAGAGCTGGGTTTCGGAGCGGTAGAGATCGACCGTAGCGCTACCGGCGTAATAGACCGTCGCCTCATCCTGTTCGCGTAGAACCGTCCACGGCTTCATCTCAGGCTCGTCGGGCAGGACGCCGATGCCGCGCCAGACGAAATCGATCCAGAGCGAGTCCGTCTTGCGACATTCGACCACAACGCCTACGGGAATACGCAGCAAAGGGACGGCGGCGGGGCTCAACTTGCAGCCTCCAGATGCCTGATCGGCAGCCCCGCGATCAGATTTTGCGGTTTCAGGCGCACCACCCTGTCGGCGCCCATCGCCAGAATGAGATAGATCGGCTTGTTGCCGACGCGTTCGTCCACCAGCCGCGCGTCCTCGATGTCCATGCGCATCAGGGCCACGATGCGTCCGGCAGCACTGTCATCCAGCGCGGCGCCGTTCCACAAGGCGTTGCCGATCCGCGTCGCCTCGCTGTCGAGGCCGACGAACCAGCGCCAGTCACGATCCTCGATCGAAGCGACCGTTTCGACGTGGACGGCAATGCCGAGCAGGTGGCTAATCCATCGCTCGATCACCCTGCACAGCCCGGCGCGCGCCTTCGGATTGCCGCCGATGTTCATGACCATCGCGTGCGCGTCCGAGCGCGACCAGTAGGTCCAGGCGTTTTCGTCGTCCATCACATCCATCTCTGCGAACGGCTTCGGCTGCAGCAAGGCCGTCAGCGGCGACGAATGCATGTCGTGTTGGGTGTGTTGCTGCGCCTCGATGACTTCCGCATCGGCCAACAGCAGCGCACCGTCGTGGACGGCGGCCAGTTGGCTGCGATAGAACAGCTCGGCCGCGCGCAGGGTGTAAGGATCGTCGCAACCCTCAAGCGCGTTGCGCAAGATCAGATGGCAAAGCTGAGACAGAAAGATCGGCGGCAGGTCGCCGGCGCCCTTGCGGGCCAGCGCCGTATACAACGCCTCAAGCGACGGCGCTGATATCAGCCGGTCGCGGAAGTTCACCATCAAGGTCCAGTTCTCGCGCGCATCGGCGTCGGCGAGCGCGGCAGTGTCCGCCCTTGAAACCGGGCGCAGGGGATCCGCCAGCAGGCTTGCATGCAGGTTGCGCTCGGCATCGCAGGCGTCGGCCGGCGGCATCAATTCAGGGCGCGCCAGATAGGCCATGATCAGTTCGGGCGTCGCCACCAGCCCGCCATGATCGGCACGGCGCGTAAGGTGATGACCCGAGGCGACCCAGAATTCCCTCATGTGCGGTCCGTCCTGCGGTCGTTCCTGATCATTCCAAGAAGATCGACCTGTTCGGCAGGTTCAGTGTCGCCCTCGACCTCATGAAAGGTAAAGGCAGGGGCATGCGCATGCAACCGGTCGGCGCCCGCTGCGGCTTCGCGCGGCTTGAGCGTGCGGAAGCGCTCGCGGATTTCGCCGTTCTCGACGCCGCGCTGCACCGCGAGCAGGGTCTGAGGCGGGTGATCGCATAGCGAGGCCGCAAACGCGACCTCTTGTTCGGCGGCAACACGCGCGGCATTGAGATCAGGTGCGCCGAATTTCTCCAGCAACCGGCTCGCGAGGCGCTCGACCATGGCTTGCCTGTCCGCCTCCGTCGCCTCGGTGACAATGGCGAGCGTGGACCAGCCGAGGCTATCGATGCCAAGAAAGCCCGAACGCAGCGCCACGCGCTGTTTCTGGCCGAGCGTGGCCAGGTCCTGGTTCCAGAATACAAACGCACCGGAAACAGCCCATTCGCCAGGTTCCGCCGCCCGCTCGAAAACAAACGTATCCGACGGGTCGAGCCTGATGGTTCGCGGAAATCTCAGCATGTCCGCCTCATCCGAGTTTCGGACCGCGCGCTTGCGGATCATACCAAGCCGCCTTGGCGAGCGCATCCACAAGACT
>Ga0070708_100004942_pt1 | contig 10545 bp, 12 predicted proteins | sample KBSK5503metaG_FD_65469 | JGI IMG/M metagenome (GOLD analysis project Ga0070708, IMG submission 65469) | Corn, switchgrass and miscanthus rhizosphere microbial communities from Kellogg Biological Station, Michigan, USA - KBS K5-50-3 metaG | ecosystem: Host-associated > Plants > Roots >... | reverse complement strand
CGGTTTCGAGCCGACCGGCGAGATGGCCGACCTGATCGCGGACATTGCCCGGTTCCAAGCGCCTGAGTGGGTCTTCAGCCGTGTCGGTGGCGGGGTGCGCTTCGCGCTTGCAACTGAGGGCGACGCGGCACAGGTTATTGCCCTGCAGGAGCGCCATTTCCCGAACTGGACGGCGTTCTTCGAACATCAGCTGACGCTCCCCGGCACGGTCCTGGTCGCCCGCGCTGACGGGCAGATTGCCGGGACGTGCACGGTCGAGGGCCCGGCCGAGTACGACTTCCTGTGGCGGGGGCTGATCCGGGGCGCCGTGGGAGCGTTCGGGTGCGTGGGCGTGGACCCGGCGGCCCGTAGTCGCGGGATCGGCCTGGCGATGGTAGCCCGTGCCTGCGAGCTGCTGTCAGCCCGCGGCGCGGAGGTCTGCTACTGCGCGTACACGTATCTGGAGGACTGGTACGCCCAGCTCGGCTTCACCTGCTGGCGCCGCTACACCATGGCCAGCGCATGATGACGCTGCCAGGCGCGCTGCTGCGGTCGCTGGCCGGGATCGTGGGCGGGCCGCACGTCCTGACCGGCGACGCGACCGCGGGTTTCACGGTGGACTGGACCGGCCTGGACCGGCCGCGAGCTGCTCGCCCTGGCAACCGACGGTGCCTTGCTCAGCTTCGCTCCTTAACGCGCCGGCACACCCGCCCGCACATGCGCTACCTTGGTACCATTGTTTTGGTAGAAAGGTAGATCATGAGCCTTAACATCAAGAGCGCCGAGACCCACCAGCTCGTCCGGGAACTCGCTACGCTGACCGGTGAGACGCAGACAATGGCGGTGACCATCGCGGTTCGTGAGCGCCTCGAGAGAGTGCGGCATCTGCAAGAGGCTGGGCTGGCTGACCGACTGCTGGCCATCGGCAGAGACACCGCACCCCGGCTTCGTGAACCGTTCCGTAGCGCAGATCACGGCGATCTGCTCTACGACGAGCGGGGGCTCCCCGCGTGATCATCGACACATCCGCCCTCATAGCGATTCTTCGTGCCGAAGAGGAGGCCGGTGAAATGGCTCTTGCGATCGAGAGAGCACCGGCCCGGAGGATCTCCGCCGCCAGCTACCTGGAGACCGCAGTCGTCATCGACGCGAGCCGCGATCCCATCGCCAGCCGGCGCTTCGATGAGCTAGTCGATGTCGCGGAACTGCGTATCGAACCGGTGACATACGACCAGGCTCGTATCGCCCGGGATGCCTACCGCGATTTCGGGAAGGGCAGCGGCCACAAGGCCGGCCTCAACTTCGGAGACTGCTTCGCGTATGCCTTGGCGAAGTCCACCGGAGAAGCACTGCTGTTCAAGGGAAACGACTTCAGTCATACCGACATCACGCCCGCACTGCCCGCTGCGGCGGATTAATCAGGGATCTCTCGGGAGCGGACGGCGAGGACTACCTCGGTGGCCCAGCGGGCCAGGGCCTCGTCGGCGGGGGTGTCGTCCGTGCGGACAATCAGCTCGTGCCGCCAGTTATGTCGACGATCTGGATAATGTCCTCGAGTTGCGCGGAAAGCCGGACGGCGACCACCCCGTCCTTCTTGCGCTTGCCGCGCAACGCGTTGGCGCTGAGCAGTTTCGGGGGGAAGAACGCGTCACAGCCGAATCCTGTCTGCGTCTGGACCAGGTTAGGCGTCGCCGTCGCGGACACCGTGAGCGCCGACGCGTTATATTCTTCGCCCTCGATAAAGTACCGGGTCAGTATCACGAAGAAAGTGGGCGGGTCGGGCGCGCGCAGCGCCTCGGCCATCGCCTTTACCTGAACGAAGCGCTCAGCGAGGTGATCGGGAACCGCGTACGGGTCGACTGGCGTACTCATCCGGCTTGGTTCCTGAGCTCGAACGTGAGGGGCCGCGGAGCGTCAGCCAGGCCGGCGGTGAAGGGGATGACGCCGAAACGCCTGCGCTGGACCTTGGCCTCGACCAAGGTGGTACCGCTAACTACCGAGTCCTTCGGGGTCCGGACCACGAGGTGAAAGCGATGCAGGCCGCGCAGCTGGGTGGAGCTTGTCCGGTACAGGCCCCAGCTCGGAGTCGACTCGAGCTCGTACATCGCCTCGAGAAAGACTTCCTGCTTGGTGATAGTGCGCTGTTGTCCGGCTGTCAGGTCCACTCCGACCCCGGAGAACTTCAGCGTCGGCCCCAGGCTGAACGTACGCGAGAGCTCGACCGGGTCGGTCATCCGGTCCGGCTCCATGGACCATGCGATCGGCCTGCCCGGGCCGTCCTTCTGCGCCAGGTCGAGCTCGATGAGAGCCTCTGTGAACGGCTCTTCCTCAGAGGGCCGGAGCGTGCACGCCAGGTGGAGCAGGTAGAAGTCCGAGTCGGCCGCCTCGTCCGCGAGGAACCGCCGCAGCTCGGCGTCGTCGGTCGAGTCCGCGTCGATCCGGCGGTGCACCGGTCCCCCGATGGATATGCGGTGCCGTAGCGGCTCGCGCGCCTCGGGCTCGGCCGCCTGGCCCCGGAATTGCTCTGCCTTCGGCACGAGGACAAGATCCTGCATCGGCGGGTCCGGCAGCTCGATATCTATCATGTTTGCCCCCTCTGGCCGGCCTGGCTCTCGGTCCAGTCTCCGGCGAAGTAGAATGCCCCCCAATCACGGTATTGCGGGAAATGTACTCGCGTATCACGCTGCGCGGCAACAAAGGCATCGAGCAGCGGTGTGCCGCCGACGTAGGCACGGTAAAAGGCGGCAAAGAAGTGGCGGGACGCGGGATCGCGCACTCGCCACAGGGTCCCGATGAGCGCGGAGACGCCGGCGAGGAAAAAGCTGGCCGGCAATCCGCGGATATTGTCGCCCAGGTCGAATCGGCCCAGCGCGGTCTCGCAGGCGCTGAGGGTGAGCAGCCGCAGGCCGCGCAGGTCGAGCCCGAGCAGTTCGTAGGCGTGCAGCATGCCGTCGGAGTCCGCGCCCGGGTGCAGGTACAGCGTCTGGAAAGCCGGGGCATCGACGTTGTGGCGGCCATGGGTGGCGAGATGGACCACCCGCGAATCCTGCAGGGCCGCGACGGCCGCAGCCTCGGTGGCCTGCTCTTCCACCAGGGCCGGGCGCCGGAACAGGGCGGCGATCTCGCGCGCCTCGGGCACCGCCTCGGGCAGCGGGTCCAGGCCCGGTCGGTCATCGGCGGCGAACCCCATCCCGATCGCCGTTCCCGGCTGCGGATTGGCCGCCTGATTCCGGCCGGCGGCGAGCAGGTGCAGATGGGGCAGGTAGGTGACGGCAAAGTCCTCCGCCAGCGGATGGCCGGGCGCTCCGAGCAGGTGAAACGGGAAGAAATGGAACGGCCCGTGCGGCACGATGCAGAGGTGATCGCGGCCCCCGGCCTTGAATTCCTGGAGGCGCTCGCTGACGTGGCCGAGCAGGCCCGGCAGGTACGTCTCGAGAGCCTGCTCGGCATCCCGTGAGACCAGACGGCGGCCCAGCGGCGGGTCCTGTACCTCCCGTCGGATCCGCTCCACGACGAGGCCGAACGGGCTGGTCCGCAAGCCCCCCAGGTCGATCCTGCTCGACGGGAAGTCGTGCGCGATCACGGTTATCCCGACCTCGTCGCTGGTCATGAACAGCAGGTAGACGGCCATCCGGCCGTCGGCCACGGCACCGAGGTACATGCTGAGCAACACGGTCCGGCCGCCGAGGCGCGGCTGCAGGTCGTCCAGCGTCATGAACGCGGACCCCGGTGTGCCGGTCGCGAGCAGCATCTGCCGGGTGACATGCTCGTCGTACGTGTGCTCGACGTTGGCCAGCTGCTCACGAGGTGTCGCGCCACCCTCGACATCCTGGTCGCGGGCGTACGCGGTGAGCACCATCTCCTCATCCAGCAGCACGTCCGGATCGGCCTGGGCGGCACCCTGCGCGACAGAAAGCTCCGCCCGCCGCTCGTCGATGATGCCGAGCAGGCGGCGGCCGTACCCATCCCCCGCCACGTCGTAGCTGAGGCCGGAGGCCAGCACCGGCGCCAGGCGGGCGCCCTTCGCGATCTGCCACAGCAGGAACGACCCGTCCGGGCTCGCCGGGCGGCCGGTCATGGACACGACCGCCTCCCTGACCAGATCCTGGATAACCTGCGTGGCGCCGTCGCCCAGCCGCGTCTCGATGCGCGCGGCGTTGGGCGCCAAGGCCATGAGAAACTCCGCGTCGACGGGCGTGTCCGCTTGGCGCGCGATGTCGCCCACCCGCAGCAGGGCGTCGAACGCGCGATCGTCGAAGCCGAGGTCCATCCATCCCGACAGTGCGCTGGCGTACCACTGGGCACACTCGCCCCAGCGCCGGGCGCGGTAGGCGTTCACGCCCATGTTGAGCTGAAGGGTGACCCGCAGCCAGGCCACGAGCCCCGGATGCTCGAAGGCGACGATCGGGCTCGTCGCGGGGATCCGGTCGAGCAGCTCGAGGCCCAGGGCCTCCTCGTCGGTGTCGCTGGCGCGCCCCGCGAGCCGGAGGATGGCCGCGGCCCGCGCCGCGCCGTTCCACGACTCCCGGTCGGCGCGTTCGGTCATCTCGGCCACGCTCGCCTGCAGCGAGTCCCGCACGGGCAGTTCCGGCGTCAGCGCGTCCGCCAGCGCGGTCAACTCCACTTCGAGGGCGGCCGCCCGCAGGTTTTCGCTGCCGGCCGCGAACAACCTGCGGTTCCGCTTGAGCGCGTCCAGCGCGAGCCTGGGCGCCGAGCGCAGGACCACCCGGACGGCGGTGAGGATGATCGTGCTCGCCCCGTCGACCCCGTACTCCTCGGCCATCTCCTCGACCGGGCGCTCGAGGATGGGCGCGGCAGCGCGCGCGTCCACCGGCTCGCCGGCGTACTGCAGATGGTTCAGCAGTGACATGCGCAGCCGGAGGTTGTCGTGCTCGTCGAGCTCCGCGAGAGCATCCTGGCAGAGCCTGACGATTTCGGATGTGCCGACGTCCTCTCCCAGCTCGCGGCGCCAGGCCAGGACGTCCGCCAGCGCCTTCATGGTGGACGCGCGGCGGCCGGAGGGCTTGAGGTCCAGTGCCTGACGGAGAAAGCCCTCCGCGGTGTGCAGGGCCGCCAGCGGCTCGGGCATGCGAACGGCCGCTTCGTCTTCGACCTGGTCCAGGTCTAGTTCCAGCCTCCCGCGGACCTCCCAGGCACGGAGCCGCTCCTCGCTGTGGCCGGACGTAACGCCGAAGAAGTACGGGTCGAGGAACAGCACACCGAGGGCGAAGAGCAACGCCGAGCGTAGCTGCGGGTCGCCACTCGGGCCCAGATCGGCGAGTGCCGCCTCGCCGGCTGACCGCGCCTCGGTCAGCAGCCGCCCGTCCGGCACCTCGTGCAGCGCGGAGGTGACGACGTTCACCCAGTCGACCGTGATCCAGGCGAGCAGCTCGGGCGGAGCGACCGTGCTGTCCGACGCCGTGGCCGCCGCGCGGAGCAGGCGGGCAGCTTGCACAGCCTGCTGCCAGGCTCCACGCTGGGCCTGGTCCACCAGCCATGCCGACAGCGACCTGAGGTAGCGAGCCGACAGGGCGGCGGTGAACGCCGGAGCACGGACCAGCCGCTCGCCTTCCTCCGCGGAGACTTGCCCCGTGCCGACCTGCTGCCATACCGCCTCAATCGGCCCGACACCGACCGGGTACCCGGTTGGCTGGACCTCATACCGGCGGCGGACGTCCCACAGGTAGTCAAGTGCCGCGGACAATGACGAGCGCTCGGACGGGGAGGATGCCGCGACCTGTGCGGCCAGCTTCTCGGCGACCCCCGGTTCAAGCAGCCGCGGATGCCGCCAGACGTAAACTTCCCGGTAGTCGTCGGTCGGCACATCCGACAACTCCGCGAGCATGCCGGACTCAGGCGATGGCCACGGTTGAGACGAGATAGCGTCACGCTACGCGAGGTGACCCTCCCTTTCAAGCAACCACCTCAGGAGCAGAAGCGGACGTAGCAAGCGGTCATCGGAACTGCCACCGGCAGGCCATGGCGATCCGCAGCCGTACCCCGCCTCGGTACCGGCGCCGGGCGGGGCGCCGCACTCTCAGCCGCCCCTGTTGACTGGCGCCCCTTGGCTGGATGTGGTGCCGGGCCTGGCCGGGGAACCGGGCATCGGCAGGGTGATCATCCGCCCGGCCAGCAGGATCTCGGCGGTCAGCGCAAGCGTGACCGCGATCCGCTGCACCACGCCGTTATAGGGCCCGGCGATCCCGGACGCGAAGACCGCCAGGGCCGCCGCGCTGGCCAGCGCGAGAACCTGAACCGGGCGGCTCAGCACCACCCAATCCGGATCATCACGCAACCGCCGCCCCAGGAGCAGCGGCGCCGCGAGCATCGCCCCGTACGCGACACCGCTGACCACATCGTGTACCTGGTTGTGCCACGATTCACCGGCGAAACCCGGGCCTGGCACGTCTCGCCGGTCGGCGGCCTGCGGGTTTCCGGGCCGTGGCGGATGGCCCGTCATGTCATCGTGGCCAGCATCGTCGGCGGTACCTGGCTGGACCTGAGCGAGGCGCAGCTGGCCGCCCCCGAGGTCACGCTGACCACCGTGTCGCTGGTGGGCGGGACCCGCATCATAGTCCCGCCGGGGATCCGTGTCGAGACGTCGGGCTTCAGCCTGGTCGGCGGCACCAGGGTCGAGGGCGGCCCAGAGCCGGGTCCCGGCGCGCCGACCGTTTACATCCGCGCGTTCTCGCTGGTCGGCGGGGTCAGGATTCATCGCAGCGGGCCACGTGGAGACCGGGGACCGCGGGGGGACTGGCGTGCCGAGCGCCGCGACTGGCGGGCCGAGCGTCGCGCCGAGCGGCGATCGCGGCGCTGACCGAATCCTGAATAAAGACCCTGGTGGAGCCGAAGACCGTTGGACAGGACCAGACACCGCGCGATGGGGGCACGGTCCAGCCGGTGCCGGCCGAGCGGGTTGAGCAGGCCGGCGGCGGCCGGGCTGGGGCCAGCCCGTTCGGCCTCTATCATCGCCTGCCGGGCCCCGGCGGGTCTCCTTCCGCCTGCCGGATCCAGGCCAGGGTGGCCAGCGTCTGTGTGTCGCTGAGCTGCCGGCACAGCGGCAGCCCGGTCTGGAGCTCCCGACGGGCGGACCAGCCCGACACCATCGGCCAGGTTATCGGGATCGCAACGTAGGCCCCTTCCTGTCCGCCTGTTCGGTCATTGGGGAAAGCTTCAATCGCCAACGTGCACGCGGGACCTGGCTGCCGCGTCCAATGGAGCGGGCGAAGCGCGGAGGAGCGATGAGGATCGTTGAGGGCCGGCTGCGGGTGGCGGCGAGCGACGTGGCCAACTTCCTGGCCTGTCAGCAGCTGACCCAGCTGGACCTGCGGGCGGCGCGCGGGGAGCTGCGGCCACCGCACCCTGTCGACCTGGGCTTCGAGGACCTGGTGCGGCGCGGTGAGGAGCACGAGCGCGCGGTGCTCGAGCGGTTCCGGGCGGACGGGCATGAGGTCGCGGACCTCGGGTCGGCGGCCGATCCGGTGACGGCGACCGCGGCGGCCATCCGGGCCGGGGCCGCGGTCATCTACCAGGGCACGCTGACGGGGAACGGAGGCGCGCTGTTCGGGCGGCCGGACTTCCTGGTCCGGGCCGAACTGCTGCCGGCTCCGGACGGGAACCCGCCGTGCGGGCGGCGGCTGATCAGCCCGTTGCGTCGCAGCCGGGCCAGGTCATAGGAGGCCTGGGCCATCGAATAGGGGGCGCCGAGCAGTCCGTTCATCAGGGCGCGCAGGCTGCTGTTGGTGATGCCGGTGACGGCGCACACGGTGGCGCACAGGGCGCCGGCCAGGGCCTGGACCCGAGAGTCGCCAAATCGCATGGCTGTAGCTCTCCGCCCCTCCGCATCCACGGTGGGGTGCGCGATCCGCTCGAAGACTGGATTCGCAAGGACGCAGCCCTGGCCGGCACGTATTACAGTCGCGGTTTTTCGATACGTGGTCACGCTACCGCTCTGCGTGGTGTCCGGCGCGCCGTGATGCGCCGCGCCTTGCCGCCTTCGCCAGGCGCCTGGAGATTTGAGGAAGGGAATCTTGGCCCGCTTGTACTCCTTCGCAGTTAGTGGGACGTCCCATTTACGGGCGAGTTGGAAACGAACCTCGCGCCGTAGTAGGTCGTCGGGCTTGCCGCCGCCTTACTGTCCTTGCACGGTGAACTTTCTTGCGTACTGGTCGGTAGATGGCTGAGCCTCGCCGATAGCTGCGGCCTTGAAAGCCGGGCAATCCGGCACGTTTCGACCCGTGGGGTGGGCAGTGAGATTGGGTGACCTGACGCGCAACCTGAGGCGTCCCGACACAAGGGCCAACGTCGAGTTGTCTGTGGTGTTCGGGGTGTTGAGCTTGCGGGCTTTTGACCTGATACAGGGTACGGCCGCGATGGCCACGGGCAGTCTTACCGCTTCGACCAATCCCAGCCTCGAACTGGCCGTCTTCGTGCTCTTGGTAGTGGAGTCCTTGCTGCTGGGTGCCTGGTTGGCGAAGCGCCGGTCCCTACAGCCGTACGCTTGGCCGATCGTGGCTGACTTCGGCTTGGCCCTGGTTACGGTCGGCTTGGTGCCTGCGTACATCTCTCGGTCCGGAGTATGGACGATGTGGCCCTGGCCTGTGCCTGTGACGCTCTCCACGGCCGTTCTGCTCGGCACGAGCTTTGCGCGCTGGCGATACGTGCTTGCCAGTTCCTGCGCGCTGGCGCTGCTATACCTCGCGGTGATGATGCTCCCGCTCAGCGGCAACACCTTCGGCCGGTCCACCGCGGTGGTCAACTCGCTCGCATATCCGGGATTCGCCGTCCTGGCCTTCCTCTTTACCCGTTTCGTGCGCCGCCTCGCCACCATCGCCGATGAGGCGCGAGCCCGGGTCGCTGAGCTGGAACGCGACCAGGGCAAGGCGCGTATCCATGAGCTTCTCGGCTTTCTGAGGCTGGACCGCTTCGCTGGGTCCGACGAGGAGATGCGATTGATCATGATCGCCGACGCCCAGGCGAAATATGAGGAGATGAGCTCGTACGTTTACGGCACCGACCGCCTCGGCGATCTCGACGCGCACATGCGGAAGGCCCTCAAACTGCACCCCAGCCTGCACGTACGTACCGTGATAAATGTTGACGGCGGCGCCAAGCTGGCGGAGGAGGTACTCGAGCAGCTGCAGCGTGCGCTGGATACCGCGCTGTCCAATGCCGAGCAGCACGCTGCGGGCGCCGAAGTCGTGGTGTCGGCGCGTTCTGAAGGCGAACGGCTGGTCGTCACGGTGCGCGATGATGGCCCGGGATTCGACCTTGCCAGCACTCCCCGGGGTTTCGGGATCGGCGAGATTCTCGGTCGGCAGCTTGATGCGGTCGGCGGGCACGGGTTCGTGGACTCTGCTCCAGGCCGTGGAACAGAAGTGCGGATTATCATCCCGACGAGGCAGTCATGATCCCTGGACCTCTGGTTCTACCGCTGGCCGCGGCCGACGAGGCGGTGCGCTACGTGATCATCGATGATGAGCCGAGATACCGCCAGGGACTCGGGGTGGCGAACGGCCCGCGGCTGGTGCAGGTCGGAGGATACGGATCAGTTGATGACTTTGTCCACATTCAGCGGGAACCCTGTCATGTCGTAGTCCTCGACCTGTGCCTCAACAGGCAGACCGGCGATACAGCGGTGCTTCAGGGTGTCCGCGCGATCCGGCAGCTCGTCGGCCGGTTCAGTCACCGCGTCCTGGTTTACTCAGCCGACCCGAGACCCGAGCCGGTGGCTCGCTGCGTCGCAGCCGGGGCGGCCGGATTCGTGGATAAGTACCACGATGACTTCGGGGTGCTGATGCAGGCGGTGGACGAGATCGGCCGGAACGGCCACATCGTGACCGACGCGCTGCACAGCGCGCTACGCAAGCTGGCCAGCCAATGCCGCGACGTTCGCCTGTCGGACACGCTGGAAGAGACCCTGGTACTGCTGGAACAAGGCATGAAGGACGTTGAGATTGCCAAGAAGCGCTGTATGTCCGCTAAGACGATTGAGGACCATAAACGAAAGATCCTGGCGGAATTCGGGAACGATCTGGAGGCACGGGTGACGGGTTTCGCCAATCTCACCCGCGAACTGGGGATCGCGCCGGGCGACATTGTCAATGACCGGGCGGGACATCGTCCGCGGCGGGGGCTCATTGCCCGGGCGATGCCCTGGCGCCGCAGTCAGCACGATTGAGCGGAAGTACCGGGCGCTCCCGGTAGAAGCCGGCTGGTTCACTCTTCAAGCTGGGGTATGCGGCGGCCCCGCCGGGGGGAGCGGTGGCCGCCGCATCGTGACAAGCGATCAGCGCAGGCATGAGCCGACGATCGGCGCCGGCGCAACGGACAGCAACCGGCGAAGGCACGTGACCGAGGAGATCCGGTGGCGATCACGGTGCTCGGCGGCGAACCAGCCACCCGAGCGATGGCAGCCGTTGCTGTAGCACGTGCGCGGCGGACGATGCCGGAACTGGGGCGGGAAGGCCGCGACATCATCGTCGTGACGGCTGATTCACGGGGCTACGACCCGGCGTCAAGCCTACCCGGCTCGGGTCTCATCGTCATGACCGATAGGCCCTCGGT
>Ga0070708_100004941_pt1 | contig 10545 bp, 10 predicted proteins | sample KBSK5503metaG_FD_65469 | JGI IMG/M metagenome (GOLD analysis project Ga0070708, IMG submission 65469) | Corn, switchgrass and miscanthus rhizosphere microbial communities from Kellogg Biological Station, Michigan, USA - KBS K5-50-3 metaG | ecosystem: Host-associated > Plants > Roots >... | reverse complement strand
GCGCGGGGCGACGACCCGGAGTCGTGGCAACTACGGTCCCAGGCGTGGCGCGACCCTCGTGTCGTCGTCGGAGCGTCGGACGCAGGCGCGCACCTCGACATGCTGGCGACGTTCAGCTACTCGACCTCGCTCCTGGCCGCGAACCGTGCTCACGCGCTGCTCCCGCTCGAGGAGGCCGTGCATCTGCTCACGGACGTGCAGGCGCGCCTGTACGGCATCCGCGACCGGGGGCGGATCGCCGACGGCTGGCACGCCGACCTCGTGGTGTTCGACGAGGACCGCGTGGGTCCCGGCCCCGTCCACACGCGCCACGACCTGCCGGCGGGCGCGGGCCGGCTGTACGCCGAGGCCGAGGGCATCGAGCACGTCCTCGTCAACGGGACCGAGATCGTCGCGGGAGGAGCGCTGACGGGCGACCGGCCCGGCACGCTCCTCCGGTCCGGGCAGGACACCGAGACCGTCGAGGTCGCCGGCGTCCCTGCCGGGTAGGCCGGGTCTCGGTGTGACCCAAGCCGCCTTCGACGCCCAGGCGCCCGCGCTCGAGCCCGACCTGACCCGGCCGCTCCCCCGGTCGCTACGCGCGCTCTCCTTCCACGACTTCCGCGTCTTCTGGGTGGGCGCGATCGGCTCGAGCATCGGCAACAACATGCAGCTGGCGGCGCTGCTCTGGGTCGTGGCCGTCGCCACCCGAAGCGCGGCGAAGGTGACGCTGATCGCGTTCATCACCGTCGTGCCGCTCCTCCTGCTCGGCGCGGTCGGCGGCGCGCTCGCCGACCGTTTCCCGCGGCGGCGACTGCTGCTCGTCACCCAGACGCTGTTGATGGTGCAGGCGTTCGCGCTCTGGGGTCTGTGGGAAGCGGGCTACGGCTCGTACTGGGTGCTCTTCACGGTGTCGCTCGCCGGCGGCGTGCTCATCGCGCTGAACGTGCCGGCGTGGCAGTCGATCGTGCCCGAGCTCGTGCCGCGTCCCTTCCTCCAGAACGCAGTGACGCTCAACTCGGTGCAGTTCAATGTGGCCCGCGCCGCCGGCCCGATGATCGCGGGGCTGTTGATCGCGTGGGTCGGCGCCGGCATCTGCTTCCTGATCAATGCGCTGAGCTTCGTGCTCGTGCTGGTCGCGCTGCTGCTCATGACTTCGGCCGACACCGCCCCCGCGCCGCCCGAGGGCGAAGACCGGCCCAGCGTCTACGGCGGTTTCAAGGCGAGCGTGCGCTATCTGCGGAACGAGCCGGGCCTCCAGGTCGCGATCGGGACGCACGCTGCGTTCGCGCTCCTCGCCGCGCCGGTCGTCCAGCTCATCCCCGTGCTCTCCGTCGACGTGCTCGACGTGGGCTCGGAGGCGTACGGCCTCCTGCTCGGCTCGTTCGGCGTGGGCGCGGTGGCCATCGCGTTCGTGATCGGCTCACTCGACGAGCGGGTTCTCCCGAGCCGTCTCCTCGCCGGCGGCCTGGCGCTCACCGCCGTCTCGGTGCTCGGCCTCGGGCTCGCGCCCGGCGTCGCGGTGGGCGTGCTGTTCATGCTGGCGTTCGGCGCGTCGTACGTCACCGTCGTTGCCATCGACCACAGCACGATCCAGGCGCTCTCCGACGACCACATCCGGGGCCGGATCACGAGCCTGTGGCTGATGACGTTCGGGACCGGCTTCCCGCTCGGGACGATCCTCATGGGCGTGATCGCCGACGTCGTCGGTGTGCGCGCCGTGCTCGTCGCGGCCGGGGTGCTCGTCGCACTGGTGCTGGCGGGCTTCGCGGCGCGGCGACTGCTTCACTACATCGACCCCGAGACGGCGACGGCCCGAGCAGCACGTTTGTCCCACGGCTGACGGCGACGACCTACGACTCGAGGAAATGCTCGACAAGGCGTGGTGGCGCGCACGCCAGCCAGCCATCGGTGAGCGATTCCCGCACAGGTCGCTTCGTTGCCTTCTTCAGCTTGATGAGAACGGCCGCGTAGCCATCGAAGTGCGGAATCGTGAAGTACGCCTTCGGGTGCGCGGCGAGAACGGCCTCTTTCTCGCCGAGGTCCTCGACCCGGACGGCGAGGATCGGCCCGTCGGGAGGTTCCGCGTCCCCGAACCGCTTGATGTCCGCCTTGCTGAACGGCCGCTCCCACGCGAAGGCCTTCCCGGCGACCGACCATGTCCGATTGCCGTGACGGCGACCTTCGGCGACCTCCGGCAACTCCGACGCCATCCGAGCGACTTCGTCGATGGTGAGCACGGCTCCGTCAGCGCTCCTACGGCTCGAGCAACACCTTGATTGCGCCGCTGGCGCGGTCGGCGGCCACCGTGAACGCGTCGGCGGCGCGGTCGAGCTGGAAGCGGTGGGTGATCATCGCCGTCGCCACCTCGGGAGAGTCGGCGAGGAAGCGCGCCGCCGCGTCCATGTCGCGACCGGTCTCGTCATGGCCGTGCATGTTCGACCCGACGACGACCGGCTCCTTCATGGAGAAGAATTGCGGGAACTGGACGGGTTCCCAGTAGCTCGCGACCAAGGCGACCGTGCCGCCCGGCCGCAGCAGTTTGAAGCACACCTTGAGGGCGGAATCGGTGCCGGCGGCGTCGACGACGACGTCGTACTCCCCCTCAGGTGCAATGCCGGCGCCGATGCGCTCGGCCGCCTCACGCTGCGCGTCATGCCGCGCGAGCACGTCGACGGTGCAGCCCGTGCCGCGGGCAACGGCCGCCGCCGCCAGACCGATCGCGCCCGCTCCGACCACGGCGACGCGCTGGTCGCTGCGCAGTCCGGCTCGCCGGAGGGCGTGCAGCGAACAGGCGATCGGCTCGACGAGTGATGCGTCGACGACGTCGACTCCGGCGGGCAGCGGCACCACGCAGCTCTCCTCCACGACAATCTCGTCGGCCATGCCACCGTCGCGCCCGATGCCATAACTGTGGGGAATGGCGCTCCGGCACTGGGTCACCTCCCCCGCCGCGCAGCGGTCGCACTCGCCGCACGGCACCAACGGCCAGACGGCGACGGGCGTGCCGTCGTCGAGGTGACCCGCGATCTCGTGCCCGAGCGTCACGGGCATTGGTCCCCACGTGAGCATGTGGAGGTCGGAGCCGCAGATACCGGCGCTGCGCACCTGCACGTGAACACGCCCGTCGTCGGCGTCGGGACTCGGGACGTCGACAACTTCGATCCCGTTGTCCGTGTGCTTCACCGCTCGCATCGGTTCACTCCTCGGTCCGCTCGTAGCGCCAGCCGGCCGGCAGCATCCAGAGCCGGTGGCGCGGACCGGGCGCGTCGGCGTCGTTCGACTCGTAGCCCGCGTCGCCCTCCCACAGCGCGGCGGCACCGCCTTCGACGCGCGCGATGTGCGTCTCGAAGAACTCCGGTTCGGTCGCGCGCGCGTCGGCGATGGCCGCCGCCACGTCCGGGGCGCGGGCAAGGCGGTGGAGCGTCACCCACGTCGGCGGGGCGAGCTCGATCTCCTCGGCGTCGCGCCGCGCGATCGCGTCGGCGGGCTGGAGCCAGCGGTGATCGCGGATCTCGCCCATGTCGACGGTGACCGCGCCCGCCGGCGCGGGGCCGACGAAGAACCAGGTCGCGAACCGCTTGGCCGTGACGGGCGGCGGGACCCAATGTGAGAACGGCACGAGCGCGCCGGCGTCGACGACGAGATCGGACTCCTCACGGGCCTCCCGCACCGCGGCGTGGCGGGCCGCCTCGATCACGTCGCCGTCGGGCGGGATGTCGTCCGGATCGACTCGCCCACCCGGGAACACCCACATGCCCCCGGCGAACTCGAGCTTCGAGCTGCGTCTCACCATGAGCGTCTCGAGACCGACACCGGGTGCGTCACGCAGCAGGACGACCGTCGCCGCCGGCACCGCATCGGGGACGTCCCCGCTCGTCGTCGGGATGCGCCGCATCCACTTCGGCAGCGGATCGCTCATGGGCCGACGAGCGACGCGATGACGACGGGCTCGGCGAGACCCTTGAGCTCAGCGGATCTGGTCTCTGTCACCGGGTGACGCGACCCCGCCGATTCCACCGTCTGGATGCTCACCAGGACCTCACCGCCACTCGCGAGAGCGGCGATACGAGCCGCTTCGTGGACGCCGCGGCCACCGTAGTCATCGACGCTGCGCGTCGCTTCCGCCTCGTGCGCGCCGACGCGGACGCGAATCGGCGGGCGTCGATCGCCGACGTCTTCGGTCATCGCTACCTGGATGGCGAGCGCGCAGTCGAGCGCGGCGTCGGCCGACGCGAAGGCGACGAAGAACCCGTCGCCTCCACCTCGCTGCTTGATCTCCTGGCCGTCGTACCGATCGAACAGCCGGCGCATCGTCGAGTCGTGCCAGCGCAACACCTCGGACCACCGGTCGTCGCCCATCGTCGCCAGCATCGTCGTCGAGTCCTCGATGTCCGTGAACATGAACGTCCGGACGACGCGCGCCTGAGGAGCAGCCCTGCCCAAGAGCTCGGTCACGCGGACGACGTCGAAGGTCGCCGTCAACCCTTCGAAGGCGTCAAGCGCCCGCTGGAGCTGGATCTCGGCCGCGTCGATCTCGCCCGTCTCACGGAGCGCGACGCCGAGGGCAACCCGTGCCCTCGCTTCGTCGTACCGAGCGCCGACTTGCTGCCAGCTCTCGGCTGCTTGGCGGAGCTCGTCTCGTGCGAGACCGAACTCAGCCGACGCAAAAGCAACTTCGCCGCACGCCTGCGCGGCGCGGGCCTTCTGCGTGACCGTCGGGAACCGGTCGGCGATGCCCGCGAGCTCGTCGGCCCAGCGACGTGCCGTTTCGACATCTCCAGCAGCCAACGCAGCTTCCGTCGCTGCAGGAAGGAGCCGAGCCCGCGCGAGGTCGTCACCGGCCGCGTCCAACGCCTCTTTCAGGGATGCGCACGCCGTCTCCGGGCGTCCGCGCAAAAGGTCGAGCGTCGCACGCCCCGGCTGCGTCGAGCCGCCGATTCGCTCGACCTCGCGGAAGGCGTGCTCGGCCGCGGCGACGTCGCCACGGCGGAGGCTGAGCGTGCCCAGCTCGTACAGGCCGACGGCGACGTGGGCGGCGTCCCAGGACGCCAGCTCGTCGCAGGCACGGGCGGCCTCGACCTCTGCCTCTTCCCAGTCTCCCCGCAGCTGGAGGATCTCGGCTCGGTGGATGCGGCAGTCGCCCGGGAACTCGCACGAACGGAGCGCTACGGGCCGGCGCCGCACCTCGTTGATCCATTCCGCGGCTCGGCGGTAGTCGCCGAGCGTGGCGCACGTGCTGATGGTCCCGCAGTAGGTCGCCGCCGACGCCCACGGCCCGAGCAGCCCGCTGACGGCACGGGCCATGACCTGGTCGAGGAGCGCGAGTCCTTCGTCGACGCGCCCGAGATGGATGAACGCGACGCCCTTCTCGAGGACACCCAGCGACTCCACGTCTCGATCACCGAGCGCACGGCCGATCTCGACCGTGCGCTCGCCGAGACGCAACGCCTCCTCGCGGTCGCCGAACAGCTCCCCCGCCACGACGCCTTGGATCCACGAGAGCCAACCCTGCTCCACGCACTGCGGCAGATCGGCCAGGAGCGTGGTCGCGCTCTCCAACCAGCCGGCGGCCACAGAGAGAGCCTCTCGGCCGGCATGGTGGAAGGCGAGATGAAGGGCGACGAGCGCAGCCGCCCGGACGTCGCCTTCCTCCACGAGTCCGGCGTAGGCGCGCTCTCGCGCTTCTACGCACTCATCGAGGTGACCCATCCAGAACGCGGCTTCGGCGAGCCGTTCCACGTCGCCGGGCTCGAGCGCACCGGCGTCGTCGGCCTCTCTGAGCAGCGCGAGCCCCTGCGACCAGTCGCGGGCGTCGACCGCAGCGCGTCCGCCGTCGATCAGCTCGCTCATGACACGAGCTTGCCCTAGTTTCGATGGCGTGCCCATGCCGGAGGAGAGCACTCCAGCGGGAATCGACGGGGACGCGCCGGTCCTCGCCCGTCACGAGATCACCATCCAGGCACCCCTCGAAACGATCTGGCAGCTTCACATCGCCGTGAACGAGTGGCCGACATGGCAGGCGGACATCACCGAAGCTCGCCTCGACGAAGACTTCGTACCCGGCACCTCGTTCAGCTGGACCAGCTCGGGATTCAGCGTCACGTCGACGATCTACGACGTCTCCCCCCGATCCCGAACGCTGTGGGGTGGTACAGGGCAAGGGATCACGGGCATCCACGAGTGGACCTTCAGAGACATGACACAGGGCGTGCTCGTCGCGACGAACGAGTCGTTCGCCGGCGCGCCGGTCGATGACGACCCGTCGACGATGCAGTCCATCCTCGACACCTCGTTGGTGTCATGGCTCCTTCACCTCAAGGCGGCAGCAGAAGCGAGGGCGTGACCCCGGGCTGGCCGATGCCCTAGTTTCGACGGCGTGCCCATGCCGGAGGGGATCGGCGTCGTCGACTTGATGATCGGGTTCCCGCATCGCGACCGCAAGGCGGTCTACGACTACCTGCGGAAGGGCGCGAAAGACTCCGAATCGAAAGACATGACCTTCCTCGCCGAGTACATGTTCAAGGACGTACCCGACGAGGTCGACGAGGACAAGGACCCGATCGACGTCACGATCGGCGAGATGGACCGCTTCGGCGTCGACGTCGGGCTCGTCGGCCTCACGAGGATGACGCTCGAAGCGCGCGACCGGTACCCGGGCCGTTTCCTGATGTCGCTGGAGGTCAACCCGAACGACGTGATGGAGTCCGTCCGCGCCATCCGCCGCGCGAAAGAGGAGCAGGACCTGGCAGCGGTGACGTTCTTCCCGGCCGGGTGCCTGCCGCAGGTGCCGGTCGACGACCCCAAGGCGTACGCCGTGTACGCCACGTGCGTCGACCTCGACATTCCGATCGTGGTCAACGCCGGCATCACCGGGCCGCGCTTCCCGTCGGCGTGCCAGCACGTCGAGCGCTTCGACCAGGTGTGCTTCGACTTCCCCGACCTGCGGATCGTCATGCGACACGGCGCCGAGCCCTGGGAGGGGCTCGCCGTGAAGCTCATGCTGAAGTGGCCCGGCCTCTATTACATGACGTCGGCGTTCGCGCCGAAGTACTACCCGAAGGCGATCGTCGACTACGCGAACACACGCGGCGCCGACAAGATCATGTACGCCGGTTACTTCCCGATGGGTCTGTCGCTCGAGCGGATCTTCCGCGAGCTTCCCGACGTGCCGTTCCGCGACCACGTGTGGCCGAAGTTCCTCCGCGAGAACGCGATGCAGGTCTTCAAGATCGAGGACCGCGTGAACGCGGCGGCACGGTGAGCGGCACGGCCACGCTGCCGGCCGGTGACCGGTACGTCCTCGTGTCGGCGGACTGCCACGCCGGCGGGTCGATGGAGCAATACCGCGAGTACCTCGCGCCCGAGTACCACGACGAGTTCGACGCCTGGCGCGGCGCGTACAAGAACCCGTTCGGCGACCTGCAGCGTGACGGGCGCACGCGCAACTGGGACCACGACCTGAGGATCTCTGAGCTCGAGGCCGACGGGATCGTCGGCGAGGTGATCTTCCCGAACACGGTGCCGCCGTTCTTCCCGACCGCCTCGCTGGTCGCCCGGCCACCGTCCGCCCGTGACTTCGAGCGCCGCCTCGCCGGCATCCGCGCCCACAACCGCTGGCTCGCCGAGTGGTGCTCGCAGACGCCCGAGCGGCGCGCGGGCGTCGGGCAGATCTTCCTCAACGACGTCGACGAGGCCGTGCACGACGTGCGCTTCATCAAGGAGTCCGGGCTGCGCGGCGGCGTCCTCCTGCCCGGCCGTCCTGACGACTCCGAGATCGCGCCGCTCTACGACCCGGTGTACGACCCGCTGTGGTCGGCGTGCGAGGACCTCGAGGTCCCGCTCAACCACCACTCGGGCAGCGGCTCGCCGAACTACGGCAAGTACGAGGTGTCGAACGTGCTGTGGCTCGTCGAGACGTCGTGGTACTCGCACCGCGCCCTGTGGCACCTCATCCTCGCCGGGGTGTTCGAGCGGCATCCGAACCTGAAGTTCATCGTCACCGAGCAGGGCGCGTCGTGGGTCCCGAGCACGCTCGCGATGATCGACAGCTACCACGCGCAGATGGCATCGGGCCGGGTCGGCGAGATCAAGTACTCCGACGACCAGCGGCTGCCGCTCAAGCCGAGCGAGTACTTCACCCGCAACTGCTGGATCGCAGCCAGCTTCCCGAGCCCCCGCGAGGCGGAGACGCGTCACGCAGTCGGCATCGACAAGTTCATGTGGGGCAGCGACTACCCGCACGACGAGGGCACGCACCCGTACACGACCGAGAGCCTGCGGCGGTCGTTCGCCGGCACCGATCCCCTCGAGCTGCAGCAGCTGCTGGCGGGCAACGCCGCGCGCGTCTACGACTTCGACCTCGACGCCCTCGCGCCGATCGCCGCCCGGGTCGGACCGACCGTCGACGAGGTCGCCGAGCCGCTCGACACCGTCCCCGCCGACTCCAACAGCCCCGCGTTCACGCGCCAGTAGCCGAGCGATGCCCGCCCACGAGCCGCTCACCGACCCGCTGATCGAGGACTCCTTCTACGCCGGCGACGCGTTCCCGCACTACTCGCGGCTGCGCGACGAGGCGCCGGTGGCGTGGAACGACACGAAGGGGTTCTGGGCCGTCAGCCGGTGGGCCGACGTGATGGCGGTGTCGACCGATCCGGAGACGTTCTGCTCCGGGGGCGGCATCCTCGTCATGGAGATCGGCGCCAGTTACGACTCGCCGCCGACGATGATGCACACCGACCCTCCCGAGCACACCGTGTACCGCAAACTCGTGCAGCCCGGCTTCGCACCCGGGCGCATGCGCGCCCTCGAGGCCGACGTGCGCCGCCGAGCGAAGCTGCTCGTCGACGAGATCGAGGCGGGCCGGGCGTTCGACTTCGTCGAGACGGTCGCGGTGCCGTTCCCCCTGTACATCATCAGCGCGCTCCTCGGGATGCCCGACGAGGACTGGCAGCGCTTCTTCGAGTGGTCGGAGGCGGTGATCCCCGGCGCCACCGACTGGACCGAAGAGAAGCGGATGGCGCTCCAGGCCGACATGCACGAGACGCTCCTGGCGACGACGGTCGCTCGCCGCGCCGATCCCCGTGACGACCTGATCTCCGTGCTGGCGCAGGTCGAGATCGAGGGGCGCCGGCTCAGCGACGCCGAGCTCACGATGTTCCTCGTGCAGCTGCTCGTGGCTGGAAACGAGACCACGCGCAACATGGTCTCGGGCGGGTTGGTGGCGCTAGCCGACCGCCCGGCGGCGTGGGAGCAGCTGCGCCGTGAGTGGTCGCTGGTGCCGACGGCGGTCGAGGAGATGCTGCGCTGGACCACGCCCGTCGTCAGCTTCATGCGGACCGCGACGCGCGACGCCGAGCTGGGCGGACAGACGCTCCGGGAGGGCGACGCGGTGCTGATGCTCTACGCGTCCGCCAACCGGGACGAGCGCCAGTTCGGACCGACCGCCGACCGGTTCGACATCGAGCGCGATCCCAACCACCACGTCGCCTTCGGCTTCGGCGCCCACTTCTGCATCGGCGCGACGCTCGCCCGCATCGAGGCCCGCGTGCTCCTCGAGGAGCTGCTCGACCGGTTCGAGTCCGTCGAGCCCGTCGGCGACGTCCAACGCAGTAACTCGTCGGTGATCGCGGGCGTGAAGCGCGCCCCGCTCGTCTTTCTATAAGGAGACGCAATGCTTCTCGACCGGTTCAGCCTCACCGACAAGGTCGCCATCGTGACCGGTGCCGGTCGCGGCATCGGCGCCGCCTGCGCCCTCGGGTTCGCCGAAGCCGGCGCCGACGTCGTGATCGCGTCGCGCACGAAAGAGCAGCTCGAGGACGTCGCCTTTCAGGTGTCCGATCGTGGGCGCCGGGCGCTGGGAGTGCCGTGCGACGTGAACGAGACCGCCAACCTCGAGCTCCTCGTCGACCAGGCGATGAGCGAGTTCGGCCGCATCGACATCGTCGTCAACAACGCCGGCGGCAGCATGCCCGGCCCGTTCCTGGACACGAGCGAGAAGGCGTTCGAGGGCGCGTTCCACTTCAACGTCACGACCGCGTTCACGCTCAGCAAGCTCGCCGTGCCGCACATGCTCGCCGGCGGCGGCGGCACCATCGTGAACATCTCGTCCGCGATGGGACGGCTGACGGACCGGGGCTTCATCGCCTACGGCACCGCGAAGGGCGCGCTGTCGCACATGACGCGCCTCCTCGCGTTCGACCTTGCGCCCAAGGTGCGGGTCAACGCGATCGCCGTCGGCTCCGTGGCGACGTCGGCGCTCGAGATCGTGCTCACCAACGAGGACCTCCGCACCGAGATGGTCGACAAGACGCCGATGCGCCGCCTCGGCGAGACCGACGACATCGCCATCGCCGCCCTGTACCTGGCCTCCCCCGCGAGCAGCTTCGTCACCGGCAAGATCCTCGAGGTCGACGGCGGCATCGAAGCCCCCAACCTCGACATGCACCTTCCGGATCTGTAGGGCTCTCAGGACGCGGAGTCGAGCCACTGCTCGAACGTCGGGCCGGCGAGGATGGCGTCCGGGCTTGGCAGCAGACCGCCCTTCTCGAAGACGTCGCGGTCGGG
>Ga0070708_100004939_pt1 | contig 10547 bp, 14 predicted proteins | sample KBSK5503metaG_FD_65469 | JGI IMG/M metagenome (GOLD analysis project Ga0070708, IMG submission 65469) | Corn, switchgrass and miscanthus rhizosphere microbial communities from Kellogg Biological Station, Michigan, USA - KBS K5-50-3 metaG | ecosystem: Host-associated > Plants > Roots >... | reverse complement strand
AACTACGTTTCCAGCCGCGTCTCGATGCCGAAAGAAGAGCAGTGGTTACTCCAGCTCTTGCGCATTGAAGACCTGCTTTACAAGGCAAACACGCGGCTAGAGCACAGCCGGTTCATGGAAGACTTTGAGCATGTGCTCAAGATTCTGGACCGCATTGAGGCCCTCCAGAGCCTGAACTTCTCCCGCAAGGAAGTCGCTGAGGCTGAAGCTGAGAAGCTGCACCGGCTGCAGGCAGAGCAGCTCATAAGCATTCTGGAAATGTCCCGTCTGATGATGAAGGGCATGATCGAAGAGGCTTTCGAGAACAAGACGCTGAAGGCCGCAAAGTCTGCTCTCCTGCATGACTTGGGAGAATACACCGATAAAGCCCTTGAAAGGCTGGATACCGTTGAAGAATAAAGAACAAGAGCTGTGTGCTCTACTTGACCTGACATTTGACAATTTCCCCGCAAGGCCGGATTTCGCCGCAATTCGTGAAATGGCATACCTTTCAAAGCACTCGAGCTGGCTAATTACCGAATTACTCAAGGCCATGTGGCTTTACAACGAAGACCCGTCAGCTTTTGACGAATATGTATGGAGCATTACCAATGCGGGTGCTTAGTCAAGCTGTAATTGCTCAGGCAAAAACCAATCAGCAGTCTCTCAAGCTCCGTGAGCTCTACAAGCACGATATCAAGCTGTGGGCCAAGGACAAGCTGAAGATTCACCTGTGGAGCAAGCAGGTTGAAATTGCTGAGTCGCTCGTGAAGAACAAGAAAACAGCGGTCAAGTCCTGTCACGGCTCTGGCAAGTCCTACTTTGCGTCCGTCGTGGTTGCTTGGTGGGTGGACACACGCTACGGCACTGAGGCTGTGGTGGTGTCAACAGCTCCCACCTATGAGCAGGTCAACAAGATTCTCTGGCGCTACATACGGCAGCACTGGGGCAAGCACAAGCTCATGGGCCACGTGACGCAGACGGATGAGTGGAAAGACGCCAAGGGAGAACCTGTGGCGTGGGGCAGGAAGCCCGCTGACACGAACACACAGGGTTTTCAGGGTGTTCACTCCAGCGGTGGTGTGCTCGTTGTCATTGATGAGGCGTGTGGCATCAACCAGACCCTTTTCACTGGTGTAGAGGCCATTACGACGGGTAACAAGGACCGTATTCTGGCAATCGCCAACCCTGATATCCCCACCAGCGAGTTTGGCCGGATTTTCCTCAAAGATGACCCATCGTGGCACAAAATCACTATTTCGGCCTTTGATACACCAAACTTCACTGAAGAGAAGCATGACATGCCTCCAGAAGCGTTGGATGGCCTTGTCTCCCCGGACTGGGTAGAAGAGAAGAAGCGCTCATGGGGAGAGGATTCCCCGCGCTACAAGTCCAAGGTGCTCGGTGAATTCACCACTGAGGGTGGGCGCAGCCTCTTCACAATGGAAACCATCATGCGCGGCCACGCTATGGAGGTTGTGCCCTCCGTGGAGACACGTCCTGTACTGGGTGTTGACGTTGCACGGTTCGGTGATGACTACACGGTGGTCTACAAGTACCATGACGGTCAGCTCAGGCTGCTGGACAAATGGAACAAGACAAGCACAGTGGTCACGGCTCAGAAGATCGTGGAGCTCGCTTGGGAAGAGAACGCTTCAGAAGTTCGCATTGACGGTGTTGGTCTTGGTGGTCCTGTGGTGGATATGGTTGCTGACCAATCCGATAACCGCTTTGAGACTATCGGCCTGATCGGTAACGAGTCCAGTCCTGATATCGACAAATGGGTGAACGCTCGCGCGTACTGGTACGACGACATGCGGGAACGTATGTTTACCGGCAAGATAGACGCAGACATTGAAGACAAGTTCCTCGAGGACGAACTTGGCGATCTTGAATACTTCTTTGGCAAGCGCGGTAACCTGCAGATCGAATCGAAAGACGACATTATCAAGCGCCGTGGGAAGTCTCCTGACTTCGCTGACGCAGCCTGCTATGCGTGTGCTCAGATCGGTGTCAATCCTGAAGACCCTATTTCTAAGCTGACGCCGGGGCAGGAATACAGTCTGGGCTTTGAAGACATGTTGTATAGCTGGGAAACAGTCATCAGCCCTCTGTGATAAGGTGATTAGAGACACCCGTCCCCTCTGCTGGCTAGCAAGGGGCGGGTTTTCTTTTGCCCTTTTTTGACTGATGTAGACTTGACAATAAGCCATTTATCGTATAGGAGCTAAGTTGACAACGCTAGCTGAAGTCAAGCAGAGCGCAGAGATTGCACGCTTGCAGGAATCAAACAATGCACTCTCCAGCTCTGTGGAGATGCTGCAGGAGTCGTTTGCCGACGCCATGCTTGCTCTTGATGACGTAGGCTGGCGTCCTCTTGGTGCTGAGGAAAACGCGGCGGAAATCCGTCTCGAGACGGTCAAAAACATTGCTCAGACCACGCGCGGGCTCGTTGCCATCAACCCTATGATCAAGCGCGGTGTCGCCGTACGTACCACCTATATCTGGGGTGAGGGTGTCAAATTCCAAGGTCTGGATGAGAAAGACCCCATCCTCACTGACCGGAACAACAAGAAATTCTTCTTCTCCCCTCAAGCACACGCAGAGCTGGAAGCGGTCATGGCCACTGACGGCAACCTCTTCACGCTGATTACCAAGCCCGGTGGAGGTCGTCGCCGGTTGAGCGATACCGGAGCCGGTGTAGCCAAGCTCACGCGAGTGCCCATGCGGGAAATCACCGGCACCGTCAGTAACCCTGCCAACACTGAAGACGTGTGGTTCTACAAGCGCGAATTCAAGATCACGCGCGAGAGCTACGCCACAGGACAGGTCACTGAGCAAGACGTGATTGCATGGTTCCCCGCTGACGATTACGACGTGGAGAACGGCAAGCCGTTCACCATTCAGGGTAAGCCTGTCGTTTGGAATTCCGCTATCCTTCACAACACTGCCAACAAGCAGGTTGGCTGGAAGTGGGGAGCCCCTGACCTCATGTCCGTTATCTTCTGGACAAAGGCTTACAAAGAATTCCTCGAGAACTCTGCCACGCTGGTCAAGGCATACTCCCGTTTCGCCTTCAAGATCACAGCGCCTACTGCTGGCGGTGTGAAGGGTGCGGCAACAAAGGTGGCACAGCAGCCTACGCGCGATCCACTCACAGGTGAGCACCAGAGTGTAGGCGGTACGGCACTGATGGGCATGGGTACCACCATGAGCACCATTGGCCGTACAGGCGGCTCGGTGGACTTCAACGCCGGTCTTCCGCTGGCCGCAATGGTTGCTGCAGGGCTCGAAATTCCCCTGACCACCATCACGTCTGACTCTGGCTCTTCCAACCGCTCTGCTGCAGAGACTCTGGAAGCTCCCACGATGAAGGCCATGAAGGCACGTCAGCAGCTCTGGGGTGGATTCTTTGAGCGTCTCTTCCATTATCTTGGCAAAGAAGACGTGAAGTGCATCTGGGGCAAGATTGATCTTGGTGACCTTCTCCGCAACCTGCAGGCTATCGCTGCAGTCACTCCACTGAATGTGCTCCACGCTGAAGAGGTACGCGCGTTTGTTGAGACGGTCCTCGAGCTGCAGAGCGACAAGGGCTTGCCAACTGAGGAACAGCTCGGGCTTGTCTCGCCAGTCAACACCGCAATGGGTAAGGCTGCACTGAAGACAGCGCAGAATCCTCCAGCGCCGGTAGTGGCAGGGGCTCCCGGAAAACCGGGAGCAACCAAGCCGGGCACCACTCCGCAGAAGACAGTCAAGAAAGCTCAGTCCAACGCACCATCCTACGGAGACAATTCCTCCCGTAAAGCACAAGGGCAGCATAAAGCCTCACAAGGCAGGAACGGCTAGCATTTAGGAAGAGCCCCTCGCAAGAGGGGCTTTTTCTTTTGCCTTACCACACGTCTGCTAATATGTAAAGTAGAGATTAGGAGCGTGACTATATGACTATTGCTCAGCTTGCAGAAGTGCAGCTAAACAATTTGTCTGAGGCTTCCAAAACCGGCAAGTCGTGGAAAATCAAGATCATTGAAGGTGATCGTCAGGGTTCTTCTGCGTACTACCCAAAGGAAGCACTGGAAAAGGGAGTACACCTTTTCAAAAAGGGTACACGGATTTACCTGAACCACCCAAGCTCTGAAGAAAAATGGAGCCAACCGGAACGCCGCGCTCAGGACATTATTGGTGTCCTAGCTGAAGATGCCACATTCGATGGCAAAGACATTATCGGTGATGCTGAATTCTTTGAAGAGCATCAGTCCTTTATCAAGTCCCGCGCTGAAAAAGGTGTGATTGCAATGTCAATCCGCGCTGAAGGTCAGATGGTAGAGACTGCCAAGGGTCTGGAGCTCGCTGAGTTTACCGCCGTTCACTCCGTGGACGTGGTAACAGTTGGTGGCGCTGGTGGCGGTTTTGAAAAGCTGCTTGAGTCCGCTCGCAATGAAAATCAATCTGCTGCTCAACGGTTTGCAGAAGCACAGGAAGAGGAAACTGAATTGGAACTCCCTAAGGAATTTCTGAACGCGCTTGAGGGACTGACCAACGGTGTCAACGCTCTCAACGAATCGCTGGCCGATGAAAAGAAGGCTCGTGAAGACAAGGCTCTGGCTGAAGCCGCTGCTCTCGAGGAAGCTGGCAAGCCCAAGGCTGCTACCGCTGCTGAGATTGCGTCTGCTCTGGTCGAAGCCAAGCTCTCTGACAAGGCTCGCGCTCGTGTGCTCTCTGCTGTTGAAGCTGGTACCGATCTGACTGAGGCTGTCAAGGCTGAGAAGGACATTGCCGCTGAGTATCTCGCGGAAGCCGCAGCGAACACTGGCGGCGGGCACGTCAACGATGAGACTTCCCTCACGGAAGCTCAGCAGCTCGAGAAGGCTTTTTCCGGTATCTACGGTAAATAGGCGGTGATCCTGTCTCCCTAGAGCACAAGGGGCACCGCTGAGAAGCAGCGCAATGTGCTGTTGGGGCAGGTACTTTCTAGGGTGCCTGCCCCCAAAATTCTTTATCACGCTTCTATTGACAACAGCGTGATACTATGATAAGTAGAAACGAAAGGAGCCTACAGTGGCTTTGAACGAGATTTTCAAGGAAGGTAACCACCTTTCCGCGCCTGTGGCTGACACCGTGCGCTCTGGTGACCCTCTCCGTATCGGCATCCTGAACGCTGTTGCTGAAACCGATCCCGGTGGAACGACTGACAGCCAGAACGTCATCAATGGCGTGTCTCAGCCCACTGGAGGCATCGGTAACGCTGTAGGCAACACCTCCGTCTCCCACGTCGGTGTGTGGCGACTTCAGGTCGCTGGAGCACTCGCTGGCTACGGTACCCCTGTCTACATCAAGACTGACGGCACCCTCACGGCAACCGCAACTGGCGCATTCCTGTTCGGCGCTGCAATCCGCGCCAAGGGAACCGGCACTGGTGACGCAATCGTCAAGGTGCTGCAGCCCGGCCAAGTAACTGCGAACGCGTAAGGACGCCTAAGACAATGACTATCAACGCAATCCTTGAGGCCGCAAAGGTCTTTGAAGATGCCATTGCCGGTGACTACCGCGCTCGTGGCCGTATCAAGCAGATTGTCTCTGAGGGCTACGTCCTCAACGAAGCAATCTCCACTTCCGATCTTGCCCGCACGTTTGCTTACGCAAACTCTGCTGAGCTCCTGAAGCAGTACGCTGGCCTGCCCACCACGTGGACTCAGTTCGCCAAGCGCGACGTGTTTGAGGACTTCAAGCCGAAGCGCAAGAAGGAATTCCTCTTCAACGGTCAGATTGACCTTGATGAGAACGGTGGCCACCCAACGGCGGTTCACTCCCTGCCTGTCGTGCCGGAACTCACCGAGTACCCTCCATTCCGGTGGAGCACTTCTGAGAAGGGTCTGACACTCCTGAAGAAGGGTGCTCGCATCCCGTTCTCGTGGGAAGACGTTATCAACGACGACTGGGGCTTCATTGCTTCCCTCCCCGGCGAGATGGCAAAGATTGCCAAGACGACTGAAGAGACTTCTGCGCTCGATGTGCTGGTCAACGTTGCTGGCATCAATGCCGACACGTTCAACTCTGGCAACGGCAACGCTCTGGGCACCACCGGCACGTCCGGTACCCGCTACAAGCTGAGCCTCAACGCTCTGGAATTCGCCAAGCGTGAAGTCCGCTCGCGTATCGTCAACGGCAACTACGTCACGGTCACCAAGTTCGCTCTGGTTGTTCCGACGAACCTGCAGACCACTGCAGAGCGTATCCTCGCTCTGGGTGAGCTGAAGGTCACTGACGGTGACCTCACGTACACCACGTCTGCCACCAACTCTGATGTGGTTCTGGTTGTCAACGACTACCTGACTCAGATCAACAAGAGTGCCAACGCTGGTACCACGTGGTTCCTCGTACCGCTCGGCGGCAACGACGGTGTACGTGACTCCATCGTTGTGAACTTCCTTCGCAACCACGAAGCTCCTGAATTCCGGCAGTCCGGTAACACCGGCCAGTACCTTGGCGGCGGTGTTGTTCCTTCCCTCGAGGGCTCGCTCCTGAATGACGACATTGAATACCGTGTCCGTCACGTCGTGGCTGGTGGCTTCTGGTTCGGTGCGTCCATGTACGCATCCACTGGCGAGTCCAACGCAGCAGCTCCAGCCTACTTGGTTCCCGTAGCCTAGTAGTCAACTGAAGACCCCCGCTCACAAGGCGGGGGTTTTCTCGTGTGATAGTATGGTTCTTACGTGGTTCTGAGCGCGAGTCTTTACTTCCTTTCAGCTCGCTTTTGCTCCCGCGAACAAGCCCCTCCTGACTCTCCACAGGAGGGGCTTTTCTTTGTCTACTTGACTATGCTGTAAACTTGTGATATGGCCAATACCTATCCCCCTGAGTACACCACGCCGCTGGGACAGCTCCGCGCTCTCGTTTCACAGACCGAGCAGTACGTTGACCCTGCCAACCCTGACGCTGACCCTGACTACCTCATGTCGGACGGTCTGCTACAGTCCTTCCTTGTCATCAACCATGACAAGCTCTACGGTGCTGCCGCTGACGCGCTTCTGGCTCTTGCCGCCAACGAAGCTCTGGTGTCCAAGAAAATCCGCACTGAGGACTTGAGCACAGACGGCTCCGTGATTGCCAACTCACTGAGGCAGGTTGCTCAGGAGTACCGCAAGCGTCAGGAAGATGAAGACGCTGAGGATGCTGCTCTGGAAGCATTCGAGCTTGTGGACTTCACAAGCTACCCGTCGAATTGGCCACTACGATGATCGGCGGTGCGCTGCATCCAGCGTTCGCATTCCACCACAGGAACACGGTCAACTCCACGCACATAGCGCGTGTGCTGATTGAGCGTGTCATCTCGCGCGGTACATACAATCCTGATACTGACACGGTAGATGGTGGGGAGACTCTCGAGGTCTACCTAGGCAGGGCTCGGCTGCAGAAGGTTGCCTTCCCTACCAACCGTGACTTTGTTGAAGACGCGGCAAAGTTCCAGCGTATGCGTGTGGCTGTGGGCTTCTCTGAGAATGAGCTTGAGAACGGTACTGACTTTGACCTCCACATCAATGACAGGATCAAGGTTCTCCTGAACAAGTCTGACCCTTCCAAGGTGGGGAGCTTCTACTACGTTCACGGTGACGAGTCAAGCAGCAATGCTTGGGAGCGAGTCATCACAGCACAGACCAACATGAAGCAGGCGTAATGGCTGGAGTTGAGGGGCGTGTGCAGTTGCGAAGGAGCCTTCTCAACTTCACCAAGCAGGCCAAGGTAGAGGTAAAGAAAGAAGCAGTGGACTCTGTGCTAATTGCTGGCATCATTGCCAAGAATGTTGGTCAGAGCACGATTGCCACCACGCCATCTGACTTGTCAATTGAGCCCAAGGATAACCGTATCTGGACTGGCGCAATGTACGAAGACTTTGACGCTGAGGTGGATCAGAAGGGTAATCGAATCACCTTGAAGATTGGCTGGATTCGGAAGAAGCGGAAATACTACACGGTGCAGGAATACGGTGGAGTGGTCAAGACAAGGCGTGGCCCAATTACCGTGACCGCAATGCACGCAATCACAAATGCAACAATGGCCGCACAAAGGCACTTGGACAATAAGGGAATCAAGTAATGGGACTCGTTGAAAGTCAGAATCAAATTCTTGCTCTGCTCAGGGCTCTGCCTAATCTCACCGTGCACGATGATGAGGTGGCAGATGAGGTCACCGTAGATATTGTTCCCGGCTCCGATCAGATCAGGCCATTCCTCACCGTGTCATTCGGTGGAGCGGTGGAGGTACCTCTCCGCTTGAACGGAATTGCTGGAGCAGCAAAGGATTCAGCGGAATCCACCATTGTGATTCAGGCAGTTGCAAGCACAGCCGGTGGCGCACGCAACACAATGCAACGGGCGCGTGATGTGCTGCTGGGATTCAAGCCAACCAATTGTGGGGAAATCCGCAACGCATTGTTCGGGGGTACTGGCAAGCTCAGTCACTTGGGTAACCCAACTCGCTACGCATCCAACCAGTCATTCAGGTTCTATCAGAATGCAGAATAACCTTCCATGCTAACATTGAAGGTAGAAGAAAACAAGGAGTTGACAAGTGACTGAAAAAGTGCTAGCAGTCCACAAGGTCACAGGACTGATTACTTTAGTCCTCCCAAGTGAGATTGAAGCGATTCCAGCATTGGAACTTGCATCAGAGCGGCAGATCAAAGCTGCACAGGAAAAGCGAGAGACTGAAGTGTACGGGGCTCCCATCAAGCGGGGCAAAATCCCAGAGGCTCCAGTCGCTCCCGAAACGGAAGACAAAACAGTGACCTCTAAGGATGGTGCCGACAATGGCTAAAATGATGAGTCCTAACACGACTATCTGGTGGGTACCTGAGAGCGTTAGCTGGAACCCCCTTCTGCCTTCTGCTGCTCTGCTGACCAACGCTCGCAACATTTCGTGCGCTATCGTGACGGGTTACACCCTGAACGCTACCGATTCGGATACCGACGACAGCACCAGCATTTGCGACGGCGCAAACGTTGAAGTACCGACGTACTACAACTATGAAGCCAACATCACGTTCTTCCGTGATGCAGACGTTGAAGACACGCTCTCTGACTACAGCAAGGCGTTTGCCTTCTTCAAGGCTGGCCGCGCTGGTGGTTACCTTGTGCGGCGACTGGGCTACCTGTCCAACGTTACGGCTGCTGCAGGGCAGGCGGTCAGTTCCTACAAGGTTCTGTCTGACTACCCTCAGGACGTTGTAGAAGACGGCGGCCCAATCGAATTCACCGTTCCATTCCTCCCTCAGGGACGCATGGAACTCAACAAGACGCTTGTAGCGTAAGGGGGTATATCCAGTGGCAAAAATGATGAGCCCTAACACCACTATTCTGTGGGTACCGCTCGGCGGCATTCTCGATCCAGACGCGCCTACGGTTGCTGAACTGACGGCGGGAATCAACATTTCCGCAGCCATCGTGACCGGCTACACGCTGGGTGCCACGGATTCCGACACTGACGATAGCAAGACTATCGTTGATGAAGGTAACGTGTCTACCCCAACGTTCGGCAATTACGAAGGTAACCTGTCGATCTTCCGTGATGGTGTAGGCGACACGCCTACGGTCTTCACCACGGCCTACAACCTGTTCAAGTCTGGCCGCGTTGAAGGTTACCTTGTCTCCCGTCAGGGTTACAAGCACACCGCAGCATTTGAAGCAGATCAGCTTGTCTCGGTCTTCCGCTTCATCTCTGACTTCCAGCAGGACATTGAAGGTGACGGTGGCGCTCCGATTCAGGCCACCATCCCGTTCCGTCCCCAAGGGGTTATGGCAATAAACGTGCCAGTAGCTGCATAAAAATAAAAAAGAAGAAAGCCTATCATCCGAAAGGATGGTAGGCTTTTTTCATGCGCAAAAGTCCTGTGGTCGATCAGACAGCCAGATTCTTTTCAAAGGTACACTCAGGCGGTGTGTGCTGGGAGTGGGAAGGCTCGCTCACGCCTGATGGTTATGGCAGACATTGGATCGACCGCAAGGGTCCACTAGCACACCGCTGGGTATGGGAACACTTGGTTGGTCCTATCCCTGAAGGTTATGAAATAGACCACCTTTGCTTCAACCGTAAATGTGTCAACCCCGATCATCTAGAGCCTGTCACAGGTGAAGTAAACAGGTCACGCATTATGAAGGACGTGGTAGCTATCCGCGTAGCCAACAAGACGCACTGCAAACAAGGGCATGAACTGTCTCCTGACAATCTGTTGTTTCGCAAGACAGCCAACAACGCGCGTCTATGCAAAACATGTAGTAGAGCCTCAAACGCTAGACGCTACCAGAAGTCAAAACTGCGTGTATGATAGGCTTGCTGCTGAAGACTTAGCACATAATTACGGGAGAGTCAATTGACTGAAGTAGTAGAACTTGATGTTGCAGCCGCAGAAGCCAAGGTTGCAGAGCTGAAGGCACCGGGCAAGTTTGACCTGTCTGCAGCGCTGAAGGGTGCATCCTACCCCACGGAAGCTGTCACCATCTTCCTTGACGGTGAGACTGCGCACGAGCTGAACATCAACTATGACCGGATTGCTGAGCTTGCTCAGGAAGCACTTC